>Ga0326728_10003078_pt1 | contig 53199 bp, 49 predicted proteins | sample MB3enrmetagenome_FD_207602 | JGI IMG/M metagenome (GOLD analysis project Ga0326728, IMG submission 207602) | Lab enriched peat soil microbial communities from McLean, Ithaca, NY, United States - MB31MN | ecosystem: Environmental > Terrestrial > Soil > Wetlands > Peat | place: USA: New York... | reverse complement strand
CTCATCAAAGTTTCCATCGGTCGCTCCTCCTTCTGATTTGTTCTTCCCAAACAATCTTCGGAAGAACGACCGATGGAATTAAAATTCTTTAAAATTTCAAATGTCTTTGGCTAGTTTTTAGTGAAAACCCAAGCATTCACTGTGAAACCGAGGCCACGGAGAAAAGATCAGCCGGAGGGATGTGCTCGCGGCTACGGCGCAATTTTTTCCGTAGCCTTTGCGGTGGTGGGTCACTTATGGAACCGGATTTCGATATTAAATATCTTTGATTAGTTCTTCGCATAGCAGTAACCAAGGATCAGCCGCAGGAGCGAGAGCACCGAGAAAAACTCAGCGTCCTCTGCGTCTCTCCGGTTGGTTTTGCATGCATCAGGTAAGTTTTCAAAATTTCAAATATCTTTGGCTAGTTTTAACGTAAACGAACCGTGATCCGTCATTCCGGCGAAAGACGGAATCCATAGGTGTTTCAATATCTTAAACTACTGGACCCCGGCTTTCGCCGGGGTGACGATATGTAGAAACTTTGTTGACAAAGTACTAATGGGTCATCCAATTTTAAGTTTCTCGCTCGATATCATCAAGCACTTGCTCTGATGAGGCATGAAGGTTCTCAAGCCCCCATGGACACCAGAGGCCGGACCTCGGTGACATCGAAGACAACTCCTGCCTTCATCCTGCCTGCCGCCTCCGGCCCGGCAAACTTGCCGATAAATTCCTTAACTTCATCGAGAACCGGTCCTTCTCGATGGATACCGTGCGCCTTGAGATAGCATCTGTATCCGGGGGTTTTAGGCGTCACCGGCCCCTCCTTCACAACGAAAAAGACCGCGAGAGGGTTTTCTTCAAGGTTCCTCAAGGTCCGATTATTTGTCAGCCCCACTGTAATAGTTCCGTCCTGCATCGGTCTGAGACTGCCAAAATAGGCCACATTCGGTTGTCCATTTTTGTCCGCGGTCGCCAAAATGCCGATTCGACCGGGTTGGTTAAGGACATCCATGACTTCCTTGGTAATTTGCGCCATACCCATCCTCCATTGCGAAGAGTTTATTTCACGCCCGATTCAAATTGCCGATCTCGGGATAAGTTACCGCACCTTCATTGAGTCTTCCCGCACACCGGTGTATGCCGGGACGATTGCCCACATCCGGGGTGAGATCGGCAGCCGTGGAAACAAGCACCCGATAGCCCGCCCGGACCAGAACAGCGGCCGGGGGAGCCGTTTCACCGGTCCCTCCCAGGAGAAGAATCATACCCGGTATCCTCGCGGCGTCAAAAACCAGCCTCCAATGCACCGAGAAGTTCGATTACCAACCAATACGACGCTTCTCATCGTTATTTCCGATTCGAGAAAGTGAGCCAGGTCAGTCAGCACTAACCTTTCATCCGGTGTCCCCACAGCGGTTCCAACCCCAACCGGCGTAGTTTCGGGCCGATGTCTACGAAAAATCAGCGCAGCCTCTTCGAGTTGTTTGACCCGCTTTTTAGCGCGCGGATTATAGAGAGCGACAACCAAATCGGCAGACGCCACTGCCTCCAGCCTTGCACGAATCGTCTCCCAGGGAACCAACAAGTCACTGAGGCTTATGGTCGCGAAATCAAGCATTAAAGCCGCACCGAGCCTGGCAGCGGCCGCATTGGCCGCCGACACTCCGGGGATAATCTCAACAGGAACTTCCGCAGCCTCTGTTACAGCCAGTTCAATAGCCAATCCGGCCATCCCATAGATACCCGGATCTCCCGACGAGACGAGGGCAACCGTTTCACCCCCGCGCGCCCGACCCAGAGCCGCCCGACAGCGCTCAGTTTCCTGCTTCATGCCGGATGCGATCAATTCCTTGCCGGCTGTCAGATCCTCTATTAACTTGAGGTAGCGGGTATATCCAACGACTACCGTACTCCGAGCGATGGCCTGCTCGGCGTGACGGGTCCTATCCAATGGTCCTCCCGGGCCGATCCCAACTACAAAAAGCTTTCCCCGGCCACGGCTGCGGTCACTCCGTCGTATATTCTCCCGGACAATATTAATTGTGTTCTCCTTCCCGCAAGCAAGGCGGCCGATTCGGCAACTGCCGGCAGATTGACTTGCTCTTCCACGAAATGCGAACGTTCGAAGATCCGACTAAACGCGACCCTTCTTCAGAAAGGCAGACAATGGCGAGTTTCATGTCAGCTTCCCACGCGATATCCATGCGTGAATCCTTGATCGTAAAGCTTGGAAGCAGGAATGGCTCTCGAAAGCGCGCGCCCCACGATGATCATGGCAGTCCTCGTGATGCCCTCAGATAGGGTTTTGGGCGCAATGTCATCAAGAGTTCCTTCTATGATTTTTTGCTCCGGCCAGGAAGCACGATAAACCACGGCGGCGGGGCAGTCCGGGCCATAATATTGGGCCAGGGTATTGACTACATTTTCGATCTGGCCGGTCGACAGGAAGATGCACAACGTGGCCTGCGTTTCGGCCAGCCGATCGAGTTCCTGGTCTTTGGGCAGGGGGGTGCGACCGGAGGCGCGGGTCAAGATAATGGTTTGGGCCACCTCGGGTGCGGTAAGCTCAGTCGGCAAGGCCGCCGCCGCAGCTTGAAAGGAACTGATCCCGGGGACGACTTCGTAGCCGATTCCCAGTCGATCCAGCTTATTCATCTGCTCGCGTATGGCTCCGTAGATCACCGGGTCCCCCGAATGCAGGCGCACGATATCGATTCCTTGTTCTTGTCCCTTTCGGAAGATGCTCACAATTTCCCGCAGAGACAAAGCTGCCGAATCATGCTTTTCCGCCCGTTCGGGCAGAAGATCGATGACGCCGGGACTGACAAGGGAGCCGGCATAGATACAGCACTTACAATTCCTCAACAATCGCTCTGCCTTGACGGTCAAAAGTTCCGGATCTCCAGGACCCGCACCCACGAAAAAAACCTTCATGACATTTCTCCTCTCCTCGTATGGATGAGGATGATGGATAGATAAGCGGCTCTTTGACCCTCTTGTCTCAGCTTGCGCAGGTTGGTTTCGGTTCGTTGATTATCCTGTCCCGCATTGGATACAAAAACGGCCTGATCCAATAGGCCGACTTCTTCAAGAACATCGAGAATCTTGGTCAATCGCTTGCCGACCTTCATCAAGATGACTGTTCCGCCCGACGCGATGGCCTTGCGAACAGCTTCGAGATCATCTGCCGCGGGCACAATGGTTACCAACTCCTTGCCTTCCCCCACTGCGAATTCGGTTAGCGCGGCAGCGGCACTAAAGGCGGTGACCCCCGGCACCGTAATCACTTCGATAAGAGGATTTTTCGCTCTCAGGGCTCTGAGGAGATATATATAGGTCGAATACAAGAGAGGATCGCCGAGGGTTAAGAAACAGGCGTCCTTTCCGGTCTTGACGACGGCAGCGATTGATTCGGCGGCTTGTTCCCAATGGCGGGAGAGCTCGATACGGTCCGTTACCATGGGAAAGAGCAGCTCATGGACCTGAGAATCGGCGGCCAGGTAGCGACCGGCGATGGTCAAGGCGGTGCTGTCCCCCTCGCAAGACGCCTTTGGCACAAAAACATGCCGACACCGAGATAGAATTCCGGCCCCTTTGATAGAGATCAACTCGGGATCGCCCGGGCCGACGCCTATTCCATATAAGACCCCAAATTTCATGAACAAACCTCATCTAATCCAAGATCTTGGTCCCGTTCGGCCTGGATGATCGGAAAGCGCTCCCGCGTTCCATCCGGCAGGATAACCTCGACCTCTGATGGAGTTGCCCCTCCCGGAAGGAGCATGGCGGCAGCTTTCGCCGCTGCGGCAGCGCAGGCGCCCGTTGTAAATCCACCTCGCAGGGAACTCAATTCGAATCTTTCTCAATTTGTTTGACGATGAGCTCTTCGGGTATTAATTCCATGAGCCTTTTGCGCGCCTCTCCCACAGTAAGAGGCAGTCCGTTAATGGGCAGTCCGTCGTATTTCTTCATCTCGTGCAGTAAAGTGGATATATAGGGCAAACGCAGGCTGGCCCGCTTAAGCAATTCGTGATCTCTAAATACCTCCTCCGCCGATCCCTGGCACAGTACGCGTCCCCTATTGAGCACATATATGCGGTCAGCAAAAAGGGGCAGCGTGTCCACCAGGTGGGTGGCAAGGATGATCGTAATTCCACTTTGGCGATTCAATTGATTCAAAAGACGCATCATCAGATCTTCTCCGGCTGGATCCAGGCCGGCGGTAGGTTCGTCCAGGATCAACACGGACGGTTTCATGGCCAAAACACCGGCCATGGCCACTCTTTTCTGTTCCCCGAAGCTCAGATGATGAATGGCGCGGCGCCGCAAATCCACTGCGGCCACCGACTCCAGGGCCTCAGAGACCCTTTGGCCAACTATTGATTCCTCCAGTCCCAGGTTTCGCGGGCCAAACGCCACATCCTCTTCAACTGTGGGAGCGAAAAGCTGATCGTTTGGATTCTGAAATACCAACCCCACACGCTGGTAGAGATCAGCGTGCGGGATAGCTCCGATATTCTGTTCCTGGATTCGTATTTTTCCCGCTTGCGGCTTTAGCAAGCCGACGAGCACCTTGATCAAGGTCGTTTTGCCCGATCCGTTCGAGGCCAGCATCGCCACGAATTCGCCGGATCTGACGCGGAAGTCGACATCCGTGAGGGCTTGTGTGCCCTCCTGGTAAGTGAAGCACACACCGGTAGCATCGATGATGAACTGGTCTGCCGTCATAAAGGACCCCATTCGCACATAAGGTAGGCTAAAAGAACGATCACCAGCGCCAGGACCAGGATATATCGATCTTTGCCGGACAAGGCCGGCAAGGGGCCGAGAGACATGTAACCGGTATAGCCTCGCAGCGTCATGGCCTCATAAGTGCGAACCGCCTGGTCCATCGATAGAACCATCACCGTTCCAGCCAACAGTCCCATCGACGATAAAGATCGTTTGATAGTGGAATACCCGAGCCGCAGCCTCTGCGCACCCATAACGTCAGTCGCCTGATCCAAAAGCGTGAAGATGTAGCGATACATCAACATGGCCACCTCCACCCAACCCTTGGGCATGCCGAGCCAGCGAAGCGCATGAAAAATGCGATGAGCCTGGGTAGCAGAGCTCATCAACAGTAACAGGCCGACCGCCCCAAGAACGCGGCAACCTATAAGAATCCCGCGGTATGCTCCTTCTTGAAAACCGCTTATCTTCCATTTCAGAAAAGAGATGGTAAAAAGTGGAGTGGAACCGATCAGAAGAGCTTGCAGCACCACCAGAACGAACACGATCGCTACGGGTGCGGCAAGTCGAGCCAGGACCAACCTGATCGGGACTTGAATTATCCTTGTCCCGGCCAGTGAGAGGATGAAAACAGCCAGGGGCAGGGCAGGCCTGGTAGACAGAATCACAGCGAGCAAGAGCAATAGAGTCACTATCACTTTAATGCGCGGGTCTATCCGAGTCAGTAGATTGTCTCGATCCGCGAAAATGTCCGAGAAAAGCTCAAACGCTCTTTGCATCGGCTTTGGCCTTTGATTTCGGTGGGAACAGCTCGCGAAAATAGTACCCGGCTATGAACCCGCCCGCCGCTCCCGCCACCAGAAAACAGAAAAGGGGAAGGTCCCCTTCGCCTATATCGATGAGTGGTTTTTGCGGGGGCCGGTTGGCCTGTTCGGCAAATTTCTCCACCACCGACTCATCGACTCCAGACCATTTAGCTTTGAAATTCCCAACCACAAACCATAGGCTGAAGGCCAGCAAAACTACCACCGCACCAGCAATCAAGACTCTTTTCATGACAGACCTCCAACGGGCTTTTGGAGCAACTCCGGACGGCGTGTATAAATGAATCGATAAGCCCCGGCAGAGAGAAATCCCTCAAAAATCCCCAGTGGCAACTGTGTGGGGACAAATGCGACAAGTATCGCCACAAATAAAGCGCCAAGAGAACTATCCCCATGCAGGGCACTGGCCAGCTCGAAAGAAGTGGCCGTGTAGGTAGCCCAATCGGACAACAAACCGGCAAGGAATGCCGCGAGCACCCAGCCGGCCCCCAGCCGCCTGGCCAGGTGAAAGACACCGTATCCCACAAAAGCCCCGGCCACACCCATGGAGAAGATATTCGCCCCCAAGGTGGTCACCCCCCCATGGGCCAGAAAGAGCGCCTGGAGGACCAGGGCGACACTCGTTACCACTACGGTTAGCCAGGGCCCAATGAGTATTGCCGCCAGACCGGTCCCGCATGGATGCGAGCAGGTGCCGGCTGTGGGGACAGGAATCGGCATACACGAGATAATGAACACGGCTGCTCCCACCAAACCCACAAGTGGCTTAAAGTGCGGCACTTGTTCACTGCGCAATCGAAGATCCCTCAGTCCCCAGGCCACGAATGGCGCAGACAGGACAAACCACAGCACAGCCCAGTGCGCTGGAAGTATGCCTTCCGATATATGCATCGCCCACGCCCTATCCGGCAATAATAAGACGACAGCACCGAGCAACCACAGAACCATGATCTTCCCGGATTTCATGTAATTGATCCCAGCCTTTCTCAAGAGGATTTTACCCACGGTATTTGGCCGCCTCGTCCGGACGCATTGGAACAAATTCGCACTGCCCATGGGGTATCGGATACTTCTCTTTGGGCGGCAGCACCAGGTCCCTTACGTCACCAAGCTCGCTTGCCTCCTGAATTCGTCTATGAATTATGTCTACCATCAAATCGTCGAACCCGAAGCCTCGGCCGAAGGTCAGTTTCACATGAGGATATTTAAGCGCCTCCTCCTGCAGCATCTCCGGGATGTCTAACAGAATATGGAGCCCCATATGAAGGAAGTAGGGAATGACCACTACGTTCAAAGCCCCCTGATTCACACATTTCTCCAGAACCTCGGGAAAGTGGGGGCCCAGTCTTGACATGAAGCATATCTCAACCATGGGATATCCGTAATTTTCCCGCAATCCTTTGGCCACCTGCGCCATGTCTTTGCCCGCATCGGGCACGCGACTGCCGTGGCCAAGGAGAATAATAGTTTCTTTTGGGCACTCCGCCGTTCCTCGTTCTCGATAGGGTCCTAAAACGTCTGCCGTATTCTTTCCTCTGTTCCTGTACCGTTTTTCGGCAGGGGCCGTGGATCTCTCATGCTCAACCGATGCGGCCAGAGAACAAAGGGCATGCACCACGCTAACCGCCAATGTACTCCCACCCCGCCGCCCGGCGAGGGCAATGAAAGGAACATCAAGCGACATCAATTCTTGTTTGCTCTCGACCACGTGTACAAAGCCTACAGGCATCGCAACCACCAATGCAGGCCTGATATTTTCTTCAATAATCAAACGATTGAGTTCGAGCAAACCTATAGGGGCATTTCCGAACAGCACTATGGCCCCATCCAGGATCGGCTTTGCCTTTCGGACTGCAAAAATGGAACGGGGCATGCCGGCCGCAAGCGCATCGCCGGCCACTTCCCCATCGGCGACATAGCACGCAATACTGTCCGGACCATAACTCGAGTTGACGGACTGCAACCGGGGCACCGAAATCCCGGAGCGTATCATATTAGAATCAACATACAACGGCCTCCCGGCGCGCAAAGCGTCAACGGCCGCTAGGACGGCATTGGGTGAAAACCGAACATCTCCTATAAGGGTGAAGTCCGCGGTAGTATGAATCATCCGCTGCACTACCTGCCACTGCGCTGTCGTAAATCCGTGATCAGGGGCTTCGCGATGTATCGTTCTCAGTGACTCGGCTTCGATTTGCTCACCGCTCATTGGAGACTTATAAAAGTTGAGCATAAGAGGTGTCGGTTTTAGCTTCATTTCCTTTTTGTCCATGAAATATCCTTGATTCACATGCGTCTTCCGCAACACTCGATAAAGTGTTTAACTGTTTCACGGTGAGAGGCCCAGTGGAGGTGCACATAGCTTGCAAGGGTCCTATTATGCTGGAAACCCTCCGAAGAAGTAGATTCAGAGCGTCTGCGCTTTAGCGCATAGACGGAATGCCAGGAAGCGTCGTCAACAGGATTGCCAATCAGCCGTGAGTAGTGAAACTCGTGACCTCTCAGCCTCGTACCCTGCAGCCCCATGAGTGAGTCGCGGGTCAGTGTAACTTCGACATATCCCAGTGATTCCAGGCGGATGGCCATTCTTGTCCAGTTCGGCAAAAGCCCCACGAGAGAGTATCGCTTCCCGTTCAGGGTCTCAATTCCTCTAGCAAGGTACATCAACCCTCCACATTCTCCATAAACCGGCGAGCCTTTTGCGGCAAACTGCCTGATCGATTCAATCATAGTTTGATTCTCAGACAGGGCTTCCGCATGCTCTTCGGGGTACCCTCCTCCAATGTAGAGACCATCCAGATTCTCGGGCAGACGATCCTCTGTGAGAGGCGAAAACCGGACCAACTTACATCCCTGGGATACCAGTTCATCCAGATTGTCGGGATAATAGAAGTGAAAGGCGCTGTCGGATGCAATGCCGATTGTTACTCCTCTCATGCCCGCCTTGCCGTCGGATACCGGCCTATCCCACGACAATTTACCGGCGCTCCTTGCCAACCGGACAATGGATTCGATTGAGGCATGCCGCTCCAGTGCGTCCGCCAACCGGAAAAGCTCGTTCGAAGATAAGTTTTCGTGATTCGCCGTAACCAGCCCCAGGTGGCGACTGTGCAGGGTTGTAAAAGCGCCATGGGAAATTCCGGCCATGATGGGTGGAAGCGAGGCGCTTCGGAGCGAGTCGGACAACCAGGCCACATGACGATCCGAACCACAATGATTGGCCAGTATGCCGGCGACGCGCAAGTCCGGGTCAAACTCAACGTAGCCTTTCACCAGGGCAGCCAGGCTGCGAGCCGCCCCGTGGGCGTTAACTACCAACAGTATAGGCGCGTCGAGCCAGTGGGCAATCTCCGCAGTGCTTCCCTCAGAGGTTGTCGGGTCAGCGCCGTCAAACAACCCCATGACTCCTTCTATTACCGCTATATCGGCGCCACCGGCGGCGCGGGCAAAAAGCTTGCCGACGTATTCCTTGCCGGTCATCCAACCATCAAGGTTGTAGCAGGGCCTTTCGGAAGCAAGGGCCAGGTAAGTAGGATCGAGGAAGTCGGGGCCCACCTTGAAGGTCTGGACCTTGAGCCCCCTTTTCTTTAAAGCGGATACCAGGGCCAATGCGACAGAAGTTTTTCCCGAACCGCTCCGAGTTCCGGCGATCACAATCCTGGGGATGTTGATGGACATTGGAAGTCCCTTTCGTATTACTGAAAGCAGGGCTGACCTGGTGAAACAACTCTTACCACCCTGCCTGCTTCATCTCACTTGAGTCCCATCAGCCGGTAGATATCATGTATTCTTAAGGATCCCCGAACTGTGTCGGCCAAACGATCCAGAGCCGGCTCCAGATCGTACACGGCACGCACTGTGCCGAGCGGCGGGAGACCGCGCCTTACTCTAAGCCGGTCGATAAACCAGCGGCGAATTTCATCGCCATCAAAAAACCCGTGGAGATACGTGCCCCATATAGGACTTCCCTCCACGCCTCCGCCAATTATTTCACCATCCTGTCGCCGCACGACAGGCATTAAACCGGCCCCATCCGTCCGACCATGATGGATCTCATACCCTTGGGCAGACAGCCCTGAAGGCAGATGCGTCGCATTGACTCGGGTCAAGACCTTTTCCAGGGCAAGAACGGTTACAACGGGCAGCAACCCGAGACCTTGCATCGTTTTGCCGCCCGACTCGATTCCATGCGGGTCGTCGATCTGCCGGCCCAAGATCTGAAATCCGCCGCAGATACCAATCACCTCCGTTTTGTCCTCGGCGGCCAGAGCAATGATCCTGCGGTCTAATCCGGTCTGCTGCAGGTAGCGCAGATCTTCTATGACATTCTTGCTGCCGGGCAGAATGAGCGCATCCGGCTGATTCAGGTCCTCAGCCGACCTCACAATCCTCAAGTGAACATCCGGCTCGATCCTCAGTGGATCGAAATCCGTGAAGTTCGATATATGTGGCAGATCGATAATAGCGATCTCCAAGCCGTTATCTGAAGGGGAGGTGTCATCAAAAACACCACTTTTGAAGCCAACCGAGTCTTCCTCGGGCAAGCCCAGGTTCCAAAGAAACGGCACCACACCCATGATGGGACACCCTGTGCGGCGCTGGGTAAACTCAATGGCACTGTCCAGCAGACTCTGTTTGCCGCGAAACTTGTTGATGACGAAGCCGGCCAGCAGTTTGCGTTCCCACTCGGCCAAAACCTCCATAGTTCCTACGAAGGAGGCAAAAACGCCGCCCCGGTCAATGTCGCCCACCAACAGGACTGGAGCACCGGCATGGCGGGCCATGTTCATGTTGACAATATCGTGATGTTTCAAATTGACCTCTCCAGGGCTGCCCGCCCCTTCCATCACGATCACATCGTACTCATTCGCCAATGAGGCAAAGGCATCCCCGGCACTGGCAAAAGCCTCGGTTTTGTAGCTTATGTATTGAGATACATCCATGTTCCCAACCGGCTGGCCCAACACTATAACCTGGGCGCCTGTATCGCAGCTCGGCTTGAGCAGTATCGGGTTCATACGTACGTCCGGGTCGACGCGGCAAGCCTGAGCCTGAACAACCTGGGCACGTCCCATCTCCCCTCCGCTCCAGGTGACGAATGAATTTAGCGCCATGTTCTGCGACTTAAAGGGCGCCACCCGGTACCCGTCCTGGAGGAGAATGCGGCACATCGCTGCGGTCAGCACGCTCTTACCCGCATTGGAGCTTGTACCCTGAAACATGATGGCAGGAGTCTTCCCGCGCAAACCCTTCGGCTTGCCATAGCCGATCCCCAAACACTTTCTGATTGACTGACAGAGCAGCTCATTTTCTTCGGCCGTTCGGACCGCCACGCGGAAAAAGCGGCCATCCAATCCCTCGAAATTGGCGCAATTGCGGATCGCTATTCCTTCAACGAGCATCTTCGCGGCAAGCGTCGTGATATCGATGTCCTTACGGTCAATGCGCACCATCAGGAAGTTTGCCGCCCCCGGATACACGGTCAGGTCAGGAATTGACTGCAGTTCGATGGACAACCGCTCGCGTAAGGTTTTCACCAATGTTCTTGTCTGAGCCGCATATGCATGATCCTGAAGGGCCGCCTCACCCACTGCCTGAGCCAATGTATTTACCGTCCAGGGAGGCATGATTTTACGCACTTCCCGTGCGATGTCACGATCGGCTACGGCACAGCCCAACCGAAGGCCCGGAATGGCATGGAACTTGGTTAAGGAATAAAGCACCACAATATTGGGAGGCCGGTTGTGAATCAGGCTATCGAGACCATCGATGAAATCGCCAAAGGCTTCGTCTACGATGAAGACCGTGGAAGGGTGGTTGAAAGCCAGATTACGCAGGGCTTCGGGATCGACTAACAGACCAGTGGGATTGTTGGGCTGACCGACGAACACCAATTCATCCCCATGGAGCTTGAGATCGAGTTCAGATAAGTCGAGCCTGAATCCATTGTCTTCCCTGAGGAGCATTTTTTCGACCGTTAACCCGGCCAACTCGCAAACTTTTCTGTAATCCAGGTACGAGGGTGCGGGAATCACGGCACGGCTCTTGGGCACAGCTCTCGGAAGCAGATAAAGAATTTCTGTGGACCCATTGCCGATGAGAACCTCTTCTGCGGAAACTCTGTAGTTAGAGGCGAAGGTTTGGACCAGTGACGAGCAGGTGAGATCGGGATAATGAACGAGAGAGCTTATCTGGGAGCTAATCAGAGAGCGAAACCACTCGGGAAGACCCAGTGGATTAATGTTAGCGGAGAAATCCAGCAGATCTTTCTCCGGGCAGCCGGCAGACGCTGCCAATTGTTTTACGTTTCCGCCATGTCCATGAGTTACCATGCCAAGCACCTCCATTCAGGGCTCAGACTACCCTTACGGGACCAGGATCACCGGCATCATGACAGCTCGCAACGGACAGCGGGGAATAAATACAACCTGCGGGAGGCGACTTCTAAAGGGCCAAAAAAAACCCCGAACCTGAAAATGCAGATTCGGGATACCGTATTTTATCCTTGGATGGTATAGCCCTCGCTCCGACCCTCGGGAGAAAAAGAGCTACTCTTCCGTGGACAGGTCTTCTGACTTTCGGATCTTTCTACTCGCCGCGCCTTCCCGTTCTTTCGAAAAGTGGCATTTTCACGGCTTTCGTCCCCGATCACAGCGGCGGGTCCGTAACGGTTTCACACCGTTTTCCCTAAGTCCTTAACGGACAACCCACGGATAGATTCGATTTTGACATTACTTCTTTCTTTTCTGGAAGTCAAGTTAAAAGTTTCGGGCGCAGCACATTAATTGCCCAGTTGATCCAACTCATTGGAGGAGCATTTGACAGGCAAATCCTGCCTTGACTTAATGGGCAATCATATTCATGTCTTGTATATGAGAAGGTCCGATTACGAATTATTTGACACAGGGAGAAAGTAATGATCTGCGGATACTCAGAGAATTTGAACAAAGATGATCTCAATGTTGTGACAGGCTTGGAAAAGGAGCTTGGAAAAACGATTATGGCCTTTTCCTGCCGGGACATGATACCAGAGGAACTTTCCAATGAGCAGTTTACAAAAATAAAGGATGCTGAAAAAAGACTTGGGGTAGTCACTGCTGAAAATATCTCCTGAAACAGGCAGACGAAAGATAGTCAAAAACGAAAGAGCAATAGTGAATAAACGTGTAAGTTCAGTTTTTAGTTCATTGTTATTCTTCCTTATCCTGCCATTTCCCGCATTCTGTCGATTGAAACGACGAGGTCATCGAGCGAAAAGACCTCTATAGACAGCCCCCCGCCGTAATTTTTCAGTGCCCTGCAGATGGATTCCCATTGAACGGACGCAATGCGATCCAGACCCAAGTGGTCCCTCCCGTTATCGACGCCGTGCAGATGTACCATGGAGCTCGATTTTAGAAATAATTCCATCTGCTCCGCCACATGATGGCCGTACCGGAGCAGGTGGCCTATGTCGATGCAAAAGGACATATCAAAGGCTTCCACAAAGGGAGAAATGTACTGAAGAGGATACTCGAGGTTTTCGACAGCCACCCTTCGAAGTTCCATCCCCTTCATTTGCAAGGTCTGCAGACACTCGTGCACACGGTTCCCCCATGCCCATCTATCCGGTTCCACCGTTTCATCAGCCTTCCTGCTGTCCAGGTGCAAAGTGTAGGAAGTGGGGACAAGTGGAAGAGTTCTCTCGTAAAATGAGAAAGCCGTCTCGCAAAATTTTCGACGCAAAGCGGGGTCCGGGTCACCGAAAAACAGGTCTGCAGGCAGGTGGACGTTATAAGTGAGGTCCAAATCCGAAGCAAGACGGGTCATCTCGCGGATTTCGCCGGGAGTGGGGAGATTGCTTTCCTGGCCACTTTCGAAAAGAACGAGTTCAAGTTCATCGAAGTATTGCCCCAGATACCTGATATTAGGAAGAATTTCTGCCGGAAGGATATAGGAGGTTGTGGCAAGACGGAAAAGAAAACTTCGCTTGCGCAGCGGCAAAGGAATCTCTTCGACCTTTGAACTGAGTAAGCCCTCAGCAGGACCGTTTTGCTCCCTCATAATTCTTGTTCTCCTTTTTGGGAGATCTTTCGAGTGTTCCCCGAAGTTCATCCATCAGCCTGGAAAGCAATCTCTCAGTCCAATTTGCATCAGGCGAACAAGTAAGCTTTTCCGCAATACCGAGCAACCTTTCGAAGATATCAACGAGTTGGTCGTTTACTGCCCGATAGGGCTCGTTATGTATAGACTCATCCACCCAGTGAACGGGTGAAGAAGGTTTTCCCATTTCCCTCAGGAGGAAATGGCAGACGCTCTTCATGAGCCCGGCCAGCCATCCCGCCCTGAAATCTTCGTAGAGCAGCAGCCCTTCGAACCCGAATAAGCCCTGTGGACGGAGCATTTTCCGTTGAAGCGCGATTCCGTAGCCGGGGGTCCCCTTAAGCGCTACATGATCGTGGTAGAGAAGGTTGGCGGTCCTTCCCAGACGGTTAAGAAGCCTATTGCGCTGAAGAAATTTCAGGTTCTGTAGGATGTCATACAGCGTGCTGGCGGCATCGAACATGATAAAGCCGATCTCCGGCTCAATTCCCGACTCACGTACGGTTGCAATAGCCTTTTCGTTGCATGCGATGCTCGTGCGCTTGCCGAGCCGTTTCAAAACATCGGGTCCGCCGCTTTCAATGCCCAAAAGCAGCCTGGTAAGCCCCGCCTTTACCAATTCCCGCATAAGGCCGGACGTAACGTCGTTTGCCCTGGTCTCCATGCCGAATGTGATCCCGAGATCGGCCAATTGACTTGCGAGCCTCACCGCGGTTTCTTTTCCTGCCTTGCCGGGACCGACGAAATTAGGATCTACGAAGTAAAAGTCTTTTTTCCCCAGGGCAACGAGTTCGGAAATCTCAGCGGCAACGTTTGTCGGTGAGCGTCCCCGCCATACAGTCTTCCCCCTGTCCAGAGTAGGGACGAGACAAAAAGAGCAGTGATTGTAGCACCCTCGGCTCGCCAAGACACTTACGGTTTCCTCCGACTCCAGGGAGGGTCTTAGGGGAAACGCAAGCCTGTCGGGCGATTCGATCGGAGGTCGTACGCGGGGAAACGAAGCTTTGCCCTGGAATCTCAGAGCAATGCCCTTTACCTGTGCCTCGATTCCGGCTTCAATGCATCGTGCCAAATCCACCACGGTTTCTTCCGGTTCCCCAACGACCACATAGTCAACTGCGGGAGAGTAATCCAGGATTTCTTTCCATACAAGCCCCGGGAAAAAACCATAGAGACAAATCGGCGCATCAAACCGATGGTTACGCAGATTAGAAAGCATCTGGAACAGGACATCTGTTCCCTCCCAGAAATAGACCGCATGAATGGCCAGTAAATCCGGGGAGGGATTATCCATCAGGTACCGCATCGTTTGCGCAGACGTCCAGCGCGCTGCATCTACAATGTCCACCTCGAAACCCGCCTGGAGCAGACTGGCCCCGGCATAACCCGTCATAAGGCATGACCATAGGGGAGTGTTGGCGATGTCATTGAAGTGAACTGCGGAAGGGGTCCGGGGATGTTCAAGGAGGACAATACGCATTTTCTCCCTTTCCACGTTTTGAGGAACTCTGCTTCCTCAGGTAGCTCACGGTACTCTGTTTCATGCAATACGCAGTCAATTGGTGACGGAGATGATCCCATGGAGGTGGGTTATAATAAGTCGGATAGAGCAGGTCCTGCCTGGAGTCAATCAGCCGTTCCCCGATAATGTATTCAGTAAGGGGAGCGCCAGGATAAAGCCTCAGATTATTGATGACCACAGCTCCGAGATTTCCTGTCGAAGAGTGAATCTCAAAGAGCATGTCAAGCAGTTCTCGTGTCTCATCTACCGAACGTTGCGTCTCGCCTGGAAGATTGACAAGGAAGTGGTAGACGGCAACAATGCCGCTTTCAGCGGCAAGGCGAGCCGCACGGAGGATATGATTACGGTTGAGACCTTTTCCGAGAAGCTGCAAGGTATAATCCGATGCTCCATCGGCAGAGAAATACCAGGTTACAAGGCCGGATTTTCGGTACAGATCCATATCTGCGGCGGTAAGTGTGTCCTCGCGAAAAAAACCGGTCCAGCCGATCTTCAAGCGGCGTTTCAGGATCTCCATGCAAATGGATCTCAGGTGTTCGGCCGGCTGATTCACGACCGGATCGGTAAAATGGACGAGTTGGATATTATAAGTGTCGTGCAATACTTCCAGTTCCTCCACTACCCGTTCCGGTGAGCGAAGCCGAAGGCTTCTTCCCTGGAGAGTGGGATAAAGACAGTACCCGCAGTTGTTAGGGCATCCCCGTTTCGTTTCAACCCCCATAAAAGCTACATAACGGTTCAACTCCTGATAGCGGTTGGGGTCGAACACTCGCCAATCGGGAAATGGCAGGCCATCGAGTTGCTGATAGCAGGTTACGGCGCTGTTCTCAATCATGGAACCGTCATCACGCCTCCAGAGGACCCCCGGCACCGTCCACGGAGCTTCAAGATGTTCGATAAGTTGGGGAAAGACGACATCGGCCTCACCGGAAAAGCCAAGGTTGACATCGGGCAACTCATCCATCAGCCGCCTAGCGAACAAGGTAAACGCGGAGCCTCCGAGTATCACGGTGGATTCCGGACAATGCTCCTTGAGAAGGGCGGTCAGGGTCTCGAGATGGGGCACGAAGGAGAGAAGGTTCCCTGCAAGGGGATCGAGATTTCTGAACGAGACGGCGACAAGCTGTGGCTTAAATCCGTGAAGTGTTTGGACCAGTTCCAGCCATGGAAAAGGATTAAGGTTCAGATCCAGACCCAGGATCTCGTGGCGATCATCTATGGCTGCAGACAACCTGGCAAGGCCCAAGGGGAAGACCAATTCTCCGCAATCATGGGTCGACACCGCCTGGATCAACAGAATGCGCATGTTTATTCTCCTCGTTAAATAGCACGAGCCCCACGTATTTGACGCAGCCCAGACGATGACTGACCGGTTTGAGGAAAAGACCCGCCCTGCGGGCTGGCTCGTGCACATCCACCCCACACGATTCGAGGGACGGCCTGGCCAATTCCGGGGACCGGCGCCGGTCTTCGGGTGCACACCCACTGGTGCCTACCGGACAGGGGCCGGCCCCGAAAGCAAGGGCTTCGGAATGCCCGTTGGAGGTCACAAAGCCTCCCCTCCATCGGACTGCTGCCTTGCTGATCGGCGAAATAGTTCGGAGCGCCGGCCAGATATACGCGCGCGCTAGGCCTTCTTCGTCTGACCCAGAAGATGCCCGAAGAGGTTGAAGGAACCCTTGTTTGCGCAGAAGTCACCGCACATGGTGCACACCTCCTGGTCTTTAGGCGTACGGCTATTGCGGATCGCTCTGGCCTCCTCGGGGAAGAGCGCGTGGGCGAACTGCTTATCCCAGTCCAAGTCGCGCCGCGCCTTGCTCATAACCATGTCTCTGGCCTTTATCCGTTCTGGATATTTGGCGGTATCGCCAATATATGCTCCAACACGGGCTACACGGACGCCTTCGATGACATCCTGTTCGTTGGGCAGGGCAAGGTGCTCAGCCGGCGTGATGTAGCAGATCAGGTCTGCTCCGTAGCGAGCACTGTGTGCCGCGCCGATGGCTGCGGCGACATGGTCGTAGCCGGCCGTGATATCAGTCGGAATCGGTCCAAGCATGTAGTAGGGGGCATTATTGCTCATGCGTTTCTGAAGGATGATATTTGCTTCAATCTCATCGATCGGGACGTGTCCCGGACCCTCAACCATCATTTGACAGCCCATCTCGCGACCGATTTCGGCCAGTTCGCAGTTAAGCACGAGTTCCTGAACCATCGCTCGATCAAATGAATCCCAGATTGCACCAGATCTGAGTCCATTGCCAAGCGAGAGGACGGTGTCGTATTTCTTGAGAATTCCGACCACCCGGTCGAATTTTTCGTAAAGTGGATTTTCCCGATTATTGGCCTTCATCCAGGCGACCATGGACGTACCGCCCTTGCTTACCAGTCCGCCGTACCGGTATCCCTGACGCTCCAATCGTTCTATTGTGTAAAGATTGATCCCGCAGTGAACAGCCATGAAAGAAATCCCATCCGCGCACTGCTGCTCAATGAGATCAAAAAGCATCTCTTCGTCCAGCTTATTGGGGTTTCCGTAGCGTCGCGTCGCCTCGCAAAAGGCCTGGTAGAGAGGAACGTTTCCTACTGGAACGCTTACGGCCGCAAGGACCTCGCGCCGTATCTTGTCCAGATCCCCGCCAACGGAGAGTTCCATAAGGGTGTCGGCTCCCGCGGCCTCGGCGCCTTGGGCTTTTTTAACTTCAGCCTCGATGCTGATAATATCGGTCGAAGTACCGATGCTTGCGTTGATCTTGGTGCGGAGCCCCATACCGATTCCCACGGTTCGACCGGGGCGGTTCGCGTTGAGCGGGGCGACGATCTGACCTTCCGCAAAGCGCAACCGGACCGTTTCCAGGTCCAGCCCTTCTTGGGAAGCGATCTCTTTCATTACCGGTGTGTTAATGCCTTTTACCGCCAGTTCTACCTGAGTGGACATGGTATACCTCCCGACGTCTGTGCGCAGCATCCCCCGCATGGTGGATGTCTGCGTCTGATTGTTTTGCGCCGGGAATAAAAAAATCCCCAAGCGCGACAACAGCGCTTGGGGATTTACCATCTCCCCTAGTGCTCACCGGATGTTAGGTCTTCTGACTCTCGGATCGCCCTCCTCCCGCGCCTTCCCATTCCACTTGGCAATGGAACAGTGGCCTATCGCGGGATTTGTCCCCGATCACAGCGGCGGGTCCGTACCGGAATCACACCGGTTTCCCTTTTTAGTAGCCCAATGGGCCAGCACCCAGGTACCCAACTCGTTTACTGATTAAGCTGTTGTTATTCTATAAAATGAAACAATATGTTGTCAAGTAAGATTTACGACTCGGAACCCACCTGCTTGATGTGGACACCGGGGGTGCTTTATAAATAGAGAGCCGGCCTCCTCGGAGATTGATTGAGCGCAGTGAAATAATGGTTGCACCTTGCCGGTGGATGGAAATCCCCTGAAAAAGGCGCCTAGAGTTACCCCAGCGCCGACTCGCGGGCATCAACCTCGATAGAGCCCAAAGAATCCCCGAACCTGGAAATGCAGTTCGAGGATACCGTATTTTATCCTCTTCTTAAGTCCTGAAAGCCAAGTATAAATTTGAGGCCATGGCGCATTAATGTCTCAATTACTCCAATTACCTCAATTTACGCTATACGGAAATAAATCCGAATCCTCCAGGGGTTCCTGCCAGAACACGACGTTCCCACTTCCGGGATCGTATCGGCACAAAATCTTGCGGGTCAGGTCAAACCCGGCATCGAGCATTTCTTCTCTGCAATAATCCTGGAAAGCCTTTAACGTCCAACCTCTGTGCGGATGAGGCGGTGAATTGTTGAAGAAGAAACTCTTATGAGTGCGAAAAATAGGGTACTGCATTCTTAATCTCCACATTTTCCAGCAGCCACGGGGCAGTTGAGCTTGAAGGTGTCGTAATTGGTTCACATTTGACTGTTTCGTTCCTACCAAAGGTCCAAAGCGCGCGCAAACTTTACAAACATAGCTAAGCAACGAATATGCCAAAATATGACATATTCACCGTAAGGTCTTGTTATAATTGGATCAAATATTAATCGGCTTGGCAAGGAGAGACTTATACTCCTTCTCCATTTTCGTGTAAAGGTCAAAAGTGTGTCAAAATGCGAAACATGTGACTTTTTTGTGTTTATTTTCACGATTCAAATCTTGGACGAGTTAAGATGAGGGGGGGGTAAAAAAATCCGGAGGATTTACCGTCGGCTTGGCGTGGACTGCGGGGGGATACTTTCGTTATGGTTTCCCATGGCCTGAATCTTGCGGCCATGAACGCTGATTGCATACTGCTGGTGAACCGGAATCATTGCCGGCATCGGGCGCCCCGGCAATTGCTCAATCTTCGGAACATTGGAAGAGACTAAGGACAAGGGGTGATCGGCCGTTGCCGCTCATAAACCGGCAGCGATCCTTTCGCCAAGATCCCTACACTGCTTCAGTTCCTCCTCGCCGGGCACGTATACGACCTCCAGTCCCGGTTCTAAAATCTCGATCCCCATGGCCTTCATCTCCGCTTCTACGACCTTGATCGCCTCACCGCTCCAACCGTATGAACCAAAGGTTACGCCCTTCTTCTTAATCGGGTGAAGCCCTTTCAGATAAGAGAGGAGATGTGCAACCGATGGGAAAACCCCTTCGTTGAGAGTCGGGGAACCTATGACCAGCACCTTAGCTGTTAAAATCTCTTTCACGATGTCACTATAGTGATTCTTCCTCAGGTGGATCAACTTGTTCTCCAGGCCCGCTCGGCTCATGCCCTGCGCGATGGCCTTGGCCATTGCTTCAGTGCTGCCCCACATGGAGTCGTAGATGATCAGAGCCCGGTCCTGAACTATGCCTGTGCTCCAATCCGTATAGGCCTGAATGATTTTGCCCAAATGTGAACGCCAAATGATCCCGTGGCTTGGAGCGACCATATCGATCTGCAGGCCCATCTTCTCCACCTTTTTCAACAGTGGTGGTATAAGCGGAGCGAGAGGCATGAGGATGTTAGCGAAGTATTTGGCGGCCTCCTCCATGACGATTTCAAGATGGTCGATCTCATCATCGAAACGCTGACAGCTGGCGTAATGCTGGCCAAACCCGTCGTTGGGCAGAAGGACTCTATCTTCTTTAACGTAGGTGAACATGCTATCCGGCCAGTGCAGCATGTAAGCCTCGATGAATTGCAGTGTTTTGCCTCCGAGCGCGATTTCATTGCCTGTTTTCACTTTGAGGCTCGGCCAGTCCTTTCTGTAGTGGCGAGCCAATCCCTTGACGCCATTGTCAGTAGCGACGACTTGTGCTCGAGGCGTTCGTTCCATGAGCAGCGGCAAAGCCCCTGAATGATCCATCTCCACGTGATTGACAACCAGATAGTCAATTTCTGCAGGATTGATCAAGGATTCGATCTTGGAAAGCATCTCGGGAAAGAACTCCGCCTTGACGGTGTCCACCAAAGCGGTTTTGTCACCCCGGACCAGATAGGCGTTATAAGTCGTACCACGGGAAGTGGAATAGCCATGAAACTCTCTGACATTCCAATCAATCGCCCCGACCCAGTGAACACCATCCTTTAATTGGATAGGCTCTGACATGGCAAAACCTCCTTCATAATCGTTTAAAAACGATCATTCCAGACCTTCAGAGATCGCTTTCTTTGCACTTTCCCAGGCATTGTAAAGCATGTCCAAAGTCCCCTGTCGCACCTCGGCGCGAAAGCCCAGTAAATTATTGAATTCCTCTATGTTCTGTCTCATCGTTTCTTCTAAGCAGACGGGAGTCGGGAGCAGAAGCGACCGCCTGTAGCCGCTGAAAACACGTTTGGCCATTTGTGGATCTAATTTCCCGAATTCTTTTTCAAAAAGGCGTCTCCAGTGCCTGGTCCACCCAGGAATCATAAAAAAGGTCCCGGCTTCTTTGCATTGTTCGCCGTAGTAATATTCCCGTCCACCAATGATAAGTCCGACACAGTCGTCCACGGGGTGATCCTCGTCCATAGGGATGAATACGGGAACACCTATATCGGCGAACAATTCTTCCGGTTTTTCCAACGCATTCCCGCATAGGCCGTATCCTAGAACAATGCCATCCACGTAATGCGCCATTTCCTTGACCGCTTTGCCCAAGCCCTCCTGCAGCAACCTTTTCCTGTTATGGAGGGCCAATTCCAGAATGCGCGCCAAAATCTCCAAACGACCGTTGAAAGCCGGGCTGAATCCTCTCAGCATGGGAATCGCGCGCGGTTCAAGACGCCCCATGGACTCCAAGGCATCGATGAATCCAAAAGAGGTGGCATCTTCTACTACAGTTACGCCGGCGACATCCGGATCTTTTGACAGCAGGTAGGCAAATTCCAGTTCCAGGATCTCGCAGGTAATGAGGCCGACTACCGGCATATGAGAACCTCTCGATCCGTGCGATTTCCATGCGGTTGTCTACCGTGTATTCGGGATGAAGCCCTTACCGGACTTCCTTAAATTCTTTCGCATCGACACCGCAATAGGGACATTTCTTAGGCGGCTCGTTCATGACCGTGTTGCCGCAGACCGGGCAGACGTAATAAACCGCATCCTCGTTTGCATTTGGATCTTCCAGCGCCTTTTTGAACATTTTAGCGTGAATCATTTCAATGGACATCGCATATTCCAGGCTATGCCTGGCTTCCTCCTGCTTTTCAGCGACCGCATCCTGAACCATGGCGGGATACATCTTCTTGAACTCGTGAGTTTCCCCTTCCAAGGCCGTCTTCAAATTAGCAGCGGTCTCGGCAACTGCCCCAAGCGCCCTGAAGTGAGACAACGCGTGATACATTTCTGCTTTGGCAGCGGCCCTGAAGAGTCTTGCCGCACCCCTATAGCCCTCCTTTTCAGCCCTTTCAGCGAATGCTAAATACCGGATGCATGCTTGCGATTCACCTGCAAATGCAAGCTCCAGATTTTCTGTTGTTTTGCCCATTTCTCACTCCAACAGGATCAGACTGTAGCAGTTGTGTTCTTTCATAACGTCTTTTGCTGTTTCAAATTGCCTGCCCATATTTTCAAATGTTTTAAAAGCGCCTATGACAAACGATTCGATTGGCTTATTTCCAGGTGAGGACTGTCCCTCCCCCAGCCTTCCTGCTTAACGGCAGGCCGACTGAGGGAGCTTGCTAAAACTCCAGTCTTTACTTCGAGATACGATCACCTCTCAAGACTCGGGTATTCGTAGCCGTATGAATGCCGCCCAATATGACTCCGGGTTGCGGCGAGTTCCTTAGAGGGGAGCACACCAAGTCGCCGGCTACTTTTGAAACAGCACCTCAGAGGGAACAACTCCCTCGAGGTGGGGAAATTTGTCCTTCATATGAGGGATCTGCATCGCCTCCATGAAGTGTTCCTGGAAGTCCTTTTCAACCGTGAGTTCTATGTATTCAACGTTGCGAGACACCCAGTTGGCCTCAACCCGTTTCTCTCTGTTCAAGAGAGCCGCTCGCGCTCCATCACCCGCGGCATTGCCAACAGACTCAATCATGTCCAGCGAGCAATCGGGGAAAAGCCCCATGACTAAAGCTTTTTGGCGATCCACATGAGTTCCGAAGGCGCCGGCAATTTTTACCTTATCCACCTTCGCAATACCCATCCGGCGCATCATAAGCTTGCAACCACAGTACAGGGCGCCCTTGGCCAACTGAATTTGGCGAACGTCTTTTTGGGCGATTACAATGTCTTTCCCGATAGAAGATTCATCTTTCCATGCTATGACAAACTCCGGTTGTTTGTTGTCCGAATTAATCCTGTATCGATTGGATTTCTGTGTTTTGTTGAACCTGCCGCTTTTGACAACAATCCCTGCGGTGTAAAGTTCGGCCAGAACATCCAGAATTCCGGAACCACAAATCCCTTTCGTTTTCATCTCTTCGGGTTTCGAGAAACTCTTCCATGCGTCACGTCCGATGACCTTATAGTCGACTTCATGGGTTTCGGGGTCAATCTTGATCCGCTCGATGGCGCCCGGGGCTGCCCGCATGCCGAATGCGATTTGTGCTCCTTCCAGCGCAGGTCCGGTGGCACATGAAGAAGAGATGAGTTTTTCTTTGTTGCCCAAGACCAGTTCGCCATTGGTGCCGATATCGATTATGAGCTGAACTTCATCTTTCTTATAGGGCTCCTCAGAAATGAGCACCCCCACGTTATCGGCCCCTACGAATCCCGCTTCATTGGGGAGGACATGGATATACGCTGAATTGCAGATTTTAATTCCGATGTCTCTCGCTTTGATATCCAGGCCCTTGTGGACTACGGGTGGGAAAGGGGCCAGTCCCACAAATTGAGGGTCAAGTTTCAGAAAGATATGGTGCATGGCCGTATTACCCACAATGGTCATGTCGATCACATCATTGGGATCAAGGCGGAGGTAATGCTTTTCTTCCTTGGCTTTGAGGATCAGTACTTCATCCTCTTCCGTCATTTCTGTTTCTCCGGTCGTTTCTCCGGTCGTTTCTTCGGGCTCTGCAGCTACTGCTTCCGCAGCTTCACCATCTCCTTTCTTCTTCTTTTTCTTTTCCTTGGGGGGATGAGTGGCCTCACAGGCCTTGACGACCAAACTATTGAGTCCTTCAATCATGTCGTCACTCATCCTTTCCAGACCGCCCGGATTCATCATGTGGTAAGTGATGCGACTCATCACGTCCTCACCGTACTTGCACTGAGGATTCATCATGGAAACCGTTTCAACCACTTCCATGGTATGCAGATTGCAAAAATAAGCGGCCACTGTAGTAGTGCCGATGTCAATGGCAATGCCATAATAATCTTCTGCCTTTCCCGGCAGGAACCTTACGATTTCCTTGTCCATCCAGACGGACACCGTCACTTTCCATTTATTTTCGGAATCTCTTAATCGCGTGGGGAGCGTTTTTAAAGCAAAGTAATCAACGGTTAAGTTGGTGAGCCCATACTGGCGATTGAGTTCCTCGAGAATTCGCTCGAAATCGGCCGTAGGCTCTTCGAAAGTAGGTTCCACCACTTCCACATAGTAGTGTTTTACTGCAGGGTTCCAATCGATATGGATGTCCCTGGCCGCCTTACTCACTACCTGTTTGCCGGCCCTTGATTCCTCGGGCACGAAAATCAGCACGTCACCCAGAACTTTTGCGCAACAACCCAGCCGGTAGCCCTCTTCGCGCTGAGTTTGATTGATAAATTTTTCCTCTTCTTCCTGCCATTCGCTTACATTCGTTTTGCTGGAGTGAATACCAAATTTTTCAAAGAATCCCTCTTCGATGCGCACCTTGCATTTGCCGCAGACCTTATTCTCACCGCACAAGGCCTCAATATCCACACCCAATTGGCGGGAGGCCTCAATAAGTGTTTCTCCTCTGTCAACCTCGCCTCGCCTTCCTGAAGGTTGAAAGATGATCTTCGCTTTATTGTCCAGCTCCATGCAGTAAACTCCTTCCCTGTCAGAAATGACCTCCATGAAGACCTTTGGTCCCCCGCGCCGTTGCAGGCAGTCTTGAGATTACTTGTGCATTTCTCGCAAGCGGCTGATCATCTTAATCGCTTCCTGCACCGCGTTGCCTGCCGATTCAGCGTAGCCGTCAGCGCCGAAGAGGTCGGCGACGTCCTTGGTTACCGGTGCGCCACCCAGCATAATGGCCACATTGGGGTTTTTGGCCTTGATCATCTCAATAACTTTTTTCATGCCCATCATGGTTGTGGTCATCATGGCCGACATTGCCACGATTTCGGAGTCGGTACGGAGCTGCTCCTCCACGAAATTCTCCAGGGGAACGTCCCGCCCCAGGTCGTGGACCGTAAATCCGCCCACATCGAACATCAGTTTGATGATGTTTTTCCCGATGTCGTGGACATCACCCTGAACGGTGCCAATGACCACCTGACCTTTCTTATGCATGCTATCCTTCTTGATATGAGGACGCAAAATGTTCATGCCCGCATATAGCGCATCGGCGCACATGAGAAGTTCAGGAACGAAGTACTCCTGCTTGTCATAGAGGTCGCCAACGATCTCCATCCCGGCGGCCAATCCGTTCATGATGGCGTCAAACGCGTCCACCCCGTCGTCCAGTGCAATTTGCGCCCATTCCTTTGCAAGATCTTCATCGTATTCCACCACTGCATCACTGAGTTTCTTAAGGATATCTTCCCTTCGCGTGTTATTCATGTTCTTTTCTCCTTCTCCACGAACAGGCCCTGTCTCTTAACCTGCGGTCCATTTGTAAGATCTGCCATTATCCTGTGCTAAGTCGACGCCCTGTCAAATCCTACCCACTGCAGGCGAACGCTGCTTACCGAACTTGCGGATCGTTGCCACATAGGCTTCCACATTTTCTTTCTTGACATCGGGCCAGATATCGCATCCCGGCCAGACTGCGTCAGCTCCTTTGTCAATACACTTCTTGATCACCCCTTCTACCTGGGGGGTTTCCATCTGGGCCAGAGTGGCATACGCATCGAAATCACCAAAGATCAACACATCGTTGCCGACTTTTTTGCGGGATTCCGCCATGTCGTTCTTGTGGTCCACACTGAGCGCCTCAGCGCCGCATTCGTTCATCATCTCGATGATCAGGTTGGTGGAACCGCAGATATGGTTGACGCGAGGGGGTTTGAGCGCGGCAAAGATCTTTACCAGGTTGGGCTGAATGAGGTCTCTCCACATGCGCGGTGAGAGCAGGTCGGTACCTGTGCCCATATCCCGGATGCTGATGTAGTCGGCGCCCAGTTCCTGATAATGCTGCGCCACTTTAATCACCACGTCGGTCATCTTGTCGAGGAATTCCATAACCCTTTGCTTGTCCTTCTTCACGCCTTTTAGCAGCAGATCCAGTTCGATCACCTGTCCCGCCATCGTGAAGGGGCCCAGTACCCAAGCGCCAATTGCGTATTTCCCATCCTGTTTTGCCTTCAACACGTTGAAAGCTTCGTCCACCAGGGGCATGCGTCCCCTTTTCAGGAAGTCATCGGGGACGACCACTTCCTCCAGCTTTTCCCACTTGTAAGGCACGGTCGGATACAGGATGTCCTCAGATTTATCATAGAGACTTACTCCACGGCCCATGGCTTCAGGGATGGTGCACATGTCGTAGGGGATGATGACGGCGTCAAAACCGAACATTTCCGCCGAAGTGAGCGCGGACTCGGCCAGATATTGGGCGGAGGTGTGCACCTGGGGAAAGCGGATGCCCATCTTCTTGATCGCCTGGATCGTGACCATTCCCTGACCGCTGAAGACGGGCATGGTATCGATGGGTTCCTTTTTGAAAAGCTTCTCTATTCTCTCTTTGGGTGTCATGTGTCTGATCCTTTCGAACTGTTTTTCCATGATGGTTCGTCAGTAGTAACTCGTCAGGAGTTATGAGGCCCCTGAATCAACGCCCGATTGCGTTTTGTCATCCAATTGCATCTGTGTTGTCGGTAATAGCAGGGCAGCGGTTGGACAGATGGCTATACACTCGCCGCAGGATGCGCACTTGCTGTCATGCAAAGATGGCGCACCAGACAGTTTGAGCTTGGTTCTGTAACCGCGAAAGGCAAAATCTATTAACGATTCCCTATTCTTCTCGCCACAGACCCAGACACATTTTCCGCAAAGGATGCAACGGTTAGGGTCATAGGTGATAAATGGGTTCGTTGTGTCCAGGGGCTCCCACTCGGTTGGAAGCCCTCTGAATCCTTCAGGTCTTTTGAGTTTGACTTTGACTTTGCCGGCGACCTTCTGGAGCTCACAATTTTTGTTCTTCCAGCAAACGCGGCAATCAAGATGGTGATAGGCGAGGAGCAGTTTGAAAGCGGTCTGGCGAACCTTGTTGACTTCCGGCGTCTGTGAATGAATTACCAGACCGTCCCTTACAGGCTGCGTGCAGGCGGTCACCAATCCTCGCCCTTCAACGTCCACGTAGCAGAGACGACACCCCCCGAAGGGCAGTTCGGCCTCAGGCATGTAACAGAGATTGGGAATATAGATTCCGGCATCCAATGCAGCCTTTAGGACCCTTGTCCCTGGCTTTGACTGTACTTTTGTCCCATCGATCGTCAGTTCAATTAGGTCCATTGCGACTCTTCCTCAGCAGGTTTCATCCAGGACTCTGAGTCCGCTCTAGGCGGGTAGCTTAGGAATCGGTGAAAGTTTAATCACGGCGTTGTATTCGGCCGGGCAAACCTCCAGGCAGTTGCCACACTTGACACACTTTTCCATGTTCACGACCTTGAAGCGTCTGGGATGTTCGGTTATGGCCTCGGAGGGGCACACAACCACGCAATGCTCGCAACCTCGGGCGCATTTTTCGGGAATGATATAATATGAGATCAGGTCTCGACACAGGAGCGCCGGGCAACGTTTCTCCAGGATATGGGCCTCGTATTCGTCACGGAAATAGCGGATCGTGGTGAGCACCGGATTGGGCGCCGATTTCCCAAGCCCGCAGAGCGACCCGTTAATGATATCTTCAGACAGGCTGGCAAGCAGGTCGATGTCTTCCGGCTTACCCTGCCCGGCCACGATGTCTTCCAGGATGCTCAGCATCTGCTTCGTTCCAAGGCGGCAGGGAATGCATTTCCCGCAGGATTCCTGCTGAGTGAATTCAAGAAAGAAACGGGCGGTATCGACCATGCAGTTGTCTTCATCCATGACAATCATCCCGCCCGAACCCATTATTGCCCCCGCCTCGGTCAGCGAATCAAAATCGATCGGCGTATCGAGAAAAGATTCGGGCAAACACCCGCCGGAGGGACCGCCGATTTGTACTGCCTTGAATTGCTTGCCGACTTTGACACCCCCGCCGATATCATAGATGACCTGTTTGAGAGTCGAACCCATGGGCACTTCCACCAGCCCGACGTTTTCCACTTTGCCTGCAAGCGCAAAAACCGCAGTTCCTTTGCTTCGCTCGGTACCGATGCTTGAAAAGTAGTCGCTGCCACGGTTGATGATAACGGGGATGTAGGCGAAGGACTTGACATTATTGAGTTGAGTGGGTTTCCGGCGGAACCCCGCCTCAATGGACTGGGGGGGCCTAACACGGGGGAAGCCCCTTTTCCCTTCAATGGAGTACATCAACGCGCTGGACTCGCCGCAGATGAAGGCTCCCGCACCCTGAAACACCTCGATATCAAAGCTAAAGCCGCTCCCAAGGATATTTTGCCCCAGAAACCCCAGTTCCTTCGCCTGGCTGATAGCAGTTTTGAGCCGTTCCACTGCCAGGGGATACTCCATCCGGGTATAGATATAGCCCTGTGATGAATTGAGCGCGCGCGCCAAGATAACCATGCCCTCCAGCACCGCATGGGGATCGCTCTCCAGGACGACGCGATCCATGAAAGCCCCGGGATCACCCTCATCGGCGTTACAAATCACATACTTGGGAGTCCCCTGCGCCTTGAGACAAGACTCCAGCTTCTTCCCGGTGGGAAAGCCGGCTCCCCCCCTGCCCCTGAGTCCCGCCTGCTTGATTTCTTCAACGATTTGCTCAGGGCTCATCAGGAGGGCCTTGGACAGAGCGGCGTAGCCGCCTAGAGCGATATAGTGGTTGATATTTTCCGGGTCTATGAAGCCGCAGTGTCTGAGCAATAAACGTTGTTCGTGCTCCGAGCGTGTGAGTTCGGGGATGTGAGGAGCTACGCCGCTTCCCCCATCTCCTTCGAGGGTCCCCAGCGCAAGCTCCATGCACGGGTCGTCTTCGACCAGATAGCCTTCCACAAGGCGCGTAACCATATCTGGCGTCACCTTCCCGTAGCAGATCCGTGGATAGTCGGGTTTGCTGATAATCACCAGTGGTTCGTAGTTGGAAAATCCAATGGAACCAGTCGTCACAATTCTGGCTTCAACTTTTAATCTCGCCAGTTCGTTTTCAAACGCCGCAATGACTCCCAGTGCACCCGTAGCTCTGTCGCTGGTCGCAGCACCGATACGGATAACCGGGACACCGCTCTGTTCCAGGGCCTCCCATTCCGCAATAGCCTGTGTATTGATATCCTCGAATTTCATCAGGACCTCTCAGCTAATCTTTCAATGAGGACGCTTCTTCCGCCGCTAACCCATCCGCATCAGTTTCCTCTTTCGCAGACTCTTCAGCTTGCATTTTCAAATTCACCAGCACCTCATCCACTTTAGTGGAGGTGCATTTTGGGTAGATTTTCTCCGAAATCACCATAACCGGAGCCAATCCGCAGCACCCGATACAGGCAACCCTGTCGAGGCTGAATTCTCCATCCTCCGTGATCCCCCCAACATTGATTCCCAGTGCTCTTTCCAGGGCCTCCAGGACCAAAGGGCCGCCTACCATGTGACAGGCGGTCCCCAGGCACATCTGTACGGGGTTCTTTCCCAGGGGGATAAATCGGAAATGGTTATAAAATGAAGCCACTCCGTAGACTTGGACATCGGTCATCCCCAGGTGTGAGGCTATTGCGCCGATCGCTTCAGCCGGGAGATAGCCAAAAGCTTCCTGTGTCTGTTGGAGAACGGGTATCAAACGGCTCCGATCCTGTTCGCACTGAACCAGAATCTCGGCCAGTTTCTCCTTTATTTCCTGTTCATCAAATCTTCCGCGCTCTCCCATTACTGTTTCCACTCCTCTGACAAGAATTTTGGGATATCGCTTGCCTCATTTGGCCCCAATACAATCTCCCAGCCGGGAAGATCTTCCTCCAGCTCGTCCTTCAGTTTCTTTGCCACCCCAGGGATTATCAGCTTTCGGTGTTTGACCTTCTTTTCCACACTGTATTTGGCGAAAAAAGCGGCGATGGCTTCGCCGTTGAATTTGCCCGAGGTCCATGATGCCAGGACTCCCAATCCCTCGGTGTTCTTTATGCACAGGTAAGCCGGCAGGCCGGCCTCTTCGATGGCTCCGGAAACAATGAAGAAGTCAAGGGCATAGTTAGTAGTGATAAGGATAGGAGAATTTTCGTCGGGGTTACTTACCTCGTAGACTTTTTCCTCTACGGTCATCGGGCGGCGGGGATCGCTGTAAATGTTGAACCTGTAAACCAGCAGAGGCAACAGGAAGTGTTCGTCAGGCTGAGACAATACTATGATGCCCGCGTACTTTGTCATGAAAGCCGCAGCCGCCAGGGATTCCTTGAGCTTGTCTTTGTACATGAAGCACGGAAACGTGATCGTTGGGTATCCGAGAGGCCGGAAGCCTTTCTTGAGGGCCGATCTTCTGATCAGTGTATTATCTCTAACCCCCTCCAGCATGTTCTTGGGGCCTGAATCAAGGACCATCTCTTCGATCCCTGCATTTCTCAGAGCAGAAGCCACCTCGATAACTTCATCCAGACCTTTTCCATAAACTCCGGCCGGAACTTTCAGCTCTTTAAGCCTGGGAATCGCAGCGCTCAGGTTTTCTTTGCCTATGGGATAGACCAGCGGCTTTCTGGCGGCGCAAAGGGCGGCTGCGGAAAACAGGACATCCGTATCACAGCAGATAAGGACAAAAGCCATTTCTGTTGTTTCCACGGCCTTGCGGACCAGGGCCTCGTATTTAGCCTTCTCGCCGGAATCGTAGGAAAGGGCCAGGAGGTTGACCTTGAGCTTCTGACCGATTCTCTCGAAGTCGAAGCCACTTATCTTTTTCAGCTTCCGGTCGATCTCCTCTTCGGCTTCCTTATCGGAAATGAGGATCGCTATGCCTGGTTCGTGGAAGAAGGTCTTCTCATGTCTGAACATGACTTCTTCTTCTCCGACGACCAAAGCGTTTGCTCCGGCACCGATAGTCACCAGCTTGATTGGGGGAGACAGTTCCGCTTCCAGTTCCGCCTTGCTTTCAGGAGAGATATGAGGACAATCCTCAACTTTGGCGCCCCCGGTGGCAATCTTCATTGCGAAAGCAAAACAAGTGGGAAACCCACATTCCTTGCAGTTGGTCTTTGGCAATTTTTTCAGTATATCAGCACCCTTGAGAGCCATAACATTTTTCTCCTACAGCTTTATGAGTGAGTTAGCATTCCGTGATCATCTCTTTGATTACTCTGAGAGAGTCAGGATGGCGCAATATGAGGATGTTGGCCCCTGCTAACAGGAATGAAAGCCCGGTGACGGCCTCCCACAGGATGCCCTGGTCTCGGTTTAGCTTCGCTTCCTTGGCTCTCCAGCTTTCCACCCCCACATCGGCAAGAATTGGCATCAGCATCATGTTGTCCCGATCAGCCAGCCCAAACTGCTTTATTCTCTCTATGATGGAGAAGGTGAATTCGAGTCCGTAACCCAGCGCGGACGAAGTAGGATCGACGACGATCTTGTCTCCAGGGAAGAATTTACACAGAGCTATGTTCAGCTCTTTGGTCAGGTTGGCGTCCATGGACGCCTGAGCCACTATTCCGTGGCCGTGATCCTTCGCTGCCTTGGCAATCTGTTCGTAATTCTGCTTGAGCACCGGACCCAAAAGGAGGTTCTCGCCGGCGCATACTCTGGCCACTTCCGTTAAAACCTGCGTATCTTTTTCCTCGTCTCCGGTACCCCATACGATGAGAGGAGCGTCTATGGAATCAGCTACCGTTTTTGCGGTCGCAGCGGCTTCCTGGGGGGATGCATTCCTGCCCAGGGGATCCGTGCTCAAAAGACGGAGGCAAACAGCATTTGCTCCACAAAAGTCCACGCATTTTTTTGCCCACTTGGCCGGGGAGGACACCACATCCTGGTACTGTTCGATTAATTCAGGCGCCCAATTTTCCGGTTCGATGTCCACAATTTCCAGTGCAAGCACGGCGAGATTGGGGAGCGATCCTTCAAAATAATGGAACGGCAGCGCGTTTTCCCCTCCTGTGCGCACGGTTTTTTCACCGTGGCCCCAGGCGACTTCTCGAATTTTCACGGAATATTTTTCCAAGGGCGGTTCAAAGCTCATAATGCGCGTCTCCTTTCAAACCTCTAACCAGGAACTGGAAAACAGGCTTCTTCCCATAAGCACTTCAGCGGTCTTCACATACTGCCGCTCCTTTTCAGAGAGGGAAGAAACATCGATATCCTCTGCATCCATGGTTTGGTGAATGAGCTTGACGATTTCGGGCATATCCCCTTTCACAAGCCGTGAGAGTTCTTCGTCATAGCCGCTGACAATGGCTGAGTGTTGGCCAAGTCGGTCTATCATCACCAGAAAGGTCCGGTTGAGCAGTCCCCTGAGTTCATTGGGTACGCCAAAAGATAGATTTGAAAGGCCGCAGAGCGATTTGGCTCCCGGTACAATGTCGGGCAGCATCTGCAGGAATTCCATGTAGGCGCCGATCTGGCGTTGATCCACACTAACCGGCATCATCACCGGATCCACCCAGATATCCTCATTGGCAATACCCAGTTCGTTCGCGTAGGCTACCGAATCCATAATGCTGGCAGCCCTCTCGTCAGCATCGGAAGGCAACCCCGTATCGTTGATTACTGAGAGAACCAGGCTGCACGAATACTTGCCCGCCAGAGGCATCATGGTTTGTCTGCTCTCAGTTGACCCTGAGGCCGAATTGAGTATGGGTTTCTTCCTGCAAATTTTAAGGCCGGCCTCCATTGCCGCCACGTTGGTGGTATCCAGGCACAGGGGGGTGTCGGTAATCTCCTGTACCGTTTGAATGAGCCACTCCATCGTACCGACCGGGTCTTTCTTGACCGGACCCACATTGAGATCCAGGTAATCGATTTTGTTTTTTACCTGCACTGCGACACATTCGCGGATCGGGCCCGCTTCGCGGTCCTTAATGCCTTGTCCGATTTTCTTGGACATCACATTCAACTCTTCGCCGATAAGAATCATGGCACATCCTTTCCTGTCCTAAGGTTGTGGGTAGTCTGTGCAAGAATTGCCGTAAAGATAGCGTCCCGGCAACATCGACTGGATTCCGCACCTCCGGCGGGGTGTAAATGCATATGATGCCCATAGAGCGTAAAGTATCAGCATACTGCCGGGCACTGGGCGCATTCGATTGCCTTGAAATATTGTTCCTGACGAACCCTGGAAATGTTTGAGACCGCAGCGTTCGTTCCCGAAGGGTCGTAAGGTCTTTTGTCGTGCCAGAGTGACTGAAGCTGAAAGGTGTGGTGCCCGCATGTGCGGTTTTCCGTGTGAGAAAATCGGCTACTGTAATCGAGCATCAGACACAGAGGGGAACGGTTCGATTTATGGCCGCGGAGACTGGAGGAGCACCTTTGAGACAATGCATCCCTGTCAACGGTCGCATTATAGAAGGCAAAGAATCACACTGCTATCGTCTGACGGACTATTTGATCTAACCGGGGGGACGATATTTAAACAAGACCGGGGATTAAAAGGATGAAAAGCAAATATAGCGCCGGTTGTCTTACCGTTTTGACTGCAAGCTGCGGTTGAAGCATGGTGAAATGGAGGTAAGTTTCACGGTTGGCTTCCATTCCGGATCTTAATACGGACCCGATACCTTACAACATGATGAAAGAAAAGGCCGAAATGAACGACACTCAGGACTGGATTTCTACGAGCCCGAGTTCAATCGCAAAATGGATTAGCTGCGAAATATTGTCCATTTGAAGTTTTTCCATAATATTGGAACGGTGGGTCTTAACGGTGCTCGCACTGACGCACAGGATGTCAGCAATCTCCTTGGTCGAGCGCCCCTCTGCGATCATTTGAAAGACTTCACGCTCTCGGTTGGACAGTTGGCCGTAGAGCTCCTCGCGCGACGATCTGGTTCTCTTCAAAGATACATAGTCCTCAATGACCTGACGCGATATGGAGGGACTCAGGTAAGTATCTCCTCTTACTGCTGCATTGATGGCATTAACGATGTCCGTTCCGTTCGAGTCCTTCAGAAGATACCCTGAAGCGCCAAGGCCGAAAAGCTCACTGATGAATCGCTTATGGGAATGCATGGAGAGAATGATGATTTTTGTATTGCGGTTGGCCTTCTTGATTTGCCTGGTAGCCTCGATTCCGTTCAGCATTGGCATCGTTATGTCCATTATGACGATATCCGGTTTGATTTGTTCCACCTGGCTGATTGCCTCCCGCCCATCTCTGGCTTCTCCAACAACGCGGAACCCCGGCTCTGCTTCAAGAACTTTTGCCAGCCCCTGCCTCACGATGGTATGGTCATCCGCCAGTAATATGGTAATCGGCCTTTCACTCATCCGAACTCTCCTTAATGGGGATTTCTATACGGATCCGAGTTCCTTTTCCCTTCGCGGTGCGAAGTGAAAATTTTCCGCCTGCCATGGATGCGCGTTCCCGCATACCTAACAGCCCCAGAGCTTGGCTGTTCCCCTCGAACTGATCCAGTTCAAAGCCTACCCCGTCGTCTTCAGCCAAAAAAATGATATTGGGGTAGCTTTTTATGATCGAAAGTCTGAAATGCTTCGCTTGTGAGTGCTTCACGGTGTTGTTGATGGCCTCTTGAGAAATCCGGTAAAGCAGGGTCTCGATTTGTGAACCCATGCGCTCTTCAAACCCCACCATCTTAAAGTCAATAGCTATTTGGCTATACTTCGAAATGTGCCCAAGGCAGGACTCCAGCGCCGGCTCCAGGCCGAGATGAATTAATATGGCAGGATGGAGTCTGTGAGATATGCGCCGGATTTCCTGGTAAGTTCGGTTGATTTGTTTTTTAATACCAAGGATCTCTTCTTCAATATGAACCATCTCAGCCGAGTGGGTTTTCAAGATTGTATCCAGCGCGAAGCTGATGCCCGTGAGGGCCTGTCCCGTCTCGTCGTGTAATTCACGGGCTATTCTTTTTCGCTCCTCCTCCTGGGAATGAAATAATCGGGCGGTGAGCCCCCTCAATTCCTCTCGGTGTTGTCGGATGGTCTGACCTAAGCAGGCATTCTCAACTGCGCTCCCCAGGAAATTTCCCAGGGAACCCAGCATCTGATGGTCCCGATCTGAGATGTTCCTGTGCGGGTCAAGTTCTAAAGCGATGAAACCGGAAGCTCTTTTTTTCGCTGTGATCAGGAAGCAGAGGAGTTGCACCGAGTCGTCATCATCCACTGCCTTCAAGCTGGCCTTGAAAACCGGGAAAGTACGCTGTGGTTTCAAAGAGCGATCCTCCTCGAGCAGCGACTGCATCAGAGCCTGATCGTGAAGCACCAGATGATAAACGCCCCCTACAACTTTTTCAGGCAGGCCTTGCTGCACTTTCAGTACAAAAGCTGATTTTTCTTTATTGATCAGGAAAATGGCCCCCGAGCTCAGGTTCAATACATCCAGAACCTTTCGCAGGGCCATCGTGAGAATCTCCTCGAGGTCTTGTGTGACATTCATTGCCACCGCTATAGAGTGTAAGAGCGACAATTCCCGGTTCTGCTGATGCAAGTTGCGAACACCGTCCATGCGAGCGGTAATATCTTTCGCGATTGCCTCATACCCGGTGATCTTGCCGTCGGCGTCTCTTACCGCGTTGCCACTGACCAGGCAGTGAAGGCGGGTACCGTCCAGCTTCTGGAAGCAGATCTCGAAGTCTTTCGCAAACCCGAAGCGATTTATTTGTTCCTGAAACACCCTCCTGTGCATAGGGTTGACGTAGATCCTTTCCACAGACGCAATAGAAAGTAATTCTTCTTTGCTGCCATAGCCGAGTGTCTCAACGCATGCCTGGTTTACGTCTTGGAATATGCCCCCTTTGGAATGAATGAAAATCATGTCCTTAGAGCCATCGAAGAGACTGCGGAATCTATTTTCACAACGCCTGAGATCATCTTCCAGAGGTTTACGGTCCGTCACGTCTTCCATTACGTGCAGTTTAGCAATTACTAACCCAAGCCTGTCCCTGATTGAAGAAGTTGTGCGCCGGACGAAAACGGCTTTGCCATCCCCGTGAGACATTGCGGATTCGCTTGGGCAAGCATCTGCTTGACCCGGTAGATCTTCTCTCAGCGCAGATTCAACTCCATTGTGAGAGTCTAAGAAGATGTCCTCAGATGTTCTGCCGATAAACTCGCCGGCCGGCAATCCAGTAATCTGCTCGGCAGCTTCATTGACCCAGTGGATACGGTCTTGCTCATCCGCGATCAAAACACCGCACGGCAAATGATTAAGGACCTCGAGATACATTTTTTCCCGGCATATAGTCGTCTTGTCCCCCATACGGGTCAGATAGCCCATTTCATCGGCCAGAAAATGGTTCCACCCTCGGGGGTCACCTTCGGCATTCAGCTTAAAAATCGGGCAAATCAAACAAACTTCCAATTTGCTGCTGCCGGGGGATTGACAACGATTCGCACAACAGGCATCGGGCGAGCGCCAACAAGAGACTTCTCCATTTTGGCGGGAACATCGTTCAGGCAGATGCAGCATCGTAGGATACCTCTCTCCACACGAAATATGCGATCAAACACTAAATGCCTATAATTTCACTCCAATAAGAATAGTTCCCGATCCTTTCACATCCGCTCCTTGGAAATACCGGTCTTTCAAAAAGATATCGCAGGGGGTGGCAGGGGAACCGTAGAGGATTGAGTGGCATTGCAGGTCGCCTTTTTCCAGGAGACACCAATCAGCGGGATGGCTTGGTATTTCAAAATAACAGATTTTCTTCATGATGTCCTGGGGAAAGGAGACTTTGTCTTTGTAAACGACAAAGTTCCTGTGCATGAACCACACATTCTTGTCGCCGGCGAGGCGAGATATGGTTTCTTTGTCGGTAACTTCTTCTCCCACTATGTCAACACCTTTTTTCATGACCAGGTTGGGGCAATTCCAAACGAAGTCCATATCGGTGAGGGCGACATAGACCCAATCACATTCAGTCACTTCCCGGATCCCCGCATTGATTACTTTTCCCAATCCCATCAGAGACTTAACTTCCACTTCATTCTCAAGATCGGAGACCCTGCGCCGGTCCTCATCTGCAAGCGGCGCTGCCTTCGTGATACCTTTGACTCGCTTGAGGGCTTCCAGAACCAGTTCATCCGCTTTTTCCCTCTCTAACATTGCTCTTTCCCTCTTATGTCTGCATCAACTAAGTCGCCTCAGCATCAACAAGTGAGCAGGGAGATGAGATCAAATGTTTTCTCCTTGCACGCCCTCTCACATCTCCTGCAGGCCACGCCATTGCATAGCGCCATGTTAATGGTAATTTCGAAATTATCGCCGCTCCGCTTCATTTGCAGGGCATTCTCCGGACATTCCACCACGCACTTGGCGTCGCCGAGGCATCCGTCAAAAACAAGCGTCTTTCTCTGCCCGATATCGGGGATAATCGTTAACCCCATCACTCCCAAATCCGGTATGTCTCTTTTGACAGTCCTTATAACCTTCGGAAGATCGGCTACCTCAACCAACGCGGGCAGTCCGTATCTGGTCAAGAATTTTTGGTACTGCTGGTGGGGCATCCCCTCCGTCCAGTAAGAGAGTTCGAGAATATAAACTTTTTCGAACACTTTGGATTCGGCAAACATACAGTGATTCTGGCGGAGATTGTCGGCAATTTCCTGCATTTTCCAGAGATTATCCACGTTTTTTATAACATCTGCCGCCATGGCCAGCGAGGTATTTCCCACCTGATATATTTTCTTTACTCTCGCAGGAACCATACCGATTTCCAGAGCCTTGACGGCATCCACATAGGTGCCCGAAGCTCCGCTCATGTAGGCGATTTCAATGTCCTCCAGCCTGATGCCTGCCTCGTTGCACAATGTGATGTGCCCAGCCCTGATCGCGCCAATGGCCTTGCCTGCCTCGATCAAGTCCTCTTCGGTGAACTTGAGGCCGTCCGACAAGTGAATTTCCGTGTCCGGAGTGCTGATTCGGGGAATTCGGATGAGCTTGGCTTTCAGACCCTGGCTGAGCAAGGCGACCACTCCGGTCCCGGTAATGCCCACCGCTCTTAATTCACCAACTCCGTCCACTCTCCCCGTATTGGGATCCACCGTATCTCCCAAGCGAGGCATCATCTCCTGATCAAGCACATAAGTTTTCAGCCTTCCCCTCAACGGTTTGTCATCGCCGCCCGTGACACATCCCGGAGGGGCTGCTGTCTGATCTTCATCCTGTTCGAACTGAACATCGGAGATAGCACCGGGAAGCGCCAAAATGCCATCCTCGATCTGTTGACCCTCCAGAGCAGGTCCCGCCGCGGTCGAACCGGTATACACAACTCCATTTACAATAAGGGCCATCTCTGCATTGGTGCCATAATCCGTTACGATGGAAATCTCATCTTTTTCCAGCATTCCCGTCTGGATCATCATTGCCAGGGCATCAGCTCCGATTTCATGACGAACGGCGGGAGGGACCAGGACGTCTGTCTGAGCCGGCAGGGCCAGTCCTGGAATTTCCAGGGCCTTTATGATTCGAGCGTTTCTTTTCGGGGGGACCACCCCCAAGGCTTCCAGTTTACGTTTGCCGGCATAGGCCAGGTCCCTTATCTCGATCGCTTGAAAGAGTGACAACTGAATTGGATTGCCACATACAGCAAGCCGAACTACCTGGTCTTTGTCGACTGCCAGATTGTCCAACACCTTGTTGATAGCGTGAATGATTACCTCGTGGGCCTTATCGATTCCGACCTCCAAGGCGAAGTGAAGATGGTCTATAACGTTGGCCCCGGGAAAGGGATGACGTGTGGTGACAGCGGTGCAAAGGATTCGTCCGTTTCGATCCAGATCGATTGCCTGTCCCCTGAACCCGCTTGTGCCAAGGTCTAAAGCAATGCCCAATCTCGCCATTTCATACTCCAGCCGCTCCCCACGGAGAACGTATGTGAAAATTTTCGAGATGAATCATAGTAACTTACGTTTGCACTCAAAGCAAATGGGTGCTCCAGAATTGTCTGTGGTCATCTCTGCCGGATGCCCGTAAAGTTTTTTGTGCTCACTCTTAATCTTAGACCAATATTGTTTGACTTCGGTACAGGACAAATCTTTATCCAGAACGCGTTCCGCATCGTTATGCCAATGTCCGCAGCGGGTGCAGGCAAGCATTTCGGGGCATCTCCTTTCAAGACGGACTTTTGTGGCAAACAAGCCAAAAAGCAAGGAGGGCGTAGTCCCGGCTATAGAGCCCACCGGGTCATGCCCCCCTTTTGTTCTACCCGACTTAATGTATTGAAACTTCCAACTACGTGCTACAAGCCGTAGGATTTCGGGTTGAAGCCCTTAACATCCTTGTACTTTTTCAGACACATATCGATGAAGTTGCCCTCATTGTCGGGCAGGGCCTTCAGGTCCTTCAAGGCTTTTGTCAGTGCATCTTTTTCGAGGCTGGTCAATTTCATCTTGGAGTCTCCAAGGATAATCTCGCCTGCCTTGATGGCTCCCGCGCGGGCGCTCAGGTAATTGCCCTTGCTGCGATTGCTTACGATGGCGTTACCGATTTCCCATGCATTGTCGGGGGCCAGAATAAGACTGTGGGAATCTCTGTACATGTCGGAGTTGACCAGGACCTCTTTCAGCGCCTCCTGGTGTCCAAGTTCGATGGCGCTGTTGAGCATCGCCACATCGTAACCGAGGATTTCTGCAAAAACTGATGTGGTGGTGGCCCCGAACATATCGTGGTATTCGACAGCCTCATTGCTCCAAAGATCAGTTACGGCCATGATCAGATTGCCGCAAAGGTCAGAATGGGCACAGGCGCTGGTCTTGCCTTCATTAGAGATGGGAACTCCAGCCATGGCCTTAATGATCGGATCTTCGTAGGCACAATCCTTGGTGGGGCCGGTTGCACCGCACTCGTAGGCGACCAGAGTTCTCGAAGCCGCAATCGATCTGGCAAGGGCTGCGATGACATGGGGCACGTCTTTGGAAGTCATGCCGCCGGCCATAAACATGGCCGTGTTTGCTTCCGAACAGTTCGTGTCACCGCCGGGTATACATTTGTTTTTCTTTGCGATGTCCACAATCTGATTCCACATCCACTCCATATCGATGGCGCCGAGCACTCCGATGCCGAAAAGAATGCCTCCGATGTCATTGCGGATGATGCAATGGTCGAAAATCTCCTTGCCCCCCATGGATTCGATGGAGACGATATCAGCGTACTTCGCACATTCTTTGAAGGATTCAATAACCTCCATGGTATAATCGCTTTTGCGCATATCGTGCATGTCAGGTTTGCGCAGGTCCGCTATGGTGGCCCGGTAAGCAGCTTTGAGACCATATTTTTGCAGGTAGTCATCCATCTGCTTGGCGGACTGGGCAGCGATTTCCCCTCCCCACTTCGGATTGTGGGTCATCTGAAAAATGTGCTCATTTTCGATCTGCAGCGTGGGATGGCCAACAATGACCATTCTTTCAAGGGCATCTCCATTGGCCCTCTCGTACTCCCGCAGCAGGGTCTTCATGGTTTTCTCGCTTCCAGGCCGGGGATGAGGAACCACCTCGGGATGCACAAATCCGCCGCCAAGCACCATGCCTCTTTTGGTGGTCACCGGTTTTTTGGCAGTTCCAAACATCATTTCTGCGCCATTCTTGTACGCCATCTGTGTCAGCAGTTGCCTTGCCATGTCGTCCTCCTTGCCCAATTAGAAGATGTCTGATTCTCCCTTGTCTCAAAAGCAAAATCTGATCACTACCTCCTTCCATTATCGCAATATCCGAATGCAACAATCTTTCTGCTCTGAGAGGCGCAACGAAAAAACGTCATCATCACCTTACACAGCTTAGAGCAACTCATGTGCCATTTCGCTCTAGTTCGATATTTTTATATGTCATTGATATCATGGATTTTTTTCTTGCCCGCAAGAACCCTTCCGGTTCATGGTGTAACCGAATGTTACATGGGCGCGTTTGATCCTGACATAAGGTGACATGGTTTACTTAGCTAAGCCCGTATTGAGCGAGGCGGAGATAGAGCAACCGGCGGGTAATTCCCATCATCTTGGCGGCTTCGGACTTGTTTCCAGCCGTTGTTTGCAGAGTTTTGAAGATCAGTTGTTTCTCTACTTCATGAAGTGGGACCCCTCCTTCCGGCAATTCTTTTAACAATTGTCTTGATTGGGTTTCATGGTCCGTCGTTTCCCGTACTTCCATGGGCAGATCGTGGAAAGTAATTGGGCCCGGGCAACAAACAACAAGCAGCCGTTCTACCAAGTTGGCCAATTCCCGAACATTGCCCGGATAGATGTAGTCCAGCAGAGCTTTCCGGGCATCCTCGCCGACAGGCGGCACAGGACGATTCAACTTGGTGGCGGTTTTGCGAAAAAAGTGGTCCAGAAGCAAAGGGATATCATCTTTTCTCTCTCTCAAAGGGTGAAGGTATATCGGGACCACATTAAGACGGTAGAACAAGTCTTCACGGAATTCCTCCAATCGCACGGCTTCCCTTAGGTCCTGGTTTGTTGCGGCAATGATACGCACATCGGTTTTGTAGGTGGAGTTTCCGCCGACCCGCTGAAATTCCTTTTCTTGAAGCACGCGCAGCAGTCTGACCTGGAGATCCCGGTCCAATGCGCCAATTTCATCGAGGAAAAGCGTGCCGCCCTGGGCTACCTCAAACTTCCCTTTCCTCTTGTAAAATGCGGTGGTAAAGGCACCGCGCTCATGCCCGAACAGTTCACTCTCGATCAAGGCATTGGGAATGGCGCCGCAATTAACTGCTACGAAGGGCCGAGCCTGGCGGGCGCTTGTCTCATGAATTGTCCGGGCGATCAGTTCTTTGCCCGTGCCGCTTTCACCCTGTATGAGAACGGTAGTCGAAGAATCTTTCAGGTTATCGATCAGGTCATAGATTTCATTTAATGCCTGACTTCTACCGATTATCGCTCCATATCGCTCCTTTAGTTCCTTGCGCTTGAACCTGAATTCGGGGTGGTTTTCCGGTTTTTCTTTTTCATCCAAGCCCTGAGTGATTCCGCAAAGAATTGTATTGATCTGCTCTTTCAGAGTTGGTCCGGATAACTCGTAGAATGAGCCTCCCTTATATAGAAAGGGGCCTAATGGGTCGGTGACCAAAATAGCAGCTCGCGGAGCGATCTGTCTGGCCTGGTGCAGAAATCCTCCCCCGCCCATTCCCGATGATTTCAGGTCGATGATGATAATCCATTCTTTGCGTGGCTGTTTTCGTAACAGATTTAGTGCGTGTTGCTCGTCCGGAACCCATACGGGAGAGAATGCATCCTGGGATATGATGCGGGGTAAAGAATGCAGGGTGTGGTACTGATCATCGACGATCAGCACCACAGGTTTGGACGTGTTGACCTCCCTTCCCATTGTAGGCTCCCGGGGATACGTTAAAATTGGGTATGCACTCTCATCCTCGGTTAGAAATGAAGTTCGAAGATGTCTATCTGACAATCGGACCTACCGGAAGGACCGATCGTCCATAGAGTGTGCCCAATAATCCAGCCGCAGAGACATAGAGAGCCATTAGGCCACAAATAATTCCAACATACCCTGCCAATTTGATAAGAACCGGGTACCATGCCAAACCAAGGTCCAACAACACGAACACTGCAAACAGAAGTGCAACTGTCAGTATTACAGCCTTGTTAGTGACAAACGAAGCAATCAAAGCATAAAGGGTAAATATAGTATACGCCACCAGGAAAACCAGAAGGGCATTTGCATCCAGCTCATACCATTTTAGCGCCACGCCGAGGTTGATCAGGCTGTAAACAATCCAAAACATGCCGAAGATTCCAAACACAAGTCCCGTAAAAAGCTCGTTTTTCTTAAAGCCGTTCAAGCATGCAATCAGATGGATCAGACCGACAATCAGAGCTAGTGGAATAATAACGCCTACCGATTTTGGACCGATAATGCCGGCGTTCTGAAAGCTCAAGGTAAAAAGACCAATACCGAAACTCGCCAATCCCACAGTGGAGGGATCGGCTATCGCTTGATTAACAATATTGAAGGAAGTCTCATCCGCCATCTTTTCTGCTCCTTCAAAAAAATTTTCCCCAAATTTTATACGAGCCTTTATTCTTCTGCCCTCCGGGTTACACATCTTTCAAGGGCGCCTCCAATTTCCTTCCAGCTCAAATTCCTGCCGATAATCGAAACCTTGCTCTGTTCGGTCGGTCTTACCGGTTGGGAAGACAATTCCCCTGAGGCCAACTCCATCAATATCGATCTATTGCCGACTCGAAATATCCCTTTTGCTCTCACGACTTCACCCATCTCACCCGCATTTAATTTTTCGAAAAAATTTGACAAATCCTTTTCGTCGAAGGTGAGATCACTGTAGACGAGGCCAAAGGATTCGTAACCCAGCGCATCCTCCTCGTCGTGTAAATGAATAGTTCTCTGATCCCCCATCCACCCATCTTGCCGGTGATCGGAAACAAAAGTTCGTTCGGTCTGAGGGAGGTTGGACCCAGGGGGGGTTGCCAGAGCCAGTTGGTACTGGCTCCAGTCAACTGCCCCAAACTCCGTTGTGATGACCGCTGCGTCGGGATTGATCGCTGATATAGCATCGCGGGTAAGCATAGCCTTTCTTTTGTCCACTCTGTCACACTTGTTCAAAAGGACTATGCGCGCGTTTTTCACCTGAGATTCAACAAAGTGAGGATTGGCTTTGTACAGTTCCATGAAACCAGTGGCATCGGCGACAAGCACGTAGTGAATTCTGCTGATAGCTTTCTCGAAGAGTTGCGCTTCGATGATGGAGCGAATCTGCGCGATAGTTGCAACCCCTGTTGGCTCAAGTATCACTCTTTGGGGCTGTATTGACTGTATGATATCCAACAATTGAGTCCTAAAATCGGACTGCAGGGTGCAGCAGATACATCCGCTCGGCATCTCGACAACGTTACCTCCGCGCTCCTTCAATAGAGTGCCATCTACGCCCACCTCCCCAAATTCATTAACCAAGACCACTATTTTTTCTTTGCCACCCCATTCTTCGAGGACCCTGGTGATAAAGGTAGTTTTGCCGGAACCCAGAAATCCAAAAACAATATCGACGATCATCCCTTCACCTTCTGTCCCAGTCTAGCCGTTCCATTTTTCGCGCATGCTCGCCCACTTCTCACCCGCCAGCGCATCTTCGGCCATACCCGGCGCCTGGCTGGCTTCCTTGCCCCAAATTCCCAGTTCGAAACTGGTCACGTACTCTTCGCTGACTGCTCCTCCTCCGCAGATGAAAGGAATTTCGATGCCTGCTGTTTTGAGTTGGTGTGCAATCTTGGGGAAGGCGGTCATTGTGGTAGTCATGAGAGCCGTACCGGTAGCCATGATCGGTTTGTGGAGTTTTACCGCCTCAACAACCTTGTCAACGGGGACATCAGCACCAAGATTGATCACTTCGAATCCATTGGCGTTGAGCAGAGCATTGACGATCACCTGGCCGATATCGTGAATGTCGCCTTCGGCGGTATGGGTAACTACTTTGCCCTTCCTGTCCATGGACTTGCCCATGGCTCTTTCACATTCGGCAATGCCGACATTCATGGCATCAGAAGAGAGGATTACCTGGGGGAGAAAGTAGACTCCCTCGTCCCACAGGCGGCTCACCTCGTTCATCCCGGCGATGAGCGCCCCGTTTATTATGTCCAGGGGCGATTTGTTCTTCAGAGCGTCCTTAACGACTGACAGAATGCCATCATCGTCACCGTCCACAACAAATTTAGCAATTTTCTGCAGAACGGGGTCCTTTGAAACATCCCTCGCGGCTCCAGCCTTTTCGGTGTCCAGATCATAACGTTTGAAGATGTTACTGTAACTCTGTAACGTTTTCATGTCTGCGCTCCTCATCCTCTGTTATTGTCTGCGTAAAAATCAAGCGGTTCCGGCAAAACCGCAGATGCACTTGGTTGGGATTTCTAATGTCTTTTGGCCACTTCCACCATGGCCAAAAGGTTCTCGGGCGGCGTCCCGGGTGCGACTGCACAACCCGGCGCCAGGATCTGAATGCCTTTGGAGATCGATTCCTCACAGGCCTGTGTTACTGTTTCGGCATTTTTCATGAAAAGCGTGGTCGCCGTGTCCACTCCGCCCATCAAAATGATATCCGGGCCGCATTTTTCGCGAGCAAGCAGGGGATTGGCCTTAGGCTCCAGGCTCAATATTTTCGCCCCCGTCTGCCCCATCCATTCGACTATGGAATCAACGTTTCCACAAATGTGCAAAATCGTTGGAACCGAAATGGACTCGAATACCTTCCTCTGGTATTCCAGTTCGATGTCCCGGTAAGTCTTGGGCGCTATCAATTCCGGGGAAGCCGTCATGTCTTCGCAGGAAATGATATCGGCTCCAGCCTCAACAAGGGCCTTGCCCAAAGCTGAACCTGCTTTTGCCGCAACTTCCAGGAACGGCAGGATTTTCTGAGGAGCTTTGAAGGTGGCCTTTAGGAGAGGAACTGTGTCCACTAGGGAACCTGCGATGGTAAACGGCCCGATAATCCCAGCAACCACGATCGCGTCGTTTCCCACCTCCTTTTTCAATATCCGCACCGCCTTGAGGAGTTCGGGAATCCCTCCTCTGGCGAGAAAATCGGAGGGAAATGTCGGCGTGTCGTCCAATTTGTATGGGGGCGGATGCTCGATTCCCGGTATTCCCTCAGTCCCACCGGATTTTATCTTACAACCGAGCGCTCCAGCCTCGAACGTCTGGTCAAAAGGGACCCTGACCGCATCGAAACCAACAATGGAAAAAGCGGCCAACGCCTGCTTGGCCATTGCCTCCCCTTTCTCGTGCCCCTCCGGCCAGAAAACTTTTACCTTTTCCATCTGGTCGTAAGTTACCGTGGAGTTGGCGCAGAAACAGGGCATCCGATCCGGTTTTTGGCCATTGACCACACTCATCACCCGTTCTCTAGCATTCATTTACGAGACTCCTTAATTGAGTATCTCATTAAGCATTAAGATATTGGCGAGCCGACCCAGGTCTCACCTTTACGTCAGTCCTGAAAGCCAGGGGTTACAACTCCTTCCAACGAACCGCAGGCAAATGCGCTGGAAAACCTGTGCAAACACAACTGTTGGAATACTCTTGATTTGTCGGCGATGCCGCACTCCCGCTCGAAGCTACGGCATCCTGATCAGGCAGGTATCTGGCTCGCGGGAACCTCGTTCTCCGAACGCCAGCACGTTATACTGGTTAGTCCAACGAGAACACTTGCAGGTTACCCGCTCACAGTTGCGGGGCAGCGATGGGTTCGCACCATCTTCCCTACTAACCTACTAAATACTTCAGTGCTGAAGACGCTTGGTGGATCAGTGGCGATTGGTGCTCGAAATTGTGAGGAACAGAGATTAAGAGAGATCATCTTCAGTCTGAATCGATCCGAAGTTTCTCCCCGATACGTAATTACGCAGTTCTTGTGCCAACTGAACAGGAAATGAAAAAATATGGCGCAAAGAGTTACCCACTGCGGACAAGCGTGATACAGAGCAATCAAAAAAATGAACCCCCTCGGCTCATAATCACGCCATCCCAGTCGTGGACTCTGTTGGATAATATCAAAAATAGCCATTATGTCAATCGGTTAGGGTGTGTGACACAATAGTCATACAGTGACATCTAAAGCAGACTAATCTTTCTCCGTAAAACTCATCCTGTCCAGACGGTACTCCTTAAGCTTGCGCCACAAGGTTCTCTGATTGATCCCAGTTTTTTGAGCTGTTTGCGAAACATTTCCCTCGCACCGCTTCAAGGCCTCGGTAAGATAGGTCCTTTCGAAGTTCTTGAGAATCCTGGATCGGGCCACACTGAAGGGGACATCAGTGTTTACGACCTCCAGAGCAGCCGCAGTGTGGAACGACGGCAGGTTTTCCGTATCTACCGGAATAGTAAATTGGTCGATTACGTGGCTGTTGCAGGTAATGTAGGCTCGTTCAACAACATTTTCCAACTCGCGGACATTGCCCGGCCAGGCAAAGTCCATCAATTGTTTGAGCGCGCGCGGAGTGACCCCCTCAATTCTGCGATTAAGACTCTCGTTGTGACGATTAATGAAATGTTCAACCAAAAGAGGGATATCTTCCGGCCTCTCCCTGAGAGGGGGAACATGGATGGGGATCACATTCAGCCGGTAGAAGAGGTCGATGCGGAACTCGTGATTGTTGATTTTACTTTTTATTTTCTGATTGGTGGCCGAAATGACTCTTACATCGACATCGATAGGATGGGTGCCGCCTACTCTTTCCACCTTCCTTTCTTGCAGAGCGCGGAGCAGCTTCACTTGCATGGCAGGTGAAACGTCGCCTATTTCGTCCAGAAACAATGTCCCTTTATGAGCGTACTCGAATTTACCTGTCTTGGACCTGAAGGCACCCGTAAACGCACCTTTTTCATGGCCGAAAAGTTCTGATTCCAGAAGGGTTTCCGTTAATGCGCCACAATTGATCGCTACGAAAGGCATCTTTTTTCTTGAACCGGTAAAATGAATGGCTCTCGCAACCAGTTCTTTACCCACTCCAGTCTCGCCGGTGATAAGCACGGTAGAGTCAACGTCGGACAGGCGTTCTATAAGTTCAAGGATTCGCAGCATCTTTGGACTCTTGGTGATGATTTCGCTGAAACTCGATTTTCGAGCTAAATGGGACAAAAGAGAGCTTTCTTGCACCACCTGCCGCTCATCAAAGACATGGTTAACGGCCCTGAGAACAGATTCAGCTTCCATCGGTCCTTGAAGAAAATCGACCGTCCCATCTCTTATAGCTTTTGCAATCGAAGTGGCCGTGCTATCAGCGGAAGTAACTATCATGGGAATGTCGGATTTGATCTGCTCGGCTACTCTTAGAAGTTCTAATTTTTCCATCACAGATCCTTCAATATTAATCAGCACCATGTCGAAATGTTGTGATTCGAGCGCCTTCAAGGCATCTCCAGCGCCTGACACAATGGTCATTTCATATCCAACCTTCTCTAGTCGTGTCCAAACATGGCGGTAAATGGAGATGTCATCGTCGACCACAAGTATCCGTTTGCCAATTTGATTCATAACTAACACTTATTACTCATAAATATGTTCACCGTGACCCGGAAAAGGATGCTTGGACGCTGAGAGCAATCGACTCCGTCAGATGCGGCTGACCATGATTAACAAGTAACAACAGAGACTTGTGAGTTGACGCTCGATTGATCGGAAACCGGACTTGCTGTCCTTTGTATGTGCTTTCAGGCATGTCGGTCTCATAGTCAAGTCGATCTGCCACGGTTGAGACTTTCACCCGACTCCCCCCTACGATTAGCTTCAACCGAATTATCCGAGCAAACCAAAGAATCGTACAGGCCAAGACGAACCGTCGTCAGTTCAAATTGTGAGAGATGACCGGAAAATGATGACGAAAAGGAGGAAGGTTAAGCACTCTGAGACTGCGCGCGCGGACCAGTAAAATTCACAGCATGGCCATCCAATAGATGTCCATTCTACCTGCAAAATGAAATGCGCTGCAATCGTCTCTCGGAGGATTTTCATATGGGGCAGAGACTATTATTGAGTTTCCTCAGGGCAGGAAAGGTTTCGTGAGGCGACGAAGAAAGGGCGGCGGCCGGCGCATGCATGCTGACCTTTGGGTCTTCAGTATCTAGTTTGGTGATTTTTCTGCGTAACGCGCCAATATGTAAAGAAGGCATCCCAGGCGATTAACGTATTTCAGTGCTTCTGCGCGTTGAAGTTGCCCCATTTCCTGCAATATGACCATGCTGCGCTCCGTGCGCCGTATGACAGAGCGCGCCAAATCCAGAGCAGCGCTTAGAGAGTTAACTCCTGGCGACACAAAGCGGGGCGAAAGAGGCACTTCCTCTTGCAGCCCTTTGCTCCACTTCTCAAGCTGGGAAATGTGTTCCAAGTCAATGCGCTTAACAATGCGGCTGGGGTTGGTGCTGGACAATTCAGCCCCCAATAGAACCAGTTCTTCTTGGATGGTTGAGATTATGTCGCGGATTTGTGTGTTTACTGTAAACGTCTTAGCTAGACCCAGTGCTGCGTTGGATTCATCCAAATTGCCACAGGCTTCAATGCGGAGGTTGGATTTGGAGACTTTTTCACCCGACAATAGGCGAGTTTTGCCGCGGTCACCTTTCTTGGTGGATGTGATCAGCTTGATCTTGTTACCCGCCCCTTCTTTTTCAGGCCGTGTATTTTTTCCCTTTTCTCCCAATTTTAAGACTCCATCAGGTACGAATTCTTTCCGGACTTGTCGTGAGCGAATTGACTATTTTTGTGAATCCAGCTTGGCTAAAGGGCTTGAAATAAATCACCGCCTCTAATCTATGGTGATCACAAGATCCTAACCGTCCAACTTCAAAGGTATTGGACTCCCAGCCTCCTTCGACGTGCTTTAGGGCAAGCAGGCCGAGGGGATAGCCGCCTCTTTCCACCTCCGGAGTGGCTGTTTTTAGACAGCATTCCTCACATCGACTAAACTTGCTAAACTCCCTCTCCACAAGCAAGGGGAAGTTCAAGGTAACCATTTAAACGGGAGTTTAAGGAATCTCAGCCATCATGAGCGGTTTTGCCGGTAGAGTCAAATAAATTGTGTGAATTCTTTGCCGCCCCAAAAGCTTCCAAAGAGACAGGTTCTTCAAGACCTTTCCAACGGGTTTGCCCTCCAGTGCAGTTCCATTTTTGGAGCAATAAAGGCGAGCAGAGCAAAACAGAACCTCTCCCCGGCTACGATCTCCAGAGGTTTGGTTCTTCGTTTGAATTCCTTATTAAGCCTTTCAATGATGTTTGTAGTCCTCAGCGCGATCCATTCCTCTTCCGGAAAATTGAAAAAAACAAGGCAGGCCTCAACAGATTTCTCCAGGCGCCTGACTGCCGAAGGAACTTCAAATTCCCATTTGGACTTGAGTTTTTTCGAGCCTTGTTTTTCAACATCTAGGGGAATGTTGAGTTTTATCACCTGCCCGCAGGGCGTTCGATAATGAAGATCTTTTGGAAGAATCGAACGGGCAGGCAGGTAGCCGCAGTGTGGAGCGGCTGCACGCAAAACATCCACGCTTTACCCGAAGGCTTCGAGCGAGCAAGTAGATCAAAGGGTGTGGGCTACTTCAGTTGGCTCACATGCCTGTGCGGGGGCTCTCCAAAAAGCCGCTTGTATTCCCTGTTGAACTGCGTCGGGCTTTCATACCCCACCGCCAGTCCTGCCATGGCTGCATCTTCACTCTCTGCCAGCATCAATCGCTGTGCTTCATATAAACGCAGCCGCTTCTGGAACTGCAAGGGGCTGAGAGTCGTTACCTGCCTGAAGTGTCTGTGGAAGGTGGATGTCGCCATATTCACCCTCCTGGCTAATTCATCAACCTGCAAAGGCTCTTTGTAATTATCCCTCAACCATGTGATGGTCTTGGCAATCTCGTTGGTTTGAGTGCCATGCGTGTTGATCATTCGCAAACGTTCGCCCTGAGGTCCAATGAGCAACCGGTAATGAATCTCACGGACAATCATCGGCGCGAGAACCCGTATTTGCTCCGGCTTTTCGTTAAGCTCAACCAGGCGCAGGAATGCGTCCAGCACGTCAGGATCGACTTCCGTGACTGAAATTCCCTTGTGTGAACCGTTACCGGGCTTTACGGAAGGTGGAATTTCGGCTGCCAGTTGGGTGATCAGGTATTTATCCAGGCTGAGCGAAAGCCCAAGGAACGGCTGCTCCGGAGATGCGACAGTGATGTAGCTTACGCTCGGCAAGTCCACCCCGGCTATCAGGCAATCATTCTCCCCGTAGCTGTACTCCTCAGTGCCTATTATGGAGCGTTTGAATCCCTGAACAATTATCCCGACGAGCGGCTCGTGAAAGCAATTCTCAGGCTGATTAACCTCATCTCGCCGCACTATCGTCAACCCTTCAATTGCGGTCGGATATCGTCCGGGCACGGGCATCCATCTCAGTAATTTCTCTTTCAGCAGATTTTTGGTTCTCTCCAGGCTTGCACGGTCGTTTTCTGTCATGTGACTGTATCCCGCTGTTTTCATTTATTTCCAAGCGGCACATGCTTCATCGAAGCAGCCCTTTAATATCACAATTCACTCTAATTGGATAGCCATCTGATAGAATCAGGCAAGAATTGGATAGAATCGTATCTACCGTTTGGAGTCGGACAGCGCTATATGTGGAGCCACGGAACATAACGGGGACAAACGCAAAACAGAGGCACTGTCATGAGAAATGAAACAAAAGAGGCAAACATGGTCGACCTGTCGAGACGGAACCTGTTGAAACTTACCGCCGCCGGGCTGCTTGGAGGAGCCGCAACCTACGTCCTCCCCCATCCGCGGTCGGCCCACTCCGCCCAAACAGGTACTCGCGGCGCAAAGGTGTTGGTCGTCTACTACTCTCGTTCCGGCAACACTCGCGAAATTGCCAATCAAATACACGAAAGAGTTGGCGGAGATATTGTAGAAATTCAGACTGTCGAGCCATATCCGGAGGATTACAGCGCTGTCACTAAACAGGCGCAGCAGGAACTCAACTCGGGTTTCAAACCTCCGCTTAAAACAAAAGTCGAGAATATCGGGTCGTATGATGTCATTTTCGTTGGCTCCCCGTGCTGGTGGAGCACGGTAGCCTCTCCGGTCAGAACATTTTTGTCGGAATATGATTTGTCCGGGAAGGTCATTGCACCGTTTATCACGCACGCGGGAAGCGGTCTTGGGAGAAGTGTTGCCGACATCGGGACATTTTGTCCGGATTCAACCATTCCGGATGGTCTTGCCGTTTGGGGAACAAATGCAAAAACCGCCCAAAGCGAGGTGGCGGAATGGCTGCGTAGACTCGGAGTGAAAGAATAGCGTTTTCGCCTTCGATATCGAAAGGAGAAAAAACATGGACAGGGAAATTTCGCGTCGCAGTTTTCTGAAGAATAGTGCCATCGCGCTGGGGACTGTTGCCTTGTGCGATTTTAAAGTTATAGGCAGCGCTGTTGCCGCACAACAGAAGAAATCCCGAGTATTTTTTACGAAGGATATCAGTGTCAACGGACTGCTGAAAATCTATTCCAAAATCAGTCAGGGGATGACAGGCAAAATAGGCATCAAGTTGCACACCGGCGAGCCGCATGGGCCGAACCTGTTGCCCATAGAGCTTATCAAGGGCTTGCAGCCGCATATTCCGAACAGCGCCATCGTGGAATGCAACGTCCTCTATCCAAGTCCGAGACAAAATACAAGTGGACATCTGGAAACTCTGAAAATCAACGGATTCGATTTTTGTCCGGTCGACATAATGGACGCTGACGGCCATGTTATGCTTCGCATACCTGGAATGCGCGAGTTTCTTGATGCGTATTTATCGCCCACTTTAACAGAGCGTCCCTTTACCCCCGGGGTGCATCTAACGGAAATCGCCGTGGGTAAAAATCTTGTGAACTACGATTCCCTCGTCGTCTACACGCACTTCAAGGGCCATACGAGCGGCGGTTTTGGCGGATCGCTCAAAAACATCGCCATAGGCTGCGCGTCCGGGCAGGTGGGCAAGCGGCAGATCCACGGCGAGGGTTGGCCTAAAGGGCCGCTCTTCCTGGAACGCATGGTCGAGTCGGGCAAGGGGATCACCGAGCATTTCGGCCCACGCATCACGTATATCAATGTCCTGAAGAACCTTTCCGTGGACTGCGACTGCAACGCGCATGGAGCAAAACCTGCCTGCGACGATATCGGCATACTCGGTTCAACGGATATTTTGGCCATAGACAAGGCTTCGGTCGATTTAGTGTATGCGATGCCGGAAGAACAGCGACGCGATATTGTTGAACGCATCGAGTCCCGAAGCGGGCCGCGCCAGCTTGAATACATGAAGACCTTGCATATGGGTGAAGATCAGTATGAGTTGATCGCAATCTGAAGGGAAAAAGCTCTCCGGCGATCGGACCGCGGATAACCTGAAACACGCCTCTTTAATTAGAGACAGGAGTTTAAAGAAATGCAGAAACGTAAACTTGGAAAAAATCTTGAAGTCTCGGCTCTCGGACTTGGTTGCATGGGAATGAGCATGGCCTACGGTCCGCCTGCAGACAAGCAGGAGATGATTGCTCTTATAGGTAAAGCGGTGGAAAGGGGCGTTACACTCTTTGACACCGCCGAGCTTTACGGCCCCTACACAAATGAAGAACTCTTAGGGGAAGCTTTGGCTCCGTTTCGCGGGCGGGTTGCGATAGCCACCAAGTTCGGGATCAAGCTCGATCCCAGCGGGCAGCAGGTCCAGGACAGTCGGCCCGAGCGCATCAAACAGAGCCTCGAAGGCTCGCTCAAACGGCTCAGAGTCGAGGCTATCGACCTC
>Ga0326728_10003077_pt1 | contig 53209 bp, 40 predicted proteins | sample MB3enrmetagenome_FD_207602 | JGI IMG/M metagenome (GOLD analysis project Ga0326728, IMG submission 207602) | Lab enriched peat soil microbial communities from McLean, Ithaca, NY, United States - MB31MN | ecosystem: Environmental > Terrestrial > Soil > Wetlands > Peat | place: USA: New York... | reverse complement strand
GCAGCAGGCGTCGCTCCGCGACGCAATACTGATTCGGGGCGCGCCACCCGTGGGCTGAAGCCACACGGCTACCTTCAAGACATCGCTCCGCGATGAGCCCCGGGCAACCAGCGCGAACCCGGGAAAAGCCGGCGAAAACGTCCAAACTCAAGGCACCCCGGAGGGGTGCCAGAGGGGCAGCCCCGTTTTCTGGCACCCCTCCGGGGTGCCGCGGGATACCCCCCCAACTGACCGGGGGTCGCAGCGGCGCTGCGACCCCCGGCTTCCATCTTGCAGCCCTCCGGGTTGCGAGAAGCGGCCCAGACCCGCTTGGTATCGGTCAGGCCACAGGTTGGGGTCGAATCACCTTGGGCCCCCGAAGATCCGTGTGAGGAGCAGGGGCTTGACCCTAATCCGAATGAATCGTCTGCCCGACCATGAAAAGCTGGAAGTCCGTCGGGAATCTCCGGCTTTCGTCGCGTGACTTGAACCGGCTCTGAAAAAGCTGCCCAAGGCGATCGCAATGGGCGAGTTGGCGCGCCGCCCCTGGCGGGGCCTACACGCCCTCGCCAAAAAGGTTGGCAAGGCGCGCGGCAAGTTTGCGGCGCGCCACGGCGAAGGAAAAGTATTTCAGGCCCAGGGCGTAGTTGGTCTTGGCCCAAGTCTCCCGCATGGCCTGGTCGTGGAGCACAGCGCGGACCTGGTCGACGACGTCCCTGGTCACGAGCTGGGAGAACTCGACGGTCTTGAAGCCGAGCGGATCGATGTCGCGGGCATAGACAGCATAAGTGTTCACCACGACCGGTTTGCCGAAATAGACCGCTTCCAGGAAGGCGTTGCCAAAGCCCTCATAATAGCTGGGATAAGTGACGAGGTCGGCGTGGGGATATACGTCGGAGAGCGTATAGACCTTCTTGCCATCGGCGTTTCGGCCTCGAGCCTCGCCGACACGATTGGCGATGAAGCGCACGTCAACGCCCGCATCGGCGATGCGGTCGCGGAGCATGGCCATGTAGGCATTGCCTTCGTCCCCGGTAGGATGGGAGATGACCAGCCTGGCGCGCGGGTCGTTGAGGCGGCGGACCAACTCGACGGCGTGTTCGATGCCCTTGCGCTGCACGACTCGAGTAGGCTGGAGGATGAACCAGTCGTCGTCGCGCAGGCCGATTTCCCGGCGCAGGTCGCGGTTGTAATCGTCCACGCCCGGCGGCGGGGTCTCGAAGTCCAGGACGTTGGGGATGACTTGGGAGGGGATGCCGAGGCGGCGGGCGAGTTCCTTTTGCTGCATGGAATTGATGACGACGTGTTCCATCCCGTAGAGCAGAGGAGGAAAGGCGGCCTGGAGGTAGTCGTTGGCGGCGTTGAGGGTGAACCGCTCGCGTTCCCAGGCGAAGTCGTGGTGGTGGGCGATGACGGGGAGGGTGGTTTCGGCGATGACCTCGGTCATCGCCAGCCCCAGCGGCACGTGCATGGGGATGGCCAGGATGTTCTCGGGCACCAGGACCTCGAGCCGGAATTGTCCGAGGAAGCGATAGAGTTGGTCCTTGAGCCGTTCTTTGATGGACTGGATTTGGTTGGTAACGGCGCGCGCGCGCGATGCCACGCCGAACAGCCTGGCTTGCACCTCGGCCACTTCCGGATGGTTGAAGAACGCCAGCGGCGCGGTGAGGCTGCATTCGGCCGGGGCATCGAGCAGGCCGGCCATCCAGTAGCAGGAGTGGCCCATGCCCTCGAGGATGCGCGCCCATTTGCGCGCTTCCAGTGTGACGCCATCGGTCCCGTGAAAGCGCGTCGAGATGAACCCAATGCGCTTGGGGGCGCCAGTGGTCAAGATGCAGGTGCTCATGAGATCGAGTTCCACAGCAGAGGGTAGAGGTTTTCCGAGCGCAGTTTCCGGCGGAGGAATTCTGCCTGCGCGGCTTTGCCGGCGGCGGCCGGGAGGGGGGCCCAGCACGGCACAGGCATGAGTTGAAGGAAACGGCGGGCATAGGCGCGGCCACCGAGCCATCGTGCCGCAGAAGGCGGCCACGGGCTGGCCTGGAGCCGCCCTTCGAGCGCCCGCTCGCGCCAGGCCGTCAGGAACCGATTGAGCGGGGCGCAACGCTCCCACGATTCGTCGAGGGGCCGGGCCAGGACTTCCAGTTGCGCCGCCAGGGTGAGGCGGCTAAAGGGCACGGGGCGCGGGTCGTTTCCCGAGGCCAGAACGGCGGGTTTCCCGGCAAGGCGGCCGGCTGCACTGGGCATCAGGCCCTTCCACTGGGCGAACAGGCGCGCTTGGCGCTCGCGCTCGCCGTGCCAGTCAAACAGCGACGGGTCCACCCACACTTCCCCATAGCACTGTGGGAATCTGAATCCGAACTTCGCCAGGTCGGGCGCGATGTTGGGCAACCTCCGCGCCACGAGCGGGCGTTGGGCCGCCGCCGCCTCGAGAAAGGCCAGGCCGAAGCCTTCCTGAAGGGACGTAAGCACAACGGCTTCGCTGGCGGCCAGCAGTTCCGGGACGGATGGCTTCTGGGTTTCGTCGCCGTGCAGAATGCCCAGGCGCAGGCGCCAGTTATATGTTTGGGCGGCAGCAAGGAGGCTGTCCGCGTAGGCCTGTTCTTCGGCGGAACTCACGCCCCCGGTGGTGGCAAGCCAGGCCCCGGGCCGCAGCCAGCGCGTGAGCAGCAGGGCCTCGGCGATGTTTTTGCGGCGCAACAGGCGGCAGGGCAAGAGCCACACCGGGGCGTCGTCGCCGAGTTGTTGGCGCAGCCACGCGCGGGCGGCCTCGACTCGAGCGGCGAGCGGTCTCTTCACCGGTTCGATCGGGTTGGGCAGCCAGCCGGCCAAGCCGGGGAAGTGTTTTTCCAAGACCCTGGCGTCATCGTGGTTGACAGCGACGTGGCAGATTTGGGGCGAGGCGGCCAGGACAGCGCCGGCGACCGCATCGAGCTTGCGAAACCCCGGCTCGCGCATGGCCGCAAAGTGATGCCAGCGATTGTCGAACCACCAGTCGTGATGATGGGCGATGAGGAAAGGCCAGCGGTTGTAAGAGGAGAATGTGAGTTCGCGCGCAAGGTAAAGGTTGCGGCCCAGGCCGAGGTTGTGCGCCCAGATGAGGCACTCGTCGCGGAGGTTCTCGCGCCACAGTTCCAGCACGCCATCGGAAACCAGGCGCGTGATGTTCCTCCGGGCGCCGGGCGCCATTTCGGAGACATAGCCAAACGCCGGCCGGACGAATACCTTAACGGGCGTGCCGTGGAGCCGGCGCCGAAAGTCGCGCAACCAGGCCGCGTCGGGGGCTTCGCCGGCGGCGAGCACGACGCCTCGGACACGCTCCGGCCAGTGCGCGACCAGGTGCGGCGTGGCCAGCTCGATGACACGCCGCACACCGCCGGGACGAAAGTGGTGATGGACGATGATCAGTTTCAACGCCCGGAATGTCGCATAAGACGGGCTCCGCTGCGAAGTCTTTTGAGGTATGAGTTATGAGGTGTGAATTATGAAGCATGAAATTGGAAAGCTTCTGGAGTCGCTCTATGGCCCAGGGCGCGCCTCTGGGATCGAACCGCGGCTCGCCCGCCTGATCGGCCGCTTTGTCCCCGGACCCGGCACAGCGGCAGGCAAAGCCGGGCGGGCATCGATGAGCCAGCGCGACGCCCTGCTCATCACCTACGCCGACCAGGCGCGCCGGGCCGGGGAGCGGCCGCTCCGGACGCTGGCGGACTTCTGCGCACGCCGCCTCAAGGGCGTTGTCAGCGGCATCCACCTCCTGCCCTTCTACCCGTGGTCGTCGGACGACGGGTTCGCGGTGAAGGATTTCTTCGCCGTCGAGCCGAGCTACGGCGCCTGGGAGGACGTCGGGCGGTTGGGGGCGGACTTCGACTTGATGTTCGACGCGGTGTTCAACCACGTCTCGGCCCAGGGCGAGTGGTTTCAGCGGTTTTTGGCCGACGACCCGCGCTATGCCGGCTTTTTCATTGCGGTGGCGGACAACCCGGACCTTTCCCAAGTGACACGCCCGCGCGCCCTGCCGCTGCTGACTGCTTTCCGCACCGCCTCGGGGGTCAAGAAAGTTTGGACCACCTTCAGCGCGGACCAGGCGGACCTGAACCTCAAGAATCCGGAGGTGCTGCTGGTCTTAGTGGAGGCGCTGTTGTTTTATGTGAGCCGGGGCGCGCGGTTCATCCGGCTGGATGCCATTGCGTTTCTGTGGAAGGAAATTGGCTCCACGTGCCTGAATCTGCCGCAGACGCACACCCTGGTCCAACTCTTGCGCGCGGTGTTGGACCAGGCCGCCCCGCAGGTGCTGCTGGTTACTGAAACCAACGTGCCGCACGCCGACAACGTCTCTTACTTCGGCGACGGCACGAACGAGGCGCAACTGGTCTATAACTTCGCCCTGCCGCCGCTGGTGCTGCACAGCTTTGCCACAGGCAACGCAGCCGTCCTGGCGCGCTGGGCCCAGGGGCTGGCGCTTCCCTCCGCCGGCGTGACCTTCCTCAACTTCCTGGCCTCGCACGACGGCATCGGGCTGAACCCGGCGCGCGGCATCCTGAGCCAGGCGGAGATAGACGCGCTGGGGCGGCGCGCGTTGGAACACGGCGGCCTGCTCTCTTACAAGGACATGCCGGACGGGTCGAGGCTGCCTTACGAGATGAACATCAATTACCTGGACGCGCTCTCGAATCCCGCGCAGGGCGAGCAGGCAGAGTTGGCGGCGCGCAAGTTTCTCACCGCCCATGCCATCCTGTTGAGCCTGCAAGGGGTGCCGGGCATTTATTTCCACTCGATGTTCGGCTCCCGCGGCGACCGCACGGGGGCCGATGCCAGCGGCATCCCGCGCCGAATCAACCGTGAGAAGCTTGACTGTGCCCGCCTCGAAAGAGAGCTCGGCCAGGCCGGCTCGCTGCGCGGCCGCATCTGGCGCGGGTTGAAGGGGCTCCTCTCTGTCCGCAGTGCGCAACGCGCCTTCCATCCCCAGGCGGCCCAGCGTGTCCTGGACACCGATGGAAGCTTATTTGCCTTGTGGAGAATCCCGCCGGAAAACCAGGGGCAGGTATTATGCCTGCACAATGTCTCCGCCCAGCCGGTGTCGGCGCCCGGCCTCCTGGCCCAGGGGACCTCCGCACGGGTCTGGACGGACCTGCTGAGCGGGCGGCGCTATGAAGCGGACGGCCTCGGCGAGCCGGCCATTGAACTGGCCGGCTACCAAACGCTGTGGTTGCGAACCGGGAATCCTTAGTAGTCATGAAGACAAACTTCGACAGCCGTGCTCTTGGCAAGACCCAATGGGCCGCAAGACGGCAGCCGGGGGTCGCTGCGCAGCGGCGATCCCCGGTCAAGAGCGGGGAGGGTCCCGCACCCGGAACCGGGGTGCCAGAGCCATAGGCGCGGCTTGCGCGAGACGTCTTCTGGCATCCCCGGGATGATTCCAAGCAGGCTTGAGGCAGCCGCAGGGCTCTTACGCCGTGTGTGGTACGGACAAAATGCGTCCTTCAGCGCGCCAGGGCGGTGCGGCGGGGGCGCTCGGCTTCTGCCAGCCGCTTGAGGTCTTCGTAGAGTTGGCGCGCCAGGGCCACACGTTCAAGGAGGGCGTCGCCTTGCCAGGCGAGCTGTATCCGGGCGCGGTCGGTCCCCAGACGTCCTTCGGCCTCGAGGCGGCGCGCTTCTGCGACGATTTGTTCGATCTCCGCCAGGCTGGCCAGCCGTTTCGCCAGCAGTTCGTCCAGGCCGTCGAACTTCCAAAAGCGCAGACCTTCGCGCACGACATAGACCGGCGTGGTGTGCGCGCTGGTGCCGTCGCCGGCGCGCGCCCGGGCCGCCAGCCAGCAGCCCGCCCCGGCATCCACGGTGAAATCGATCCGGGCCTCGGCTGGGTGGGGGTCTGCCGACTCGACGGAGCGGATGACAGCGCCGTGGCGGACCACTTCCAGACGGAGCGAGGCCGTGCGTTTGGGGTCGCCCCAGGCCCGGGCGTGGACGCGAAGGCGGCGGTCCGATTTGAGCCGGAGTTCATCGCCGGGCAAGGCGTGGTCCACTTGGAATTCGAGCATTGGCCCGCTGGTGGTGAAGGTGCGCCCGCGGCGGAAGGCGGCAAACCACGCATCCGCCGAAAAGGGCTTGCGGCCCAAAAAGGCGTAGGCGCGGACTTCGCCGACGGTCCCGCCCCAGGGCACGTCCGAGCCGGCGGAGGCGGTGAGTTTGCAGCCGAGGTTCAGGAAATCGTAATAGAGGTCGGTGCCCAGGTTGTTGAACTGGAGGATTTCGACGAAATCGGCTTTTGCGCGCGGGACGTTGAGGCTCATGTCGCGGTGGACGTGGAAGTTGCCGGAGTTGACGTGCGCGTAGCCGGTCAGGCCGCCCTGGGCGTGGACGGTGTCGAACACCTGGTCGTAGAGGTAGTAATGGTCGGTGTCGCGAACCATGCCGGGGATGTCCATCGCCAGGACGTGGCCGAGCTGATCATGGGTGCGTGGGCATTCCTGGCCGGGGGCCAGGACGTAATCGCCGCCGGCGACCCGGTAGCCGGGGCCGAAGCCGCGTTGCTCGAAGAAGGTCCGGTAGATGTCGCCCATCTTGACGATGTTGGCGAGGTGAATGTCCTCGGCCTGCACCCACGCAAGGAGGCGGCGCGCGTCCTCGTCGGAGACAATCCGGCAATGGACGTGATCGTCGCCCGACCACCACCCAAGCCGGGGCATGTTCACCCAGCGCCGGGGACGGAGCACGGCCCGGGTCGTCTCGCCGGAACGGAGCGTGGCCTCCTGGAAGACCGCCTCGTGCTCGACGCCGCGGCGCACGCCGATCTGCCAGGTCCCCGGGGCCAAAGCCATGCCGACAGGCCCGGGCATGCACCAGAACGGTTCGTGCAGCGCGCCGGGGAGATTGGCGGCGCGGGCGCCGCTGGTGTTGCCTTGCATGTCGAATTGGGGGGCGAAAGTGAGGCCGTTGGCAGGCTGGCGCTCTGAACCGTCGGTCTGCGAGAGCAACTGCACCATGGCGGGGGCGGGCTCGCCGGTGTCGTCCGAGAGCACGGTCAGCTCGAGCCGGCCGGGCGCCGGGGTGGCGACATCCAAAAGCAGGCGCACCGGGGGTTGGCCCGGCCGCCGGAACTCGAGGGTCAGCGTAGTCCGTCCGAAGGGAACATGCTCGAGGCCCGCGACGGCATAGGTCGCGCCGTTGGCCGCGGCGTCCAGCGGGACGAGGCTCGATTCACCGGCCGGTTGCGACATATCCGCCAGGCCCGTCGTGTAGCTTACCCCCTCGCCCCCGGCCAGCACTTCGATGAGCAAAGCCCCGGTGTCGCCCGGCAATTCGACCGGCCCGTGGGCGGCCAGCTTGGGATGGCCGCCCGCCAGGTCCACGCGGAGGAGGCGCGGGCAGGACTTCACGCGCTGGAGCAACCGTCCGGCGGCAACTGCCAGGCGCTCCCCGGCAGCTTGGCGAGCGGTCTCGTCGGGCGCGTTTCGTGTCTGCTGTTGGGCCTCGCGCAAGTCGCGGTTGAGGGCCTCCAATTCCGGGCGTTGCTCCGGTCCGAAGAGGTACCAATGGTTGTGGGAGATACGCCCGGCGAAGTCAACGATGCCCGAGGGCAACGGCGGCGGGGCCTCGCCCGGCCACCCGGCCGGCGCGCCTGCCGCCAACGCCAGGGCTGCGACCATGCAGGGGCCGAAAAGGGGACGGTCTGTTCGAGTGAGCGTATTCATGGCGGTAATGCGGGCGGGCCGGGTTTGGTTCGCGGGGGCTTGAGGCATCGAGCATGGAACAAACAGGCCGCGCCCGCCAAGGTGGGGGCGAAGCCGGGGCCGCCGGGGGCCGCCGCATCGAGGGCACAGCCGTCACGGCCTTCGGCCTCCAGGGTCCCGAGGGCCTTGGCCTGGGACCAGAAGCGGTCCTCGACGACGATGTCGTCGCCGGCGCGCAAGGCGGCGGGCGTCGAGCCGAAAAACCAGAGGCGAAGCCGGTGGCAGGCCGGGCCGGTCTGGTTGCTGCCGAGCAGGTCCAGTTCCGGCTCGTAGAGCGGCGCCAGGTCCAGTTGGCGGCCGGCCACGCGCAGCTTCAACTGCCGGGCGAGGGCCGGCGCGAGTTTCTTCAGGTAGGATTCCGATTCGGCCCGCGTGATGCGCCCGTCGCCATCGGCGTCCATCGCGCGGCGTTCCCGTGCCGACCATCGGTCGAAGAACGTCAAGTCCAGGGTGACATCGATGTAGCGCTCCCCGACGGTCAAATGGATGCGGTGCTGAACGCAGTCTGCCAAATGCTCATGCGCCGCCGAGCCGAGCCGTCCACCGATCATCAGGCCCGCTATCAGGGGCCAGGCCAGGCCGCCCGCTCGCAGCCGGCCACGCGCAGTTTGGACGCTGTCGTTCATGCGATGCTTTGGTTTCCGCCTTTTACTCCTGACCGGCGGCCGAGGCAAGGATCAAACCAGAGACAGCGAGCGAATGGGACCGGTTTCGGCGGCTTTGTCACTGCGCCCCTTTCCGGGCCAATCCCTGGCGGAGGTTTTTTTTCTCGATCCCGGGCAGGTTTTATGGGCACAATTCAAGGAAATGATGATGCGCAGGCTCGGGATTCGTCCGGTGTTCGTGATTGCGAGGGCTTTGGCGGTCGCGGGGTTGGGGTTAGAGGCGAGCTCTTGCTCGCCGCGCCTGCCGGTGGACCGGATTCTGGCCCGCTACCAGGAAAACCGGAGTTATCCTGAGGCGGCCTTTCGTTCCCCGCAAGACGGGACCTTGTTCCCCCCGGAAATCGTTCCTTGCAGATTCGCCTGGGAGGATGCCACGAAGGCCGACACCTGGCTTGTGCTGGTGGAAACCCGGGACGATGCGCGCCGGCTTTGCTTTGTCAGCCCGCAGAGAGAGTGGACGCCCAAGGCGCGGGAATGGAAAGAGATCAAGGAGCGCTCGCTCGACAAGCGCGCCAAGGTGACGGTGCTCGGGTTCCAACGGGCGGCGCCCCTGGACCTTCTGTCGCGGGGCCAAATCTCGATCAGCACGTCGAAAGATAAAGTGGGCGCGCCGATTTTCTACCGGGAAGTGAACTTGCCGTTTCTGGAGGCGGTGAAGGACCCCTCCCGGATTCGTTGGCGCTTCGGGACCATCGATTCGGAGGAGCGGCCGCCGGTGGTGCTGGAGAAGTTGCCGGTGTGCGGCAACTGCCATTCCTTTTCGCAAGACGGGCGCTTGCTTGGAATGGACGTGGACTATGCCAACAACAAAGGGTCTTACGTCATTACGGCTGTCGCCAAGAACATGGCGCTGGCCTCGAGCGACATCATGACCTGGGACGATTACAAACCCGAAGACCGCCAGAGGACGTTTGGGTTGCTCTCGCAGGTTTCGCCGGATGGGCAGGCGGTCGTCAGCACCGTAAAGGACAAATCGGTCTTCGTGGCCAAACCCGGCCTGGCCTTTTCGCAACTGTTTTTTCCGATCAAGGGCATCCTGGTCATCTACCGCCGGAACAGCGCCACCTTCCAGTCGTTGCCGGGGGCGGATGACCCGCAGTATGTGCAAAGCAACCCCAGTTGGAGCCCGGATGGCAAGTACCTGGTTTTTGCCCGCGCCAGGGCCTACGAACTGAGGAACAAGGAGGCGGAAAACAAGCTGCTGCTCAGCGAGGAGGAGTGCGCCGAATTCCTGCGGGATGGAAAGCCATTCCTGTTTGACCTCTACCGGATACCCTACAATGACGGACGGGGCGGGAAGGCCGAACCGCTTGCCGGGGCGTCGCGCAACGGGCGCAGCAATTATTTCGCCAAGTATTCGCCGGACGGCAGATGGATCGTTTTCTGCCAGGCGCGGAGCTACATGCTGCTGCAGCCCGACAGCGAGCTCTACATCATCCCGGCGGAGGGCGGGGCGGCGCGCCGGCTGCAGTGCAACACCTCGCTCATGAACTCCTGGCACAGTTGGTCGCCAAACAGCCGATGGCTCGTGTTTTCCTCCAAATGCCAGACGCCCTATACGCAGTTGTTCCTCACCCACATCGATGAACAGGGGCAGAGCACGCCGCCCGTGCTCCTGGCCCATTTCACAGGGCCTGACCGCGCGGCCAATATTCCGGAGTTCGTCAACACGGCCCCGGGCGGCATTGCCAGGATTCAGGAACAATTCCTTGACGACCTTTCGCACGCGCGGGCGGCGTATGTGTTGGAAAACAGCGGGGATATCGACGGCGCTATCCAGGAGTACCGGAGGGCCCTGGGCATAAACCCAAAGAATGTGCACGCGCATCAAAGGCTTGGATATATTCTCTTTAATCTCAAACAGGAACAGCAGGAAGGGTTGGCCCACACCACGGAGGCGCTGCGATTGGACCCTAACGATGCCTGCGCCCATTTCGACCTGGGAATGGCCTTGCGGCGCCAGGGACAGTCCGAACAAGCGGTCCAGCAAATGGCCAAGGCCCTGGCGCTTATGCCGGAAGGATTTGACCGCCGCTACAACCCGTGCGACATGAATTGCGCGCTCGGGGATGCCCTGATGGCCAACGGGGACGCCAGCCAGGCGGCAACCGTCCTGACGAAGGCCGTTTCGCTCAATCCAAAAAGCGCCCGCGCCCATTACCTCCTGGCCTTGGCGCTTGCCGCGCAGGGCTTGATACAGGAGCCGGCAGAGCACTACTCAACCGCGCGCTCGTTGCTGCCTGGCATCGACACCATCCCGGAGTTGCACTTGCTGATGTCCGTCAATTACGAAAAGGCAGGCCGATTTCGCGCTGCGCTCCAATCAGCGCAGACGGCCCTCGATGTCGCTCAGGCCAGGGGCAACGCCCAACTGATTGAGTCGGCCAAGGACCGCCTTGGCGAGTGCCGCCAGAATGCCGGCGGACAGTGAATTGACATTCTCATTTTATCATTCACCCGCCATGAACCTGCCTGAGCATTCGCCCGCGCCCCGGTCTGGCAGGGCTTGCTCGATCCTGATTCCCATCCGCCGCCGCCTCAATGCCGTCGTGTTGCCCGCCCTTGCGGCCTTTGTTTCAACCGCCAACGCGGCAACTCCCCAACCGGGGGAGTTCCTGGCCTGCAAGACCTGGTCGGAGCGCGTGTTTTCCGGCGGGCAGGGAGCGCAATCGCCCGCATTGCTCAAGCTCATTCATGAGGACGTGGCGGAAGGAACCAATCCGTTCGGCCTTTCATTCCTCTGCCAGGGGACCAACAGCGCCGCCTTGTTGGCGAAGTGGGCCTGCAAGGTCGGCGAGCGCAAACTCGATTCTCAGCGCACCCTTCGGGAACTTGCCTACGGCGACCCGGCTGGCGGTCTGGAGGTCCGGATCGAGGCTGTCCGCTTCAGCGACTTTCCGGCGGTGGAATGGGTGGCCTATTTCACCAATGGCGGCCCCAGGAACACCCCGTTGCTCGAGGGCATCCAGGCCATTGACTCGAGGCTGCCGGTGGCGGCTTCAGGCCCCGCCGTGGTCCACTGGGCCAAGGGCGGCGTGGCCTCGTTCGACGATTTTGCCCCGCAGACGTTTGATCTGAAGCCCGGCGCCAAACTTCGGCTCCAGCCTGGCGGCGGAAGGTCCTCCAGCCAGGTATTGCCCTTCTTCAACATCCAGGGGGCCAATGGCGGGCTTGTGGCCGCCGTCGGGTGGAGCGGCGAATGGGCGGCCGAATTTGCCGCCGATGCGCGCGGCCAGGTTGCGTTCAAGGCCGGCCTGGAGCGCACCCGCCTGTCGTTATATCCCGGCGAGGCCATCCGCACCCCGCGCATGTTGCTCCTCTTTTACGAAGGGGACCGCTGGCGGGGACAAAACCTCTTGCGCCAGTTCATACTGGCCCACCACCGGCCCAAGCCGGGCGGCCAGCCGCTGGTCGCGCCGATCACTTGCGGCAACTGGGGCGGCACTGCCGCCGAAATCCACCTCGATAACATCCGGAAGATCGTTCGCGAGAGACTGCCCATCGATTATTACTGGATCGATGCCGAGTGGTTCGGCCAAGGCGCTTGGCCGGTCAACACCGGGAACTGGGAGGTGAAAAGGGACCTCTACCCAAACGGTTTCAAACCTCTCAGCCAGGCCCTCCGCCAATCCGCCCGCGAGTTGATGCTTTGGTTCGAGCCCGAACGCGTCCACAAGGGCACCGCCTGGCACAGGGAACATAAAGAGTGGCTGCTCGACATCGGCGGCGACGACCTCCTCTTTGACCTCGGCAACCCCGCTGCGCGAGAATTCCTGGCCGCCTTCCTGTCGGACAAGGTCCAGCAGTTCGGCTTGGGTTGCTATCGGCAGGACTTTAACATGGACCCTCTGCCGTTCTGGCGAAGGGCCGACGCCCCGGACCGGCAGGGCATGGCGGAAATCCGCCACATCGAGGGGCTTTACGCGTTGTGGGACCAACTGCTGGAACGCAACCCGGGGCTGATCATCGATAACTGCGCCAGCGGCGGCCGCCGCCTGGACCTCGAGACGCTCGGCCGCGCAACGCCCTTCTGGCGGACCGACGGCCCGCGCGACCCCATCGCCCACCAGTGCCATACCTGGGGCCTTCTGCCCTGGGTCCCTCTGAGCGCGACCAGCCAGGACCGGGCCGGGGACGATTACGAGTTCCGCAGCAGCATGTGCAGCAGTCTCTGCCTCAATTGGTGGGTCTCGGGGGACGCCCCGGCTGAGAAAATCCCCGCCAATTTCCCGTTTGCCTGGGCGCGGGCCACACTCGAACAGTACCTCTCCATCCGCAGCTTTTACTACGGCGATTATTACCCGCTGACGCCCTATTCCCAAGCCCCCGAGTCCTGGATGGGCTATGAACTGAACCGCCCCGAAATGGGCAAAGGGCTGGTCGTGGTCTTGCGCCGTCCCGACAGCCCCTTTGATTCCGCCCGCTTTCCTCTGCGCGGACTGGACGACGGCGCGTCCTACCGGGTGACCGACCTCGATGCCAGGACCCACCTCACTTGCCCCGGCCACGAGCTGCTCAACGCCGGCCTGGAAACGCCCATCAAGACCAGGCCCGGCTCCGCGCTGTTTCTTCTCGAGCGCCAGTGAGGCGCCCCTCGCGCAAGCCATTGCAGGAGACGAGCGTAAGTCTCTGCCACTGTAGGAGACGACGTAAGGAGTCTCTGATACGCAGGAGACGAGCGTAAGTCTCTGCCACTGTAGGAGACGACGTAAGGAGTCTCTGATACGCAGGCGACGAAATACGGAACCGCAGGTCAGCGGTGTCTATCGGGGTAGTATGAAACGGAAACTTGTCGGTATTGGGGCCTTTCTCTTGCTCGTTGGGGCGATCATCCTCCTGCTGTGGTTCAGCCGGTCCGCCCAGAGGCATTGGACCGCCTCCCAGGCGCCACACCCGGGAAAGACTCCGTCATTGGTCATGGACCCGCCGGAGAATGTCCACTGGACCGCCTCGGCGCCTCTGAAGGCGCCATCCACCAACTCGGCGACGCCGACAAACAAATCGCCGACGGTGAAATGACCGGCGCCTCTTGCACCGGAATTTAGATTTGCAACCGACTGGATGGCGTTAGACTGTCTGGCGGATGCACTGGCTCCAAACACTCGACGTCGGACTGTTCCGCTTCGTTAACCTGAGCTTGGCGAATCCCTTGTTCGATGCCGTCATGCCGTTCCTGAGCGGCAATCGGTTCTTTTTGCCGTTGCTGGCCCTGGTGGGAGTGCTGCTCCTTTGGAAAGGGCGGGTCCGGGGAACCGTTTGCGTGGGGATGTCAATCGCCGTCCTGGCCATCGGAGATGGATTCGTCTGCCGGAACATCAAGAATGCCGTGGAACGCCCGCGGCCTTTTCTGGCTCTGTCCGGCGTCCGCCGTCCGGACCGGCCGAAGGGTGCGCTTGAATCTCTTGGCCGGGAGTCTCCCGCTCCTAATCCTAATCTTAATATGGACAGTTCAGGGAGCATGCCCTCCTCCCACGCGGCCAATTGGTTTGCCGCGGCGATGGTGGCCTTCATTTACTATCGCCGCAGCCTCTGGTTCATGCTGCCGATGGCGGTCCTGGTCAGTTTTTCGCGGGTCTATAACGGGGTCCACTATCCGAGCGATGCGGCGGCCGGAGCGATCCTCGGGGCCGGTTATGGCGCCGCCATCGTGTGGTCGCTCGACGGGCTGTGGCGCTGGGCGGGCCGGAAATGGTTTCCGCTTTGGTGGCCCAGGTTGCCGTCCCTGCTGGCGCCGGAGGCGCGCAAGCAACCCGCCGAGGGTGAAGAGGAGGAGGACCTGGCGCTTCCGCCCAGGAAAGGGCTGCCGGAGCCGGGCTTTCGTCCGCCGCAGGTCACTCTGGACCAGCATTGGCTGCGAGTCGGCTGCCTCTGGCTTGGGACGCTGTTGCTGGCGAGGCTGGCGTATATTGCCAGCGGGACGATCGAGCTGAGCGAGGACGAATCGTATCAATGGCTCTGGTCCAAGCACCCGGCCCTGTCCTATTACAGCAAGCCGCCGATGATCGCTTATACCCAACTTCTGGGCACATCGATCTGGGGTGATACTGCGTTGGGCGTGCGCTTTCTCTCACCCATCCTCGCAACCGTTCTCGGCCTGGCCCTCCTCCGGTTCTTCGCCCGAGAGGCCAACGCCCGCGCCGGGTTCTTCCTGCTGCTCATTGTTACAGCCGCCCCTCTAATGTCGGCCGGCTCGGTGCTTATGACGGTCGGTACCCTTTCGGTGTTGTTCTGGACGCTGGCCATGCTGGCGGGTTGGCGGGCGGTCCGGGAAAACGCGCAGACCCGTGATTGGCTCCGGGTGGGGCTCTGGATGGGCTTGGGGTTCCTGAGCGATTACACCGGGCTGTTCCAATGGCCCTGCTGGGCTGTTTTCTTTGTTTTGTGGCCCCCGGCCCGCAAGCAACTGCGCCGCCCGGGGCCGTACTTGGCGCTGGCGCTGAGCTTGCTCCTGGCCTTGCCGGTGGTGGTTTGGAATATGCAGCACCACTGGGCTGCCATCGCGAGCGTGGCCGGTGATGCGAATCTGGGCCGGTCCTGGAGATCGCCTGTCCGCTGCCTGGGGGAATTCCTGGCGGCCGAGGCGGCCATGCTGAACCCGGTCTTTTTTGCCGGGATGCTCTGGACGGCTATCGTCTTCTGGCGCCGGGGCCGGCATCATCCGCTGCTGGTCTATCTTTTCAGCATGGGCGCGCCGCTCTTCCTGGCCTGCCTGCTCTGCGCGTCGCACGCGCGCGTGATGCCCAACTGGATTGCCCCGGCGGTGCTCCCGTTGTTCTGCCTCATGGTCATTTACGGGGACACCCAATGGCGGATGGGAAAGGCCTGGGTCAAAGGCTGGCTGGCGGCCGGCTTGGGCCTGGGATTGCCGCTGGTCATCCTCGGCCACAACACCGACGGCCTCGTCAAGGTCATCGGCCGTCCGCTGCCCGCGAAGCTCGACCTCCTGTACCGTGTGCGCCAATGGCGCCAGGCCGCCGCCGTGGCCGGCCAGGCGAGGCAGGAATTGCTGGCGGAAGGCAAGCCGGTTTTTATCATCGCCGGCCACTGCGGGCTGGCCGGGGAACTTTCGTTTTATCTCCCGGAAGCCAAAGCGGGCGTCCCGGACGAGCCGTTGGTGTATTGCCTGGCCGGCGGGCAACCGAACAACCAGTTCTACTTTTGGCCCGGCTACAGTCGGCGCCAGGGCCAGAATGCCATTTACGTTTGCGAGTTGGACCGCGACCAGCCTGTGTCCAAACCCACGCCGGCGCAGTTGGAAATCGAGTTCGAGTCCGTGACCAGCCTGGGCGTGCGCAATGTGCTCCACCGGGACCGGCGCCCGTCGCGGCCGCTGCAGGTCTTTGAATGCCGGGGCCTCCGTTGATCGCCTGGACACGCCTGCAACCCCTAATCCCAATCCTCCCTTGCTTAGCTCGACACATTTACAGCGCCGCCCGACCGTCCTCAGAATCCCCTTGGAAACGGATTATGATCTCGAGGCGACGCTGAACTGCGGACAGGCATTTCGCTGGCGGTTGACCGAGCGGGGTTGGACCGGCGTGATCGGCACGCACCCCGTGTGCCTGCGCTCCAATGGGCGCGGCCTCGAGGCCGAGACGGCCCACCCGGTTTCCGACTGGGACTGGCTCACGGAGTACCTGCAAACCGACTTGGACCTCGAAGCGGTGCTGCGGACGTTCCCGGACGACGAACCGATGCGGGCGGCCCTGGCGTCGTGCCGCGGTTTGCGGCTCCTGCGCCAGCACCCCTGGGAGTGCCTGGCCTCGTTTATTCTGTCTTCCACCAAGCAGATCGTTCAAATCCGTCAGATTGTCGAGGCCCTCTGCGAGCGGTATGGCGAGCCGCTGCCGGCGCCGCCCGCATCGCCCTTTGCGCGCGCCCGGACCTTTCCGTCTCCGGCCCGCCTGGCGCTCGCCGGCGAGACCGGGCTGCGCGCCTGCAAAATGGGCTTTCGCGCCCCTTACCTGTTGGCCGCGGCCCAAAGGGTGGCCGCCGGCCAGTTGGATTTGGACCGGCTGGGCGCGCGGCGGCCCGAAAACGCCCGGGCCGAACTGATGCAGTTGCCGGGGGTCGGGCCGAAAATTGCCGACTGCGTCTTGCTCTTCGCTTATGGGTTCCAAGCCGCGTTCCCGCTGGACGTATGGGTGCTCAGGGCCCTGAGGCGGCTCTACTTCCCAGGCCGGCGGATTGGGCCGGGGCGGCTGCGGCGGTTTGCCGCGGGCCATTTCGGTCCATACGCCGGCTATGCGCAGCAGTATCTGTTCCATTACATAAGAAATGCTAAAGATGAAGCCAACCCTTGAAGTGACGTTTGCGCCCGCGGAATTCCGGGCCCTGAAGGGCCGCGATTTGAGCCGGACGACTTGTGTGGTGTTTGACGTGTTGCGGGCCACCAGCACGATGGCCATTGCGCTGAGCAACGGGGCGGAGGCAATCGTCCCGGTGGGGAGCATCGCCCAGGCCGTGCGCCTGCGCCAACGGCAGCCGGCAGTCCTGCTCGCCGGCGAGCGGGACGGGGTGCGCATCCCGGCCAGCCTGAGCGGGGGCATTGACTTTGATTTGGGCAACTCCCCGCGTGAATTCACCCGGAACAAGGTGCGGGCAAAGACGATTGTCATGACCACCACCAACGGCACGCGGGCGTTGCGGGCCTGCGCGGCGGCCAGGCGGGTCCTCATTTGCAGCTTCCTGAATCTGCGCGCCACCGGGGAGTTTCTGGCCAACCAAGGCCCGTCCCCGCTCTTGCTGGTGTGCAGCGGCACGGCCGAAGAGTCGTCCTACGAGGATGTCCTGGGCGCCGGGGCCTTGAGCGAGCTGCTCTGGCCGCATTGGAGCGGCGCCGTGGCCTCAGACTCGGCGCTGATGGCCCGCCGGTTGTTCGCCGCCGAGCGGGCAGACCTGGCCGCCGCCTTCGGCCAGTCGCGCAACGGCCGGCGCTTGCTCGGGCTTGCCGAACTGCGGGAGGACGTCGCCTTTTGCGCCCGGCGTGACTGGGTCAACCTGGCTGCCGGGATGGACCGGGATGGGAAGATCAGGGCGCTCTGAGCAGGTCCAACTGTTTTCTGGCCTGCGAAAAACCGGGTCGGAGCCGCAGGGCGGCCTCAAGATGGGCGGCCGCCTCGTCGCGCCGCCCCTGGCGGAGGAGCACTTCGGCGAAGCGATAATGGATTTCGGGATTGTTGGGGGCCAGCCCGAGGGCGGCCTGGTACTGTTCGAGGGCCTGCGGCAGCTTGCCCTGCGCCGCCAAAGAGCCGGCCAGGTTGGCGTAAGCTTCGGGATTGTCGGCGTTGAGGCGCAGGGCCTCCCGGTACTGGCGGATGGCCTCCTCGAACTTGCCCTGTCCGGCCAGGGCATTGCCCAGATTATTGTGCGCCTGGGCATCCTCGGGTCTGATGCGCAGCGCCTGCTCGTATTCGTGGATGGCCCCGTCCAGCTTGTGCTGGACGGCCAGGGCATTGCCGAGATTGCTGTGCGCGCTCGCATCCTTTGGCTTCAAGCCGATGGCCTGGCGGAAATGGACTATGGCCTCGTCGAGCCGCCCTTTCATGGCCAGGGCAACCCCGAGGTTGTTATGGGCGTCCACGTGCTCGGGGTTCTGGGCGAGGGTGGCCAAATAGTGCCCGATGGCCTCGTCGACCCTGCCGAGTTCGGACACGGCATTGCCCAGATTGTTGTGGACCTCCGGATGGTTGGGCCGGATGCGCAGGGCAGCCAGGTAGTAACCGATGGCCGCGTCGTACTTTTTCTGCCCGGCCAGGGCATAGCCCATGTTGTTCAGCGCGTCTTCGTAATTGGTGTTGATTTCAAGCGACCGCTGGTAATTCACCATGGCCTCGGCTGTCCTGCCCTGGCGGGACAGGTAAAAGCCGAGATTGTTGTAAGCCAGGTAATTCCGATCCGTGACCTTGATCGCGCGGCTGAAGAGGGCCTCGCTATCGCGCCAATACTGCTCCTGCCGGACGGTCAGAGCGGCGCAGGCCATCAGCGCAAACACCGCTGCCAGGCCCAGGGCCGGCACCCGCCACGCCCGCGGCGGCAGCAAATCCGGCAGGTTCCACATCAGCGGGACCAACAGGCCGATCATTGGCAAATACATGTAACGATCTGCCATGGATTGGATTCCGACCTGCACCAGCCCTATGACCGGGACCAACATCCCCAGGAACCAAAACCAGCCTGCCGCCAGGGCAGGGCGCCGCCGGGCCAGAAAGACCACCGCCCCGGTAGCGAGCGCCAAAAAACAAGCGGCCGCTATGACCTCAGACAACGGCCAATGGCCCGGATGCGGATAGAGGACCGAGAGCTTTGCAGGCCAGACCATCTTGGCCAGGTAACGAACATAAGAGATCGCCGCGTTGCCAATGCGGGCATCCAGGGGCAGGGCCGTGGAGACGGCGCCTCCTTTTCTCTGCGCCAGAAAAGTAACTACGCTCGAGGCCAGGCTCAGGGCCAGAAACGGCAGCTTCTCCAGGACCAGGCCGCCAAGGGCCGCGCGCCGCAGCCGCCCCAGGGGCCAGTAGTCAACCAGGAACAGCACAAAGGGCAGTGTCACCAGCATCGGCTTGCTCATCAGGCCCAAGGTGAAAAACAGGAGCGAAAGCCAATAGTATAACAGTGGACGCCGGGCAAGGCGCGTCACTCCGTGCGCGCCGGCTTCAGCCTGCCCTTGGTTGCGGGCGCGCAGTTTCTCGACGTAAATCGCATAGGCCCCAAGGGTGAGCAGAAAAAACAACCCGCTGAGCACGTCTTTGCGCTCAGAAACCCAGGCCACCGACTCGACGTGCAACGGGTGCAGGGCGAAAAACGCGGCGACCAGCGCACTCCGCCACAAGGCCCCGGTCATGCGCCGCAGGACCAGAAACAGGAGCAAAGTGTTGGCAATGTGCAGAGCGACGCTGACCAAGTGATGCGGGCCGGCGTGCTCGCCGAAGAGCCGGCAATCCAGGGCGTGCGACAGCCAGGTCAGCGGGTGCCAGTTGCTGGCATGGCCCGTCGTGAACGCCCAAACCACGGTCTCCCAGGTCAACCCGTTCTGCACATGGGAGTTGGCCGTCACGTAATCCCCGTCGTCATAATCGACAAAGCCATTCCCGCCGGCAGGCCAATATACCGCCAGGGTCGTGAGCCCCAGCAACAGGCAAAGAAGGCCGGGCCGGCCGATGATCTGCTTCCAGGATTTGCTTGGCGCCGGGGAATCGGCGCTCCGCATCCGTTTTGGCGTTTGGCGCGCGCTCATGCTTGCACGCCCGGAGCCTACAGAAAACCGGAACTCAAGAGTAGGTTTTTTGTGCCAACTGGCTGAGCCTCTTGGCGAATTCGCCATTCGCTCCGTCTCCATTCGTGAACCCGGCCGGGCCAAGGGCGTCCGGCTTTTTCACCTTGCCAGCATCCTCGGGTTTATTGAACGATGCGGGACGGGCGCCTTTACGGCAGGAACACGTCGGCAGACACGCCAAAGTGCCGCGCCAGAGTCCGCACATGGTTGAGCGTCAGTTTGCGCTCGCCGCGCAGAATCATCGCGCCCAGCGTCCGGTGAATATCCAGCAACCGCGCGAGGTCCGCCGCGCTCATGCCGTGCGCGTCCAACAGGTGTTTCAATCCTTCCAGGGCGGTGACTTTGGGCGCGTCCAGTTGCGCATGTTCCTTTTCGTAATCCTCAATCAACCGGCAGAGCAGGTCAAAGTAATCCTCCTGGTCTGCGGTGAGCTTGTGCCCGGCCATCGCGTCGGTGATTTCCGTAACGTTTTGGAACTCCGCCTGGTCATGGATGAAACGCGGCGTGAGAATCCGGCAAAGCCCGGCGTAATCTTTTGGCAGCCGGGCAAATTCGACTTTTGAATGTATCGTTTTCATAACGTTTCTTTCCAGCGGTCTTTGCCGTATTCCGCGTGCGTCACAAAGCGCAAGGTATAGACGATCTGGCGGTTGAAATGCGCCGCCACAATCAGCCGGTAGTCGTTGCGGCGGATGTTGAACACAAGCACCTGCCGCCCGCTGCGGACTTTCACGGCGTCCGTGTCAGGATACGTCCGCTGCACGTCCGCCAGATTGCGCCATGCCGCCGCTCTGACAAACTTGCGCCAGGCATCCAGCACCACGCGGAAATTAGCGTCCATCGGCGCCGCCGGACCCTTTCTCATACAGCCCCGCCGCCTCGAACTTGCGGCGCAAGTCATCCAACGTCGTGTGGCGGCGCGAATCTCGCTGGCGCTGGTATTGCATCAGGTCTTTCAGATGTACCCGCCGATGCGTCCCCAGCGCGAGATGCGGGAAAGTCGTTCGGCCCGACGCATTTTGGCAGTGAAAGGGGCCTGGAGACAGAGGGGGAGGCAGGCGGACCCCTGCCGAACAGGCGAGGACGACCCCCGCCGTCTTCGACCATCCCTTTCGCCCCATGCGGAGAGATGGCACGGCTGGCAAGGCTCTTGGCTCTCCCTTCTCGTCAGCTTTCAGAGGCGCGCCCGATTAAAGCCTCAATCCCAATCGCCCAAGGGTTCCAATGTGCCGTGAAGCCATCGTTCTTCGGGCCGTGGCCTTAGCGAGCAGGTCTGGTCGACCTCAAGAGCCCGAAAGATGGGCTGGCCAAGTTGTGAAGGTTAGTGTATCTTGTGAACACTGTGAGCCAAAGTTAGCATGGAAGGGCATGAACCATCGTCAGTCAGCCGGAAACAGGACATCCTTCGGCAGGCGTTGAAGCGGACCACGCCAACCGACAGGGCCGTGTTCCTGGATGGCGCATGTGCTGGTGATGCGGCCTTGCGCGTGGAGATGGACGCCTGGCTGGCCATTCATGAGGCAGGTGAGAGAAGCCCCGGTCTGAATGCAGAGGCCGGCAACAGCGCCCCGGGAGAAGGCACCACCGAAGCCACGCCAACGCTCCTCGATGAAACGCCCCTGACTGAGGGGCCAGGGACGGTCATTGGGCGCTACAAGCTGCTGGAGCAAATCGGGGAGGGCGGCTTTGGGGTCGTTTACGTGGCCGAACAGCAGGAGCCGGTTCGCCGCCAGGTAGCCTTCAAGGTCATCAAGCTGGGGATGGACACTCGGCAGGTCGTAGCCAGATTTGAGGCGGAGAGACAAGCCCTGGCCCTGATGGATCACCCCAACGTTGCCAAGGTATTCGACGCAGGGAGCACTGATAGCGGGCGGCCTTACTTCGTGATGGAACTGGTCAAAGGGATTCCGATCACCAAGTACTGCGACCAGGAGAAACTCAGCACCGGCGATCGTCTGACGTTGTTCGTCGCTGTTTGCCAAGCTATTCAACACGCCCATCAGAAAGGCATTATCCACCGGGACATTAAGCCGTCCAACATCCTCGTGACGGTCCAGGAGGGCAAGCCGATGCCCAAGGTCATCGACTTCGGAATTGCCAAAGCAACTCAGCAGAAGCTCACGGAGAAGACGCTGCACACGCAATTGGAACAGCTCATAGGCACACCAGCCTACATGTCGCCGGAGCAGGCGGAGATGAGCGGGCTGGACATCGATACGCGCACCGATATCTACTCGTTAGGTGTGTTGCTTTACGAACTGCTCACGGGTAGGACGCCATTCGACGCGAGCGAACTGCTCAGGTCGGGGCTGGATGAGATGCGCAAGATCATCCGGGAAAGTGAACCGCCCAGGCCCTCGACCAAGTTGAGCACCATGGTCGAAGGCGAACTCACCACCACCGCGAGACATCGCGCTTCCGAAGTGCCCAAGCTCATCGGCCTGTTGCGGGGTGACCTGGACTGGATCGTGATGAAGTGCCTGGAGAAGGACCGGACCCGGCGATACGACACGGCCAACGGACTGGCGATGGATATCGAGCGGCATTTGAACAATGAGCCGGTGGTGGCGCGCCCACCGAGCACGGCGTACAAACTCCATAAGGCCTGGCGGCGCAACAAGGTCGCCTTCACAGCCGGGGCCGCCGTTGTCGCGGCGCTAGTGGTTGGCATTGGCATCAGCACCTGGCAGGCGGTCCGCGCTACGCGAGCGGAGCGTCAGCAAAGTCTTCTGCGCGAAAAGGCCGTGAACGCACAGGTAATGGCCAATGCCCAAGCCACGCGGGCGGAGCAGGAGAGAAATGCCGCCCGTCGCAATGCCTACTCTGCGAGCATGCTGTTGGCCCAAACTGACTGGGACAACAACGATATTGGACATCTGCGCCAAGTGTTGGCCGAGACCCAGGACTACCCGGAGCGCGGTTTTGAATGGCATTATTGGCAACGGGAATTGCACCTGGACTCGAAGACGCTCCGAGGTCACTTGGGGCCAGTGACCTCGGCGGTTTTCTCGCCAAACGGCCGGCGTATTGTAACCGGTAGTGCCGATGGGACGACTAAAGTGTGGGAGGCGGGTAGTCGGGAACTGTTCATGCTCAAAGGCCACAGCGCTGAGGTTTGGTCTGTGGCGTTTTCCCCCGATGGCCAGCGGATTGTCACCGGCAGTTCTGACAAGACGGCCAAATGTTGGGACGCGGCCAGCGGCAAGGAATTGCTCACCCTTCAAGGCCACAGCGATGCGGTTAATTCTGTGGCCTTTTCCCCGGACGGCCAGCGGATTGTCACTGGGAGTAATGATAAGACGGCTAAGGTGTGGGAGGCAGCCAGCGGCCGCGAACTGTCCACTCTCAAGGGGCACAGCGCTACGGTTTTTTCTGTGGCGTTTTCCCCGGATGGCCAGCGGATTGTCACCGGCAGTTCTGATAAGACGGCCAAATGTTGGGACGCGGCCAGCGGCAGGGAATTGCTCACCCTTCAAGGCCACAGCGATGCGGTCAATTCTGTGGCGTTTTCCCCGGACGGCCAGCGGATTGTTACTGGCAGTGGGGACAAAACGGCGAAGGTGTGGGAGGCAACCAACGGACACGAACTGCTCACGCTCAAGGGGCATACCGATTGGATCAGAGCTGTGGCCATTTCCCCGGACGGGAAGCGGATTGCCACTGGGAGTAATGATAAGACGGTTAAGGTGTGGGAGATGGTCAGCGGTAATGAACTGCTTAGGCTCAAGGGGCACAGCGATTTGATTACGGCTGTGGCCTTTTCTCCGGATGGCCAGCGGGTCCTTACAGGCAGTTCGGATCAGACGGCCAAGGTGTGGGAGGCGGCTGGCGGAAAGGAAGTGCTCACGCTCAAAGGGCACAGCAGATTGATTAGGTCTGTGGCCTTTTCCCCGGACAGCCAGCGGATCGTCAGTGGCTGTGATGATACTACGGCCAAGGTATGGGAGGCTGCCAGCGGTCGGGAATTGCTCACGCTCAACGGACACAGCGGTTTCAATCCCTCTGTTGCCTTTTCCCCGGATGGCCAGCGGATTGTCACCGGCGGTTCTGATAAGACGGCCAAATGTTGGGACGCGGCCAGCGGCAAAGAACTGTTCACGCTCAAAGGGCACAGCGCTACGGTTTTTTCTGTGGCGTTTTCCCCGGATGGCCAGCGGATTGTCACCGGCAGTTCTGATAAGACGGCGAAATGTTGGGACGCGGCCAGCGGCAAGGAATTGCTCACCTTTCAAGGCCACAGCGATGCGGTTTTTTCTGTGGCGTTTTCCCCGGACGGCCAGCGGATTGTTACTGGCAGTGGGGACAAAACGGCGAAGGTGTGGGAGGCAACCAACGGACACGAGCTGCTCACGCTCGGGCATAGCGGTGTGGTTTGGTCTGTGGCCTTTTCCCCGGATGGCCAGCGGATTGTCACCGGCAGTTCTGATAAGACGGCCAAGGTGTGGGGGGCGACCAACGGACACGAACTGCTCACGCTCAAGGGGCACAGCGGTGAGGTTTTTTCTGCAGCCTTCTCCCCGGATGGCCAGCGGATTGTCACCGGCAGTTCTGATAAGACGGCCAAGGTGTGGGAGGCAGCCAGGGGGCGGGAACTGCTCACGTTCAAGGGGCATAGCTCCCTGGTCAACTCTGTGGCCTTTTCCCCGGACGGCCAGCGGATTGTCACCGGCAGTTGGGATATGACTGCAAAGGTGTGGGAGGCGGCGACCGCGAAGCAAGTCGCCGCCTGGCAAGAAGAAGATCGGGCGGCCGAGGAACATCTGGCGGTCTTGCAGCGCGAGCGGACCGCTGAAGAGTGGCACCAGAGGATTGTTCGCGCCCGTGATTCCATCGAACAATGGCTAATCCTGGCGCCGATTCCTTTGGCCGGCAATCAGAATGCAGTGGAAGGACTGGATGCGGAACAGATTCAGGGCGAAGGTCGGCTCAGGCCCAAGGCGGGTGAGACGATCTCCATTGGCGGTGGCGGATTGACATGGCGGGGGGTGGCCTTGACGAACGAGATGATCGACTTTAACGCGATTTTGGGGCAAGTGACAGAGTTTAGCGTGGCCTACGCGGTCTGCTACATCCGGTCGGATGCCGAACAGCAGAGGCTCCACATGCTGGTAGGCAGCGACGACGAGGCGAAGGTGTACCTGAATGGGAAGCCAGTCCACAGATCACCCTATGCTCGCACGTTTTCGCCGGACAGGGATACGGTGTCCGACGTCACGCTGAACGCGGGGCTAAACGTGGTAGTGTTCAAAGTGGTGAATCAAGAGCACGACTGGCAGGGTTCCATCCGGTTCACTGACGCCCAGGGTAATCCGGTCAAGGGGATCAAGGTGACGTTGGACCCGGACGCAAAGAATTGATCATGAGCCCTGCTGGCGAAGAAGTCCTGTTGGTGTTGCCGCGTGGCGCCTCGCTACACGGCTTCTGGCGTCTTCGCTGAGGGTGTCCGCTACCTTGACACCCCCCGAGGCTGCAAGCCCGCGTTCCGTGGCGGAATGGCCCTGCAAGACAACGCGGCGGGGCTCCCGGCACCTTGGGGCATGGTTCGCAGCAGCCGGCAGCACGTGAGGGCCGGACGCTCGCGCCAGCTATCGCCCGGCCCCCCGAGAGGCCCCGGAAACGGCCAGGGACCCATCGCTGGCGGCTTGTCGCCCTCGCGTCACAAAGCCGACGGACGGCCCGCCGTGAGGTTTGCGTGGCGCCCTGACGTGCCCTCCGGTAGTGCCCGGTGCGGTGATATGGTCTGCCGCGTTCTTGCCGCGATTCGCGCTCCACTTCGCGCCTGCTCCGCCGGCCGCTCCGCTGCCTCACAGGCCCCTCAGAAGTACGAAAGGGGGACAGAAAAGGGACAGACAGATTTTTTTCACGACCAGAACCAGCCTGTTTTGAGAGGGTGAAAAGTGGGTTTTGTGCCTGATTCTACAGGGGATTTCTAAAGTGGTGGCTGGGGGCGGAATTGAACCGCCGACACAAGGATTTTCAGTCCTCTGCTCTACCAACTGAGCTACCCAGCCAAACCATTGAAAATAAAGGGTTTTATCGCTATAAACCCATCTTGGGTTTTCCAGTTGCATACCACAATATGATACTGTAGAGTGTTTCAGTTTGCAAAAGACATCTACAGATCGAACGGCGGTTGCGATCAGCAGCCCGAAAACCAAAGAACAACCTCAACACGTATCCCCAGACGGGCTTTGGCGGTCATTTCCCAAAGTGCCGTGCTTGATGCAGTACGTGCCGAGCGGGGTATTTTTCGCACGGGTCAGGCACAAAGGCAAGCTGTTTCGCCAGAGTCTGGAAACGGACGTGTTCACCACCGCCAAGTTGCGACTGCCGGACAAACTCAAGGAATTGCGTAAGCCCAAGGCGGAAGTCGGGACCTTCATGGATGGCCGGCTGAAGTACGAGGCCGAGACAAAGAACGATTACACCCTTGCGCCCCTGTCCAAGACATACCGGCTGCGCTGTGTCGAATGTCTGCTCAAGACATGGCCGGGAGTGGACAAGCTGAAGGTGGACAGCATCGAGGAAGCGGACTGCCAAGAGTGGGCGGCACGCTACGCGGCGCACTACTCGCCTACCGTGTTCAATAACACGGTAAACACCTTGAGGCGCATCCTCGCCTTGGCTGGTCTTGGGCATGATGCAAACCCGGCCACGAAGTTGGAGCGGCTGGGGATGCGGGCCAGGAAGTTGGAACTTCCAACTTCTGATCAATTCGAGCGGCTCATGGTTCTCATTGAAACGAGCGGTGCGGCACAGGCGAGAGACTGCGCGGACCTGGTTCGTTTTCTCGCCTTCACCGGCTGCCGTATCAGTGAGGCAAAACAGGCGACATGGGCGGATGTTTCTTGGGAGCTAAACGAGTTGACCATTCATTGTGTCAAGAGGCGGCTGACCTCAAGCGCGGCCCTGACGCGTGTCCTTCCGCTGATTCCGGCTTTGAAGCAACTCCTTGAACGGTTGAGGGCCGAACGGGAGCCGCAGCCCGGGGACCACATCTGCGCGGTATTCGAGGCTCAAGGTTCGTTGACGCGGGCCTGCCGCCTGGTGGGCTGCCAACGGCTGACGCATCATTCATTGCGGCATTTGTTCACCACTCGCTGTGTAGAGGCCGGGATTGACTTCGCGACCGTGGGCCGTTGGCTTGGACATACTGATGGAGGGATGCTCGTTTCGAGAACCTATGGCCACTTGAGGCGGGAACATTCACAGGCGCAGGCTGCAAAGGTGACATTCGGCACAACCCAACCGCCGGCCAATGTGCCGCCGGTGCCCGCTGACGCCGTTCCCAACGGGTAGCACAACTCTGATCTGCAAGGCCACTCTGGGCAACTACAACGGCCTTTTATCGGCGCATGGATGCTCCCATGGCCATGAAGGTCTATGGGCACCTCCGGGACCATCATTCGGTGGCGATGGCGCAGAAGGTGACGTTTTCCAAACCCCAGGCCAACCAGCAGGACGCCAACGCCGCCATCGGGTGAAGTCGGTTCACCCCCAGCGCGCGCCACGCCGCCGACGAGCCTGTGCGCCATTCCTCCCCGGTGACGGGGTTCGGGCGAGATGCGCCGAAGGGTCATTTTGGCCCACAGATTTCGCGCCGGAGCCCCCCCAAAAAAAGATGGAATAATCCTTGCGTCATGTTTGCTCTGGGTCGACGATCATGGTGGCCGTGGGTATGGATTCCACGGCTGGGTATCCACCGTTTGGGTCCTCATGCTGGTCGGCCGTCGAACGGTCGGCGCGGCTTGTTGTTAACCGCTCGGTCGTCCTTCGATCGAGGTGGTTGTTAACCTGAATCCACTGGGTCCTGTCGTTCTTTGACAACTCAGTTCCCAGCCAAAAGGGAGGGTCGCCCTCTCAACAACTGGGGGTTTATCAAGAAAGGAGCACGGAAGTGCGAATTTCAAACGTAAACGGTTCGGAGCGGATTGAGCGTATGCTCTATTCCGCGTCCGAGGTATCCGAAATGTTGGGCATCAGTGCCAAGAGTGTGTATCGCCTCTTGGACCGGGGCTTGCTGAAATCTTCGAGTGCTTTGCGGCACAAGAGGATTTCGAAAGCTTCCATTGACGAGTTCATCGCCAGAACCACTGGTGGCGGCGGGTGAGCGAGTTGAGATCATACGGGGGGCGAGAAACTTCCGGGTGCTGAGGAGCCAAACTGAGATCCACCAGGCGTTGGGTGAAAAATCCAGCGCCTGCTTTTTTTTGCGGCATGAGCGACCGATACGCCCACCAGGCGTTGAAGCCGTTGGAGGCTGCGGTCTCGGTCTGGCCTGCCCTGCGCCGCCTAAAAAAACAGGGGTCGCCGCCCAAAAAGGTCAAAATGCCCCGGACGGATCGGACGGATCGACAGTGAAACTTTTTTGCAAGAAAACGAGAGGACGCCAAGCCAGTAACGCGCAGCAAAACACCAGCCTTGCCTCGCCGCGGTCGAAAGCAGACAAGTCGATGGGCACGGTGGGCACGATGGGCACGGTGGGCACGATGGGCGGGCGTTGGGCACGGTTGGCACGATGGGCACGATGGGCACGATGGGCACGGTGGGCACGCACAGGGGGCTTGGCAGCCTCGGGGGATGTCAACACCCTTGCCGACCTCGAATCGTGGCAGCAAGCCCGCACAGTAGAATGTGGACCAAATGCCGCGGAGATCCGACCATTTCGGAACAATTGTTCCACTTTCTCGGCTGCCCTCCTCACGATGGGCACGGTGGGCACGCTGGGCACACTCCTGATACTTGGACACCCAACTGCCCCCATTCGCGGATTTTCGTTTGCCGCGCCCGTCCACTTTCTCCACAGTAACCATCGAGAATATGGCGAAAAGCACGCTGAAGACTCTGCCAGAAAAGTTTGCAGCCTGGCTTGCGGACCGGGGCAAGGCCGAAGGCGCGCAGGCCCTTGACAACAAACCGCAGGGCTTCGCCGAGGAGTTTTTTGCCAAAGGGGACATCCATGTTGCAGCGGCCGTCCTGGAGCAGCGTCTTTGGTGGTGGAAGCGCGCCACGCAAACGGACAGCTCCAAGGTCTTTTCCGGCAAGGGCGGAACTGAAGACGCTGTGCAGGCATTCAGGATCTTCACCGAATACCACCAGCTGAGCGCATTTTATTATGAATTCCGCGCCCGCCATGACCAGCGTTACAAGTGGGACTTTGGAAAGCCGTGGATTCTGTGCAGCCGCGAGCAGTGGGAATACCTGGCGTCCCTCTGGCCCACGAAAACCACCCCCACGATTTGGCAGCCATCGCAAAAGGGCAAGGTCGAGTGGGTGGAGATTCCCGCTCGGCAAATCAATCTGAAGGCCAACGACTCGGGTTTGGTGCAGCAATTCCACGATGAGGTGGCCCGGCTCCGCAAACAGCACGGCATCGAAAGGCCCAAAGAAGGCAAAGGCAAACGCCGCAAGCCCATTTCCTTTCTGCCAATTGAGTTGATGGACCGGCGATATTACTTGGGGCTGAAACTCAACGGTTCTCAACGCTCTCAGGTGTCTAAGGCAGAGCAGGACTATGCTGATGCGTGCAAGGCCGCAGACATCGAACCTTAGACTGCAAATCCCGCCTGGCAGAGCATTTTGTCAGGAGCGAGTACATCAGGCAGGGTTGATGTACTCGTTGATGTTCTCGATTCTGGCATCGCAAAGACAGCCACACGACGACCCCCGGCGAGTACTTCAGCCAACGGTGATGTACTCTTGGCGCCCAATCGCTGGAGATGCTAAATTGTAGAAAAGGGCACAGTGTTGGGTGCGTGAATGGACGGGATGGTTCTCGTTCTTCTGCCCATCATTGAACAGGCTCAAGAGGGGGCTAAACCCAAACGCCCCACCTGGTGAAAACACGAATAGAGAGTACATCAGCCCGGTGCTAATGTACTCGGTGAAGCTCCCTGGAAAGGGTGCTAAGTTGAAGAAAGAAAGCGCGAGGTGTCGATCGCGCAAGGGAAGAAATCCAAACCCTTCGAAAAGCCCCCAATCCAAAAGTGGCTGACGCACAGTTCTTTGATAACTCAAAGTGCGTGCGCGAAGCAGGTCGCCGAGAGATCGGCAAGACAGTGGAACGTGCGGGCTAGGGTGACAGGAAACCCAAAGCCAAGATGGTTACGCGACGGCAAACTCGTGAAACCCTGAATAAACCCGGATAAGATGACGGCTCCAAAAGACGCTGATCCCGAGGTGAGGTCAGGTGATTAACGACAAGCGTGGAATACGAATACTTTGGTCGCGTGAATTGGACAACGTGAAGTGTCCCAGGGAAAAGAATCTCATCCTCCCCGTATACGAGTTGGCGTGGTTGGCTCAGCAAGCCACTCCGTCAGCGAACCGGCAATCTTTGGTTTGCCGGAGATCGCAACTGAAGTGGTGGAAGCCATCCTGACGCTTCACCCCTTCACAACATTTGATCTCCACCTCACCTTTGCACCGACCGTGGCCGCCCAGCGAACCAACGGGAACCGCTGAACGTGAGCCTCGAACGGTCCCACCTCTTCCACCATCTCTTTTTTCTCTTTTTCGCACATCTATCGTGGCGAGTGGGAGCCACCTCACCAATCCCTCATTGGGCTCTGCCTAACGCAGAGCGGAGCTTCGATGCCTTTGGGCAATGATGCTCATTTAGCCGTTTAGCCAGATCACACCACAAGTCAAAAAGCGTGTGCGGCGCTGACCAGTTGTTTTTGGTTCGTGCTGAACAGTCCACGCTTATGAGCGTGCGAGAAGCTGGATGCGTTAGTTCCGGCAAAATAACCAAGTCCTGGAATGGACACCGTAGAGATATGAAGAAGAAGAATTCAAAGGATTCCGCCAAAAGCGGAGACGAGGTGTCAGTCACCTCACACGCCAACGCCTCAGTGCAATCGGCTTCGCCAGATCCGGTTCAACCCTGCACGTCGTTGCAAGTGATAGCCGAGGGGACATCGCTGCCGGACCAAGGAGAACCCGCAGAACCCAATAATCAACCCATGACGCCAGCGGAGGATCAGGATCTCAAACGCTGCGAAACCGTCATCGAGGAGAACAAGATGGGTTTCGAGGAGACCTGCGCCGCCCTGAACGAGATATGGTCAAAACGCCTTTTTCGAGCGAATTACAAGTCGTTCAAGGAGTACTGCTCCAAGAAGTGGGGATTCAGCCGAGCGCAGGGTTATCGCCTCGTCAAAGCTCACGAGACAATGCAAAAAGTGTCTCCCGTGGGAGACACTTCCATTCTTACAACAAACGAACGCCAGCTTCGTGCATTGGCGAAGGTCCCTGAAGATCAACGAGCCGCAGTCGTCACGGAAGCGAAAAAGAACGCGGGCAGTGGCAAGATGACTAGCCGACACATCGAGGAGGCCGCACGTCAGGCAACACCAGAGCCAGCGTTGGCAGACGAGGAGAACATCCATCCTCCTGTAACCGAACCGGACAAAAGAACCCCGGCGAACATCATCACCCCTGCCGAGTTCTTTCCCAATGCAGAGATCCTGTCCCTGGCCGAGTTGAGCAGGATGGCAGACACGCTACACGACATCTTCCTCAATCCATCCCGCAATAAAGAGGCCGGGATATTGCTTTTCAAAGTGAAAGCCCACCTCCACATGTATGCTGAGTGGGAGAGGAAGCATCTCGCCAACGCCTCAGTAAAGGAGGCCGCGTAGCCAACATCTTCCGGCGGCTCTTTCATCGGCAGGATCTCCTGATGGCGAGAGAGCAGCCGGAAGAACCACCGGAGCTGACAAAAGCCCCAGTAGCAACGGCTGAAATCCAGATGAATTGAACATGATCCTGAGCGGCGGAATCTTGCCTGAGTCCGTTGCGGGCGATGGTGAGGTCGATCAAACCGGCCTCAGCGGAAAGACAGTGGTGCAAATGAAGGCCAGCAGGCATGGCCAAGACTTTTGATCCGGCTACCCGATTGGGCGGCCCGGCTTAGAACCTGCACCTGGTTGTTTGCCAGGAGCGCCTCCAATTGTGGCGCGGCGGGTTTAGGCCGAGTGGATCGAGAATGGAAAGTTATGCAGACAGAAACTATTACGACGCCACAGCAGGCGTGGGAGAAAATTGTAAACGCCGTGTGCGTTGATGCCATTGACCTTGGGACTGTCAAAACTCCCTGGGGCAACAAACCTCAAGTCAAGCTCGTGTTCGAAAGCGATCAACAGGACCAGTATGGCGAACAGCGGATTCTGGTTCGGAGTTTTCACAAGCATACCCACGAGATGAGTGCTTTGAGCATCGCTGTAAAATCCTGGACCGGCCGTGATTTGGGCCAAGAGGAGGCAATCGGTGCCTTGGACCTAAGCACCCTGATTGGACAGCAGGCTCGACTGAAACTGCAACCCACCGTTACCAAGAATGGAGGATCCTTCGACAAGATTGCTGAAATCTTGCCACCAGGTACCGTGGAGGTCCAGCCGTGGAAGTATCACCGAGATGAGGAATAATCCATAACCCAGACCTGTAGCCTCGTCTGCCAAAAGCCAAATGACAGGCGAGGCTGCTGGTCACACCGAAAACACCATTATGTCAGAAATCATTGAGAAATCGGCCAGCAGTACGACCAACACTGCTCCGTTATCGGCAACGGAAATCGCTGAGAACCAACTTGGCGAGATCACTTGGGTCTCATCGACTCAGGGGTTTTGTGAATGTCCAGGCAAAAACAGGCACACCAATCAGGATGGGAGAAAGGATTGCGTCGTTTATCTCGACCGCATTCCGAGCCTCCATTGCGTGCATTCCAGTTGCGCCCCGGCTATCGTGGAGGCCAACAAAAGGCTTCGTGCTGCAATATTGAACGGCTCCCAGGACTCTACACCACGCAAACTGACGGCCGAGGACAAAGCCAAACTCAAAGAGCGTGAGGGCCAAGAGCGCCTACGCCAACGAGCAGCCAAGTCGTTGCCCCAGGTCCTGGCCAATCACCAGTGGACCTACGACCAGATAATTGCTGATTCACCGGTTCAATTAAGCAGGGATGAAGAAGACCATTGGCGTCTGCTCCTCGAGAAATTCGAGCCAGATGATGTGATCTGGATTGGGGACCGATTCCATTCCGGGAAACCCGAGCACGCCAAGCACTTCAAGACAGCGGCACAATGGCTGAAGGAATCGAGTGTACCAGGTCCGTTGGTCTGTCCCGTCAGCTTCAAAAACAACTCCACTGCCAGGTCCAATGACAACGTTTTGGTCCGGCGTTTTCTGGTCGTGGAATCAGATACGCTCGCCAAGGATCAGGTCGGGGCAGTGTTCAGGTGGTTGAAGGACAGGGTTGGTCTGGAATTGGTCGCCATAGTGGACACCGCTGGAAAGAGTCTGCATGGGTGGTTTCGTTATCCGCAGCACGAATACCAGGAGGATGAATTGAAACTGGTCCTGCCGGCGCTCGAATGTGACCCAAAGTTGTTCACTCCAAGCCAGCCAGTGCGTCTTCCAGGTGCTTTGCGAGATGGAAAACGCCAAAAGCTGGTTTATTTGGCCAAGGAGGTGACAAGTGAGTAATTTCGCGAACACAGCCAACATCGTTCAGGCTCTGCCGTTGCCACCCATTTACTACAGCCAGCAGGGGCCTTCCTATTGGGTCGAGGACGCCAGAGGGAAGTGGATCAGGATCAACGAGACCTCCGCCAAGATCACCATCAAGACCAACGGCTACGGCGACGAGAAAACCGAAGGGGTATCGGAATGTGAACGATGCCTGCTCAACATCCAGTCCGAGCAGAACGTCGCCTATGCAGGACCGCTTGCTGGGTATTTGGCTGGGCACTACTCCATCAACAACAACTCGGTTTTGGTCACGGAATCCCCACGATTAATCCAACCTGCCGCCGGTGAATGGCCAACCCTGCGAACGGTTTTCCAGGGAATGTTCGGTGACGAAGATCACAGGCAACTGGATTACCTGTATGGCTGGCTGAAAATGGGCATCGAAGCCGTCTATTCTGGCACAGGCTCACCCGGTCAAGCACTCGTGATGGCAGGTCCGGTCAACTCTGCCAAATCGTTGACCCAGACTCTCATCACCGAGATCTTTGGTGGACGGAGTGCCAAGCCATACCTCTACATGACTGGGGGGACAAACTTCAATGGGGACCTCTTCCGCGCCGAGCACCTGATGATTGAGGATGACGCTGAGCACATCTCCATGGAGGCTCGCCGGGTGTTCGCGGCCCACATCAAGAGCATCAGCGTGAACAGGGACCAGCACTGTCACGGGAAAAACAAGGACGCTCTGACGTTGACTCCAATCTGGCGTCTCAGCATCAGCCTCAACAATGAGCCCCAACGGTTGCTCGTGCTTCCAAACCTCGATCCTGATGTGGCAGACAAAATGATCATCCTGAAGGCGAAGTGCTGTCCGATGCCAATGCCAACGGATACGCCAGGTCAGAGGCAGGCATTTTGGCAGCGTTTGAAGAGCGAGTTGCCGCACTTCGTCCACTATCTCCAGCAGTGGGAAATACCGGCTGACCTGCGGAGCCCCAGATTTGGCATTGCCCACTTCCACCACCCGGAGATTGCCACGATGCTCTTCCGTGCGTCCCCTGAAAACCGGTTGCTGGAAATCATTGACCTCGCTGTGTTTGGTGGTCGTCTGGCTCTTCCAGGTCCCGCCCTTGCTGAACCTATTGAGGGTACAGCACGGGAGATACAGGATCGTCTGTTTGCTGGGCGTATGGCATTTGAAGCCAAGGCGTTGTTGAAATACGGCAATAGCTGCGGAACATACCTGGGCAAGTTGCAGGCATCCATAGAGACCCATCGCCGAATCAACTCAAGGATCGTTCGAGGTGACACGGTATGGACCATAAATCCTCCGCGACAGACCGTCCCTGAGCCTGAACCAATGGGTGACGATGGCGCTGATGCATTACCACATCCGCCGCCGATGTCTGCACTGGCTGCTTGAAATGGGTGAGTTGTCTGAGCTGGCTGAGATACCCCTGGCTTGGAGGTTGTCCGCCACGCTCCGCGTCTGGGACCGCCTCCGAGCCTTGGGTGAATGGACCAAGGGCGGTAGGGTGGAGTGGTGGAGCACTTTCCCAACATCAAACGTGTAAAACTCGAAAGTCCCTTGGTAGCCGTTGGTCCCAGGTTGGCAAGGGGTTCTTCTTCGCAGGGTGGAGTGGTGGAGCACTTTGCCAACATCAAACGTATATAAACCGATCATTTCCTTGGCAGCCGGCGTCCTCAGAGAGCCAGGGGTTGATGATTTTCTCTCAGGGTGGAGTGGTGGACCATTTCCTGAAGTTAAACATATAAAAAGCAAAGAACATCACCTGGTATCCCCCAAGCCACAGCAAATGTGCCTTTTATATACGATCAATGTTGGAAAAGTGCTCCACCACTCCACCCTCTTGCCTGCCGTGCTCGTCGTCAGCAACATCACGCTGGTTTCATACGATCAATGTTGGAAAAGTGCTCCACCACTCCACCCTGACGGACCCTCTTGATCGCCGCCAAGTGTTCCTCAAGTCAACGACGGTGCTCAACCATGCTCGTCTTGAACCCTGGGAAGGCGGCTCGACAACTCTTGAGACACGGCTGGTCAATCAGCCAAGCAAGATCATCCACGAAGCCAGGAAACGTCTGGCCTGGCAGAACTCGTGTGGAACCTACCTCGGACGCCTTGAGGATTCAGAAAATGAGCATATTGCCGGCAGAGTGACCAGCCATAAACGCCATGGTCAGACGGTATGGACCATCGAGCCACCGAGATTCCCTGAGCCGGTAATTGAACCTGCCAATGCTGAGCCAACCCAGGATCTGCCACGACCACCAGCCTAATTGGTGAACTGAGATTGATTGAGGCGTCCATATCCAAGGGGCGGTTGAGGCTACACCTGGACCGCCTCCTTGCATATCTACGCCCAGAGGTTGATTGCCTTTGGGTGGGGCGGGGAGGCAGGTTTACAACATCCTGTCCGTGGAAAGGCCATTGTCCTTCATGGCTGGGCGCTCCGCTTCAAGATGCCAGGGTACTACACCTCCTGAGTGGGTGGGGCGGGGAGGCAGGTTTACAACATCCTGTCCGTGGAAAGGCCATTGTCCTTCATGGCTGGGCGCTCCGCTTCAAGATGCCAGGGTACTACACCTCCTGAGTGGGTGGGGCGGGGAGGCTAGTTTTGTATGTCCGTAGATTTAAAAATTTATCAGGGATCAAAAGGAGAGTGGATTGGCTCTTTCCACCGGCAGGATATGGCAAACCTGGTCCCCCGCCTCCCCCACCCGCAATTTGGTTTCCAGCGACAGGATTTGCCAAACTTGCCCCCTGCCACCACCGAATCACGATTGATGCCTTACCCCCTGGCTTGGAGGTTGTCCGCACACTTCGTGTTTGGACCGCCTCGGAGCCCACATGATCTTCCGGCGCTAATATCCAAGGGGCGGTCCAGGCTTCGCCTCCACCGTCCTCTTCCATATCGGCCGCCAGTGGTTGATTGCCTTTAGGTGGGGTGGTGGGGCAAGTTTGGGAAATCATGCCAGGTGAACACTTGCAGGCCCGGAAGAACGCCAAGGCCCCTCCTTTCTTCTTCGCCTTCAACTGGCGATTTTCCACTTTTAACGCTGCGAGGGTTTTGATAAGGTCTTCTTGGCATGGAAACTGAGCCTGCCACACCGACCCGTGCTCCGCCAGGTGTGCGACCTCCTGAGCACGATCGCGGACTGGTCACGTTGCTCTTTTCGGACGTGGTGGGGTCGACTGCGCTCAAGCAAACCCTGGGCGACCGCGCGGGAGTAGCCCTGCTCAAACAGCACCACGAGCAGATCCGCCAAGTGCTGCGGGACTTCGCGGAGGTGGAGGTGATCAAGACGGCCGGCGACTCCTTTCTGATCTTGTTTCCCATGCCTTCCGAGGCAGTGAAGTGCGCGCTCCTGCTGCAAGGACGGCTGCGGCAATTCAACCAGGGCCTGAGTGTGGCGGTGCAGGATCGCCTCGGCCTGCACATGGGCGAAGTGGTCATCGAGGAAATTGCTCCGGGCCAGCGCGATGTCCACGGCATGCAGGTTGACACCTGCTCGCGGGTGATGGGGCTGGCCCAGGGCGGACAAATCCTGATGACGCGGGGTGTCTTCGACAGCGCCCGCCAGATGCTCAAGGGCGAAGACATCGAAGGGGTCGCCGCGCTAAACTGGGTGAGCCACGGCCGCTACCTGCTCAAGGGGGTGGAGGAGCCGGTGGAGATTTGCGAGGTGGCGGAGGCGGGCCGGAGTCCGCTGCGGCCGCCCGACACGACTGAGAAGGCCCAGCGCCACTCGACGCCGGACGAGGAGCCGGTGCTGGGCTGGCGGCCGGCGGTGGGGCAGCAGGTCGCCCGCACCGACTGGGTGCTCGAAGAGAAGCTGGGCGAAGGCGGTTTCGGTGAAGTGTGGCTGGGCCGGCATCGAAAACTCAAGGACCGGCGGGTGTTCAAGTTTTGCTTTCGCGCCGACCGCATCCGCAGCCTGAAGAGGGAGCTGACGCTCTTTCGACTGCTCAAGGAGCGGATTGGCGAGCATCCGAACATCGTCCGGCTTCACGAGGTGTATTTCGATGAGCCGCCGTATTTCCTGGAGGAGGACTACGTCGAGGGCCGCGACCTGGCGCACTGGTGCGAGGCGCAGGGCGGGGTGAAGGCGGTGCCGTTGGAGACACGGCTGGAGATCGTGGCGCAGGTGGCGGACGCGTTGCAAGCGGCGCACGAGTGCGGGGTGATTCACCGCGACGTGAAGCCGGGGAACATCCTCGTAGCTGCCGACGGGAGTCGGCGGCTGCAATCAAGCGCCTTAGCTCCGGCAGGAGGCAGCGCCGGCGAGTCAGCCGCGCTCTCGCGAGCGCAGCTACGGGTTCAAGTGAAGCTGACCGACTTCGGCATCGGCCAGGTGGTGTCGCAGGAATATCTGGCGGGAGTGACGCGGGCCGGGTTCACGCAGACGCTGCTGCCCAGCAGTTCGTCGCACGCGGGCACGCAGCTTTACCTGGCGCCGGAGCTTCTCGCCGGGGAACCGGCCACGACGCGGTCGGATACCTATTCGCTTGGCGTGGTGCTCTACCAGTTGCTGGCGGGCGCGTTCAACCGGCCGCTGACGAGCGACTGGACGAAGGAGGTTGCCGACCCGCTCCTGCGCGACGACCTGCGCCATTGCGTGGCGGGCAAACCGGCAGACCGCTTTGTCGGGGCGGGGCAACTGGCGACAAACCTGCGGGCCTACCGGCAGCGGCAGGAGGAACGGGTGCGGAAGCAGGCGGAGGCGGCCGAACGCGAGCGGTTGCGGCAGCAGTCAGAGCATCGCCACCGGTTGCTTGTCGCTGCGGCGGCCGTGACGCTCGTGCTCACGGCTATCGCCGTCGCGCTGGGCTACGGATTCAACCGCGCCGAGCAGCAGCGCCGGCGGGCGGAAGCCTACCTTTACGACGCCGACATGAACTTCGCCGGCCAGGCGCTCCAGCAACATGACCTCGGCCGCGCGCTGAATTTCCTGAATTTTCACCGACCCGGCAAAGCCGGCCAGCGCGATCTGCGCGGATGGGAGTGGCGTTATCTGTGGGAACAGTGCCGCAGCGACGAGTTGGCCACCATTGGCCAGCACGATGGCCTCGTCCAAGCCGTGGGCCTGTCTCCCGATGGCAAGTGGGTAGCCTCGGGCGGGTATGACGGTCTGCTCAAGATTTGGGCGCTGGATTCCGGAGCGGCGGGAGGGCCATGGGTGACCAATCTGCAACTGGGCGGAGGACCGGTTTCCAGCGTGGCGTTCTCTCCGGATGGGCGCTGGCTGGCCGCACTCACCTGGACCAATGGTTTTGCCCTGCTACGGGCGCCGGGATGGCAGCGGGAAATGACGGTGACGAACACAGAAAAAGGGTACGCGGGGTCCCTGGCTTTCTCAGCCGATAGCCGGCTCTTGGCCGTCAGGGGCGAAGTGTGGAGCCTGGATACTCGCGCTCGTTTGCGCACTTTGCCATGCACGACATACTCGTTTGGACATCCGGCAGTCGCTTGGTTACCCAACTCGCATACGCTCGCTGGGTTCGGCATGTCGAACGGCCTCTACCGAGTTTCGTTGTTCGACGTCAGTTCCACCAACCAGGACGCCACGGTGTCTGTGATCCCCTTACGAGCCGGACTGGGCGAGCCGTTTTCCCCGGCGACGCTTGCTTTCTCACCCGATGGAAGCCATCTGGCTGTTGGCTGCCTCGATGGCACCATTTGCATCCACGCCGCCAACGACTGGCGCCAGGTGAAAATGTTGACCAACCACACCGCCTGGGTCAGTTCGCTGGCTTTTTCCAAGGACGGGCAATGGCTGGCCAGCGCCAGCTTCGACCACAGCATCAAAGTCTGGCGCACGCGCGACTGGCGGGAGACGGCGACGTTGCACGGCCATCTGGACGAGGTGTGGGCGGTCGCTTTTACCCCTGACGGCCAACGACTGGTCAGCGGGTCCAAGGACTATTCCGTACGGCTGTGGCCGCTCGCCGGTCGCTCAAGGCCTATCGCGGAAGCAGACACGTCCGCCGGAGACACTACATGGTGGGGCCTGTCGGGAGCGTGTCCGTTCAGGGTTGGCCCTTCGAACATTCTCACGGTCTGGGATGGGCAAACGCTCCAGGTCCGCCAGCGCCTCTCCAGCTATCCGGTCGCGAACGTCCTTTTCTCTGTGCCTTCGCCGGACGGCCGCTTGATTCTGATGGCGACAGCGGAAGGGGCGTTATGGCTGACGGACCTCGCGCCAGGCGCAGCTTCGGCGCCGGTCTGTCTGCAAACCAACGGGTCTCCATTACAGGATGCAGCCTTCTCAGACCAAGCGGAGTGGCTGGCGGTCGCGGATGGCCAGGCGCTCCGGGTGTGGAACCTCAAGAACCAGCCCCGGCGGCCGGGATTCGTGCTTGCGGCCGAGAACTTTCGGAACCTGCGTTTCTCCCATGGCGAACGGCTCCTCGGCGCCATCATGCCCGGCGCCATTTTTCCCGAGCAGACAGTCGTTGTTTGGGACGTCGCTTCGGGAAAGAAACTGGTCCGCCTTCAACCCCCTCGTGACTACCTTTCGGAACTTGATTTCTCTCCGGACGGCACGGTGTTAGCGACGATCTGTGCGAACAATACTTGCAAGCTGTTCGATCTTCGTCGGCGGCAAGACATCACGACCTTGCGTGGCCAACTGCTCTCGCTGCATTCAGTGTGCTTCTCGCCTGATGGCCGCCGCTTGGCCACAGTCTCGAATGGCAGCGGTCCCGCCGGTGCCAGCCTCATCATCTGGGACCTGGAAACCAGTCGCGAAGTCCTTGTCCTGAAAACAGGCTGGAACATCTCGATAATTGCTGGCGCGGTGCGTTTCCACCCGAGCGGAGACTCGCTGTTGCTCTTTGGTGCACACACTTTGCGCCTCTACCGTGCCCCGTCGTGGGAGGAGATCGCGGCAGCGGAGAAAAGCACGAAATCGAAAACCCAGTAACGGTGAGCAATCTGCGGGTGGTTCATCGTCCTCGTCCAGCGCAACATCAAACAGTGCCTCGATCCACTCCGTTTATATAGACCCCATTCGATTTCTGTCTTGTCACCATCTCACTTGGTCTCCAGAAAACAAGTTGCAATTTCGATCACTTTTTCCTTGTACCCAACTATCGTTTCTGCTAAACTAATTGTATAAATCAGTTAGGCACCCACATCCGGAGCCACAATCCAGCAGCCCCGCCCATGTTGAGGCAGACCAGCCCAGCAGAATCTAGCCCAAGGTGCAGGAGCCACATCACAAGGAGCAGATATGCTTTTATCCGTAGAACCACAAGACAGTTTCGACGTTGAACCAGGCCGCTACAGAGCCACTTGCACTGACATCAGGGAAATCGAAAAACAGACACGCAAGGGAACGCAAAAGTTCCTCCGCATCATCTGGGAATTGGACACTTGCGGTCGTGAGAACGTCCGCTACCTCGCCGGAAAGAATTACGAACCAACCCTGGCCAAAGACAGCCCATTGAGAAATGACCTGATCACCTGGTTTGGCCACGACATCAACGCTCGCAACTTTGACACGGCAACACTCAAGGGCAAAGAGGCTGTCATCACCGTCCAGAACATCGAGAACGAAGGCTGGGAGCATCCATATCACTGGGTTGCCAAAGTCGAACCTCTTGCCAGTGAAGACGACGCCGATGATGCTCGAATGATTTCTCCCATCGTGGTGTGCGGGTGAAAAACAAGGGCTCGCAGGAGGAGTGGTGCCCTTCTGCGAGCCTCTCTTCCGTTCACACTTCAATCCCAGCACCTGAAAGACTCCACGCCATGAACACCTACCCTCCCCTTTTTCAGCAATTCAACGGTTTCGGTCAAGGTATCGCTGATTTGCCAGCACTCCCTGACACATCCAACTGGTCGCAACCGCACCCAGTTCCATGTCCAGGTCCCCATCCGGTTGCGCCATCAATTAGTGCGTTTCCAGCAGTACCTGACACATCCAACTCCCCTGCCAACAGTCCAGTTCCATGTGCAGTTCCAAGCCCCCAAGCAGAAGAATCAAAGGCCATCGTCAGGATCACAAGCTCTCCTCGACCTCAACCAGATATTGAAGACCGCCTGATTGCGGAGTTCCACGACCAAACCCGGCCCTGGAACATCGATCTGCCTCAACTGCTCATCAACCTCGGCCAAAAGCTGATCGAACATGAGCAAGCTGACAAGTGGTTGACCATGCCCCAGGTTTCAGAGTTTTGCAGAAGATACCGGATCAACTGGAAACGCCAAACCACCAAGGCCAAGGATCTGCAACGGTTCGGCATGGAGTACTTCCGAAGCCACACAGACATCATGGGAGGTGGCGTCAAGGTGGAGTACCGAACCGAATGGAACGAGAACAAGACCCGCGAGATCCTCTTCCTCCAATTCCGCAAGTTGTATGGAGACGGACACTGCCATTAACCCCCAATCAATGAATATATGAACACGGCAATGAGCCCACAATCGAACGTAATGGCCGACGACGCCATAATGATACCCCCACCAGAAACCAAAGCCACCACCGCGCCAAATCAATCAGTGGTGAATTCCGACCTTGAATACCGGATGGGAGTGCTTGAGCGGTTCCACAACCTGACTGACCAACCGCCTCAACTTCCAGATTGGGTCGATGAAGTCAAGAGAGCAAGGGCCGAGAAGCGCCTGGATGCCAGCTTGAGGAGAATGGAAATCGAGCAAAAGGCGCGACTATTGGCAGAATCTCAACAAAGGATGGCAGAAGCTTGGCGCACCTTTGAATCCCGGGGAGTGGCCAGAGAGGAGGAAATGGCCGGTTTTCCCTCAACGATAGAGGACATGTTCCAGGCAATGAAGGCCAGAGAGGAGCTGATGGCCATGGAACGGGAGCAGAAGGAGAGGCTGCTTCAAGAAAGCCTCGAAATGCAGGAACGACTTCTGGGTGAGGAAAGGCCAGCAGCACGTGACCCTTTGGAGGCAGCCAGATGTGACCACATCCCAAAGCATGGCCTCCTGTACAAAAGGTTGCTGGCGGAGGCGTTTCCAGGGCATCAAACCGCAACACCGTAAAAACCCCATGAACACTCAGCAGGATCTTAACCACTTGCAAGTCGCCCGCAAGGCCTGGAATGAATCAGAGCGTATCCTTAAGATTCTCCGCACTGAAACTGGCAAGCCGCTGAAACAATTGACCGAAGAGGAAATCATACAATGGCACAAGAAGAACAACCAGACACACCCGTAACCTGCCAATTGGTGAAACATAAACCTGTGCCGTGGCTGTACCGAAATGAAATGCCAGAGCCAGAAGTGAAGACCGCAAGTGAATGGTTCTCCAAACGGTGGCCCCAACAAGCAGAGGAGTTTGGCACCCCCTTCCTGGAAGCCGTGTACCTCGACAATGACCTGGAAAAGCACGTCAACCCGATCTCGATGAATGAAATCTTCTTTGCGTCGATCCTGGCTGGAAATCAAGAACTCGGCCATCAAGTCGTCTTTTACACCCCGGATGAAGAGTTTTACTTTAAGGACCCAAGAGAAGGCGGCATTTTCAGAGCGACCACGGAACCCAAGCTGAAAACCCTGCTGTCGTTGTTCCTTTTGCAGTGCGCCGAAGAATTGAAGGACTCGACTCCGAAGTTCAACCTGTTCGTCCGGTTCCGCAAAGACGGTGAACTCCAGGCGGTCATCAACAAGGCGAGGTCACTCCTGGCCGTCGATAAATCGTTCTTTGGCGCTGATTCACCCAACATCAGGACAGGGGGAAGGGAGGAGGGGCTAAAGGTTGCCAAGGCGTTCATCAACCTCGCCGTCGAATTGAACCCCCAGAAGAGCCTCACGGTAACGGATTCATACACGGCATTCCGGGAATTCTGTGTCAAGAATGGGTTGATGTTGGTGGAACGTCGTCACTTTCAGGATCTGGTGGGCGAAATAATCACGGAACAATATGGGTTGGGCTTGAGAAACGACATCCTCAATGCATCTGGGCGTCATCAAAGGGGCTGGAGGGGTATCGGTATGCGCGAGGATGAACTGCTTCGCCTGGGTTTGGGGAAGAATTGAGGCATTAGGCATCCGTAAGCCCGTTTTGCCCGTTTTCCTCTCCATGGGATCCGTTTGAGGACCCAAAAATCGCACGCTTTGGTACCTGGGAGGCATTTGAACGGGCCTGACCACCTCAGAGTACCGGGAAGAGGTCAAATCGCGTCCTGGGGCATTTGGTGATCAGCGACGGGCAAATGTATAATAACGGCGTATCTGGGAGTTTCTCCGCCATCAAAACCCCAACAGAAATCCAGGCAGGCACGCTTGTATTGAATCCAGCGGCCTCAGAGAGCCAAAGGTTTGATGATTCTCTCTCAGGGTGGAGTGGTGGACCATTTCCTGAAGTTAAACATATAAAAAACAAAGAACATCACCTGGTATCCCCCAAGCCCCAGCTAATGTGCCGTTCATATACGCTTGATGTTGGCAAAGTGCTCCACCACTCAACCCTCGACTCCGTTGGTACTCCAAACACGGTCAACCTCGTCCATCGTCATCCGCATCACCGCCATAAACGCCATGGCCTCACTGTGTGGACCATCGAGCCACCGAGATTCCCTGAGCTAGTAATCGAACCGGCCTGGGTCGGTCAGGGGTGATATGCAGAATAAGGCGGGGATGAGGATCAATTCTCTCATAGTAGGTGATTTTGAGTGAGCTATAAAGCAGCGCCAGAGTGATGGCCAGGAGAATTAATCGGCAGCATCTTTGATCACGAGTTGCACGACCGGCTATGAAAGAACCGTGAAGTCCGAACAACCATCGTCCCCAGCCGCCGGAGAACCCATCCCCCAGCTCATTGAGTGCGTGCGCAGCCAGCGCGTGATCCTCGACGCCGATCTGGCTGGGATCTACGGCGTCCAAGCGCAGGCCCCGAACTAGCTCTTTTCACCGGATTTCCCTCCAAGTTCACAAGTAGCAGCAAAGAGCCCAGGCGTTACGCATCACTGAGCCGCCGGCACCCCGACCTGGCGCGCTATTGGCTCTGGCCGCAGTTTCAGGACGGTCACGTTGATCTTGGCGTGCTTATTTGTGGGACCCCAATAATCGCTGAGCCAAACATTAAAGCTGTCCTGGCCTGTGAATCCGAACTTAGGGGTATAGAGAATAAGTTCGTCGTATAAGACACCCTGGGTGACCCTGAGAATCTGGACAACTCCGCCCTGTTTACTCTGACCGTCCGCTCCGCAAATGTCAGGGGCGCCGCCACCCGGATTGGAGGCATACGGCAGGATGTCGGAGTAAAAAAACACTGTGTCTCCATCGGGAGTTGTCGTACGGGAGTATCCACTGAAAGTCGGCGCGCTGGTTTCGGGCGGAACAGGATCTTCATGGTAAAGAGCGAGAAGATCGTCCATACTTCCTTCAAATGAGTCCAGGTCGGTCTTGCCCGCATTGCCGGTTATGCCAGGACAGTTAGCAATTTGGTACTGCTTAAACTGGCCTCCAAGACCCTGGAAACCGTAGGGGTTGATGTCCTGCTTCCCCACCCAAAGGTCGTAATTAGGTACTATGCCGGCAGGGAGGGATTTGATAGAGTCCTTGCTCAGATAAATCATCGGCTTGACGCTGGTCTTGCACTGGACAAGCCAGAGCCAGTTTGTGATTACGTCGGGAACATCCTGTGGGTGCGGTTTCTGGAAAAAGTCTGTCTCGAGGTCCAGCGCTGGCGGCAGAAACTTCGGGCCGATGTAGTCGGTGGCACGGCTTAAAAAGAACAATGCTTCCATGTAGGCCTGATGAACGTCGGAGAATCGCGCAATATGATAAGCGCCAGCCAGCAAATTTGCGCCCACGGCGCCGGTGATATTGGGGGTGAACCAATCGTTTGGGCCGCCTGGTCTGCCGCCGTCTGCGGTTGTCTGCCCCTCGGTGCACTTAACGAAGGCGAAGCGCTTCCCAGCCGCGTATACCTCATACCACGCGATCCCCTGACCAACTTCAGGATAGTCGTCGTTGTAGTGGGAAACGTCCACGCCTAGAATTGGAGGCGTGGCCTCAATTATGGCTTGCACACCCGACGAAGACTGCGCGAAAAATGCAACGTTGCCATTCGTGTTTAGGGGGTCTTGGATCCCCAGGCCCCGCACTGTGCCCGAAATGCCGTTCAGGTTCAAATCGCTGGAAAAAGATTGACCGACCGAGGCGACCGCCACGGGAGGAGTTGTATCCACTACGCCGATGGCGGGCGTTGCCAGGAACACGACCACATAAAGTCCCAACGTGCCGTCTTGAGTCCCGATAAACGCCACAGTACCTGAAACCGGGTTGGCTGGGTCGGTCCTTACCGCCACCCTCGAGAATGTTGCGAAGCTGTCGAAGCCATCGTCGATGCCTGCGACTCTAAATGGCGTGCTGCTGGAGAAGGTCCCCGCGTTGGCGACCACGATGAAAATGCCCGGCTGCCCGCTGGCATCAACTCCGGAAAATGCAACAACCTGGCCGTCCTGGCTTATTCCAGGGAGGGAGTCGAGGGAGGTGAATGGCTCGCCGGAGCCCGCCGTGGCCACGTCCACAGGGCCACCCAGGGTGCCGTCGAACACGACAATGGAGCCGCTTGTCGTTGCACTCCCAAGCTTGCCCACAACGGCGCCGCTGTCGGCAATCATGGGACGATAGAGGTTGTTGCCAAGGTCGGCCTCATAAAAAGACTCACGCCTCGATAGATTGGTGCTGTACAGGTGGTAGCCGCTCTCGAAGTCAAAGCCCAGATACGCTACCTGACCCACATTGTCGATGGCCGGAGTGGCGACGAAGTTCGTAGTATTGGCATCTGCGACGATAACCCAGCCGTATCGCGGGTTCGGAATATACGCTCGGATCGTGGTGTACGGCCCGGGGACAGTGTCTTCAGTCACCACGACGCCGTCGTCGTTAATCTGTAGATACGAGCTGAACGTGCGACTCGATGATACCAGATCATTTATGTCCGTCGGGTCCGCAGAGCCGTCTCCAACATACACACTCTGCCCTCCGGCAACCTGAGCGGTAAAGGCACAAAGTCCTCTGTTGTTGATTGACGGCCCGCTAAGAAGGGCTGAGATGCCAGCCTGTCCGCTGGTTGCGACAATCGTGTATTGGTATGGGCCGGCACCATACGTCCGTGACGGCTGCAGCGGCAACAGCAGAATCGTCGCGCAGACCAGCCCGAGACAATGGGTCCTTGCTAAAGGTGCGATAGACGAGAGCTTTTGTTTCTTCATAAATACTTGTCTCCGCTAAGCCCCGCTGTTGACAGCGTGGCAATGACAACCAAACCGAGGCATGAAAGCGTTTGCTCTTGCTGAGCTGGTTTCCGATTGTTCATCGAGCGGCGTGCGTTGAGTGCCGGCTCAGCAGACTGACGTCAATGGGATTCGTATCTGTCGCATAATGGGTTGATGGTAACATGGCGGCGGGGCGCACGATGAGGATCTGCATATTACGGAGCGCTTAGGCGATAAAACATCCTGCCGGGCGGCGCTGGAAGGGACAGTGTATTAGTGCCTCCTATGATAGTCGGTTTGCTTGTGAGAGTGGTCCAGTTGGTTGTGTTCAGGCCCGGATTCTGCTGCACATTAAATGCAGTCTTTAGGCTCGGCCATGAAAGGAGCACAGTGTTGGAGCTACCGATGCCGATGTTCAGTTGCACTTGTGGCGTTATTTGTGGCGCGCCATTGAGCCGGACCGACAGAAGCCCGGAAAGGCCATCGGTCACGGGCGAGTGGACCGTGATCACGTCAGGATAGCCATCGTTGTTCATGTCCCCAACGGCAATGGAGTTACACTGGGGCGCGATGACGAAGTCCTGTCGGGCGAAGGTCCGGTTTCCATTACTCAGCAAAACCGAGAAAAAGCCCAGGACAGAGCTGCATATAATATCAGTCTGGCCGTCCTGATTGATGTCTCCTGAGGCGATTGCGGAGACATAGCCGGGCGCTGAGAGGTTGACGCTGTTGCTGAAGCCGCCCTGGCCATCACCGAACAGGATTGACACCGCATCGGAATTTGTATCGTTGCTACCCGTCGCAATGTCGAGATGGCCGTCACCATCATAGTCGGCGACGGTGATTGACGTCGGGCTGGAGCCGACTGGAAAGTCAGCCCGTCCCCCGATCCCCGCATTTCCGTCGCCGAACAGCACCGTGACGCTGTTCGCGCCGTAGTCTGCAACCGCGATATCCGGGATCCCGTCCTCGTTGAAATCACCTATAGCAACCGCCCGCGGCCCCACTCCGGTCAAATAAACCGTGCGATTGGTAAACGTGCCATCACCGGCGCCCTGCAAGATTGCCACTCCCTGCTGTGTGGGGTCACAACCACCGTTAGCGATAACCAAATCCGGGAACCCTTTTCCATCCAGATCAGCGACCGCGATGCTCGAGTCCAGCACGACCGCTGAGAACGATTGAGGCGGCCCAAAGGTACCGTCTCCCTTGCCCAAGCACACTTCACCGTCCGGGTTGAAAAAGCAACCACACTGGTCGCAGTCAGCCTGATCGCTGCCGTCGTAAACCAAGTCAAGGATACCATCCCCATTCACGTCGGCAAGGATTATAGAATCGACCGCGGAGGCTGTCGCGAAATTGCTGACTTCATAAAGCCCTCCCGTTCCAGTGCCCAGGAATACATGAATAATGCTATTATTATTATAAAAAGCAAATTCAGCGACCACCAGATCCATGTTTCCATCGCCGTTCAAATCCCCAAGCGCCACGCCCGTAAGAGCATTTGTAGTGAAGGCCAGATCCTGAGGAACTGCCAAAGTCCCGTCACCATTGCCGAGGAGGACCACAAACCCTTCCGCCGTTGTGAGAGCCATGTCAAGTATTCCGTCGCCATTGAAGTCGGCAACGGTTGCCGTGGAGCCGGATAATGCGTATCGCGCCAATGTCTGGTAAGTGCGGTTGCTGTTGAACGAGAGCACAGACATTCCGCAATTCGCGTTCTCATTCACTATCGCAATAGCCACGCCGCCACCGTGGGTGACGTTCGTGTTAATCATGTAAGCGCCCCCCCCGACGACCGGCGCGTTAATTGTCGTTTCGCCCAGAAAATACCCACTGGCCGAGCCCCATAGAACAGCGGGGTAACCCCCCCCCAGCACTACATCCTGATTCCCGCTGCCTGTCAGATCGGCAACGACCCCAAGTACGGCGTAAGGCGGGGTTGCGGTTTCCGAGGGCGAAGCGAAGGAGCGGTTGCCATTGTTCATAATAGTCCACAGCGCGCCAGATGGTGCTGTCGCAAGAATGTCAAGAAGGCCATCGTGATTAAGGTCCGCCAGGGCAATGCTGTCAGTCGCCCCAGGGCAGGGTATTTGAACCACATTGGTAAAGGTGCCGTCGGGTTGCCCGAAAAAGGCGAGGATCGCGTTCTTGCCACAATTGTCGGAAAGAACAATGTCAATATTCCCGTCTCCATCGAGGTCCCCCACAGCAACACCACGATTGGCTCCTGAGCAACTCAAAGCAGACATAATGCTGTTGATGCTGTTAGTCATGACGGAGACGCCACCACTGCCATCGGAGAAACCTCCATTCCCGTCGTTCGTAACGATTGTGATTCCGCCATAGTAATTGCCCAGGATGAGGTCGGGCTTTCCGTCGCGGTTTATATCAGCGGCTGTCACTGAAGCAAAAACGCCGGGCGTCTGGTAAACAATGGCCGGTTGAAAGGTGCCGTCACCATTCCCAAAAAACAAATACAGAAGTTGCGTAGCCCCGTCACCGTCAACCAATACAAAGTCAGTGTTGCCATCACCATTGAAATCGGCCGCGGCAACGGCGGGAATCGAAGTCAGGTAGTCGCTCTGACCCACACCCCAGTTTGGGAGTGGGAAAAGGGAGGGAGGATTTGGCACGTTGACGCGTAAAACGGCTTGGGTTGATATTGATCCGACTTTGGCCGTCAGCGTGGCGAGCCCAGGGGAGACCCCTTTAACCACGCCGTTAGATATCACGGCGAGGATGTTTGTCTGCGCAGAGGTAACCGATGCTGAAGCTGTGAGATTCGACACGCTACCATTGGGGTATGTGCCCATTACAGTCAGGCGCCATATTTGGCCCCGGGCAATAACGGCGTTGGTGGGAGCAATTGTCAGAAAGGCGGGCAACTGAGCGGGAGCAGCGTCAGCCGAAGCCAGGGCGATTGCCGCCAAGGCAAGGGTGATGAAAAAGTGTCGGGACAGGCTGGTCTTCATTTGGTTGAATCGGGCAAGTGTGGTTTATTATGGCTGTACCGGCCTATCGTTGCATCGGTCACAGGCCCGATCATGCGAGCCTGGATTTCGGTTGCGGCCATGGCGTAGTGGGCTGTAGTCAAGGGCGGACGGCCGCCGGTCGCAGCGTAGGCCGTCCTTCGCGAGTTGATGGTCGCCGGGAGCACGAGGGCCTCGGTCAGCAGCACTGCCTGGATTTGTCGGTTGATTTGCATTTTCTCTGTTTGTTTCCTTTGTATATCAGGTGGCTTGCACCTGACTTTGGGTTTCTGTTGTGATCCTGATCGGCTCAGCCGCTGGGGCGCCCGCCATGGTTTCTCGTGTCGGTGCTCGAAGGTGTTCTCTTTGCCCCCAAGGACATGGGGTAAAAGATCGGGGGCTGGTGCAAAGCTGGAGTGGCAAGCACCCGATGCATGCTCACCTGAACCCAACGTCTCAACTGCCGCTGCCAATTCCATAATCCATGACTCCTGCCCAACAACTCTGCGAGACCAAAACACCTTTGGTCAGTCTGCTAATGGCGAACATTAGGGGTAGCCATGATTGAATTAAGCACACGAGAAAAGCGATGTCAAAAGGAATTTTTTTGCCGGTGTTTCCACTCCCTCGTATTGAGACGGCTATAGAGGCCCTTTCGCAATTCAGAAGTGCCGAGCAGAAGGCCGGAAAAAGTGCGATCTGCCCTCAAAACGGCAATTGAGCCCGCACAATTCTGCCTAAATCACGCAGGATACTGAGCTTTGAACTGCTCCTTGGTTCTCTCTCCTGGCAGTAAATCATTTACTCGTAGGCAGTTGCAAAGCAGTTCGTCCTCCTGATTCTTGGGGTGACAACCGCCGTCTTCAGGTTCACTCTGCAATCAAATCCCAGTTCACGGCAGCCAAACCCAAGTGAAATCGCTGGGCCCAGGCTCGCGGTTGAACTGACGACGATAGCCCAGGAGACACCCGACCTGGATGGAGAAGACGTGAATCCCTGCGGCCGATCACTGCTCTTCAGACAGTGGGTACCCTGCTCTTCAGCCGAGCACAAATCTCCAGGTTCTTCACCGTCAGGTTCTCCTCATCCAGCTCCACCGCCTAAAAGCAAAAGGCGCAACCCCCACTGAAGAGCATTGCGCCTGGCCAAAATCGAAAAGTCTACACACCCAATCTGGCCGCCCTTCTCGCCTTCGCCCATCTCCTCTTGCCGGCCAACGACATCGCCCTTCTGCCGGCCTCACTGATGTTCCTCTTCTTCTTGGGCTTCTCCGCAGGTTCAGGCTCTCCGTCCCCAGATCCCTTTGCCTTCGCCCACCTCGCTTTGGCAGCCAGGGAGAGGGCTTTTCTCCAGGCAGCGGTCATCTTCCGTTTTGGCTTTTCCTCGCTCGATATTGCCGGGGCCTCTTGTGCTGGAGCTTCACCCCTCCTTGCCGCCCATCTCGCCCTTTGAGCAGCAGCGATGTTGGCACGACCCTCCGCGCTGACCTTCTTCCTCTTCTTGCGCCCATTCGACGGCGCTTGAGGTGGCTGGCCTGGTTCAATGCGAGCCTGGGCAGGAGCCGAAACTTCACCACCCAGGAGTTCATTCAACCGTTCTTGCAGCCCCTGGATCTTCTCCTGGAGGTCCGCTGCGTTCCGGAGTTGTTGTGGTGTCAATGTTGCACTGTTCATAAGACTTCGCGTTACTTGGCGCCCAGAATCGCGTCCTTGGCGGCCTTGGCTACCCGAAACTTCACAACTCGCTTGGCCGCAATCTTGATGGCCTCGCCGGTTGCAGGATTTCGGCCCATACGGGCTTTGCGGTTCACCAGCACCAGCTTGCCCAAACCGGGAATGGTGAACTTGTTCTTCGCGTTCTTGTACGCCAGGGCCACCAGAGCGTTTAAGGCCTCGGTGGCTTGTTTCTTGGTGACTCCGACCGTTTCAGCCAGAGATGCCGTGATCTGAGATTTCGTTAATGGTTTTGCCATAATGGACAGAGGGGTAGCCGGAAGCCCTGGTGTTGGCAAGGAAAAATGACCGCTGATCTCTCGTGCGGTTGAGGATGAGTTCGACCTGCGCGTCCGCAATGACCTCAAGGACCAGGCGACCGATAAATGCCACTGCCCCGCTCGAAAGGGATACGTGCCCTCGACCCGCACCCGGTTGAGCAGAAGTGAAGGTCGGATAGTTCCGCTGCTCTGTCTACTCCCACGGCTAAGAACAGAGCATTGTAGGCCTCTCCGCACGCTCTCCGGGCTGCATCGCCTCTCTACCGCAGCATTGGGCTTGACTCCCCTGCGACGAAGCGTAAACTCTCCTCATGGGTATTGGGCGACCATGTTGTGAATCTGGTCTTTCTGAGGTGAAGAAAGGCGCAGGTCCAGTTTTTCAATGTGGCTGTTCAATAGCCGAGCCCTTTCGCGTAATCAACAGTTGACCCAGAAACTAATAACATGAACGCAATCACAGATTTATTCCCCATTGCCGGCATCGCATTCACCGTGGGCAGCATCATCTATGCCTTGAAATATCTAGCGCAAATCGTCCACACCCAGGAGCGAGTAGCTGATGCCCTTGAGACTATCGGACGCAAGTTGGAAGGCGGCGACAAGCCAGGGGCTCATTGACCCACCAGCCCGGTCAGAACGCTTCCTGAGCCAATTCCGCCATGATAGCAGTCCAACTGCCAGGGCCTTTCAATTTCTATATACCCCGCCTATACCACTTTATATCCCCACTGTATAAACTATAGCATGAGCCGCAATCTATAGACGCATACAATTGGAGCTAAATTCAAGAGGCAGTATCGAGTGTAGCCTATGAACGCTGTAGGGGCTTTGGACCCACCTATTCGAGAACACGAGAGCCAGGTTTCCATCCTCTCAACCTTCGATATTCATCAACAGCGCCTTTAAGAAAGTCACGTAGTGCGCGTAGCCTATTGATGTCCTGCTTGTCAACCGCAACTCTATTAAGGTCGAACCTGGAATTACGGGACAGAACAACATCACGACTGGTTCCTTCATTTACTATCACCTGCCAGGCAACGTCATTGGCTGTCCAACTACTTTCAAAGTCTGGATAGGCCGTATGTATAGGATGGTCTAGAGTAATTGTAAGCTTTGCACTTTTGTCATCCAGTTTAAGTGCCTCAATATCCCCGAGCTTGAAGCGGTCGGTGGTTGCGCTCTTCGTTATGGGGTCGCCCTGCCGTGGGTTTGCCGTTGCTGTTGTCGTGACTGTGAATTCAGGCTCCCTCATAATCACGTCATACTTGCTTGTATCCCAAACAGAGTCTATTCCGTAATCTCCCATGAGCGCCCCATCGCTGTATTGGAAGTGATGTGGAATGTCTGAAAACTGCTTATTCACCTTGGCATAGAAGTCCTTTAGGGCCTTCATCTTTTGGGCGTCCCTTTGTTCAGCATCAGCCTGGACCTGTTTGAGTGTAGCAGTCCTTTCACCTGACGTTTGTTGGGTTTCCACTATGCCGTTCGTTATTATCCCCGAAAGGACTTGGGCGTGGCCTCGGACAATGGCAATCCCTCCAATCACGGCATTCCCGCCCACGATAGCGTTACCAGAGACGATTGCGTTATCCCGAATGATGGCGTTGCCGCTAATCTGAGCGTCCTGAAACACGCTGGCACTATTCTCAACTCGCGCATTATCGGTGATGACGGCGCTGCCATAGACAAGAGCCCACTCCTTAACGACGGCACTGCCATTTACCTGTGCGTTGCCATACACGCTGGCGACTGAATCTGAAAATCCAGTCTCGGCTACCCGTCCATCCACAGTTGCTTCGCCAGAGATTACAGCCTTGCCATAAATCCTGGCGGCTCCGCGCACTGAGGCGCTGCCAAGCACCTTGGACTCAGGACCAATATATGCACTGTCCGCAACATAGGCCGTGCC
>Ga0326728_10003076_pt1 | contig 53229 bp, 41 predicted proteins | sample MB3enrmetagenome_FD_207602 | JGI IMG/M metagenome (GOLD analysis project Ga0326728, IMG submission 207602) | Lab enriched peat soil microbial communities from McLean, Ithaca, NY, United States - MB31MN | ecosystem: Environmental > Terrestrial > Soil > Wetlands > Peat | place: USA: New York... | reverse complement strand
AAGACGTGGCCGAAGGAGTATCGGTCGGGGAAACCGAGAAGGTCGCGGTGGCGGAAGACGTGGCCGAAGGAGTATCGGTCGGGGAAACCGAGAAGGTCGCGGTGGCGGAACGCGTGGCCGAAGGAGTATCCGTCGGGGAAACCGAAAAGGTCGGCGTGGCGGAAGGCGTGGCCGAAGGAGTGCCGGTCGGGGAAACCGAAAAGGTCGCGGTGGCGGAACGCGTGGCCGAAGGAGTGTCCGTCGGGGAAGCCGAAAAAGTCGGCGTGGCGGAAGGCGTGGCCGAGGGGGTCGCCGTTGGGGTTGGGGTGGGCAGGCATTCAGGGATCAGCTCAATCCCCCAGAGCATCCAAGCCAACTCGGAACTGTTGGGATTGATTTCGGAACCCAAGGTAAAGGAGGCGGCCGAATTCGGGGAGTAGTCTCCGAATGCGGCGCCTTCTTTCAAAGAACACGTGGCTCCGGTGGGGGGGAGGCGTACCGCTCCATACGTTAAAGAAAAATCGGTGCCCACGTTTCCGGCGCTGTCCCCCAAAGCCATATATTCGATGATGGTCGAGTAGGGGCTGGAAGGCGTGAAAGTGAAGCCGGTGAATACGTCCGACCATAGGGTGCTTACGGAAGCGTCCGAACTGCTGATGGAGGTCGCCGACCCGATGGGAGAGCCGGAGGCGACGCCCCCATAGGTGAACCAAAGGTAACTGAAGGGACTCAGCGAACCTTTGGAAAAACTTAAGGTTTGGCCGTTGGCGGGACCGGAAAGATAAAAAACGTCGAAGTATTCATATCCGGATGCCGTCAGGGTCAGCGGGCCGGCCAATTGGGTCATCGCTTGGGCGCCATAACTGACGGAGACCGCCCCCGGCGAGTTTTCAGTGCTTAAGACGACGAACAGCACGCTGTTGGCCCCGGATTGTCCTAATGAGAGCGCTGAAGATGTGTACGAAGACGTGTAGCAGGGCGCGACATAGGCCGCGTCGTTGCCGTAGACCACGCAGGAAGAGCCTGCTGTCGCGGTCGGCGTCGGGGTGACCGAGGGCGTAGGCGTGGACGTCGGCGTTCCCGCAGGCAAAAGTTCGGCCACGAGGCCGAGAATGGCCGTGGGGTCGGGATCCGAGGACCAACTCTGCGTGCTGACCGTCTGCACCAAACCTGGGCTCGCCCAATAGCCACTGCCGATGCCCTCCCACACTCCGCTGGCGACGTCATAGCCGTAGATGCTGGGACTCGACACCAGGGAAAGGTTGAAGCCGGAGTCGCTGGCGGAAGCCAAAGCGACGTTGAAGCCGACCAGGGCCGAGGCGGAACTTAGGGGGGTGTACGTGAGGGAGAGGGACGTGGCGGAACCGTCTTGGGCGGTGGAAGTGACCGTGCCTAAGGGGTTCGTGGAGGAGACGCCGCTGTAGGTGGCCCATTGCAGGACCGCGGTGTGGGTGAGGGAGGTGGAGGCGGTCACCGACAGCACGCCGGCCGCGGCGTTGGCCACCGCTAGTTCGTAAGCCCAGACCGTGACCAGGTGGTTGGGGTCGCTTACGGTGAGAAAGCAGTTCATGGGCGTGGAACCGAAGGCGACCGTGACCGTCAAGGAACCGGGATAGGCCAAGGCCGCTATCAGCATTTCGTTGCCGTTGGAAGGGACGGTGAAGGTCCCGGAAGTGAAGGTCGTGACGGCGGTGGAATTGTTGGTGATGTTGGTGTTGCTGTCGTAGCTTACCGAGGCGTTTAACACACCGACGCTACCGAGGATCAGCCCTAGGCATAAGAACGCGAACCCGACCGCAAGGCGGGTGGCGTTTCGGCTGGAGCTGAGCGTACGGCTAGGTTTCACGGCGATGGGTGGGTTCTCCTGGGGGGGACGGAGTTTCTCGTTTCACCTTATAAATCGGCCGTGGAGCGCGTTTTCCGTATCGGTTTTACCGGGAAATTTTCAAGGCGATGGGCCATGGGGGGGACGCGCCTACGGCCAAAGGTGAAATTTTTTTGGGCGAAAGCTACATTTTCGCTGAACTTCTGCCGAAGTGCTTTTTGGGGAGATCTTTCTGGGGTTTGAGGAGGCGTAGATGGCTTCTGATTCCCGATATTTCCAATGGGCCAAATGGGTGGCTTCCCGCCGTTCTCCGGGGCCCGATCCGCTGGGGCTTTCTTCGGTCGAAGGGTCCGCCCTGTGGGCGGATTGGAATTCTTCGGTCGGTCGTTGTTTACGGCGGGTGTGTCGGGCCGCCCTGCGGGAGAGGCCCCAAGAATGCGTCCTTGGGGAGGATGTTCCTGAATTCAGTTTCGTCCTTGAACTCAGAAAACTGTTGCCTCCTTCGAAGTCCGGGATGCGGACCGCCCCTTCCCAGGACGCAAAGGCTAAAAGGGAGGGGCATTCTTCCGTTCCGTCCCCAACGTCTTCGTATACCAAACCTGTGGGACGCACTCCAAGCGACAGTATTTCGGAACCATCCTTGGGAAAAACTTCCCTTAAGCCGCTTGCCGGACGTCTTCCAACCAGAGTTTGAATTGGGTCAACGGCAGGCCGCCCATTTGGCGCGCCTGTTCCACTCCGCCGGAGAGCACGGATAGGGTAGGGATTGCCTCGATCCGGAACAGCTCCCCGGCGCTGGGGTCGGCCTGGGTGTCCACCTTGACGAAAACATAGTTTCCAGTCAGTTCCCGCGCCGCCTGCGCGAAAATCGGGGCGAAACCGAGGCAGGGTCCGCACCAGGGCGCCCAAAAATCCGCCACGACCGGCAAAGGACTGCCGTCGATAAGGCGGTTGAGTTCCACTGCGGTGAGGGTGTTCACGCCGTCGTGCAAGGACTTCAGTTCGGCTTTGCATTTTTCACAGACAGCCTTGCTGGCGTGGGGGAGTTCGACTCCGTTCACTGCGCCGCATTTGGGGCAGACCGTGTAGGTTTTCATGGTGTCCTCTGGGTCTGGGGTCGGGGATGCTCCCTCGGGAAAACGTACGGCCTAAGGGCAGGAGCGGTTTGAGGGGGATCTAGGGCATTCCGCGTAGGGCCCGCTTTTGTTATACTTTTGGACTCAAAAGAGCTTGTTCCTCAAGAGGATTTCCTTGGCTGACTATCCGTTTAAATCCCTGGAACCCAAATGGCAGGCCTACTGGGCCGAGCACAAGACTTTCCGGACCCCCAATCCGGGTACGCCGGGCTTCGATTCGAAAAAACCGAAGTTTTACATCCTGGACATGTTCCCGTATCCCAGCGGCGATGGACTGCATGTGGGCCATCCCGAGGGCTACACGGCCACCGACATCATCGCCCGCTATAAACGGATGAAGGGCTTCAACGTGCTGCATCCCATGGGCTGGGATAGCTTCGGCCTGCCGGCGGAGCAGTACGCGGTCAAGACCGGCCAGCATCCTGCGGTGACCACGGCGCGCAACATCGCCCGCTTCAAGGAGCAAATCCGGCGCCTGGGTTTCAGCTACGATTGGGACCGCGAACTGGCGACCTCGGATCCGGCCTATTTCCGCTGGACTCAGTGGATATTCCGGAAACTCTTCGAAAAGGGCCTGGCCTACGAGGCCGAAGTCCCGGTGTGGTGGTGCGAGGATCTGGGGACCGTGCTCGCCAGCGAAGAGGTCGACGCCGAGGGTAAGAGCGAAGTCGGGGGGTATCCCTGCGTGCGGCGGAACATGAAACAATGGATGCTGCGCATCACCGCTTACGCCGAACCCCTTTTGGCCGACCTGGAGACGCTGGACTGGCCCGTCGGCGTCAAAAAGATGCAGTCGGAGTGGATCGGCCGCAGTGAAGGCGCCGACGTGGACTTCAGGGTCGCCGAAGGGCCGGCCGCGGGCGAAACGCTGAGGGTCTTCACCACCCGCCCCGACACCTTGTTCGGGGCGACCTACATGGTCGTCGCCCCCGAGCATCCTCTCCTGAAAAAGCTGACGACTTCCGGACAGCGCCAGTCCGTGGAAGCCTACGTCGCCGCCGCGTCCCGCAAAGGGGAACGCGAACGGATGATGGAAACCAAGGAAAAGACCGGCGTCTTCACGGGGACTTACGCCGTCAATCCCATCACCAACGAGCCGATCCCCGTGTGGACGGCCGACTATGTGCTGGCGGGGTACGGCACCGGCGCGATCATGGCCGTTCCGGCGCACGATGACCGCGATTTCGCTTTCGCCGGGGCTTTTGGGCTTCCGTTGAAGACGGTGGTGCGTCCGGCGAAGGGCGAGCCCAAGGGGCCGACAGCCGTCCGCGATGGCGTCGAATACGTCTGCATGACCGACGAAGGCGTCGCGGTGCATTCGGGCTTTTTGGATGGGATGCCGACGGCCAAGGCGAAGGCGCAGATGATCGACCACCTCGAGGCCAAGGGCCTGGGGCGGCGGGTGGTGCGCTACAAGATCCGCGACTGGATTTTCAGCCGTCAGCGCTATTGGGGCGAGCCTTTCCCCGTGGTGCACACGCCCGAAGGGAAGATCGAGCTGGTGGACGAGGCGGAACTGCCGGTGACCCTTCCGGAGATGGAAAGTTATCGGTCCCAGGGCGGGTTTGAACCGCCCTTGAGCCGCGCCAAGGAATGGGTCCGCACCCCCAAGGGGGAACGCGAGACCAATATCATGCCGCAGTGGGCCGGGTCCTGTTGGTACTTTTTGCGTTTCCTGAATCCGCAGGAGCCCGGCAAGCCCTGGGACCGCGAGTTGGCCGACTACTGGATGCCGGTGGATCTTTACATCGGCGGCGCCGAGCATGCGGTCCTGCACCTTTTGTACGCGCGGTTCTGGTTCAAGGTCTTTTACGATCTGGGCCTGGTGAGCCAGAAGGAGCCGTTCCAAAAGCTCTACAACCAGGGCATGATCATCGGCACCGCCTACAAGACCAAGGGCGGGCTGGCGGTCAAGACCGACCAGGTGGTCTTCAGGGACGGCAAGCCCTTCCATCCCGAGACGGGCGAAGAGTTGAACGTCGTCCAGGCCAAGATGAGCAAGAGCCTGGGCAATGTGGTCAATCCGGATCAGGTGGTCGACGAATACGGGGCCGACAGCCTGCGCCTGTATGAAATGTTCATGGGGCCTCTGGCCGACGGCAAGGTTTGGGACACCCACGGCATCAACGGAGTCCATCGTTTCCTCAAACGGGCCTGGACGCTGGTGGCCGGCGACTCCGAAAACGGCGCCCGCGGAGATTTCGCCGCCCAGGCCGATCCGGGCGTGGAGCGCGCCCTGCACCGCTGCCTCAAGCAGGTGGGCGATGATCTAGAAGGCTTGCGCTTCAACACCGCCATCGCGGCGATGATGAGCCTGCTGAACGCGGTGGAAGGGAAGCCCCTGACCCGGCCCCAGGCGGAGACGTTCGTCCTGATGGTGGCGCCTTTTGCGCCGCATTTGGGCGAGGAGTTGTGGGCGCGGCTGGGCCGGGCTTCGAGCCTGGCCTATGAACCCTGGCCGACGGCCGATCCCGCGATGCTCGTCGACGCCAGCCTGGAGATTCCGGTCCAGATCAACGGCAAGCTTCGCAGTGTGGTGCTCGTGCCGGCCGACGCCCCGGAAGCGGCGGTGCGGGAGGCCGCATTGGCCGACGAAAAGGTCGCCGCCGTGTTGGCCGGAGCCTCTCCCAAGAAAGTGATCGTCATCCCCAAAAAAATGGTTTCGATCGTCCTCTAGCCCTCCCTAGGCATGGGGGGAGAAAGGAACGCACGTGAAACGGATTTGGTTTGCGGCATTCGCCGCGGTCGCCGTGGCCTTGGTCGCGGTCGCCTGCGAGGAGCTTCCGCTCAAAAAGAACATCCCCGACGAATTCACCAAGGTCTATATCCCCAATTTCGACAACAAAACGTCGGAACCGGGGATCGACCAATTGCTGACCCAAAAGGTCACGCAGAACTTTTTGATCGATGGACGCCTCAAGGTCAGCCCCAAAGAAGGCGCCGATATGCAGCTGCAGGGCGTCATCGAACGCTACGACCGTCTGGTGATGACCCGGGACCAGAACCAGGTCCCCCAACAGTACAAGATTCAGATGGCGGTCGATCTGACGCTGACGGATCTCAAAAAGAACGAACAGATGTGGACGACGCACACCATCGTCAGCCTCACGCCCGGCCAGGAGGCGGATCCCAACGCGTACGACTCCACGAACACGACCAGCCTGCGCGAGTTCACGACCTATTACGTGTTGAACGTCGCGGGCGTGCCGCCCGAAGACGAACCCACCGCCCAGAACCGTCTGTTGGACCAGATGGCGGGGCGCGTGGTGCGGCGCGTGATCGATGGGTTCTGAAATGCGCAGGGCTGGAATCGTCCTGGCTCTGGTCTTCGCCGCCGCCGCCGGATTGGCGGCGGGGGCGCGGCCCTTGGTGGGCGTTCTGGGGACCTGCGCCGCGTTGGCGCCGGGGCCGTACCCCTCGGACACGCGCGACGTGTTCGACGCCGGCAAGGATTCGCAGGTCGTCTTTTGCGCCCATCTGTTTTTCCCGGATGAGCCTTTTCCCGAAGAGGAACTGCCCGACGTGGCCGAAGGGCCTTGGCATCCGCCGATGGCGGCGGCCCGGCCCCTGAGTCCGGCGGCGGCGGCGAAAGGCGGGCATTACGCCGAAGCGGAATGGCTTGATCCCAACGGCGCGCGGGTCTGCCTGTACGGGATGACGCTCGCCGCCAAAGCGGGGGAGGCTCCGGTGCGGGTCGCGGGGCGGGATTATCAGGCCTGCACCTTCGCGATGGCCGTGGGGACGCGCGATGTGCGCGCGGACGCGGGTCAGGTGAAGCTGCCGGAAGCGCCCGGGGTGTATTCGGTGCGTTTGAGGGTGGACGGACGTTCGGTGGGTCTTTCGTTCTTTAAGGTCGCCAAAACCGCTGCCCCGGCTCCGGCGCAGGGCCCTTCGAGCGCCCCGGCGGGAGCCCAAGGCTCGGCGGGCGGCAACGGGGTGGCGGCGGCATTGGCCGCGGCTGAAGGCGGGACGCTTCCCCAAACCAAGCCTTCGCCTGTGCCGGCTTTGCCGGGCTTAAGCCTACCCTGAGACGGGACGGGCGCATCGGTAATTTAAGAAACACAAAAAGAGCGTCCGGCGGGGCCGGGCGCTCTTTTGAGCAAAGCGTGCGAGAAAGAGCCTTTAAATCAGGCGGCTTTCTTGAGTTTCGCGACCACACCGGCCAAGCGGGACTTGTTGCGGGCCGCGTTGTTGGCGTGGATGTATTTGCGGGTTGCTGCCTTGTCGATGAGCGACACGGCGGCGACATAGGCGGTCGAGGCTTCGTCCGCGCTCTTCGCTTCGCGCACTTTCTTGACGGCGTTGCGCAGGCGGCTCATCACCGCGATGTTGCGGCTACGGCGACGGGCGGTGCGGCGGACGTCCTTTTCGGATGATTTCTTGATCGGCACAGCGGCTCCTTGGACTTGAAAACACCTTTTAGAACGAGAAATCTAGCATGCCTATTGAGCGAATGTCAAGGATTCAACAGCGGGAAGCGGTGTCGGTGGTGATCCCCTGTCTCCCCGGGGCGCCCTTGCCGGAGGCCCTGGCGGCCCTGAAGGCCCTGCCGGAGGCGGAAAAGGCCCTCATTTCAGAAGTGTGGGTGGTCCGGGGGCGCAATCCGTCCCGCCAACGGAATTGCGCCGCCCAAAAGGCCGGAGGGGACTGGCTGTGGTTCCTGGACGACGATGCGCGGCCCCGCCCCGGCACGCTTTCGGTCCTGCTGGAAGCGGCGAAGGCCTTTTCCGCCGGTGCCGCGGGGGGGCCAAACGTGGCTCCGGCCGACGAAACACCGTTGGGGACGCGTTTGGACGCGGTGTTGACGTCGCCCATGGGCAGCGGAATTTCCCGGGCGCGCTACACTTCTGTCGGAAAACGCCGTCTCGCCGGGGAAAAGGAACTGATTCTCTGCAACTTTTTGGTTCAGCGCCAAGCGTTCTTAGGGTTGGGCGGCTTTTGCGAGGAACTTTTCCCCAATGAGGAGAACGAGTTTTTGAATCGCTGGAATGCCGCGGGCTTTTTGGCGGTGTACGAACCCGCGGCGACGGTGGAAAGGCCCCGCCGGGGGAGCGTGGGCGCTTTCGCGCTTCAGGCCTTTCGGTACGGACGCGGCCGCGCCCAACAGGTGCGCCGAAGTTTCCGGGCGGGGGACCTGGTGAACCTCGCGGCTTTGGGATTGCCGTGCCTTTGGGCGGGGTGTTTGGCCGCCCAAGCCTGGGGAGGCGGAACCGCCGCCCTGGGCCGGTGGGTCCCTCTCGCCTATGCGGGGGCGGCGTTTTTGTCCGCCGGACTGCGTCCTTCGGTGGCAATTTTCCTGATCCTGCGGCATCATGCCTACGCGGCCGGATTGGCTGTGGGCTGTTTTCAGGAAGCCCGCGTTGCGCCGGGGGAGCCTTCGGTGGAACGTCTTTCAGGGTGGGAGTAAGAGCGGATCGTATTTTACGCGGCGGAAAGGGCGCAATGCGGGGACGCTGGATTTCGGGGGCTGTGGGTTTGGCGCTGGCGGCGCGAGCGGCGTTGGCGTGGGCCGATGGGCGGGTCGTGTCCCAAGCCGATGCGCTCGATCCCCAGGCCGCGGGTTTGGCCGCGCTTCTGGGGAAAGGCGGCTCGGTGGTCGCGCCTTTTCCCGAGGCGTTGGAACGCGCCCGCGACGCCCAGGGCGCCTGGACCGGGCCCGCTTTGCAGTCGGCTTTGGCCGACGAAACGGATCGACCTTTCCGGGGCGATGCGGCGCTGGTGCGGGCCGCCGGCGCGGCGGTTCGGCCTTTGGGGAAGATCGGCGCGCATTACGCCGAAGCCCAAGGTCTGCCGCAAGTGATCCTTCTGGAGGCGGCCTCGGTCAAGCCCTTGATGTCGGTGGGGCTTCAAACCTGGAAATGGCCCGTGAAAGTGGTGAGTTTCGCTGAGGCGCACGGCGCGCCGGAGAAGGTTTTCGATCCGGCTCAGGTGGATCTGGCGGTTTTTGAGTCCCCACCGGATTGGGGCAACGTGGGTGCGGTGCCTTCCGGGCCGACCATGGATTCCACGGTGGCCGCAGCCGTGCGAAATTTTGTCCACGGCGGCGGGTCCGCCCTGTTCATTGACTTTTCGCAATGGGACGTCGACCGCATCTGGCCCGACAGCATCGGATTGACGCCGGTGGCGCCCTATGAGATTTCCCGGCTTTCGATCCTGCCGGGCGGGCCCAAAGGCGGGCTGGCTTTGTGCCCGGAAGGCGTGGTCGCCAATCGGTTGAAAGCGAAAGGGGCGGTCGACCTCGTCGGCGGCCGCAATTTCCGTTTCGTCGACGGCCGCCTTGGAAGCGTCCATGCAGGCTGGGTGATGCCCGATCCCTTAGGGGGAAGCGGGTTCGTCGCGGGTTTCGCCTTTCACGTGTTTGACCAGGACGACACCTTGGCGGTGCCGGTGCGACGGGTTTTGTTGAACCTTTTCGCCTTCTCCGGAGCCCGGCGCATACGCCTGGAAGGCGAGCCGCCGCCTCCGACGCCGGAACCCAGCCCCACGATGGCCCCGGCGACTGCGGTTCCGCCGACGCCCCTTCCGCCCACGGCCGTGCCGGCGACGCCGTTGCCCAGCCCGAGCGCAACGCCCGTGCCGCCCACGCCGGTTCCGCCGACGCCAACGATGGTGCCGACGCGGGCCCTTCCCCCGACTCCGCCGCCCACCCCCCTCCCGCCGACGCCGGTTCCTCCGACGGCGGTGCCGACGCTCCCTCCCCCTACGAGCAGACCCACGCCGAGCGCGACGCCCTTGCCAAGCGCGATCGTGCGGCCGCCCTTGCCGCCGACTGGGGTGGAAGCTTCGGCTCTCCCTCCGGCGCTTCCGGCTCGTCCCCGCGTTCTGCCCCTGCCGACCCGTCCCTGGCCGACGGCCACCCGTGTGCCGACCGCGTTTCCGACTCCGACGGCGACGGCCATCCCACGGCCGCGTCTCCGACGTCGACCGACGCCGCGTCCCGCCCAACGGACGCGGCATCGGGCCACCCCCACGCCGGAGGCGCCGCCCACCCCGGCGGCGATCGAGGACACCCCGACGGCCGAACCCAAACCGACGGTGCAGTTGAGGGAGAGCATTCGAAACGCGTTGGGCTGCCTGTCCAGCGCGCCGGAGCCTTTCAGCGACGGCGGCGTGTTCCTGCAGTTTTGTTTGAGCCACTCGGCGGCGGTGACGCTCGTCGTCTACGACGAGGACGGCAAGGTCGTTTGGAAATCGGAGCCCCAAGGCATGGAGCCGGGCGAGCATCAGGTGTATTTCGAGGGCCGCCGGGAGGGGGATTTGCTTCCCGAGGGGCGTTACCTGTACGAAATCGCCGCGGATTACGGGGCCGGAGGCAAGGAAATCCGTCAAGGGACGATGAATCGAGTGAAACCGTCCTGGCATTGACGGCGGACGCTTCCGCGAAGGCCGGACTTGGTCTATACTGGAGGGGTCTGCGGGTGGAACGGGGACGCGGGCGCAAGGGAGCACCTTCTATGAGCGCATACCGGAATTTGGCGGGCTGACGATGTCGATTTTGGTTCGTTTTTCCCTCGCCGTGCTCACGTTGATTCTTTTGGCCGTTTTGGGCCTGACAGGGGTAAGCGTCGAATCGCAAAGGGCGGCTTTGCGCGGGGAAGCTTTGGCTTTGGGGCGGACGGTCGCCCACGATTTGGCGGCGGCGTCCGCCGAAGCCATGGCCACGGACGATCCGCTGACTTTGGTGAACCTGGCGGTCGACGCAAAATCCAAGAATGAACGGGTCGTCTACGCGGCCCTGGTCGCCCGGGACGGCAGAGTGGTCGGGCATAGCGAACGTTCCGCCATGGGGCGCCTGTTCAACCTAGATCGGGCCCAGCCTCTTCCGGATTTGGGAGGGGACGTTCAACAAGCCGCTTACGGGGACGAGAACGTCTGGGATCTGGTGGCCGACGTCGTGCCCAAGGGGGCGAGCGCGCCGGTGGGCTCGGTGCACGTGGGCTTGTCCCAAAGCCAGGTGTTGAAGTCGATCCGGGACGCGGTGACGCGCCAATTGCTGTTGGCGGCGGTGTTGTTGGCCGTCGGCGCCGGTCTTTCGGTGTTCCTGATGGGCCTCCTGGTCCGGCCCTTGACCGAACTCGCCGAGGCCGCCGGAAAGGTCGGCGGCGGCGATTTTTCGGTGCGGGTGCCGGTGCGCAGCCGCGACGAGGTCGGTCGGCTGATGGAACGCTTCAATTCCATGGCCGAAAATCTCGAGATCGCCCGGGCGGAACGAGCCGAAAAGGAGCGCATGCAGGGCGAACTGAACGTCGCCCGGCGGATCCAGGCCAATCTGCTCCCGGACAAGGCCCCGGCGCTTTCGGGCTGGGAACTGGTGTTCCATTGCGCCCCGGCGAAGGAACTCGGAGGGGACTTTTACGATTGGTTCCCGTTGAAAGGCGGTAAAAAGCTCGGCTTGGTGATCGCCGACGTCTCCGGTAAAGGGGTTCCGGCGGCTTTGCACATGGCCAGCCTTCGGAATTTGATGCGCTTTGCGGCCCATTCCGAAGCGGGGCCCTTGGAAACGCTGAAGTCGGTCAATCTGCACGCCATGCCCGACTTGAAAGGGGAGCATTTCGTCACGGTCTGCTACGTGGAAATCGATCTCGCGGCCCATAGCGGCATTTTGGTGACGGCCGGGCACGATCCCGCGCTGTTGGTTTCCGGGCAGGAAGTGAAGCCGGTGCGCGGCAAGGGAATGCCCATCGGTGTCGCCGAACCCGAGGATTTTGATTTCGTGCTCAGGGAATGCCGCTTCGACTTGGCACCCGGGGAAATGCTGGCCTTGTACACCGACGGCATCACCGAGGCCATGGACGCTCAACAGAAACAGTTCGGCAGGACGGCCTTGGAGGCCGCCTTGAAGGGTGGGGGGGACGCCAAGGGCACGCTGGAACGCGTGCTCAAGGCGGTTCACGCCCATGTGGGCGAGTGCGAACCCAGCGACGACCTCACGGCCCTGATCCTCAGGCGGGTGGCCTGAAAAAAGCGCTCGAAAGCGCCGTTTCTTTTTGCAACAATAGGCGCAATTTTGCGATCAAGGAGAACGTGGATGAGCAGCCTCGATTTGAAGCATGGGCGGGATGAACGTTTGAACGCGACGGTCATCCGACCCAGCGGCAACATCGATATTTTCACCTACCAGGCCTTTCGGCAGTACCTGCAGGACGTGCAGACCAGCACGCAGGACAACCGGGTGGTGGTGGACCTATCCGAAACGGTGTATATCGCCTCTTCCGGATGGGCCGTGTTGCTTTCGCAGTCGCGAATTTTGCGGCGCGCCGGCGGCAAGATGGTCCTGGCGAACATGAAGGACGAAATACGCGGGGTCTACGAGGTGATGAACGTCGAGTCCCTATTGCCTTGCGCCCTCGAAGACGGCCAGATCAAGTCCCTTCTGGATCGGTCGGAGGTTTAAGTGCGGCTGAAGGCGGTCACGGCCCTGGTGGCGGTGGTGCTGTTGACCGCGAAGCTCCACTCGGGCGCGGTGGAAAGCGCCCAGGCGGACGCCCATTACAATCTAGCGCTGCAGTTGTATCAATCGCAGCGTTATCCGGAGGCCGAGGCCGACCTGGCCAAGGCCTTGTCGTTGGTACCCAAACATCCCCAAGCCAATCTGCTGTTGGGCGTGCTTGCCTGTCGGCAAGGGCGCTTTGCGGAGGCGCTCGACCCACTGCGGCTAGCGGCGGAGGGTCTGAAGGACCCGACGGAAGCGCTCGGCAATCTGGGCGTGGCCCTTTTGAAGTTGGATCGGGCTTCCGACGCGGCCAAGGCCCTGGAAACCGCCCGCAAGGGCGCGCCGGGAAGGCCGGATTTGGCCCTGAATTTGGGCCTCGCTGAACTCAAACTGAAGCGTTACGCCAAGGCCGAAGCCTGTTTTGCCGAAGCCGCCGGGGCCGCGCCCAAGGACGAGGGCGCCTGGTTGGGTTGGGCCGAGGCCGCCGATGCCGCCGGGGACACGTTGGCGGCGTTGGAGGCGCGGGGCCGGGCGGTGGGGCTCAAGTCCGAAGACAGGGCTCTGCGCCTGGAGTGGGCCCAGGGCCTGCTTGCGGCCGGTCGGCTGAGCGAAACGGCTTCGGCGCTGGCGCCCTTGGAAGGCTCCAGCGACGCCAACGCCGAGTTTCTGCTGGGGATTGTGGCCTATCGCGAAGGGGAGTTTCAGGGTTCGCGGGAACGTTTTGAGGCGGCCCTGGCGGCCAGGCCGGATTTTCCCGAGGCCCGATTCAACCTGGCGATCACCTATTACGATTTGGGGCAGTTCGAGGAGGCCTTGCGGCAGTTCCAAGACGTGCTGGATCGGCATCCGGACGACGAGGAGGCCCGCCACAACCTGGAGATCACCCGCAAAGCCGCCGTCGCCGCGCGCCTGAAGGGCGGCAGCGAGGCTTTTTTGCGCACGGATTACCCTTCGGCCCTGGAACAATGGAAGGCTGCGCTGGCTTTGGAGCCGGGCGACGCCTCGCTCAAGGACCTGATCGACACGGCCCAGACCCAGTTGAAACTTCAGGCCGCCCAGCTTTCGGCGGCGGCCGCCAAGGAATGGGAAAGCGGGTCGAGGGAATCCGCCATCGCCGGTTGGACCAAGGCTTTGGCCTGCGACCCGACCGACGCGGGGGCGCGGGCCGGTTTGGCCGGAGCCAAGGCGGAGATCGCCAAGAACGCGCGCGTCCAACGGGAGGCCGCCGAGACCGCGCTGGAGGATGGACGGTGGGCCGCTGCCCGGGCGGCGGCGAAAGAGGCTTTGCGTTGGGACGCCGTCACGGGCAGGGAGTGTCAAGCCAAGGTCGAGGCGGCGGCGCGCAAAGAGGCTTCGCGGTGGGCGAGCGAGGCTGAGTCCGCCCGTTTGAAGGGCGACTGGGGAAGGCGGGTCACGGCGTTGGAACGGGCCGGAGAGGCCGAGCCGGGCGAAGCGGCGTTGGTCCTGGATTTGAACCGGGCCAAGGTGGCCTTGCGGATGGCGGTGGACGCGGCGTTGGCCCAGGCCCAGGCCGCGGAAAAGGACGGCCATTGGGACGAGGCTTTGAAATCCTACCGGCGGGTCTTGGAATGGGAATCCTCCAACGCCCCGGCCAAGGAGGGGAGCGCCCGGGCCCAGGCCCGTTCGAAATCCCAGGCTTCGGGGCCGAATCCCGCCGAGTTGGAGGATTTGTACTACCAGGGAGTCTACGCCTACGCCGCCGGCGATCTCGACAAGGCCGAGGGTCTCTGGAAACGGGTGCTTGCGGCCGATCCCAAGCATCAACTCGCCAAGGAGGCCCTGGAGCGGTCGCGCCGCAACCGCGCCGCCCGGGGGGAAAACCATTGAGTCGAGGGACGTGCGGTTCCGCTTGAAGGGGAACCGCGCGCAATCGGGAAAAGCGGTGGCGGATTGAACGGGTTGGTAAAATCGGGATTTCGTCATCTTTGGTTCGGATGCATCGCCGCGTCCTTATGGGGCGCGGCGACGCGTTTTTATTCCGCGGATTTTGATCCTTGGGGCGCCGGGTTCCCGGGCGCCGGGGACGCGGCCACTGCCGGAGCCTCGGCGGCGACCCGGAGGGGCCTGGACGGAGCGGCGCTCAATCCGGCGGCGCTTTCCGGGGACCAGGTGTGGCTGGGCGTAGGTTGGGGCAGCGGCGGCGATTCGGCGAGCGGTCTGGCCGAAGCCGAGGCGCTGATTCCCGGATCCAAGGGGCTCACCTTCGGGTTGGCCGCCGATGGGATCGACGCCGGCGGCGTGGGAAACGCCCAGAACCAGGCCGAAGGCAAGCTGTCCGCCGCTTTCGAAGTGACTCCGGAATTTTCTTTTGGCGTGCGCCTGCTTTCGCAGGAGTTTTGGGGGCAGGGCGGCGGGCTGGCCTTTGATGGCGGCGCGCTCTGGACGCCCTTTTCTTCCCCGGACGGTCGCCTCAGCTTGGGGTGGTGGGGAAGCGAACTGGGGTCGACGTTCGCCTGGAACAGCGGCGCGCCCGTGACCGAGCGACTGGGCGCGGAATGGGAGTTCAAGGGCGCGGCCACGCTGGACACGGAATTGGACGTTCCGCAGTATTCCGCGCCCGGGCCCAGCCGCCAAACCTGGCGTTGGGGCGCGACCGTGCCGTTGGGCGCCGTGGAGGTTTCGGCCGGCACGGCGTGGGAAGCCGACCAAGCCCATCCTTTGTTCACCGCCGGGGCCGCGACTCCGGTGAAGGGCTTTTTCGGCCACGGGATTCTGCGGTATGCGGCCGTTTTCAGGGCGGCCGGCGCGGACGGCCCGGATGTGGAACACCGTGTTTCGCTGGAATGGGCTTTGCCGTCGATGCGGCCGGGCTTGGTCGCGGTTCGCCCCTTGCGGATCGTGTACGTTCCGGGAACGCATCGCGTGCAATCGGCGACCTTGGAACTTGCGGTCGAAGGCGATCAAGCGCACGTCCGGTCCTGGGAGCTGGAAATACGCGACAAGGACGGGAATCTTTTGCGGACCCTGAGCGGGGATGGACCGGCTCCGGCGGCGGTGGTATGGGACGGCAAGGACGCTTTGGGGGTGCCGGTGCCCGACGCGGACCAGGTGACGTACCGTTTGAAACTGAAAAATGAAAGCGGGGAAAAACAGTCGCGGGACGCTTACGCCTTGGACGCGCGCATCGAGGACGCCGCGCTGGCGCCGATCGCCTCGGCCGTTCCCGTCGCGCCGGAAGCTCCGCAGTTGAATCTCCGCGGCATGGCGATCGGAGAGGGAACAAAGGGTGTGGACATCCGTTGGCTGGAAGGCGGTCTTCAGGCCTTGCCGACCCAAGTCCCGACCCAAGTTCCGACACTCGTACCGACCCAAGTCCCGACACTCGTACCGACCCAAGTCCCGACACTCGTACCGACTCCCGAGGCGGCGACGGTGGAGCCCGCTGCCTTAGCCGGCGGCTTGGCGGTGGCGCGTTTTCCTACGGATGCTTCGGCGATTCCGGGCGTCTTTTTAGCGCCTCCGACGCGGATCGGGGGCGGCGGAAGCTCCCACGGCCCGGGGGGAGGCGGAGGGCTGAGTTGGTTCCTGGACGTGTTTCAGTGGGGCGAGGATAGGATCGAGCCAGGGGTGGGCGAGGCGCGGTTGGCCGCTTTCTATAAGGAACTGGCCCCCTATCGGCGGAGGCGTCTGCGGCTGAGCGGCTGGGTCGCCGAGGGCGAGCCCGGCGGGGACGTGTTGTCGCGGCGGCGAGTCGAGGTCCTGAGCCGTCTGCTCGTCGAAAAGGCCGACTTCACCGGAGAGTTTATCCTCGACGTCAACGGCGCGCCCAGGGCCGGCAAAGGAGTGGCGGTCGATGTCCTCAAAAAATAGCATACCCTTCGCGGGTTTTGCCGGTTTGGCCTTGGCGGCCTGGCTGGTCGTGATGTTTTTGGATTGGCGGCCGTCCGCTTCGGATTTGGCCCGCTTATATCAGGCGGGCTTCGCCCGTCCCGCGGTGCGTTTGGCCGCTTTGGCCGCGATCGAACCGGAAAAAGCCGCCTATTTGGAGGCGAAACTTGCCCGGGCGCGGGTGGTTGCGGGGTACAATCCGGAACGGCTGCGGGCAAGCGAACCGTTTTTACTACGGGACGATGGACTTTTTTGGCCCAGCTTGAACGATCTGGCCCCGGCGGCCCAGGCCTCGTATGAGCTTTTGGCGGCGGGAGGGGCTTGCTTGAGCGTCGCTCCCGAAGACAGCAAGCCTTGGTCCGTGAATGTGCGTTCCAGCGGTGTTCGCCCGGACTGGTCCGCCGCCAGTAATCTGGTCGCCTATTACGATTTGGGCAGGGTGTGGATCGCGGACGTTCAAGGGCGGCATTTTCAAAGCATCGCGCTGGAACCCGCCCTTGAAAAGGGAGGGGCCCTGCGGTTTAGCGCCGATGGCACAGCCCTGGAGGTCTATACCGAGACCGATGGGGTCTGGCGGGCCCAGGATCTTTATGTTTTGTGGGAGCCCGTACCGAAACGGTAAAGCGTTTTTATCCACACTTTTTCGACACCTATGCCGCTTTGTGAAACAAATTTTCTTATTTTTAAACTTTCGCGGATAATGCTTAAATTTGAAGCGGATTTCCCGAATTTTACTTGCGCCGCTTTGCCTAACTTTGGTACACTTTTGCGAACATAGGCATAATGTCCCCAGCTTAAACCTTAAAGCGCGAGAACGCCTGAGGTTCGATCAAGTCTGGGCTACGGGTGGAACCTTGGTCTTCCCTAGAAAAGACGGAGTTCGAGCCGGGAAGTTCCTTGCGGAACCGCCCGAAGGCTTGAGCCCGATCTTTGCGGCTGCGGGGAATGTGCGCCGGAGGGGGAGCTTCAGGGAGCGCGGGTTCCGGCTCTGGTTCCAAACAGATGGGCGAGGTCGGCTTTGCGATCAGCCTTTCGCGGACCGGATGGCTCCGGCGTTAAGAACAGCCCATGGTACATGGGTAGGAAGCGTTTCATTAGCTGAGGGACGCCTTGAAAGACCCCCAAAAGCATCAGAGGGTTTGCCGGACGGTTTCCACCGAGTGGGTGGTCCGGGCGAGTACGTCCCGGTTTTTCTCGCGGCGCAACGCATGAAAAAATTGAGTTTGAGGGTTGCACTGGCTTCGTTGCTGGCGATCGGCGTCTGCGGACGTTTGTTTGCCGATGATACCCAGGATTTATCGGTTTTGCAGGCCGAGACGGACGCCTTGGCCACCCGTTTGGCGGACATTCAAGCGCACCTTGAAGATGTCCAGCCCGACGTCACGGACCAACTCAGCCAGTTACGTTCCAACAAGTACGGCGGATCGACCGATCCGGCGGTCAGCGGCGATTACGGCGCCTTGTTCAAGGATGCGGCCGGTTTCGGGTTGCTGAGCAAGAACGGTTCCGCGTTGTTCCTGAAATTGAACCTCGACATCATCGAAAAGCTTCCGGACGCAAGCATCGTTCACGTCAATTTTGGGCCGGCGCTGTCTCCGGGCCAGGAGACCCAGCCTTGGAACGTGGACGATCCGGACGAGGAACATGTCGGCCTGGGCACCTCGACGCGCTTGGGCACCTTGATGAGCCAGTTCCAGGCGACCTTCAAAAAAGGCGCTTTTGACCTGTCGGCCGGCTTCATGAGTTTTTCGTTGTCGCCCTTCACGGTTTCCGGCGCCCTCAGCGACTTGCCCTATCTGTTCGACATGAACGTCTACCGCGACCGCGGGACGAGCAAATCGTTTTATGACGGCCAGTTCATGACCGGCGTGCCGGTGAGGGATCCCACCGAAAGCACGCATCCGATCATGGGCGTGATGAGCGACTACAGCCTTAGTTCCAGCCTGTCGGCGATGGCTTTTATGGGCAATTTCCAGAACTATTACACCGATTCCACCATGCCGCACGAATACGGCGGCGATCTGGTGTGGGACGGCAAGGACAGCTTCGGCGGGATTTACAAGCTGATCGGGTACAACCATTCCAACGACTCCGGCGAAATCCTGACCCAGGACGGAAGCCTCTACGGCTACTTCGGCCTGATGAACAACACGGTGGTTTCGCTCGAAGGCGAACAAAAGTTGGGCCGGACGGACCTGGATTTTGAGTTCGCGAACTCCCGTTACGACGACTCTTCCGGCATCAATGGGGTCCACGTCAACGGCCAGGCCTGGCGTTTGAACATGGAACGTCGCCTTGGGGATCAGGTCCTGCGCATGGGCGTTTATGGCATGGCGCCGGATTACCTGGTCACCGATCCGGAAGGCTACTACAACAACGACGGCGGCAACCTGCCCCGTTATCGTGAAGATCCCTCCAATCCGGGCAAGATCATCCCGGAGACGGTGGTCGCCGATCCGACGATCCCGATGAACAACACGATCACCGAGCACATCGGCCTGCAATTGCGCCACGGCAACACGTTTTTGAACCTGAAGGCGCAGGTCAGCCAGCAGATGGTGCCTTCCGACGCCCAGATTTGGGCCAGCCATTACGAAGGCGGCAGCAACCTCGGGGAAGGCACCTGGTTCGTGTTCTTCAACAACAACTATCAGGCCTGGTTGCCGCCGGACGCCTATTTGGCCGGAAGCTCCATCGCTTCGCCGACCTCCTCGGCGAACAACGGGACCAACCCCTACCTGGAGCGCCAGTTCGACTACAACCAAAACGTGGCGGGTCCGACGCCGGCCTTTCCGACGACGGAGTACACCTTCGAGTATAACAACCAGTACGCGCCGAGCAACGCGACGACGAATCTGGCGCCGGGGGCTTTGTTGCCGGCGGGCTACACCACCGCCGCTCCGGGCGCGATCTACGATGTGAACAATCGCTTCATGTACAACGCCTACCATGATATCGAGACCGACGATCTGTGGCGTTCCAACATGGAAGGCATCGTCAACACCAACAAAGCCGGTTATGCGGACGCCCCCAGCGCGAAATCGATCTATAACTGGTCGGGCGACATGCGCATGAATTTGTCGGAATACATGCCCCTGCAAAATCGCGCCTGCTATTGGCAGGTTTTCAGTGAATTGCTGACGGTGGACGACCAGTCGGCGCCTTGTTTCACCGCCGACAATCTGTTTATGCAGTCGGTCGTGGATTCGACCTTGATTTACAACATGACGGATAACGTGAACCTGTTGCTGAATATGGGCAGCGAGAACTGGGTCAGCGACCGCATCAGCGGCCCGGATAGCGGGCTGTTCCTGAACCAGAACGGGACCATGCAGAATCCGGCCTTGGAATACCACGACAAGGAAGCGGGCGTGGGTGTGGACTGGAACTTTTTGCCCAACAAGCTGAACGTGTACTTGCGCTGCAAGATTCTGGAACACGAGGACTCCTACTCCGCGCTGAACTGCTTTGAAGCGCGGCAGTTGTGGTTCCAGATCAAGAGCTACTTCTGATCGCCCGGGACAGGGTGCTCTCGGACGGAGGTTTCCTGATGAAGGGGAAGACCATGGCATTGCATGCTTCGCGTTTTGGCCGTCTGGCCGCCGCCGCCCTTGTGGCGTTTCCTGCGGTCGCGGCGCTGGCCGACGATATGGGACTGCCCGCCCTGCCGGGCGCCTTGCCCCAGGCCGTCGCCCCGGCGCAGGCCGCGCCGCTGGACGACAAGGCCGAGATCGCCAAGCTTCAGGCGCAGATCAAGGATCTGCTGGACCAGGAAGCGGGCATCAAGCAGAGCGAGAGCGCCCTGGATTCGGCGATCGACCGCGTGATGAACGCGACCGGTCTGCATCTGGGTGGGACCGCCGTGGTCCAGAGCGAAAACATGCTGGCCATCAACAACATGGCCCTGCAGACGACGACGCAGGTGCCGGGGACGGTCAATCAATACAATATGAACGAGGGCTTGCAGCGCATCTGGCCGACCATCGGCTATTTCGACTTTGACATCACGGCGCGGCCGACCCCGGATTTGTCGGCGGAAGTCGTGTACCGTTTGGAGAAGATTTTCGGCGGTTTTTGGGGCCAGGAAGACGTCACCGGCATCCGCTGGTTCAATATCCACGGCGACACCCCGATTAATTTCGACTTCGGCACCTTCCACTACCAGAACACGCCTTTGACCTTCTGGGTTCCCCAGGACGAATACGCCTTTGAACCTGCCGTGTTGGCCATGAAGCGGACCGAAGGCCGCCAGGACGCGCTCATCAAGGATCAGTCTTTCCCCTTGGAAGGCGGCCGGCTGGGGACGACTTTGCTGTTGTTCAACACCCTGGACCTGGATTTGGAGACGGTTGGCCTGCGTACCGCGGTGGCCGGAAACTCGAACACCTCTCTGCCGTTCGCCGTCATTTTCCCCTACGACCAGTATTTGGTTGGCGGCACGGCCAAGTTGTCCGGGGACCGCGGCAAGCTTCTTACCCTCGGCTTCAGCTATTTCAACCTGCAGGAATCGCCGGATACGGCCATTTCGCCGTCGGATATTCCGGCGCAGTACAGTTCGGTTGAGGGCGCGGACTTTAAATTGAACTTCGGCAAAGTGGTGCTGCACGGCGAAGGCGCCTACAGCCAATACAATCCGGCGATCGGCACTTCGGAAGTCGTTTCCTGGACCACGGGCGGCGCTGGGAACGTCATCCTGGACGTCAAGACCGACACCCAGAAACTGTCGGTGCATGCCCTGTACGTCGATCCCGCGTTCATCAATTACGCGGCCCAGACGCGCGACGAGTCGCCCTTGCAGAATTTCGCGGGCTTCATGCCCACGGGCAATAACCTGTATAACCCGTATACCGGCAGTTACTTTCTGGCGGAACAGTCCAATATCTTTTTCAGTTCCTACAACAGCGTGATCTTCGCCACGAACCAGGGGCCGAAAGGCGGCTTGGTGCTCAACGCCAACGGGGTCCAGCCCGGCGGCATCTTTATTTCGCCCAGCCAGCTGAACCTGTCGACGCCGGAAGGCTTTGCGACGCCCAACCGTGCGGGCGCCGGCGGCGACTATCAGGGCAAGTTCTTTGACGGTTTCCTCCAGCCGCGGGTCTTCGGCAGTTTCTACAGCGAGCCGGAAGTGGATTACTGGGTGCCCGGCTCCACGGGCCGCGACACTTTCACCAAGGGTGGCGGCGGGGCCTTGATCGACCTTTCCGCGGTGTCCTCGATTCCGCTCAAAATTTCGGCGGGAATCGTGATCGAAGACACCCAGGCCAACAGTTTTGTGGCGTTTACCTCGACGCGGCTCGGCTACGACATGGACTATGAAATGTACAAGAATTTCCATGTCTTGGCCGGTTTTGAACACGTGGACTTGAACGGTGGGGAGTTCTGGGACTATGGCATCGGCTACGGGCCGGCCTATGTCTGGGAAGACTACGCCTGGGACAACTATGTGGCCGGGGTGGATTACAAACTGAGCAAGTCCACGGACGTGTTTCTGACCTATAGCTTTGACCAGTTCACGAACAAGTATTTCAACAACGCGGCGATCAACGCGGCGGAACCTTTCGTGGACACGACTTCCGCGGATACGCAGACCCAGGAATGGGAGTTCAAGCTCCGCATGGAGTTCTGAGATGACCTTTACCCGACGTCGATTCTTGGAAAAGGCGGTTCTGGCGGCGCTGTTGGCCGTTGGATCGGCTGCCTGCTCCAAAAATCCATTAGCCACGACCGCTCCCTCGGGACCATCGCAGGTGAGTTATGCGTATGCGGCTGAGGATTTGAGCCTGCCGGGCGTTTATTTTGCGCCCCAATGCGCGGCCTGTGCTGTGACCAAAAACCTGTCTTTGGCGGTGGCGCCTACAGGGAGCGGTGCCGCCACGGCGGGCGGTCCGGCCATGCTGGATATCGGTTTGCAGTGGTATACCCTGATTTCTGGCCCCTTGGTGCGCAACACCTCGCTGGATTTGGCGAGCGCCTATGTGTGCAACATGAACACGACGCCGATCAACATTTTCGGCTTTGGAAAGTTGGCGAACTTGCCTTTCAGCGGGAATCCGGCAACGGGATACACTACGCCGAATCCGAACGACTATTTTGTGCGCTATGCCGGTTCGTTTTCTGGGTGGGGCATTCCCAATTCAGCCACGCAGTATTCGCAGCTTCAGTTTTTCTATAACGCGGCGACCGGGCCTGGAGCGGATATCAGCGCCTATCGCGGTTTCTCGTTCTACACGCGTGGCAGCGGCAATTTTTCGGTGTGCCTGGTGTCGGGTTCGCAGGCGGGCTCGCCTCCGGCGTCGGGCCCCTATATCCAGTTGAATTATTACACCCAGATGATCAATACCTCGCTCAACGGCAGCATGCAGTGGAAGGAGGTCACGGTGTATTTCTCCCAGATGACCCAGCTCTACGGTTTGGCGACGCCTTTGAGCGAAGTGCTCACGAATTTCTGGGGCTTGCAGTTCATGCAACAAGCGCCGGTCGCGGACCAGTTCTGGCTGGATGTCGACTACATCCGGTTCTTCTGAGGATTTTCCCATGGCAATCCGTTCCCATCGCTGGGTATCCTGCCTGCTCCTGACGGTGGGCCTGGGTTTTTGGACCTTGGCTCCCTATGGCGGATGCTCCTGTCACAATCCTCTGGGAAACTCTTCTGCTCCGCAGACGACCCAGGTTTACGGCGGTACTAAAGCCTTGTCTTTGGATCATACACTCAATCCCAACGGGACCGGCGGCGTGATGGTGGTCGACGATTTCGAGGACGGGGCGACCTCTTCGTCCGCCACGGGGCACTGGCAGAACGAATACATCAACGGCCAGTTGAAGCAGGTGTGGTTCAACGGGAATAATCCCAAATACCGGGTGAATCTCTGGGGTGGGGCGACCTACACCCAGAACGACGCTTTCGGTACCTCGAGCTACGCGAGCAGTCTCATCGCGGGGTACCAATCGGTAGGGGCCTTGGAATACGGGCCGGGATGGCTCGGTAGGGCCACCATCCCGAGCGTATGTTCGGGAATCACCTCTTGCGGGCAGATTTACCCCTTTGTGCAGCATGGGTTGTATCTTTCGCCCCAAGGTGCGGCGGGAGATGCCTGCGTGGTGGCGCAGAACCAACAGGCGACCGCGACTGGGTCAGCGGCCAACTGGAAGAGCTGGGCCGCCAACCACGGTTTGGAGTTTTACTTTCAAAATTCCGTTCCCGCCCAAGCCTTGCAGGTGCGTCTGGAATTGCTTTGGCTGTATCAATACACTTACGCGCCTTCGACACCGTGCAACAACGCGGACACTTTTTCGTACCACACGCACAATGTGAGCCCTGGCACGGACGGCACGGCCTTGGGTGGGGGCTGGTACCTGATCAAGATTCCGTTCAGTTCCTTCAAGTTGGGCGCTTACCAGTTGGGTGAAGGGACCCAGGTGGTCACCAACGGATATCTGGAATCGCACGCGCCGGTGAGCAACGGAGCCGATCTGGGGCTGGACAATATCTTTACTTGGCAGAATCAGGAGTACAGCTATTCCGATGGCCTGCACATCATGGGTATCGAGTTCGATCCGACGGCGTTTTCGGGCACTGGAACGTGCAGCACGTTGGCGAACAATTTCTCTCAGATGGCGTACAACTACTCGATCGATTACATCGCTTTTTATTAAGACGCGGCCCCGGCAGGCGCGCAGCAGCGTGGAGTGGACATGAACCTGAATTTCCGGATATTTCGGCGGGCTTTGCCCTTTCTGGCCTTGGGCGCGCTTTTGCCCATCGCGGTGGGTTGCCCGGGCGTGATCGAAATCAAGTCGAAGCACGAAGGCGGGCTGAAAACCGCCACCGTCGCGCCGATCTTGTACGACGACTTCGAAAAGGGCCTCAACCAGCCCTACAAGTACGCTTGCACGGATTCCGGCTCGGGAGCTAAGTTCGATATTTCCGAGGACAGCCAGGTGTTCCATTCCGGCCACAAGTCTTTGCGGTGCGATTACCAATCCGGCGTGGGCAGTTACGGCGGCGGTTTCGGATGGGTTTCGCCGTATATGCCGAAGGCCGGATACTTTGACGCCAAAGGCACCTTGGGCCTGGAATTCTGGGCCAAGGCTCCGCGCGGCGCGATCTTCCAGGCCTCGGTCAAGGAAGGCATGGCCAACGGTGGCGACGGCGAAGTCTATTTGTCGCCGCAGGGAACCGGAACGGGCAATTGGAAGCGCTACTCCTTCAAGTGGGAGAACTTCACCCGGAGCATTTATTCCGGCAACCAGGCCGGCGACGACCAGTTGGCGGTCAGTTCCATCGTGGAAGTGGCTTTCCAGCTTTCGGAAAAGCAGGGCGATGGCCAGCTGTGGATCGACGACATTTACTTTAAATAGGCCAGGCGCTGTTTAGCCGGTGAAAAGTGACGCCGCCGCTCCCTGAAAGGGGAGCGGCGGTTTGTTTTTGGGGGGGCAACGAGGGGGAGTGGCAAAGTAGCCCGTTGCCCTCGGGCTCGCGCACAAATGCCGACGATGACTTTTTGCCCAGGGAGCCCAGTTCCTTCTGGAAATGGTTTGATAGGTATAAGGTGCCGTTGGCATGCCGAGCCGTGAGCCCAACGGCGCTGTCCTGGTGTAGACGCCGCCGAAGCGTTGGTCACGGCCTGTCTGCTGGGCTCCAGGGCCTCAAAACGGGTGCCCCTAGGGGAGGTGCGGATGCCCAGGCACTCCCTGGTGCAGTGGTCCACCGCCGGGAACACGCTGGCCTTGCCTTCGCCCCGTGGTCAGCGTCAACGTCATGCCGGTGGCCCACAGGACCTTGGGTTCCGGCGCGATCATGCTCCCTTCCTGAGACTTGGGCGTGTTCACCACCGCCGGTGAGGCGCCAACAGCGAATTCTTCCGCATGTTTCTGCGAAACCGGTGACGTGGATTCCTGATACTGCGGAAGCGCAGGCGAGCCCAGAGCTTGCGGTGCCCTACGCCGCTGAACGGCGATGGAAGGAGCTCCAGGCGGATTTCGGCAAGCAGGGTCTGATCGGTCAGCCAGCACTTTGGATCCCGCTTTTTGGGTGGGGCTGGCGGAGAAATCCTCCCGCGCGGCATTTGAAATCAAGCAGGGCCTGGTGCAGTTCTTCGATCGTGACGAAATGCCGCACCCTGAGGAGCTGCTCTTTCAGGACCCGAAAGAACCGTTAATCATTCCGTTGCCTTCTGGTTTGCGTCCAAATACCGGCGATGACTTGGTGCCCAGGGAAACCAGTTCTTTGCCAGGCGAATGGCCGAGCGCCGATCCGATCCTTTTAGGGAAAAGTTAATTTTGGAGTAAAATCTTGTTTTGTAAATAGAAACAGTGTATCATCTGTAGGTACAACAAAGAGCGCGATCGGTACGAAACCCAGCGGCAGGGGGGGGCTATGCTCACGGGGAAGCGATCTACGTTTGGCGAAGTCTTTGTTTTGGCGGCTACAGGAGTCAGTCTCTGCGCGATACTGGCGGGATGCAGCCATGGCTCGAATCCGCTCGCGAACACTTCCGTTAGCGGAACGGTTCAGATGTTTGGAGGTGCCAGTGCGGCAACGGCCGACCACGGCGCCAATCCGAACTCGATGTTGGTGGATAATTTTGAAGATGGGGTGGGAGCGGCCTCCCCGACAGGCCATTGGCAAAACCAATACGTCAATGGCGTCTTAAAGCAGGTTTGGTTCAATGGTTACGCGCCGGAATACAGGGTGAATCTTTGGGGCGGCAGTTCCTACGGGCAGGCGGATGCCTTTGGCGCTTCAACCTATGTGAGCAGTTTGGGCGCTGGGGATAATTCCAAGGGAGCTTTACGTTTTGGCCCAGGGATTTTTGGGAGGCCCGCGGACAATCTGCCTACCTCCAACTCGCCGACGATTCAAAATTGCGGCCAGGTATACCCTTTTGTGCAACACGGCATGTATCTTTCACCGGAAGGGGCGTCCGGGGATGCCTCGGTGTTCGCGCCCGGGGTGACTTACAGCAATGCGGGAGCCCAGCACGGGCTGATGTTCCAATATAAGAATGGGGTTCTCCAGCAGGCGCTGACCGTCAAGTTGATCCTCCTGAAACTCTACCAATATGCGTATGACCCTTCGACGCCGTGCAATGCGCCGGATGTTTTTTCTTATCACCAATATCTTTGCCAGTTAAGTACGAATTCCTGGGGCCAGGTCAAGATTAATTTTAATCAATTTGTGATCCCAGGGACGCCTACCGGGGAAGTGGTGAAAGCGCTCACGAATTACGGGCAATCCAATCAAAATTTATCATTGGGGAATCCTTCGACCGCTGGAAGCGATGGAACTTTGCGAGTGATGGCGATCGAATTTGATCCGACGTATGGGACGTTGGGAACCTCGCCTTATAGTTTGGCGAATAATGCCCAAAGTTTCTTGCCGATCACCCCGGTTTCTTACGATTTTTCGATCGATAACATTCAATTTTATTGAATTCGAAAAACGGTGGGGAAGGGCCTCGTCGTTTTAAAAAGGCGGGGCTTTTCCACAGAAAATCTAGAATTGGATAAATTTTCCCTAGTAACAAAATACTTTCAGTGGTATCGTCTTTCAAAACAAGGGTCCGGAAGATGTTTCGCCTTTAGAGACGAAAATACATTTCCGTCCTAAAATGTATGTTTTTACGGAAAAAAAGAAGCTGTTTCCGGAAGTTTACACGTTGACCGGAGCGGCGGAAACAGTTATACTCGGCTGCTTTTAATCCTTTTGAATAAGGGTTTTCCAGCTCATGGCCCAAAACAGTCCATCTACTGCGACGCGCCTCAAAGGGTCTACCTGGGAGGCCATCGCCGGGTATTTGTTCGTCCTGCCGTGGATCGTAGGGTTCCTGCTGTTCATGGGCGGGCCGATCCTATTTTCTTTGCTGCTTTCGTTCTGCAAGTGGGACGGTGTCTCCGGCATCGGAAATATCGAGTGGATCGGTCTGCAGAATTTCCAGGATATGGCGGTGGATCCGCGCTTCCCCAAGGCGGTCTATAATACGTTTATCTATACGGTCGCTTCGGTTCCGCTCTCCATGGCGGGCGCCATTTTGGTCGCCTTGCTGATGAACCAAAAGCTCAAAGGCATCGCTTTTTTCCGCACGATCTTCTATCTGCCGTCGGTGACGGCGGGTGTGGCGTCGGCCTTCCTTTGGTTCTTTATTTTCCAACCGGACTACGGTCTCTTGAACTACTGCATCCGTCTGGTTGCGGAACTCGCGAATTTCTTCGTCAATCTGGCGGTGTCCTTTGACATCCCGGTGAAGGGACCGCAATGGCTGTCCGATCCGGAATGGGTGAAGACGGCTTATGTGATCATGAGCCTGTGGAGCGTCGGCTCCGGCATGATCATTTATCTGGCGGGCCTGCAAGGGATTCCGGAACAGCTCTACGAAGCCGCGGATATCGACGGCGCGAACGCTTGGCAGCAGTTCCTGAACGTCACGCTGCCGATGCTCAGTCCGGTGATTTTCTTTAACCTGATTTTGACGGTCATCGGCAGTTTCCAGATTTTCACGCCGGCCTTTTTGCTGTCGGGCGGCAACGGTTCGCCCGCGGATGCGGCCTTGATGTATGTGCTCTACGTCTACCAAGAGGCCTTCGGTCTCTTTAAATTCGGCTACGCCTCGGCCTTGGCCTGGCTGCTGTTCGTCGTGATCCTCCTGGTCACCCTGATCCAGTTCAAGTTCAGTGGATGGGTGTACTACGAAGGCGACCTCAAGAACTAGGGTGTCCATGGAGACCGTGAAGCAGGAATTCTGGGCCAGCAAAAAGCGCATCGAGGCGTTCCGGAAGGGCTTGGCCCTCACGACCATCCTGGTGCTCAGCGTGAGCATGGTGGTCCCCTTGCTGTGGATGTTGGCGATCTCCATCAAGGAGGCGCAGAACGTCTTTCAGTTGCCGCCGTGGCATGTGGATTGGCGCTGGCAGAACTACATCGAGGCCTGGTACCCCTATGGCCGGCCGGCGACGAGCGGCGTGTTTTGGGATGACGTGCACGCCCTGCTGTTCGACAAGGAAAGCTTTTGGTGGTATCTGGGCAACACGCTGGTGGTCACCAGCCTGACCACGCTGGGGGTGGTGTTGAGCGCGGCGGCGGTGGCTTTCGGTTTCGCGCGGCTGAAGTTCCCCTACCGCAACCAGCTGTTTGTCGTGGTGGTCGGGACGATGATGGTGCCCGCGCAGGTCACGATGATTCCGACGTATATCCTCTTCGCCAAGATCGGCTGGACGAACAGTTGGTTGCCTTTGATCGTCCCGGCCTGGTTGGGCGGCGGCGCGTTCAATATCTTTTTGCTGCGGCAGTTTTTCATGGGCATTCCCCACGACTTGGATGAGGCCGCGAAGATCGACGGTTGCAGCACCTTCGGCATCTTTTGGCGGATCATGCTGCCCTTGAGTTTGCCCGCTTTGGTGACTGTATCTGTGTTCGCGATCGTGTATAATTGGAACGACTTCATGGGACCCCTCATCTACATCCAGGATTCCTCGAAGTTCACGCTGGCGCTCGGGCTCAACCAGTTCCGCTCGCTCGCCGGCGACAAGACGAATCTGATGATGGCGGCCGCGACGGTGGTTCTACTGCCGATCCTGGTGTTGTTCTTCGTCGGACAAAAATACTTCATCCAGGGCGTGGCGACGACCGGCCTAAAGGGCTGAGCGGGGTTGCCCTGATTCTAAAGCCCCGCCAACGACAACGGCGGGGCTTTTTTACTTTCCATGGCTAAAGACAAAAAAAAGGTCACATTCGCCCTTTTAGGGCTGGGCACCGTGGGCGCGGGTGTCGTTGAACTGCTGGAAAAGAATCGGCAGCTCATCGAGGGCCGCGTGGGCGCCTCTTTGGAACTCAAGGCCGCGCTTGTGCGCGACCTTAAGCGCGCGCGCGTGGGCGTGCCGGCGTCGGTGCGCATCACCGACGACTTCGAATCCGTGGTCCAAGATCCCGAGATCGACATCATCGTCGAGGTGATGGGCGGTTTCGAACCGGCGCATAGCTATATCCGGCGCGCGATGGAAGCCGGCAAGCATGTGGTCACCGCGAACAAGGCCGTGCTGGCCAAACATTGGGACGACGTTTTCCAGTTGGCGCACGACCGTTCGGTCGACCTTTACATGGAAGCCAGCGTCGGCGGCGGAATTCCCTGTGTCCAGGCCATCAATGACGGGCTGGCGGCCAACCGGATCGAAAGCCTCACGGCGATCATCAACGGGACAACGAATTACATGCTCACGGGCATGACGGCGCAGGGCCAGAGTTTCGAGGCGGCGCTCAAGGACGCCCAGGGCAAGGGTTACGCCGAGGCGGATCCTAGCTTCGATATCGACGGCATGGACGCCTGCCACAAGCTGGCTATCTTGGGGTCGATCGCCTTTGACCAGCGCGTGCGCATCGAGCAGATTCATCTGCAAGGCATCCGCGGCATCACCAAAGAGGACATCGATATCGCCCGCCAAGAGATGGGCTGTGTGGTCAAGCATCTGGCCATAGCGCGCACCCGTCGCGACGATGGCGCCTTGGAAGCCCAGGTGGTGCCCTGCCTGCTGCCCTTGGACCATCCTTTGGCCGTCGTCGACGGGGTCAACAACGGCATTCTCGTCAAGGGCGATGGCGTGGGTGAGGTGCTTTTCAGCGGGCGCGGCGCGGGCAAGCTGCCGACGGCGAGCGCCGTGATCAGCGACATCATCTTCGTGGCCCGGAACGTGGCCGTAGGCGTGGCCGGTCGGGTGCCCTCGGTGCCTTACGACGTCGAGAAGGTCCAGAGCCGACGGATCGTCGCCGCCGAGGAAATCCGCAACCGCTTTTTTGTGCGGCTGACGGCGGTGGATCAGCCCGGCTCGCTGGCGTCGATCGCCAAGGTGTTCGCGGATTACGGCATCTCGATTTCGTCGGTCGCCCAGAACGAAAAGGAAAAGGGGAGCACCGTCCCGGTCTACGTCAGCACCTATCTGGCGACGGAAAAGTCCATGCGCGAGGCCGTTGAGACCCTGGAAAAGCTCCCTGCGGTCAAGTCCGGAACGTTGGTTCTGCGCCTGGAGGTTCCCCAAGCATGAAGCCCAAGAGTTGGAATGGCCTGATCGACCGTTGGAAAAAGCACCTTCCGGTCGGACCCAAAACGCCGGTCATCACATTGTTCGAGGGGCAGACCGACTTGGTTCCGGCCCCGGCGGTCGCCGCCAAGATCGACGCCGGGTCCGCCAAGGTCGAGGTCTTTTTGAAGACCGAGGGTCAGAATCCGACGGGCAGTTTCAAGGATCGCGGCATGACCATGGCCGTCAGCAAGGCCGCCGAGTCCGGTTCCAAGGCCATCCTGTGCGCCAGCACGGGCAACACCTCCGCTTCGGCCGCGGCGTATGCGGCCCGCGCGGGCATGAAATGCGTGGTCCTGCTGCCCAACGGGAACATCGCGTTGGGCAAGCTGGCGCAGGCGCTGATCCACGGCGCGACGGCTTTGGCCATCGAGGGCAATTTCGACGAGGCCCTGGCGATGGCGCGCGAAGCGTCCGAGAAGTTCCCGATCACCCTGGTGAATTCGGTGAACCCTTACCGCCTGCAAGGCCAGAAGACCGGCGCCTTCGAGGTGGTGGAACAGTTGGGCGAGGCCCCGGATTTCCACGCCATTCCGGTGGGCAACGCGGGCAACATTTCGGCCTATTGGATGGGCTATAACGAGGCCGTGCAGTACGGCATGTCCCGCAGCAAGCCCCGCATGCTGGGCTTCCAGGCCGCGGGTTCGGCGCCCATCGTTTTGGGCCGGCCGGTCAAGCATCCTAAGACGATCGCCACCGCCATTAAGATCGGCAATCCCGCCAGCTGGAAGCTGGCCCAGGCGGCCTTGGATGAGAGCCGCGGCCACATCGACGCCGTCACCGATACGGCGATCCTGAAAGCCTACCAATTCCTGACCCGCAACGAGGGCGTCTTCTGCGAACCGGCTTCGGCCAGTTCGGTGGCGGGCATCTTCAAGCTTTCGGATCAGGGATGGTTCCGCCGCGAGGCCCGCGGCGCGAAAGGGAAGAGCGTCAGGATCGTCTGCGTCCTGACGGGCCACGGCCTTAAAGATCCGGATCGCGCCATCGAAGTGAGCCCCCGCCCCAAGGTAATCCAACCCAGCCTCGGCGCCTTCGCCAAGGCGATGCGCTGGTAACAGGAGAGGACACATGTTGCGTATGCTGAGATGGACCTTCGCCGCAGTCGCGTTGGCGGTCGCCGCCGGCGCTTCCGCGGATCAGACCCCCGCAATGCTCGCGTACGGCCGGGGGATCGATTGCTTTCAGGCGCGGAATTGGTCGGGAGCCGAGTCGGCTTTCCGGGACGCGGTGCGCCTGAAGACCGATTACGCCGAAGCTTATGACAAGCTGGGGGAGAGCCTTTTCAACCAGGGCAAGGTGTTCGACGCGGTGACCCAGTTCCGCCTTTCGGTCGCCATCGATCCGCGTCTGACGGTGGCTTGGTACGATCTGGGTTACGGGTACGAAAACCTGGATGGGGACGTTAAGGTGAAGGACGACGCCAAGACCCGCAAAAAGTTGATGCGGACCGAGGTCGACCAGGCGATCGTCGCCTACCAAAAGGCGCTCGAAGTGAGCGAAGGGAACGATTTGGCTTCGCGGGTCAACAGCCACTTTAGGCTTGGCGTGCTCTTGCGCGACCGCGCTTTGGCCGCCTGGGATGCGGCCCATCCGGAAGCTTCGACGGCCCCGGGCGCTCCCTTGGACATGGACAAGGCCAACCTCAAGGAGGCGATGCTGCACTTGGAGGCCGCCAACGAACTGAACAAGGACTTCCCCGAGGCGCGCAACGAGCTGGGCCGCTTGTACGACGTGATCGGGCGCTACCCCGAAGCCATTGAGCAGTACGACAAAGCCATCCGCGGCGACAAAAACTTCGCGGAAGCCTACTCCAACCGCGGAGTGGCCTGGTGGAAAATGGGCAAATGGGACCGGGCGCTTGAGGACGAACGCAAGGCGGTCGAAGTCGACCCCAATTTCGCCGGCGGGCACTATAATTTCGGCGAGGTGGTGTATGCCCATGTCGAAGAGTTGCGCCTGAACGGAAAGGATTCGGAACGCTCGGTGATCCATCTCGAGTCCCAAAAGGCCGTCGAGGAGTACACCTTGGCGACCAAGCTGGACCCGAAATTTATGGCCGCCTGGTACGGGCTGGCGAAGGCCGAGGAAGGCTATTTCGACTTTGCCGCCGCTGAAAAGACCTACAACCAGATTTTGGCGATGGATTCCCGGCAGCATAAGGCTAAGAAGCTGTTGAAGGATCTCCAGAAGCAGGAGAAGTCCTACCTCAGCCATATCCCCAAGGAATACCGCCCCGATCAGGTCCAGGGCAACTAAATGAAGTACGTCGTAATCCTGATGGACGGCGTCAGCGACCGTCCTTTTGAAGGACTGGGCGGGCGGACCCCCTTGGAGGCCGCCCACAAGCCCAACTTGGACCGCCTTTGCGCGGCCGGGCGCCTGGGCACCATGAACACCGGCGTCGCCGAGTTGCCGATGGGTTCGGATGTGGGCAACATGGCGGTTCTGGGCTATGATCCCCGCGCTTATTACAGCGGACGGGCGCCTTTGGAGGCCAAGGCCCTCGGGGTCGAGGTCAAAAAAGGCGAGGTCGCTTTTCGCGCGAATCTCGTCCATGTCAAAGACGGCGTCATGGATGACTACAGCGCCGGGCATATCGGGACCGAGGACGGGCGCGAACTGATCAAGATGCTGGACAAGCGGCTGGGTTCGGACAAGCTCCGTTTGGCCGGGGGCGTCCAGTACCGGCATCTTGCGGTGATCAAGGGTTCCACCTATGAGGGCGCCAAGTGCGTCCCTCCCCACGACATCACGGGCAAACCCATCGCCGAATTCCTGCCCAAGGGCAGCGGCGGCAAGGACCTCCTGCGGATCATGGAGGATAGCCGTCTGTTGCTGGAAGGGCATGAGATCAACCGCGAGCGGCGCCGGGACGGCAAAAAACCCGCGAATATGGTCTGGCTGTGGGGCCAGGGCCGGTCGGTGGATATGCCCGCGTTTTCCGAACGCTACGGGCTGAAGGGATCGATGATCACCGCGGTCGACCTCATGCGGGGCCTGGCGGCCGCGTTGGGCCTCGAGAATTTGGACGTCCCCGGGGCTACGGGCTGGTTGGATTCGAATTTCAAGGGCAAGGCCGAGGCCGCCCTGAAGGCGCTTAAAAAACGCGATTTCGTCTATGTGCACCTGGAGGCCACCGACGAAGCGGGGCATAAAGGGGACGCGGCGGCCAAGGTGAAGGCCATCGAGCTCATCGACGAACTGGTGGTCGGGCCGATCGCGGAGGGCCTGAAGGACAAGGAATGGCGCCTGCTGGTGACGCCGGACCATCCGACCCCGCTGGCCTTGCGCACCCACGTTTTCGAGCCCGTGCCGTATTTTGTCTACGACAGCCGGAACGCTTCCGGTTGCGGCGCGGGCTACACCGAGGCGGCAGCGGCCGCTTCGGGGAGTTTTCTTGAGGCCGGCTGGCAGCTGATGCCGGCGTTCCTTGAGAGGGCGGAGGCCGCGTCGCCGGCCGCCCCTGCGGGAGGACAGTGAAGTGGCGGTGATCGTCCATAAATACGGAGGCTCGTCGGTGGCGACCCCGGCGCACATGAAGTCGGTGGCCGAGCGCATCGTGCGGGCCCGCAAGGGCGGCAACGATTTGGTGGTGGTGGTCTCGGCGCCCGGCGACACGACGGACGACCTGATCGCCCTGGCCCGCCAGATCACCGACACCCCCGACGAACGCGAAATGGACGTGCTGCTGGCCACCGGCGAGCAGCAGAGCATCGCCCTGCTGGCCATCGCCATCAAGGATTTGGGCTTCGACGCCATCAGCTTCACCGGCCCCCAGGTCGGCATCGTCACCGACGAGTTCCACGGCAAGGCCCGTATCGTCAAGGTGGGCGACGCCAAGATCCGCAAGGCCATCAAGCTCGGCAAGATCGTCATCGTGGCCGGTTTCCAGGGCCAGACCGCGGACGAGGACATCACCACCCTCGGGCGGGGCGGCTCGGATTTGACCGCGGTGGCCCTGGCGTCCGCCCTGAACGCGGACCTTTGCGAGTTTTACAAGGACGTCGACGGCGTTTTCACCGCCAATCCGCGCATCGTCCCCACCGCGCGCAAGATCGACGCCCTGAGCTACGACGAAATGCTTGAAATGGCTTCGGCCGGGGCGCAGGTGCTCAACGCCCGCAGCGTCGAGTTCGCCAAAAAGAACAACGTGCGCATCCACGTGCGCTCGTCCATCCACGACGGGCAGGGAACGTTCATCCAGGAGGAGACGGCAGGCATGGAAGACGCTCTGATTTCCGGGGTCACGTACACCAAGGACGACTGCAAGCTCACGGTCCTCGGCATCAAGGACCAGCCCGGCATCGCCGCGTCGATCTTCAGGCCCCTGGCCGACGCCGAGCTGAACGTCGACATGATCGTCCAGGACGTTTCCGAGGCGGGCATCAACAACCTGTCCTTCACCGTCACCAAGACCGACCTCAAGAAGGCGCGCGAAGTCCTCGAAAAGGTCGCCAAGGAACTTCAGGCCGGCGGCGTGCAGGTCGACGAGGCCGTGGCCAAAGTCAGCGTGGTCGGGGCGGGCATGCGCTCCCATTCGGGCGTCGCCGCCCAGATGTTCGAGGCCTTGGCCAAGCACAACGTCAACATCGACATGATCTCGACCTCCGAGATCAAGATCAGCGTGGTCATCCCCGAAAAGGACGTCGATGTCGCCGTGCGCGCCATCCATGACCAGTTCAAGCTCGGGGGGCGCGCGTGAGCAAGGCGCGCCTCGAGGTCGATGACCGCGATTTTCCGCCGGCGTGGCATTTGAAGACCCTGGCCATCGTGGCCGTGGTGGTCTTCGCCGCGGTGGCGATCGCCTGGAAGGTCTTCCTCTGATGAGCCCGGCCCGCGTCCCCAAAAAGGCGTCCCCGACCGCCGCCCTTGCGCCGCATCGCGCCAAGATCGCGATCTACGACACGACCCTGCGCGACGGTTCCCAGACCGAGGACATCGCCTATTCGGTCGAGGACAAGCTCGCCATCGCCGCCGAACTCGACGGCTTGGGCGTGGACTATATCGAAGGCGGTTGGCCGGCCCTGGGCAACGCCAAGGACCAGGAGTTCTTCAAGCAGGCGAAAAAGATTCGCTTTAAATACGCGCGCTTGGTGGCTTTCGGCTCGACCCGGAAGGTCGGCGAAAAGCCGGCGGCGTCGCTGTTGCTGAAGGGCGTGCTTTCGGCGGAGACCAAGGACGTCTGCCTGGTCGGCAAGGCTTCGGATTTCCACGTTTCCGACGTGCTCAAGACGACGCTGGAGGAGAACCTGCGCATCGTCTCCGAAAGCATCGCCTTCATGAAAAAACGGCGCGAACGGGTGTTCTTCGACGCCGAACACTTTTACGACGGTTTCAAGCGCAACCCCGGATACGCGCTGCAGGTCCTGCGCGAGGCCCGCGACGCCGGCGCCGATGCGCTGGTGCTGTGCGACACCAACGGGGGCACCCTGCCCGCCGAGATCGAATTCGCCACGGCCGAGGTGCGCAAGGCGTTCCCCGGGACGGTGGTCGGCGTGCACGTGCACAACGACGGGGAATTGGCCGTCGCCAACAGTCTGGCCGCGGTCGCCCAGGGCGCCCGCCATGTCCAGGGGACCATCAACGGCTACGGCGAGCGCTGCGGCAACGCCAACCTGGTGAGCCTGATCGCCAACCTGACCTTGAAGCTGGGTTTCGTGACGGTCCCTCCCAAACAGATCGAACGCCTGACCGCGGTGTCGCGTTTCGTGGCGACCCGGGCCAACCTGGCGCTGTCGCCGCACCAGCCCTATAGCGGCACGAGCGCCTTCGCCCACAAGGCCGGTCTGCATATCGACGCCTTGGTCAAGGCGCCCGGCAGCTACGAGCACCTGGATCCCGCGAGGGTCGGCAACAGCCGCCGTCTGCTGACGAGCGAGCAGGCCGGCAAGGCCGCCATCACCCGCAAGTTCCAGGATTTCGACCTGGCGGCGGGGCCGGAGGACGCCAAGGCCATCATCACGCTGGTCAAGCAGCGCGAGCTGGCGGGCTACCAGTACGAGGGCGCGGATGCCTCCCTGGAGCTGCTCATGCGGCGCCATATGGGGCACCATAAGCCCAGCTTTTTGCTGAAATCCTGGCACGTGCATGTCGAACGCCGCGCCGAAGTCGAACCGACGGAAGTCAGCCTGAAGCTGGAGGTGCGCGGCCAGGTCGAGCACACCATGGCCGAAGGCAACGGTCCGGTGAACGCCTTGGACAACGCGTTGCGCAAGGCGCTTTTGCCGCATTTCCCCGTCCTCAAGGGCGTGGAATTGGCCGACTTCAAGGTGCGGGTGCTCGGCGGGCAGGGCGGCACCAGCGCGATCGTGCGCGTGTTGATCGAAAGCCGGGACGCCGTGGGAACGGTTTGGAGCACGGTGGGCGTCCACGAGAACATCATCGAGGCGGCCTGGGAAGCCCTGGTGGATTCGGTCGAATACCGCCTTTTGAAGGCTCCCAAACGGTGAAAGCCGCGCTGCGGCCCATCGGCGTCTTCGATTCGGGCATCGGCGGGCTGACGGTCGCCCGGGAATTGCTCCGGCAGCTTCCCGGGGAACGGCTCGTCTACCTCGGCGACACGGCCCGTACGCCCTACGGAAACAAAAGCCCCCAGACCCTGGTGCGTTTCGCCCTGGAGACGGGGGCTTTTTTGGCGGGAAAGGGCGTCAAGGCGATCGTCATTGCCTGCAACAGCTCCAGCGCCTACAGCCTGCCGGCCCTGCGCCGCCGCCTGGACATTCCCGTGATCGGCGTCATCGAAGCCGGGGCCCGGGCCGCGGTGGAGCGCCACGCGGGACGGCGCATCGGCGTCATCGGCACCCGCGCCACCGTGCGTTCGGGCGCCTATCCCAAGGCCATCCGTTCCTTGAAGCCCGGCGCCAAGGTCGTCGCCGAACCCTGCCCCCTGTTCGTGCCCTTGGTCGAGGAAGGCTGGGCGGACAAGCCCTTGGCCGAGCAGGTCGCTCGGGAATACCTTTTGCCGCTGAAAAAGGCCGGGGTCGGGACGGTGGTCCTCGGCTGCACGCACTATCCTTTGTTGAAACCCGTGATCGCGAAGGTTCTGGGGCCGGATATCGAACTGGTGGACTCCGCCGTCGAGATGGGCCGCGAGGTCAAGGAACTGCTCGCTTCCCGCGGGCTGGCCAGCCCCCTGAAGTCCGTGCCTTTCAGCGCCCACCGTTTTTACGTGACCGATCCGCCGGAGCTTTTCGCCGGCCTCACGGCCCGCTTTTTGGGACGCAAGACAAAGGTCCAGGCGGTGCACCTTAAAGAGGAACCGCCGGTCTAAGCGGTGCGCCCATGGAGCTCAAAACCCGCATTTTGAAGGGCGTGACGCCCTACGATGGCTCCCCCTTGGGCGGCCATTGGGCCTATCTGCGGCACGGTGTCCAGGGCGACAGCCTTCTGGCCTTTCGCGGACCCTGTCGGGTGGATGTCGGGGCTTTGGCCGATCTCGAGGACGCCAAGCACGGCGCCTTCATCTATAGCCCCGATATGCTGCACTTTGTGCTCGAGCTTTTCGGCCCCCGGCTGGAGGAGGCCGTCGCCCGGCAGTGGCTGATGGCCGCGACGGTCCTGGAGACATTGAATCGGGCCCAGTCCAAGGGCCGGGTCGAGCGCGACGGCAACGATCTTTGGGTCGGCAAGCGGAAGCTGAGCGTGTCCATCGCCGCGCCCACGGGCGTCAGCGTGAAGGTGCATTTCGGGATCAACGTCGACGCCGAGGGGGCTCCGGTCCCGGCGATCGGCCTGAAGGAACTCGGCGTCCGGCCCGGCCCCTTCGGGGCCGCGCTGTTGCGGCGTTTCGCGGACGACCATTCCCGCATGGGGCTGGCGCGCTCCAAAGTGCGGCTGTATCCCGGCGGCCTTTAGGCCCCGCCCGCCCCGGGCCCAGGGGAAACGCAACGAACCGAATGAAAGGGGAATCATGCGCGAGAACATCACGTCGGGAAGCAAGTGGGAACCGCTGTTGGGGTATTCCCGGGCGGTGAAGGTGGGCTCCTATATCCACGTCGCCGGGACGACCGGCCCCGGGGCGGACGCGGCGGAACAGACCCGCGCGGCCCTGGAGACGATCCGCAAGGTCCTGGAAGCCAACGGCTCGAAGCTTTCCGACGTCGTGCGCACCCGGCTGTTCGTCACCGATATCAGCCAGTGGGAGGCCATCGGCCGCGTGCATGGGGAATACTTCGGCGAGATTCGGCCGGCCATGGCCATGGTGCAGGTGGTCAAGCTGATCGATCCCGCGCTGTTCGTGGAGATCGAGGCGGATGCCTACATCGGGTGAGTTTCCCGGTTTGACCCCTTGCGAGCACGTTCGCGCCCGGCTTCGGCCGGGCGCGCTTGTTTTTGCCTTGGCGGAATCGGCCTGGGCCGAGGCGTTCCGTCGGGACCTGCCCGCGGCCGGATGGGCCTGGGTGGGCTGGCGCCAGCGGGAGGGGTTTCTGCGGGCCTACCGTCCGGCGGCGCAGGAACGCTACCATTCGGTCGCCGGACGGGAGACGCCCGGCGTGCGGGAATGGCTGTCCGACCGTTTCATGGAGTGGCGCCTGGCTTCGGACCAGACGTGGAAGCCGCTTCTGAACGCCGAACGCCGCGAGCGGGCCCTGGAACTCTGCGGCCTGGGAACCCTGGCCGAGCGGCCGGTCAGCCTGCTGTCGAACGGGGAAGCGGCTCGGGCCTGCCTGGCCGCGGCGCTGGGCGGGACGCCCGCCCCCGGGATTTTGGTGATGGAGGATCTCACCGAGGGTTTGGACGCCCAGGGGAGGGCCACTCTGTGGGCTGCGGCTCGCGCCTTGGCCGGGGGCGGCGCCGCCGTGTTGGTGCTGGCTTCGCGGGAAAGCCTTCTGCCGTGGGCGGTCCCCGCGCCCAAGCCGCTGGCGGTGGCGCCCGGCGGAGGCGAGGTGGTGTTCCACTGCGAGGGCTTGGATTTGGACGCGGGCGCCAAGACGCTCGTGCGCGGCTTGGAATGGACCCTGCGCCGTGGGGAAGCCTGGCGTCTCACCGGAGCCAACGGCGCGGGAAAAAGCAGCCTTTTGGCGTTTTTGAGCGGGGAGCATCCCCAGGCTTGGGCCAAGTCCTGGAACCTTTTGGGGAAGGATCGTTTCGGATACACGCCTCCCCCGGCCTTGCGGCGCGAGGTGGCGTGGGTGTCTCCGGAATTGGCGGCGGCTTCGGGGCGGCCCTTGGAGGCCATGTTGGCGGGGGCGCTGGAAGGTTCCGCGCCCCTGGTGCTGCTCGACGAGGCCCTGCGCGGTCTTTCGCCCGCCGCTTTGGCGCGCTGCGAAGCGAGGCTGGAGGAGGCGTTTTCCAGCCACGATCGCTGTGTCGTCTTTGTCACCCACGATCCGTCGGAGGCGCCGGAATGGATCAATCGGGGCCTGCGCTTGAAAGGGGAAGGCCGCTGGGAAACGGAAGTTTAGGACGCCGAAATTAGCCCTTGGGGGGCGTTTTACCCGCTTCTTTTATTTTAATTAAGGCATTTAGGCGGGTTCTTTATCTGCCGAAGCATCCTGTGGAGCACCACGCGTTGGGGAGTGCGTTCCTCGAAAGCCCTTATTTTTAGGCCGATTCGTGCCTTTATCGCGCCGTCCCATTCGAATCGCTTGGATACGCCGCGCGGGTCCTGTTTTGGGCCTGACGCTGGCGTTCGCCGCTGTGCGTCTTTTCGCCGCCGGTGGCGCGGGCGGGACGGATAAGGCGGGCGATGGAGGCGGCGTCGGAGGCGTCGGAGCAGGGGTGACCGGAAGCGTGGGGAGCAGTTCCGGCGGCTTGGTCGCCGTGGCGAGCGGCGGTGGAGGCGGTTCGACGGGCGGCGGGGCCGGAGGCGCCGGGGCCGCAGGAGCTTCGGCGGGAGCGCCCGGGGCCGGTGGCGCCGGCGGGACGGGCAGTCTTTTGATCGGCGGAATCCTCACCGGCGTCAGTGGAAGCGCCGGGGGCAAGGCGGAATTGCTGGGCGCGGCGGGGATCGGCGGCGGCGGCGGCGGGGGAGGATACGAGGCGTTCCGCGGCGTGTCGTTGAGCGCAGGCAACGCGCTGGTCGGCGGCAGCGGCGGGGCCGGAGGTGGGGACGGCGGCGGCAACGGGAACGGCAATGGAGGTGGGGGCGGCGGCGAGGGCGGAGCCGGGGCGGTGGTCGGCGGTGGCGGTCAAATCTCACTCTCTATCACCGGCGGCATCGGCGGAGCTGGCGGCGGAGACGCGCTGGGCGGCACCGGCATCAACGTGTTCGCCGGAAATGGCGGGGACGGCGGGGATGGTGTTTCGTTGACGGCGGGGACCGGGGTCGGAGTGACGACGACGGTCCGGATCGCGGGCGGCGGCGGCGGTGTCGGGGGAAGCAGCGATGCCGTGGCGGGCATTCATGCGAGCGTGGCCGGTTCGGGCGGCTCCGGAGGGGCGGCGGTGCAAGCGGCCGTCGCCGGGGCCTTGGCGATCGATGACGCGGGCCAGATCGTCGGCGGCGTTGGCGGCGCGGGGGGACAAGGCTTGAACATCGCTTCGCAAAGCGGGGCGGACGGGGCCAACGGCGGCTCCGGCGGCGTCGGCGGGGCGGGGATAGCGGTCAGCGCGACGGCCGCGTCGCTGTACGACAGCGGCTCCGGTGGAGGCCTGGTCCAGGGCGGCTCCGGCGGGGCCGGGGGGGCGGGCGCTTACGACAGTGCTTCCGGCGCCTACGGGGATGGGGGAGCCGGGGGGGCCGGAGGGGTCGGGATTGCGGCCGTCGGCGGCTTGTTCAACGCGTTGACCGTGACGGGCGGGCAAGGCGGCAACGGGGGAGCTTCGGCCCTTGCGGGAAGCGGCTTGGTCTCGGGCTCAGGCGGCGCGGGGGGTGATGGCATCGATACCGGGAACGCCGTGACCAACACGGGCCAGGTCAGCGGCGGGACCGGGGGGAGCGGCGCCGCGGGTGCGCAGGCGAGCGGGAACGGTGGTGCCGGGGGGACGGGAATGTATGTTCAGGCGGGCGCGTTTGGGGTGAACAACGGGACGGTCAGCGGCGGCGCCGGCGGCCAAGGTGGCCAAGGGCTGACCGCGACGTCCGGGGCCGGCGGGGCGGGGGGGCAGGGCGGGGCGGGGATCGTCGCTTTGGCCGGGAGCACGCTTGTCAACAGCGGAGCCGTCCTCGGCGGTGTCGGCGGCTTGGGAGGCGCTGGGTCCGCGGCTTCGAACGGGACGAATGGGTGGGGCGGCGTCGGCGTTTCCGGGTGCGGGGTGACGCTGATCAATAGCGGTTCCATCGCCGGAGGACTTTCCGCCGACGGCTTGACGCGCTCGGCGGCGGTCGTCTTCACGGGGGGGATCAACACTTTGATGTTGGAACCGGGTTCCACGATCAGCGGGAACGTACTCGCGTACAGCCCCGCCGATACCTTGGTCCTGGGCGGTCCGGGAAGCGCTTCGTTCAACGTCGCCGCCTTGGGGGCCTCAGGGACCGCGGCGCAGTACCAGGGTTTCGGCCAGTACCTGAAAACCGGTCGCAGCGTCTGGACCTTGAGCGGTGCGGACAGCCAGGCCGGCGTGTGGACCATCGGGGCCGGGACGCTGAACGTGAGTTCGGACGCGGCCTTGGGTAGTTCCGGCACCTTGGGCCTGGGCGGGGCCGGCGTTTTGCAATGGGGCGCGGCCTTTGATTCCAGCCGAACGATCACCCTGACCGCGGGGGGCGGGGTTTTCGACCCGAAAGGCACGTCCGACGCCCTGTCCGGGATCCTTTCCGGTCCTGGCGGCTTGACCTTGGCCGATTCGGCGGGGGCGCCGGGGATATTGACGTTGACGGCGGCGAACACGTATCAAGGCGGAACCACCGTCGACAGCGGCACCCTCGCCGTGAGCGGCGCGGGGACGCTGGGCCTGCCGACCGGGGCGCTGACCCTGAACGGCGGGGTTTTGGCGCTCGACGCCGGGGTCGATCTGGAGGTCGGTTCCTTGTCCGGGACGGGGGGGACCGTGACGGTCGCTTCGGTGTTCACCGTGGACGAGGCGGGTTCGAGCTCCTATACGGGTTCGATCCAGGGCCCGGGGCAGTTGGTGAAGACGGGGGACGGCGTCCTGGCTTTGGACGGCGTGGGCACCTACGCCGGCGGGACCTTGGTGCAGGGCGGGACGCTGTTGGCGGGCGACGCGCTGCATCCCAACGCGAGCATTCCGGGAAACGTCAGCGTGACCGGGGGCGGCACGCTGGGGGGCTACGGGACGGTGGTGGGGTCGGTGAACGTCTTTTCCGGCGGCGTGGTAGCGCCGGGGGATGCCGCCCTGGGTGCCGCAGGGATCGGCGCTTTAGGGGTGGGCGGGAATTATACCCAGGCGTCCTCCGGTAAGCTGGTGATCGAGGTGTCCCCCCAGTCCGCATCGACACTGGAAGTGGGCGGCCGGGCGAACTTGGACGGGACCCTGCAAGTGGTGTACGCGCCGGGGGTGTACGCGCCGACGACGTACACTTTGGTGAGCGCCACGGGCGGGGTCAGCGGGGCCTTCCGGTCCGTAGCGGCGACGCAGACGACGGGTTGGACGACCTTGGATGGCACTTTGAAATATTCGGCCAATGATGTGGCGCTTTCCGTGGCCAGCACGCAATGGGTGGAGCCGGCGGACACTTCCATCTTCGGAGCCTTGGGGGATGTCGCCCTGCTGGGATCGGAAGGGCTCAACGAGGCCTTGATGGACCGCATGGGCGATCTCGCCTACGGCATGGATTTCGACGGAGGGGAGCTGTTGGAAGTGCCCGGGACCGAGGCGGATCCAAAGAGCGGGGCTTGGATACGGAACACGGGCACGGAACTGCAGGTCAAAGGCGGCGGTCAGGCCGCCGGATATTCGGCCATTTCGGGCGGAGTCCTGGCCGGTTGGGACCGCCGTTGGGACAAGATCCAAGGCGGCATCGCCTTCGGGGACAGCCACACCAACGTTTCGGTCAGCGATGGGGAAAGCGGTTCCATCGATGGACCCAGCGTGGCGCTTTACGGAGGGATGCAGAGGGGCGAGGTGCGTGTCGACGCCGATTTGGGGTTGGTCTTTCAATCCTTCAGTTCCACGCGCACGATTCCGGGTCTCGGCCAGAACGCCGCGGCGAGCTACGGAGGGCAGTCGATCGTCTTCGCCGCGGAAGCCGCCCGGACCTACAGCTACTGGGGCTGGACCCTGGTGCCGATGGCGGGCCTGCAGGTGGTCAGCGCTTCGGAAAAGGACGCCGCTGAAAGCGGGGCGGGAAGTTTTGATTTGGCCGTGACGGGGCAGGGCGGCATGTCGGTGAAGCAGGTGGCGGAAGTCAGCGCGGGCAAGAGCATGAAGTACCGCGGTTGGAGCCTATGCCCGGATTTGAGCCTGGGGTGCAGCACCCAGACCCAGGGCCCGGCGGACGGGCGCAGCGTCTCGGCAAACGGGGCGACCTTCAGCGCCCCGGGGGCCGGGTTGCCCGGGAACGAGTTCAGCGTGGGAGCCGGCGTGGCGGCCGAACTCCATTCCAGCCTGGCGCTGGCGGCCGATTTCAAGGCGATCGCGCCAATGGGTAGCCTGACGGAGGAGTCCGCTTCGGTGAGCGTGCGTTATCAGTTTATGCTGCGCCCCGGTCGGGACGCGGGCGCGATCCAGGGGGCCAAGACGGATTCCTCATCGGCGGAGGCAAGCCAGCCGGGCGGGGACGGAAAGTAACAAACGGGACGCGGATTTCGGCGGCGTCTCGCCTTGGGTTTGAGGTTGATTTGGCTTAAGACAACAAAAAAGGCGCCCGGTTCGCGGGCGCCTTTTTTGTTTTTCGCGGGGATCGCTTTTAGGACCGGATTTTGGTCATCAGGGAGTCGATCTGGCTGATGAAGTTGCCGTTCTTTTCCATCTGGTCGCGGACTTTTTCGATGGCGTGGATGACCGTCGAATGGTTCTTGCCGCCGAAAGCCTCGCCGATTTCGGTGAGGCTGGCGTTGGTCAGCTCGCGGGACATGTACATGGCGACTTGGCGGGCGAGAACGACGCCGGCGGTGCGCACACGGCCGCGCAGATCGGCCACGCGGATGTTGAAATGCGCGGCGGTCTCGTTCTGGATACGGTCGATGCCGACGACCCGGTTTTCGCTGTGCAGGACGTCGCGCAGGACGTGGCGGGCCATCTCCAGGGTGAGCTCCATCTTGGTCAAGGCGGCATAGGCCGTGACGCGGTTCATGGAGCCTTCCATGTCGCGGATGTTGCTGCGCATGCTTTCGGCGATCAGCAGGACGACGTCGTTGGGGACGTTCACGCCCTCGGTCTCGCACTTCTTTTTCAGGATGGCGATGCGGGTTTCGAGATCCGGCGGCTGGATGTCGACGGTCAGGCCCCACTCGAAGCGGCTGCGCAGTTTGTCGCCGACTTGGATGTCTTTGGGATGGCTGTCGGAGGTGGCGACGATCTGCTTGGAATGTTCGAAGAGCGCGTTGAAGGTGAAGAAGAACTCCTCCTGCATGCGTTCTTTGCCTTCGAGGAACTGGATGTCGTCGACCAAAAGGACGTCCACGTCGCGGAACGCGGAACGGAATTCCTCCATTTTGGAAGCCCGAAGGCAGCGCACCATTTCGTTGACGAAGATTTCGCTGGTGACGTACAGGACCCGGGCTTCGGGACGCGTGACCAGGATATGGTTGCCGATGGCCTGCAACAGGTGGGTCTTGCCCAGACCGACTTTGCCGTAGATGAAGAGCGGGTTGTAGCTGAGGCTGGGCGATTCGCCGACGGCCGCGCTGGCGGCGCAGGCGAAGCGGTTGCTGTTGCCGACGATGAATTTGTCGAAAGTGTACCGCTTATTGAGCGGCAGTCCGGCTTGGATTTCGGGGCTGGGCTGGTATTTGGCCTCCGCCTCGACCTTGGGCGCGGCTTTCGGCGCGGGGGCCGAAAGGGCCTCGGGGGCGGGAGCCTGGATTTGGGCCGACCAGCGTTGATGCGCCTCGGCGTCGACGTTCAGGGAAAACGTGACTTCCTGGCCGTGGATTTTTTCGAGGATGTGTTGGATATCGGCGCGATAGTGCGCTCCGATCCATTCCAGGAAAAATTGGGACGGGACCTGGATTTCCAGGCGCTCCCCATTCCACCGGGCGGTGGTCGGGGCAAACCAAGTCTCAAAAGACTGGGCGTCCATTTGGCCGGAAAGAAGCGATAGCGCTTCTTTCCAAAGCGCGTCCTTGACCTGGTTCAAGTCGGTGCCTCAGGTTGAATTTGGGAATGTAGGTGTCGTACGAAGCGAAGTAGCGTATTATAACCTTCGTACCAAAAACTTCAACCATAGTCGGCGCCTGAAAACGCCGTATTTCCAATCATTTTTGCAAGAACTTTATGGCGCTACCTCCAAGTATCGATTTGCATCCCGAAAATATCCCCGGATCCGGCCCGGAGGCCGCCTTGAGGGCCTGTCGGAGTTTTTTGGACAAGGCGCTCAAATCCGGGCACCGGGAGGTGCGGATCATCACCGGAGTGGGCTTGCGGGGGGATGGGACCCCGCGGTTGCGCCAACGCGTGGAGCAGGAAGTCCTCGCCGGATTTTATCGCTTTGTCGAACAGACCAGTTACGAACAGGGCGGAGCGGTGATCCATGTCTGGCTTAGGGCGGTGGACCAAAAACCGACGACCGCCTGGGTCCGGCATCAGCGCCACCTCGCGGAACGCAGTCAGGTGGCGGACCGGGAAGAACGCTTGGGAATCGCTTACGACCGTTTGGATCAGGCGGAGGCGGCCTTCGAAGAAGGCGATTTTCGGCGCTGTCGCCTCAAATTGAACCAGGTCGCCCGCGAGTTCGGTTGGGAAATCGCGGGCGGGGAGCTTGCGGAAGCCGAGGCCCAGCGCTTATTGGACGCCCATTGGACGGCGCTGAAGGAACGCGACCGTTGAGGTGAAAAGCGCTGGACTTGGGGCAATGAAAACAGTATTCTTTCCGTCCAGTTTCCCGCTTCGGCCCACTCAAAAGGTCGATTTGTCGGGGTTCGATGGTGCGGTGGCGAAGTGGCTAACGCTCCGGTCTGCAAAACCGGCATCCGAGGGTTCGAATCCCTCCCGCACCTGATATTTTTGGGGACGGCCCCAAGCGGCCAGCTTGGCCCCGTGTTCGGGAAGGGCTGTCCGGCTCGATTCGATGGTAGTGCACCCCAAGGGGCGGGATTTCCCGCCCCTTGGCGCATTTAGGGGGCTTTTGCCCGCGCATTTCGAGGGACTTATGCCGAAGATCACCGTCGTCGGCGCCGGCAACGTCGGCGCCACCACCGCCCAGCGTTTGGCGGAAAAGGAACTCGGGGAAGTCGTGTTGCTCGACATCGTCGAGGGGATGCCCCAGGGCAAGGCCCTGGATTTGGCCGAATCCGGGCCGGTCTATGGGTACGATACCCGTATCGTCGGAACCAATAGCTACGCGGAGACCGCAGGCTCGGACGTGGTCGTGATCACCAGCGGCATCCCGCGCAAGCCGGGCATGAGCCGCGACGACCTGGTCAAGACCAACGCGGGCATCGTGCAGAGCGTGGCCGCGCAGGCGGCCAAGGCCAGCCCCGACGCGATTCTTATCGTCGTCAGCAACCCCTTGGACGCGATGACCTATGTGGCCCATAAAGCCAGCGGTTTTCCGGCGGAGCGCGTGATCGGCATGGCGGGGGTGCTGGATTCGGCCCGTTTCCGCACGTTCCTGGCCGAGGAGCTCAAGGTTTCCGTCGAGGACGTCCAGGCGACGGTGTTGGGCGGACACGGAGACACCATGGTTCCGGTGCTGGCCGGTTCGACCGTGGCGGGCATTCCGGTGGCGCAATTGATCCCCAAGGAGCGTCTGGACGCCATTGTCCAGCGCACCCGTGACGGCGGCGCCGAAATCGTCAAATTGCTGAAGACCGGCTCGGCGTTTTATGCGCCCTCAGCCAGCGCCGTGGAGATGGTGGAAAGCATCCTCAAGGACAAGAAACGGGTCCTGCCGTCGGCCGTGCTGGCCCAGGGCGATTACGGGATTCAGGGACTCTTTGTCGGTCTGCCGGCGGTGCTCGGCCGCAAGGGCGTCGAACGCATCCTGGAGGTGAAGCTCAACTCCGAAGAAAAAGCGGCCTTGGACCGCAGCGCGGCGGCGGTCAAGGAACTCTGCGCTTCGGTCGATACGCTGATGGGCTGGTAGTTTCGGATAAAGGGGGCGGCAATGGCGGATCAGGCGGACGGCCGTCGGGAAGATGAAGCGACCGCAAAGGAAGGGCGCGTTTCCGAAAGGGGACGCGCCCTTTTGCCGTGGTTGGCGGGCGGTTTGGCCCTGTTCACGGCGTTGGCGGGGGCGGAGGCCTTGTGGTTGCGGCCGGGGCTGGCTGCGCCCGGAGAACTTGGCGGATTCGGGCGTTGGATCGCACCCGGGATTTGGCTGAGGTCTTGGTTCCGCTTTGGCGGCGGCGCCTGGACGCATTTGATCCTGGCCGGGATACTCCAATGCCCCTGGGGTTGGCGTTCCTTGTACGCCTACAATGTTTTGGCGCTGGGGCTGGGGTTCTGGGGGATCGGGGCCCTGGGCCGGAAGCTGGGCGCGCCGGCGGCCGCGGCCTGGGCGCTTGCCTTCGCCTGGGCCTCGCCTTGGACTTACGCCCAAAGCCGCATGCTCGACGCCTACGCTTTGCTGCCGGGCTTGGTGTGCGTTTTGGCGGTGCAGTTGCGCGAACGTCCCCGGAATGCTTGGGGCGCTTGGGTCTGCGGGGCCGTGGCCGCGCTTGCGGCTTTGGATTCCCCGGTTTGGCCTCTGGCGTTTCCTGCGCTGTATTTGGCCTGGAGGACGGCACCGGCAGGGGAACGCCCGGAGGCGCGGACTACCGCGGCGGGCTTTGGGCTGGGAATGGCGGTTTTGTTCGCGCTTTCTTGGTCCTTCGGGCGGGTTCAAGGCGGTGATTTCTCCGCCTTTGGGGCGAATGCGGGCGCCTTTTTCTTCGGCGTTCCCGAAGGGCCTTCGGCGACGGGCGGAGCGGCGGCGTTCCCGTGGCCGGCCTGGCCTGGTTTGATTTTCGGCGTTTGGTGCGCGCCTTCCTGGCTCTGGGTGTGGGCGGGAGTTGGTTTGCTGGGATTGGCCGGGCCCGTTCCCGGTCCGGAGCGCGCGGCGGTCGCTTGGCCGGCTCTGCTTTTGATCAGCGGTTTTGGGACCGTGGCTTTGTGCCGCCGCCTGAAGGACTCCGTGGCGTTGACGCTATTCGCCGCCTTCGCCCTAGCCGCGCCGCTTTGGGGATACGCCCGGATGGACGCCGCCATCAGCCGTTGGGAGGGCGCTGTTTACGGGTCTTCGCGCGAGATTTTCGAAGCCGCCGACTTCCTGAAAGAGCGCTCGCAGGGACGTTTGGTCGATTTGGGGATTCCTTTGGAAAGCTCCCAACGCGCCTTGCTGGCGCGACGTTTGCGGGAGATCGGAGTCCCTGTTTCCGGGGAAAAAGGGGCCGAACGTTGGTGGGTGATCCCGGCTTCGATGGCGGATCCGGAGGATGCGACCTGGGGGACCTGGAAAGTGTTCCGGGTCGGCGACGGAGCGCCGTTGTATCTGTTGGCGCCGGCTGAGGGAATTGGACCTTTGATGGATTTGGCCGCCCGCAGGTTGAAGCCCCTGTTCGCCGCCGAAGCCCTGCCGCCCATGGAGCGTCTGGAGGCGTTCCGCCAAGGCGCCGCGGCGGCCCGCGATATTTGGACCTGGAACGCTTACGCCGAGGCGGAATTGCGCCTGGCGGTGGACTTGGGCGATGTCGAGGAACGCGATGTCGTGCCCATCCTGAACGGCCGCTGCCTGAGCAGCTCCGCCCTGGCGGAGATCCGGGACGCGTTGCGGGACAGCCAGCCCCGGGCTGCGGACGCGGCGGCGGCGGAACTGGCCGTTCTGGAGGCTCCGGGCGGGCGTTGGAAAGTCGCCCGCCGCATGGTCAGCCCGGATCCGAAGGCGCCTTGAGCGGAGAGGTTTCCGTCGCCTAAGCGGAGCAGGCAAGGGCATCAAAAAAGGGGCCTAGAAGGAGGCCCCTTTTTTGATGCCGGGTTACGTGAGACGGGATCACCGTTCTTCCATCGGCGCCCAATGGTCTTCCTGCGGCCCCACATATTCGCCCACGGGACGGATCAGGCGGTTGTGCGATTGCTGTTCAAAGATATGGGCCGTCCAGCCGCTCAAACGGCTGAGGGCGAAGATCGGCGTGTACATGGCCGGATCGATGCCCATGCAGTAATAGGTGCTGGCCGAATAGAAGTCCACGTTCGGCTTGATCGCCTTGAGTTCCCACATGGCCTCCTCGATCAGGCGGCTCATTTCGTACCAATGCGGCTGGCCTTCTTTGGCGCAGAGGCTTTCGCTCATGCGGCGCAGATGGGTCGCTCGGGGGTCTTCGGTTTTGTACATGCGGTGGCCGAAGCCGGGGATCTTGCGCTTTTTCTCGAGGGCTTCGCGGACCCAGGCTTTGGCGTTGGCCGGGTCTTTGACCTCGTGCAGCATGTGCATGACTTCGGTGTTGGCGCCGCCGTGCAGGGGGCCTTTGAGCGCGCCGATGGCCGCGACGATGCAGGAATGCAGGTCGCTCAAGGTCGCGCAGGCCACGCGGGCGGTGAAGGTGCTGGCGTTGAACTCATGGTCGGCGTGCAGGATCAGGCAGGTGTCGAAGATTTTTTCGCTGCTCTCGTCCGGATCTTTGCCGTTGAGGCAGCGCAAAAAGTTGAAGGCGATGCTCGCGCGCGGGGACGGCTCGATGAAGGGCTGGTTGCGCACGGCCCGCTGGAGCGCGGGGACCAGCGCGGTCAGGCGTCCCATCAGCCGGATGGCCTTGCGGCTTTGGGGGTGATCCCGTCCATAGCCCGGCGCGCCGGGGACGAGCTGTCCCATGTAGCGGAAGCCTTCTTTCCAAGGCTCGGGAGTCACCGAGGCGCCTTCTTCGTCGTCGGCCAGGCCCAGTAGGCTCACGCCGGTGCGCAACAGGCTCATGGGGTTGGCGTCTTTGGGCAGACTGCGCAGCCAGTCCGCGACTTTGGGCTCCAACACGGTTTCCCGGGACAGCTGATTTTTGAAGTCTTCGAGTTCCGTCGCCTTGGGAAGGCGTCCGTACCACAGCAGGAACACCGTCTCTTCAAAACTGGAGTTTTCGGCCATTTCGTGGATCGAAATGCCTCGATACGTCAGCACACCCCTGCGTCCGTCGATGGTGCTGATCGAAGTTTGCCCCGCGACGATGTCTTCCAGCCCGGCACCGGCCATAGCTCACCTCAGTGTGGTTGCGATCCATTGCTGATGAACGTCAAACTTTAGCTTATTTCGGGGACGGGCGGCAACCAAGAACGCGCTGGCTCGGCCCCCGCGGTCAAGAACCGCCCAGGCCCGCGAGCGCGTTCGCGGCGTCCGTGCGACTGGGATCGAGCTCCACCGCTTTGTGGAACCAGTTTTTCGCTTCGGGAATGCGGCCCAATTTCACCAAAGTGACGCCCCCGTTGTACCAGGCGTTCACGTAATTCGGATCGATGGCGACGGCTTTGGCGTAGGCGGCGGCGGCGTCCTCGATGCGGCCGAGTTCATAGAGCGCGTTTCCCGTGTTGAAGGCGAAATCCGGGTCTTGGGGGGCGATGAGGGCGGCCTGACGGTAAAACGCGTAGGCCTCCGGCAGGCGGTTCGCGTTTTCAGCGGCTAGACCCAGGACGTTGTAACGCACACCCATGTCCCCGACGATGAAGGTGCGGGTGGGGGCGTCGATGGGTCTGCGCTCGAATCCGCGCAAGGCCACGCTTTCCAGGCGCGCGGCGGCGGCTCCCTCATCCGGCGGCGGCGCGGACGGGGATGGCACGCAGCGGAAATCCGGGCCTTCGGAGACGAGGCTCCAGCCGGGGATGGGGGAGGGCCATTCGTTGAAGGAGGCGTAGGCTGGGCGCTGGGGATTCAACTCCAGGTAGGCACGGGTCAAGGCCGGGACGCTTTCCGCGCCGATGGGGCCCCGCACCTTGGGCTGACGGAGATCGGGCCATTCGCGGGCGAGATCATCCCGCACCCAGTCCATCGGGAGGACGGGCAAGCCCACGGTGGCGACGTCCCGCCGCACGCCGAGCACGCGCTGGAGGTACCAGATGGGAAAGACGACGGCATCGCCCTGGCACAGCAGTAGCGCGTTTTTGGGGAGGGAACACAGCAGTCCACGGCAGGAATCCAGGGCGAAATGGTACTCCGAGAGATCCTGGGCCGGGTATTCGTAGGCCCCCCAACCGACGGCGGCGGCCATTCCCGCGGCCAGAATTCCGCTGCGGAGGGACCGATTCCAGCGCCGGGACGCCTCCGTCAAGCCCCAGCCGGCCAACAGAACCTGGCAAAGGTAGGCGGGAAAAAGATAGGGCTCGATGATGTCCAGACGGCTTTCTTCGAGGTTCATGTAAAAGGTCACCGCGGCCAAGGACATCAGCCAGCCCGCGGCGAGGGCCTGGGCGCGGCGGTCCTTTTTAAGGAACCAGAACGCGGCGCAGGCCCCGGGCAGGACGACCCAGGCGCCTTCCCTCAGGCAAAGTTTCAGCGCATGGGCGGCCTGGGCCAGGCTGGTGGCGGCGGAACGGGTCACCTCGGAACTGGAGTATTCCCTGCGGAAGAAAAAGAACCCGAAATCGTCCCAAGTACGGATTTCACCCCAATTCAGGCCAGGGTTTTGGGCCGAACGCAGCGGTAAATAAAGGTAGAGGGCCACGCCGGGGAGGGCGAGCCAGGCGGCTTTGAGCGCTTCGCGGCGGCGGGGCCATAGCAGCCAGGCGTAGGCGGGTAGGAGCGGAAGCTGGCTCATGTAGTGGTGCGCCAGCGCCAGGCCGAAGATCAACCAGAATAGCCGCAGGCGCGAGCGCTCCGCGCCCGCTGAAACGGCGCAAGCCAGACCCAAGAGGAGCACACTCAGGAGGTTGTTCAGTTGATAGATCGAACCTTTGGCTTCGACGGCGTTATGCCAGTAGATCGGTCCCAGGCAAAGCGCCACGGCGGCCAAAGCCGCCCCCGCGAGGGCGCCCAGCGGCGCGGAGTCCCTGGAAGCGAGCCCGAGCACGCTGGCGAAGACCGCGGTGGCGCACAGGGCCGCCAACAAGGCGGCCAGCAGGTTGACCGCTTCGGCGGGGGAACCCAAGGGCGCCAGGCAAGTAAGGTGCGCGAGCAGGGTGTGGAAAGGGTATCCCGGAGGATGGCCGATGCCCAACAAGGCCGCGACGGTCGCGGTTTCGGCGCTGTCGTCAAGATAGGGGGAGGCCCCGTGGGTGGCGACGTAGAGAGCGAAAAGGGCTAAAAAAAGAAAAGCGCCCGCCGGCGCGCCAACGCGCAACGACAGGCGCTCGGGGAGCCGCATAGAACTAAGTCAGCGTGTCGTAAAAGGTATGAAGGATTTCCATGTCACCGGGACGCGCTTCGATGATGCGCAAACCCATGCCCCAGCGGCCGTAGAGATCGAAGGCATTCCGGCGCGCCCAGGCGACCTGGGTGCGGACCGTGATCTTTTTGGCGGGTTTATCCAGGGAAACCGTGACATCCAACACGGTCATCGGATCCAACTCCAGGTCGCTGTCGACGTGCAGGCCGATCTGGCTGAAATTGATCGTGCGCCCGCCGAAGGTATCTCCGGGCCCCACAAAGTGGGGCGCGAGCTTGTTCAACGGGAGGGAAACCACCGTGCAATCCACCGGGAGAACTTTGGTGACGCGCTTTTTTTGCCTGGATTCTTCCTTAGGCGTTTTGCGAGTCGGGATGTTGGACGGCATGGGTGGTATCCTGAAAGTTTTGCCGGAGGTGGGACTTGAACCCACATGCCCAGTGAAGGACGAAGGATTTTGAGTCCTTTGTGTCTGCCATTTCACCACTCCGGCGGTGGGGCGAATGGTACTCAATGTTCCCAGAAACGTCAAATAGAATTATGATTTCATAGAGCGAAATAATTTGGCGCCCAAGTCGAGGGGAACCTGGGTTTCGCTTGAGACGGCTTTGCATTTGACAAAAATATTGCCGAATGCTAGCGTGGAGGCGAAGG
>Ga0326728_10003075_pt1 | contig 53263 bp, 46 predicted proteins | sample MB3enrmetagenome_FD_207602 | JGI IMG/M metagenome (GOLD analysis project Ga0326728, IMG submission 207602) | Lab enriched peat soil microbial communities from McLean, Ithaca, NY, United States - MB31MN | ecosystem: Environmental > Terrestrial > Soil > Wetlands > Peat | place: USA: New York... | reverse complement strand
AACATTTAGTTATTCTCCTGCTTCCGCTGGTTCTTACTCGATTACTGTGACGGTTACTGACAGTTTAGGTGCAACGTCGGCTCAGTCTACTGCTGCGACGGTTAAGGTGAATTCGACTTTGGTTGCTCCGACAGTTTCTGCTTCGCCTACTTCGGTTAGTCCAGGTTTGACTTCAAGTTTGACTTCTACTGCTGTGTCGACGGGGACTTCACCGTATTCGTATCAGTGGCTTGAGGAGGCTCCTGGTGCTACTTCTTATTCGTCGATTAGTGGTGCGACTTCCAGCAGCTATTCTTTCACTACTTCCGGTTCTACAGCAGTGGGTGTTTGGCATTTTGAGCTTCAAGTGACTGACAGTGCTGGAGCTGTTGTAACTTCCAACGCGGCTACGGTTACGGTGACTTAGGGTTAAGAGGTAAAAAGTATGCGAAAAAAATTATTAACCAGTTTGCTTATCGCATCATTCTTAGTTTTACTTTTCGTTTCCATGTCTGCGGTCTTGGTTAAGGCAGATAATTTGACTGCTCCGGTTGTTTCTGCTTCTGCAGCTTCTATTAATGTAGGTCAGACTTCTACGCTTTCTGTGATTACTGATATTTCTGGCGGCACTGGTCCATTCTCATATCAGTGGATAGAAGCTTACGATTCAAGTAGCTTCTTAAATATTAGCAGTTCAACTTCGAGTGCAGCATCCTACATCTTTGACTCTTCCGGGATGCCTATAGGTGCTTACACTTTTGAGCTTAATGTGACTGATAGTACTGGAGCTTATGTGATTTCTAACGCAGTTACAGTTACAGTAAATCCTGATTTGGTTGCTCCGGTTGTTTCTGCTTCCCCAGTCTCCATTAATGTGGGTCAGGCTTCCACGCTTTCTGTGTCTACCGATATTACTGGCGGCACCAGCCCATACTCATACCAGTGGATGGAAGAAATCCCTGGAAGTTCAAGTTATTCAGTGATTGGCAGTGCGACTCCGAGTGCAGCAAGCTATGACTTTGTTACTTCTGGTTCTACGACTACGGGTACTTGGAGCTTTGAGCTTATGGTGACTGACAACACTACAGTTTCTGTGACTTCTAACGCAGTTACAGTTACAGTGAATGCTGATTTGGTTGCTCCGGTTGTTTCTGCTTCCCCAGCTTCCATTAATATGGATCAGACTTCTGCACTTTCTGTATTAAATGATATTTCTGGTGGCACTAGCCCGTTCTTATACCAGTGGATGATGGAGGTTCCTGGAGGTTCAAGTTATTCAGTGATTGGCAGTGCGACTTCGAGTGCATCATCCTACAACTTTGACTCCACTAACATGGCTACAGGCACTTACTTCTTTGAGCTTAATGTGACTGACACCACTGGAGCTTCTGTGATGTCTAACGCAGTTACAGTTACAGTGGATGCTGATTTGGTTGCTCCGGTTGTTTCTGCTTCTGCAACTTCTATTAATGTAGGTCAGATTTCCACGCTTTCTGTAGTCACTGATATTTCTGGTGGCACTAGCCCGTTCTTATATCAGTGGATGATGGAGGTTCCTGGAGGTTCAAGTTATTCAGCGATTGGCAGTGCTACTCCGAGTGCAGCATCCTACGTCTTTGACTCTGCCAGCGTGTTTACAGGTACCTATACCTTTGAGCTTGTGGTGTCTGATAGCACTGGAGTTTATGTGACTTCTAACACGGTTACAGTTACAGTGAATGGGGCTCCGACTGTGACTGTGTCGCCTGCCTCTTGGACTATGGATGTTGGTCAATCCACGACGTTCTCGGCTATTGCTAGTAGCGGTTCAGGCACTTACACGAGTTACCAGTGGTATGTAAATGGGCAATTAGCTCAGTCTGGGAGCGCGTCAATGATGCCTTTTACTCCCAGCTCCTCTGGTTCTTACTCGATTACTGTGAATGTTACTGACAGTTTTGGTGTAACTTCGGCTCTGTCTTCGGCTGTATCGGTTATTGTGAGTGCTTCGCCGACTGTAAGTATTGCACCTGTTGGTCCGCTTACTTTGGATGCTGGTCAGGTTCAGACGTTTACTGCTACTCCTAGTGGCGGTACGGGAACACTGAGTTATCAGTGGTATCTGAACGGCTCTGCGGTTTCAGGCGCTACCAGTGCAAGCTATTCTTATACTGCTTCGGGGACTTCGCATTCGGTTACCTGTACGGTGACTGACAGCGCTTCTACTCCAGTTACATCTCCTACTTCTAACGCGGTCTCGGTTACGGTAACTTCCACTTCAACTTCACCAACTCCAACCGTTACTCCTACACCAACTCCGACACCAACATTGACGCCGACTTCTCCGCTGACTGCAACACCTACACCAGCGGTAACACTTGCGCCAACTCCAAGTCAAACAATAGCGCTGGCATCGATGGGTCAATATCTTCCAGTGATAGCCGGCGTAATCGTTCTGGGTGCAGTAATAGTTGGAGTTTTCATTCGGAGAAGAAGAAAACGCCCAGGCGTAGCAGTGCTGAGCTAAATGAAAACAAAAATTTTCCTTTTCCTTTCCTTATTTGTATATTTTTGCTTGGCCGCGAATAATTTTAACGTTGGCAAATAGCTGGTAAACAGCATCTATGTCGATACTTATTTTCAATAAGTATTTGCTATTCATATTCAATAAATATGATTAAGTAGTTTTTATAAAATTGAAAGGTGAAAACTATTAACATTAAATCAACAGGCATCATTTCCCCATTTAATTTCGCCCAAGCAATTGCGACACATTTTATTAATGCGATAGGGAATCATAAGAAACACAACAAGGGATTAGATTGACCTTCCAAGCAATCCTCGTCGCGGCACAGGTGGCAGTTTCAGTAGCTTTGCTCACTTATGCGTCGTGGAGCGACTATAAAACCCGCGAAGTAAGCAACCGCGTCTGGGCAATCTATGCGCCTATCGCAGTCGTGCTCTCCCTAGCAGAGTTGCTCCTCTATGATCCCTCAAAACTTGTCCTTTTCGGCGTTAGTTCAGGCTTTACTGTCGGGTTAGCGTTTCTTTTGTTTTATTCAGGTGCGTTTGGTGGCGCTGACTCAAAAGCCCTCATGTGCATCGCCTTTGCTTTGCCGTTCGCTCCGGTAGCCGCGCCTATCTTAGCTGGAGGTTTGTCACCTATTTCACAGGTCATATTTCCAATAACCATATTCAGCAACGCCGTCTTATTCGCAGCAGCAAGCGGAGTATACATGATACTGCACAATTTTGTTTGGCACAAAAAAAATGGCAAAAAAATGTTTGCAGGAACACTTGCACATGAATCAATATGGAAAAAAATAGTTATCTTGATAACTGGTTACAAGGTGACGGTTGCAAAGTTAAAGGAGAAATGGCACATTTTCCCGATGGAAGATGTAGATGACGGAGAGGCTGCTTTACAGCGGAAACTAGTTGTTATTCCGAGTGAAGATGGACGAGATAAAATTGTTGAACGCTTATCTAATGCGGTTCAGGCAGGAAAAATCGACACTTATGTGTGGGCAACACCAGGTTTACCAATGCTCATATTCATAACTTTAGGTTTAATTGTCGCGTTACTATGTGGAGATATCGTTTGGTTGCTAGTTAGATTTATCCTCAGATGAAAAATCAAAATCTTCATTGAACATGTTCTTGCCACGTTTAGAATAAGAGATGGATGCAGTTACCGTAAGAACTAACCCAAAACTAACAGATGCAAGGCCATATCCTTGATATGGATAAGAAGCCCAATTTAGACCAAAATATGAGCCGCCTGTTTGGTAAGTATAGAAGAAAACGCTTATCACAAACAATACAAGCGCCAGTGATAATAAACAAACTTCCGTTTTAAACCTCATACCCCTATACTCCTCTTCCGTGATTCCTCTCCGTCTATTTCAATCAAAAGGTATTTTAGCTTTTTGGAAATAAACCTACCTGAGCATTCTAATGTACGATTCGGAGAACAAAAAAGAACTGCAAAGCTTTCTAATGAAGAAGCCGAAAGAATGCAAAGTCGCCGTTTTACCCGATTTTTTCCTTGACAGACTCATAAGCTTGAATTGGAATCCATCAGAGTTTTCAGGGTTAATTTCGGATGTGGCTAAACGCAAAGGCGGCAGCATCGACGGCATCCCCCAAACTGACCTGCGAGGCGGAAACGCCATTAACGTGGCATCAGCCCTAGCCAACTTGGGCGCCGAGGTAACGCCGATTGTTTGCACAAGCGAATACGGCATACAACAAATAAAATATCACTTCAGAGACATTCCGATCAACACTTCGCATATAAAAATTCATGATAAGTCTTCCGTAACCACCGCATTGGAGTTCAAAAACAAAAACGAGAAAACAAACGTTATGTTACGAGACTTAGGAGCACTTGCAGATTTTGGCCCAGCCGACCTCAACGAGAGCGATTACGCCTTGATAGAGAATGCGGATTATACATGCCTCTTTAACTGGGCTGGCACATTAAAATTCGGCACAGCTCTGGCTCAAGCAGTTTTCGGCAGAGCAAAAACGAAGGGCAAAGGCAAAACTTACTATGACACGGCAGACCCCACACCTAACAGAGGTGCAATCGCTGAATTGATGGAAAAGGTTTTAAAATCCAATCAAGTGGATATTCTGAGCCTAAACGAGAATGAAGCAATCATTTACGCCTCATTGCTTGACAAGACTCTGGATGGTAAAAAGGAGCATTTGGGGTTTGCTCAGTTAGCGATGGAAGCTGCCCGCGTTTTAGCAAAGCATTTGCCAGCGAGAATTGACTTGCATACCACGTTTTTTTCCGCCACCTTAAAGGGAAAAACTGAGACAACGGTTCCTACGTTTAAGATTAAGGTTTTACGGGCAACTGGCGCAGGTGACGCTTGGACTGCAGGAAACATTTTAGGCGACAGAAACGGTCTTTCAGACGAGTGTCGTTTAATGTTGGCAAACGCGGTTTCCGTTTGTTATCTTTCTGACCCCGCTGGAAATCATCCCTCCCAGAGTAAACTTTTGAAGTTTATTCTGAAATCAGATAGCAAACTAAACGTTTTTTCATTTTAACTTCTTCATTTTTCACATATTTCTAAAGGCGCAAATTCTTGACCCAGTTTCTGTAGCATTGTAATGGCGTAGTATGTGTCTTCGAACGTGGATATGCCGAGGTCTGAGCGGGCAAAACCGCCGTTTTTGTTCTGGCACTTCAATATCCATTCTATCGTTTGTGTTGGATACCGGCTTTTTTCGCCAAGCAAGTCAAGCGTCATTACGCCATAATAGGTATGTTCCATATACGGCCCGAAATTCATCGGTATAACTGTGAAGCCGCCGTAGGGTTTTTCGCACGCCCTCACGAACCTTACAGTTTCACGCAAAGCTTGGAGACTTTCGTTGAGAAGGCTCATAGAAGCAGTTGCGTAATAGGTTGAGTTAATGTTTGATTGCCTTTGTGTTCCGAAACCTCCGTCATCATTTTTGAAATGAAGCAGCCACTCTGCCACTTTTTTCGTGTTAACCTTAATTTTCAGCAGGTCAGCAAGCTCAAGTGCCATGAAGGTTGTCGTAAACTCTGAGGAGACTTCAGCAAAGACGTCTGTGGAACCAAAATACTTTCTTGAGTTTAAAATTGAAAGAGCGTATTTTTTCAGTTTTGCTTCAATACTTTTGCCAAGCAACAGTGAAGCTTTAGTTACGTAATAGATTGAGTAGATGTTGTCTAAACGAATGTCGTTTATGAATTTTTCAGTTTTTTCAATATTAGGCAAATTTGCATTTAGCAGACTTAGAATACTTAATCCATAATATGTGTCTTGAGCGTTTGATTCTGCGCCCTGACAAAAAGTGTAACCGCCATCTTCGTTCTGACGATTAATTACGTAATTTGTTATCTTTCTGGTCCATGTTGGGTCGCTTAGCCGCTTTACTTCAACCAATGTATTGGTCACTCTGATTTTAATTGGTAGAAGCTATCAGCCTTAGCCCTGTGAAGCAAAGGCAGTTAAAGGCGAGCCTCATCGCCCAGTAATCTTGGATAAGACTGCCAAATAAGCGTTTCTTCTTTGTTATAATAGATTGTTTAAGTAAGCATACTGATAGTATTGATATTAATTAGACCATAGCCGAGAACGTAAACCTTTGAATGTACTCGTTATTAGCTCTAACCGTTAAACGCACTTTGCTGAACGGAAAAAAACAACGTAAAGTCTTAGTGCTTGCGCTTCTTGTAGTAGACTAATGAAGCTGCCACCGCAGCAACTGCAACCGCTCCAGCAACAACCATTATCGTTGAAGAATTCGTCTGAGTGTACATGGATGGTGAAGATGACGGCGAAATAGTTCCTGCTAAATCCTGCCCGACGCCATTAAATTCAACTATTAAGTCGCCTGGCAGAGGCTCCGCGTACTCTGAATGCTCGATTATGGAGACTGTTTGGTTTGTACCGTTTTTCGTGGATGTGTAGTTTATGGGGTTCCATTGTGTGTCGGTTTCTGTGGTGTAAGCTTTGATGTTGGTGACGTTTGGTTCAAAGTTTATTGTGTAATGGCATGTTGAGTTGTTGCTCAGCGGCGACAGATATCCGCTGATGTTCAAATTATAGAGAAACAAGTAGCTTCCATTCACAATTTGCAGTGGATGTTCATACTGAACTTTAAGCACAAAATAGTCTGGAACAGAACCAATGTAGCTGTAAATCATCCACCAATCCCCGAGTGCAGTGTGATGCAGCTCGCTGGGATATTCTTCGGTGTAATTGGTCCAGCTTAACTCTTGATTATTATAAAAAACATGGATGTCAGTGGTGTTGGGAGGCATCGGATACAGCATTGACAACCCGCCATTAAAGATGCTATCTAACTGATTTAACACGTAAATAGGGAAGTCTCCGTCAACCATAGCCCACAAGGTACCGTTAACGCGTGCAATAGTATAGTTAACGTATTCTACAGGCATTGCGAGGACGGGAAATGACACGGCAGAACTGGCACAAATCAGATTAATAGACCCTAATTGAGGCCCTGCCGAAGCTAAAAGAACAAAAATCAGAATTAGCGACACCGTAACTTTCTTTGTGATGTTCATACTGTTAACCTTTTTCAAACTGGCTTTTTTGTCAAATTACGGTTAGTGCGTTTTTTGAAGTAAATTAACACGCCTGCACTTGCAGCAATTGTTGACGCCGCAACAGTTGCTATCAAGACTGTTGGAAAGGGTTTTGCTATAGCTGGTTGTGATATAGTGAAAACCGTTGTATTTGATGCACCGATTCTTCCGTACAAATCCGTTGCGTAAACTGTTACATTGTGTTCTCCATAAGGCAGGTTTGTTAGTGTTGTGTTTCCAGCAATAGTTACGTTGTCTTGTCCATCTAAACTGTAGGTTATTTTCGACACGGGTTTGTTTAGAGTAAAATTAAGAGCCACAGTAGCCATACTGTAGCTTTCGTTCTTAACAGGCGGTGCAGTTTGGTTTTCAATGGGCAAGGCTGCTACTTTGGGCGGATTAGCGTCCATATTGAAGGAAACAGTATTGGAAAGAGAACTGTAGTTAAAATAGCGCACGCTCGCCCAAGCGAAGCCGAAAAGTGTTCCAGTTGCGCCTTTGCAAAGTAATAAAAGTTCCAAAGTGTGCGTGCCATCCTTTAATGCTGGGAGAGACATGGAGTGTGTATAGGTAGACCATAGGTCATTATAGACTGGAACTGTGTAAGAGGTAGGCAAGGTTTCATTATCTAAAATTATTGTAGCACTTAAAACCTCGTTCACATATGTCCAATTCTCTGATGATGCCAAGCTGAAATTTAAAATAACATTGTTAGAGAAATAGGTTTCATCGTTTAGAGGCGATTGTATGTTTATTACTGGTGAAGCATCAAATGTGCCAGTCACTATAGGGTCTGCTTTTGCAACTTTAATCTGTGGGGTGCTGAGCATCAGTGAGCACAGGATTATTGAGAGGAAGACTGCTATGAGCAAAGCTTTCCTTTTCACAGGCGGTCGCTGTTACACTATTGGTTGTTAAAGCGATAAAAGGTTATTTGTACAGGTTTCAGGACTAAGTAGTTATTTTTTAGTCAACATTTCTTGACTAAACACAATTAGGCGAATGGGCACGTTTAGTAAAGGTTCTTTAAAGAAGTTGGGCAACTTAACAATAGTCATAGAACATGTTTGCATATTGCTAAGTCTCTCTAGTTAATATCAATACTTTCAGTATTTTTACTGTTAAATAAGCCAAATTATTTTAAGCAACTAGCTTTAACCATGCAGTAACAATTAACTATAAGGTTCGGGTACAGATGGCTAAACTGTTCGGAAGCTCAGGCGTTAGAGGCTTAGCAAACGTTGATTTGACGCCTCTTCTTGCATGCAATGTTGGTTTAGCCGTGGCTGCATATGCAAAAGCCAAAAAAGCAGTTGTAGCCCGTGACACTCGAGTTTCAGGAGACATGCTTGAGGACGCCTTGGTTTCAGGTTTGCTATCAAGCGGCACAGACGTTTATTTGGCGGGCATTGTTCCGACGCCCACTTTAGCTTATGCCACAAGAGCGTTGGGGGCAGACGTAGGATTCATGCTTACTGCCTCGCATAACCCGCCTCAATATAACGGGATAAAGGTGTTCAGGGGGGATAGCCTATCATACGCGGACGTGGACCAAGATGCTGTAGAAAACAATGTGTTGAAGGGAACTTTTGCACTGTCAGATTGGCGTAGTCTAGGCAAAACCATCCCTGTTAACGCAAGCCAAATCTATATGCAAATGGCGTTGAAAGCTGCCACTCTCCATAAGCCCTGGCGGGTTGTCGTTGACCCAGGATGCGGCGCCACCTTCAACATTGCCCCTGAACTTCTCAAAGCCATTGGCTGCAAGGTAACTGCTATTAACGCTCAACCAGATGGGTATTTTCCAGCACGAAAATCTGAGCCGACCGCTGAATCGCTCAAGGATTTGGCGAACATTGTCAAAGCTCTTGGTGCTGAAGCAGGTGTTGCTTTTGATGGTGACGGCGACCGGGTAGCTTTCGTTGATGAGAAAGGCACTTTTGTCAGCTTTGACCGTTCATTGGCTGCGTATGCTGCTTATGCGCTTAAGCAGAGTGGCGGTGGAACAGTAGTAACAAATGTTGAAGCGTCAATGTGTGTTGAAACTATGGTGCAGGCACAAGGCGGCGGGGTCATTCGCACCAGAGTTGGGGATATTTACATTTCAGAAGCCGTTAAGCAGTCGGGTGCAGTTTTCGGCGGCGAACCGTGTGGCGCATGGGTGCATCCGCAAAGTCATTATTGTCCTGATGGACCGCTTTCTGCAACGTTAATGTTTAAGGCTTTGGAGGAGGAAAACAAAAGTTTAAGCGAGTTCATCTCTGCTGTTCCAGAGTACATTACTCGAAGAGAAAACATTGCGTATGAGAACGCGCAGAAGTATGCGGCAGTGGCAAAAATTGGGGTTGCACTAAAAACAGAGTTTGCAGATTACACTGATTTCTCAACGGTTGATGGTGTTCGATTAACGCTAAAACATGGTTGGTTGCTGGTTCGGGCTTCTGGAACGGAACCGCTTATCCGTTTAACTGTCGAAGGAGAATCGTTAGCAGTGGCAAATGATATAACTGAAAAGGCAACAGCAGTAATAAGGAAAGAAGTTGAGGCTGAAATGAAATGAAAGCTGTATTACTTGCGGCTGGCGAAGGCGTCAGGCTTTTGCCCATAACGGCGACGCGTCCTAAGCATTTGATTAAGGTTAGCGGAAAACCAATTCTGCAGTTCTGCTTGGAAGCGGTAAAGAACGCTGGAATAACTGAAGCAATAATTGTAACGCATTACATGGGTGACATGATTCGCCAGTACTTCGGCGACGGCGAAAAACTTGGCTTACGAATCAGTTATGTTGAGCAAAAAAAAGTGCTTGGCACAGGAAACGCCGCTGCTGTAGCTGAGCCGTATGTGGATGATGATTTTATCCTCGTTTACGGCGACTTACTGTTCGGTTTAGATGCGGTAAAGAACGTTTTACACTCATATAAACGCGGGAAAACCGCTGCGGTCATGGGTGTCGTCCAGGTTGATAAACCTGAAAGCTACGGAATAATCGAGTTAGACGAAGAGAAAAAAGTTAAGCGCATCGTGGAGAAGCCTGTTGCTGGGATGGCGCCTTCAAACTTGGCTAACGCTGGCTTATACGTTTTTTCCCGAGAGGTTTTTGATAAGATAAAGCTGACAGAAGCTTCCGTTCGCGGTGAATGGGAACTCACCGATGCCGTAACCTTGCTGGCTGAAGAAGGCAAAACGGTTTTGGCCGCCGAAATTTCGAAGGATGATTGGTTTGATGTAGGCAGACCTTGGGATTTGCTTGATGCTAACAACTGGGCTTTAAAACGCATGGAGCTCCAAGTTTTAGGAGCAATAGAGCAAGGAGCCCACCTCATCGGTCCAGTTTTTGTTGCGGAATCAGCCCGCATCCGCTCGGGCGCTTACATTGAAGGTCCAGCCTTTATTGATGAAGAATGCGACGTGGGACCGAACTGTTACATTCGGCCGGGCACGAGTTTAGGCAGAAGCGTGCGTATAGGCAACGCTTGCGAAATAAAAAACAGCATCATCATGGACCACACGCATATTGGCCACTTATCCTACGTCGGCGATAGCATCCTTGGCGAACGTTGCAACTTGGGCGCTGGCACTGTTATGGCTAATTACCGTTTAGACGAGGGCTCCATCAAAATGATGGTTAAAGACAAGTTGATTAACACTGGCAGACGAAAACTCGGCGCAGTTCTTGGTGACAACGTGAAAACAGGGATTAAATCATTATTTATGCCGGGAATCAAGGTTGGCGTAAACAGTTGGGTTGGACCAAACTTTATAGTTGAGCGTGATTTGCCAGCTAACTCGATGGCGTTTCTAAAGCAGAACTGCGAAATACAAAAAAAGAAACCCTGAAAGTGCACATCCCGTTGAAGCGCTGAAAACTCGAAGGTTACCCAAAGGCGAGTTGAAGAGAAACAGACGGAGATGGAGAGACGCCCACATGCACGGGTGTGCTGGACCATCTTGATAGTAATTTAAATATTTGGAAGGTTATTTCGTTTCCTTAATGGAAACAAAATCAATGCATGCCTCTATGTTCGCTGAAGCGGTCATTCAACATTCAGGTTTTCATGGAGCTAAACACCATTGTCAGCAATATTAAGAACTCTTCATAGAGTAATCGCGCTTTTCGATGAAAATGGAATCGATTACATGATAATTGGTGATTATGCCCTTCCTTTCTATGGGAGAATCCGAACAACCGTTGATCTAGACATTGCCGTGGCAATTGAAACTCAGAAAAAATTTACTTATCTGCTGAATCTACTTAGAGCCGCTGATTTTGAACCAACCATCTGTTCCCCAAACGAACCTCTATTAGTAGTCGACCGCCAAGAAAAAATTGAGTTTGAGGTTTGGACTAAACCTGACGGAGTTATTTTTGACGACGAAACACTAAGGCGTCGTAGAAAAGCGCGGCTAAGCGAAGACATTTCAGTTTGGATTGTTTCTCCTGAAGATTTCATTGTAACTAAGTTAGCTAGACCTAACCGTGGCGTTATAGATGAGCAGGATGTGAAAAGCGTGTTGGTTAGGCAAGAGGGAAACATAAATTGGAAATACCTTGAGGAAAGAGCAAGAGAAGCTGAAGTGCTCACAATTCTGAAAACAATTCAAGACGAATAAGCATCTCGCTTTAGCTTTAGCGGTTTTCTTTTTTATCTTTAAGCTTTTGCGGGTTGGTTTAGGCTTTGGGCGAAGGTTTCTGCTTGCTTAATGTCGTCTTTGTTTGGGTGTTCCTTGCTTAAGCCTCCCACTTATTTTAGTAAGCCCATAAGTGTCAAGTCCTGCACAGTTAAACTCTCCAACAATATTGAAGTAATCACATTGTAGTTTGTCGCGTTTAAATTCCTGGTCAGGAGGTTCAACTGCTGAAAACCAAGCATCGTTAAAGTAGTTCTGAGCAACGGCAAGAACATCACTCTCCTTCCACTCGCGCTTGAAAGGCAAAAAACATAAATTAATATGAAAAGCTTAAATGTGACAGGCGTCACACTTTTTTAGTAGATACCTTGGATTCCAAATGAACAAAAAACGCTTTTTGACGCTCACAATAATAATCCTCACAACCCTAGCCCTGACAGTCTACAACTCGAAACTACCCGCAACCCAGGCCCAAACATCCAACACAACAGCGCTTACAATAACGGGACTTGTGCAAAACCCTCTGAGCCTAACCCTCAACGACATCGAGGCTATGCCCCAAACCACCGAATACGCCATATTAATCTGCGTAAGCGCACCAACAATTCCCTTGGAACGGGGTAACTGGACAGGCGTCCAACTTTCCTACCTGCTTCAACAAGCAAACGTGTCTTCAGACGCAGTCAAAGTTGCAATGTTCGCACCCGATGGCTTCGAAGCAGACTTAACCGTACAAATGGCAACGCAGGACAGCGACATATTAGTAGCTTACCAACTAAACAACATATCATTAAAGGGACTGCAACTGGTTGTGCCTAACAACTACGGCTACAAATGGATAAGCGACCTCACCCAAATCCAACTTGTAAACTACAACTTCTTAGGCACTGAGGAAAGCGCAGGGTACCCAGACGACGCAACAATAACTGCTCAATCAGGAACCCCCACATTGCCAAATCAAACATTGCCACCTCAAGCAACTCCAACTCAAAGCTCTACACCTACACCAACAGCCTCGCCCCAGTCACCTCTGCCCACGAGTAGCCGAACGACGACGCCAGCCACTTCAAGCCCCAAGCCTCAATCAACATCAACATTTCTTATCTACATCGCCACGGTTTCCGTCATCGTTGTTGTAGCCGCCGTAGTTTCAGCGGTAACTTTGATAAAACGAAAGAAAGTGGAAGCCTTGAAGCGAGAAGAAGCCGCACGTGCTCCTTCATCCCTTTAACATCAAAAAGGGTTAAAGGTTGCCATTTTGAGATTTCCATTGTTGGACTAGTTCCGCCCGGCAGAACTTGAACCCAATGCCATTTGAGTTAAAAGGAATTAACCTTGCAGAGTTTCAAAAGTTCCTTTTACTGCATGTACGTGCATTGGCTGCTGGCGTAGTTTGGGGACTTTGTGGCTTAGTTTTCAGTCTCTTTCGAAACGTTAAGAAAACAACTGTGGCAATAACTACGACCGCGACTGCCACCTCAATTATAATTAATGAGGTGTTAGATGACCTAGATGGACCACCAAAAGCATAAATGTTATCGTCGTATGAGCCTATGTAGACTACGCCGTTAACAACAGCTGGAGACGACAGGGTAAAGCCGGTGGTGTAATTCCAGAGTTTTGCTCCGTCTGTAGCGTTCAAAGCATAGACACTGGAGCTTGAGCCTATGAAGACCACGTTGCCAGCTACAGCAGGAGACGACTGAGTACCGCCAGTAGTGTAACTCCAAAGTTTGTGGCCGTTAGTAGCGTTCAAGGCATAAACATTACCATTTAAGGAGCCTACGTAGACTACCTTGTTGACAACGGCCGGAGACGAAAAAACAGGACCGCCAGTAGTGTAATTCCAAAGTTTGTCGCCGTTGGTGACATTTAAAGCATAAACATTGCTGTCAAACGAGCCTACGTAAACCACTCCGCCGAGGACAGCAGGAGACGAAACAACCCAACCGTGGGTAGGGTAACTCCAGAGTTTGGCGCCGCTAGAAGCGTTCAAAGCATAAATGTTACCATTACCGGAGCCTATGTAGACTACGCCGTCTACTACAGCAGGAGATGAATCTACATTGCTGCCGGTGGTGTAATTCCAGAGTTTTGCTCCGTCTGTAGCGTTCAAAGCATAGACGCCGCCTAAGCTAGCGAATGTTGGCGGTTCAGGCGTTATACCTTCACTAGAGCCTATGTAGACTACGCCCCCTTCAACGGCAGGAGACGAGTCAACATAGTTATAATAGTTGCCAGTGGTGTAATTCCAAAGTTTGTCACCATTAGTAGCGTTCAAAGCATAAACAATGCCAAAATAATTGCCATTTAAACCGGCGGAGACTTCTGAGCCTATGTAAACTACGCCGTTTACAACTGCAGGGGACGACTCAACATTGCTGCCGATAGTGTAATTCCAGAGTTGGATACCGTTGTTTGCGTTCAAAGCATAAACTTTACCGTCGTATGAGCCTATGTAGACCACGCCGCTGACAACAGCAGGAGACGAACCAATCTCGCCACCAGCAGTGTAGTTCCAAAGCAGCTTGGGAGTAAGCACTGGACTGCCTGTTCCTACGCCACTGTGAGACGGATCCGAGCGGAACATTGCCCAGCCTGCGTTCGCAAACGGAATAAATACCAAACTGGAAAGAAAAATTATGCAAACCAAGGCTGCTATCGCACGAACTTTGACCATCCGACAGGCAAACCCCCTGGTCTCTCTGCGCTTTGGAACTATTAAAGACCTTCTCAATCCAAGGGTTGTCGCAAAAGGGATGTCATAGGATAAGTTAACTCATAATTTATTCTATATTTTTATAGGTTCTGATGATTAGCTTAAACGAGACAAGCTCCAATAATTCAAGACGAATAGGCATCTCGCTTTAGCTTTTAGCGGTTTTCTTTTTAATCTTTAAGCCTTTGTTGGTTGGATTAGGCTTTGGGCGAAGGTTTCTGCTTGCTTAATGTCGTCTTTGTTTGGGTGTTCCTTGTTTATGCCTCCCACTATTTTCATAAGGCCGTAGGTGTCAAGTCCTGCACAGTTGAATTCTCCAACAATATTGAAGCCTTTGGATTGGAGTTTTTCTCTAAGTTGCTTGTGGAATCTAGCCGTCCTTCCTGTTTGACCGCTTGTTGAGAATATGAATGCTTTCTTGTCGGTTACTTGAGGCAGCTTGTCGGCAAGGTCAAGCAGAGATTTATGGAGTTTTCCAAAGTAGATTCCTGAACCGAAACCGATAAGGTCATACTCGGAAAGACCATTTGGATTAATCTCTTGTGGCGTTTTGATTTCTGCATTTAGGATGCCTGCGATAGCCAACGCTATTTTCGCCGTGTTCTTATGATGATAAGAAAAACAGATGATTAGAGTTTTCATAATTTTTACGACAAACAAACTTTAAAATGTTAAGCTAATATATTTTTTTGTTTGGAGGACACCGCTAAGTTTGTTTGTGGTAGTTTTGCGTGTAAACGGGACTTTACAAAAATCGTGATGAGTGGGGTAGGGTATCAATTTAGCAACTGAATTTCTCTAGCTAAATTGAAAGGTATCTTATGGAAAGCATTATTATTGCCAAGTTTTTGTATACTATTTAAATCAAAGATAAATAGTGGTAGCGCAATCTCGTTACCTTAAAGGAGAAATAAACTTGTCTGTAGCACAAAGAAAGTATTTCACTGAAGTCGCAGCGTTAGCAGATAAAACCGTATCTGTAGTGACAACTACCGGAAAAATATTCAACGGCACACTCATCGGCATCAACCAGGACAACATGAGTCTATGCCTAGCTGACGCAAAAGACGAAATTGGAACCTTGCTTCATCGGGTTTTCCTAAACGGGAATGTGGTTGCTCAAATATCAAGTGCAGAAAGACCCTTCGACCTTAAAGCTTTAGCTACAAGACTTGAAAAAGTCTTTCCAACCATGGTTAAGCTATATGAAGACAAGGGTTTCATATGGGTCATGGATAAAGTGAAACTAACAGAAAAAGGCGTTGTTGAAGGTTCAGGTCCAGCTGCCGACCGAGTGCAAAAAGTATACGAACAATTCATGAGCGAAGTTAAAACCTAACTAAATAAACCAGCGAAGTTGTTCTTCCTCTTTCTTCTTTTCTTCTGTTATGGTTCTTACAATTCCAAAGGATTCTAAAACTTTCTTTATCTCGCGACCGCTTTCTTCAAGCTTTGACAAGTCAACGTTAAGCTTCAAGTATTTACCAAGCATAGTCAACGCATACCGGGCAGCGTTCACGTCAGGGTCCATTCCCGGCGTGTCAACCAGCAAAGAGAAACCCTTCAAGTCCCTAATCCTTGCTAAACCAACGGATAAGCCAGCGATACCGAAAACGTGTCCAACCATCACTTTAGTTCCTAAATCAAGCGCCTCCTGCATCGTATCCAAATCCGTGGCTGTACTGTAAATCGCTGGTAACGGCTGCGCCTCCTCTTTCTTGAAGCCGCCGATGGATATTATAAAGCGGCAGCCAAACTCTTGAGCTAAATCAAGCACTTTATCAACAAGCTCGTATTGCCCAACAGTTGTCAGCGCCTGCGTGTTTCCATACCAAATAATCAAGTCGCGCCTCCCGTCCTCCCGCTTCGCATAATAGAGCTCGTTTATAGGCGAAAGCGTACTGCCATCCTCAGTTGTTACCGCAAAATCCTGAAATGACGAGGAAAAAATTTGGACGAACCGTTTAGCCTTTAACTCCCTAATCAAATGCAGCGCGGCAATATTCGCTACAAACCCTATGCCCGGCAACCCTTCAATCAGAATCGGATCGTTTAGTTTCGGTCTTTCACTTATGTCTATTGAGCAAACCATGGTTTAGCATCTCTCTTGTCGGTATTAGACAAATCGATGCGATATAAGGTTGCCTAATCTAAATGTTGGACATTGCTTTTGTTTGCTGTCTTCCAATGATTTGCAGGCTAGTGTTTTTTATAATTGACCTGTGATTCTTGTTTAGGCTTCAGCGTTGAGTTTCGAAATAAAAGAAAAAGACTTGCTTGGCAGAATAGGCAAACTTAAAACTAAAAGTGGAACAGTAGAAACTCCTCTGCTATTCCCAGTAATTAACCCCAGCATCCAGCTTGTTGCGCCTAGAAGGCTTAAGGAAATCTTCGGTTTTGAAGCAGTCATAACTAACGCTTACATACTCAAAAAACGCTATCAGGATAAACTGGTCAACGAGGGCTTACATAAATTTCTAGACTTCGACGGTGCAGTCATGACTGATTCAGGAGCTTATCAAATCCTCGTTTATGGAGAAGTTGACGTTACTCAAAAAGAAATCGTTGCTTATCAAGAAGGCATCGGCAGCGACATCGCCACCATGCTTGACATACCCACAGGCTGGAAAATAACCAAAGAACAAGCCGAAGGAACCGTGGCTGAAACGTTGCACAGAGCAAAGGCTTTTTTCAAAACTAAGACGCGAGATGATATTTTATGGGTTGGGCCGATACAGGGTGGAAGACACCTGGATCTTGTGGCAAAATCGGCGCTTAAAATGGGAAAGCTGCCCTTCCAAATCCATGCGCTTGGAAGCCCAACAGAAGTGATGGAAAGCTACCGCTACGACGTATTAGCCGACATGGTTTTAACGGCGAAAAAACGTTTGCCTCTTGAGCGTCCGCTGCACCTGTTTGGCGCTGGGCATCCAGCAATGTTCTCGTTAGCTGTGGCTTTGGGTTGCGACCTTTTTGATTCAGCAGCTTACGCATTATACGCGAGGGAAAACCGTTACATGACCGAGAATGGCACATGGCGGCTTGAAGAAATGGATTATTTTCCATGTTGCTGCCCCAGATGCTCCGCGGAAACGCCGAGGGGACTGGAAAAAAGGTCGAAGCAAGAACGGGAAGTTTTCTTGGCTGAACATAACCTCTATGTTTGTCAAGCAGAGCTTAAGCGCATTAAACAAGCTATAAGGAACGGCAGGCTTTGGGAGCACACGGAAATGCGGGTTCATGGTCATCCAGCGTTGCTTTCAGCATTAAAGCGGTTGCAAGGTCATGGTGATTTTCTTGAAAAGTACAGTCCAACTGTGAAGGGCAGCGGATTCTTTTATTTCGACTCGGTAGGGCTTGTGCGCCCTGAAATAACCCATTATCGCAAACGATTAAACGAACGATATGACCCGCCGAAGAATGCAAGGGTTCTTTTGCTTGTGCCGCAAACAAGGAATAAACCGTTTCATAGGGCGCCTGAGTTTAAGAAGATAAGGCATCTTTTTCGCTGTTTAGGCGAAGAGCTCGCCTCGAAAATTCACATTTGCGTCTACTCTGCTCCATTCGGGGTGGTTCCGCTAGAGCTTGATGAGATTTATCCACTCAGCCAGCATGAGGCTGCTTTGCCGCTTGACTTGGAAACCGTAGACTACGTTGCAAGTCAAACCCGTGAATACATCAAGCGCATGGCGTACGCTGGTGTTGTTTTGCTTAATGATGCTAAACTTTGGAAAGACACCGTTAAAAAAGCCTGCAGGTCAGCGTGTAGAGCGAAGGGTTTAGCCTTTGATTTTGTTGATGCCGATGTGGAAGGAAGCAAAGAGATTTTAATTCGTTTAGAGAACATTTTGCGTAGACAGTTGAGCGAATACCTTGATTCAAGCTGATTTACATATTCACACTGTTTATTCTAGTGATTCTCTTATTCAGCCGAAAACTTTGGTTGACCAGCTTGTAGCGCACAGTTTCATTAAGGCTGTAGCCGTGACGGACCATGACAGCGTAAGAGGCTGTAAGGCTACGGTTGAGTTGGCTTCGGCTTATCCTGACATTTTGATTATTCCCGGCGTAGAAATCACCACGCCAAGTGGGGACATGTTGGTTTTGGGCACTGAGGAGTTGCCGCCAAGACCTTGGACGCCTGAAGCTGTGGTTGATTACGCTAAAACCATAGGCGGAGTTTCTATTGTGGCGCATCCTTATCGTGAGTATGGCATGGGCGATTTAGCGAGAAACTACAAAGTTGACGCCATTGAAGTCCTAAACGGCGGATCCACGTCAGCGGCGAATAACCAAGCCAAAGAGCTTGCCAAAAGTATGGGTTTGCCCGGGACAGCTGGCAGCGATGCCCATCGATTGTCAGAGTTGTTCAGTGTGTGCTCAAAGATTGATGCTTCTTTAGATGTTGACTCTGTTTTGAGGGCGATTAAGAAGGGTTCTATATCAACGCAGGCAGCAAGAGGGTCAATACATATTTAAAACAGCATAGTTCATTTTAAACCGTTAACTGTTAACAACAAGGATTGGTTTGATTGCAAGTCGGATTTTTGGGCGGCGCCAGAGAAGTTGGCAGAATTGGCATAACTGTTAAGTCTGAGAAAAGTAAGGTTGTGTTAGATTACGGTGTCATGCTCGATCATGAACCGGGTTTTCCAATGCATGTTCCGCCGAAAGAGCTTGACGCGATAATTTTAACTCACAGTCACCTTGACCATTCAGGCGCCATACCGATGTTTTACATTAACGATAAGAAGCCGTTGTACACGAACAGGCTTAATTTAGAGTTAACGCAGATTCTTATTCAGGATTTTATTCATCTGTCAGGTTATTATTTGCCTTTTGAGTATCTTGAGCTTGATGCTATGATGCATAACAATAGGCATTCAGATTTCGGTGTTGAAGAAGCCATCGGTGACATGAAGGTTAAACTGTTCGATGCTGGTCATACGCCTGGAAGCGCTCAGGTGCTTATTGAGGCGGATGGCAAGAAGATTCTTTACACTGGCGACTACAACATGGAAGACAGTAAATTGTTAAAAGGTGCATCGATGAATTATGGAGATTTGGATGCAGTAGTCACTGAAAGCACCTATGCAAGTGAGGATCATACACCGCGGCCCGAGCTTGAGAAAAGTTTTGTTGAGGCGGCGACTGAGGTGGTTGAGCGAGGTGGAACCGTTCTGGTGCCAGCGTTCGGTGTAGGGCGTGCCCAGGAAATTGCTTGTGTTTTATCAGCGAATCATTTTGAGTATCCTGTTGTTTTGGATGGGATGGCTCGGGAAGCTAGCAGAATAATAATGAACTACAAAGAGTTCCTTAGGGATCCGAGGCTTTTTATGAATGCTATGCACTCGCTGGATTGGGTTGATGGCTGGCGAGACCGACGAAGAGCATCGAAGGATCCGGGCGTGATTATTTCACCTGCGGGCATGCTGAAGGGTGGTCCATCACAGTTTTATGTTTCCAAAATAGGCAAGAAGGCTGGTAACGCTATTTTCTTGGTCAGTTATCAGATTCCAGGAACGCCTGGCAAACAGTTATTGGATAAGGGTATCACCATGATTGATGGAAAAGTAAGTAAGGTTAAGGCGCAGTATCGGCATTTTGATTTCTCTTCCCATTGCGGTGCAAGTCAGCTCAAAGAAGGACTGCGTCGGCTTGGAGGTAAACCTAAAGTTTTCGTTGTTCACGGCGCAGAGGGCAACTGTGAGCTTTTGGCGAATTGGGCGAAAACTGAGTTGGGGTTGGATGCGGTGGCGCCGAGGACTGGAGAAACCCACGAGATATAGGCTGTTTATTATGAAGATTGGTATTTTGCCTATTGGGGAAATAGCCCCTGATGTGCTGGTTGGGGTTCAGCAGGGTTTAGTTAAAACTTTTCCTGACACCGCTTGCACGATTATTAAGAAAGTTTTTCCTGTTCCTATGTTGGCTTTTGATAAGAAACGTAACCAGTACAGTTCCAGCGTGATTCTTAATGAAATTAGGGCTTACGCGTCTAAAAGCGAAAGGTTTCATGGTGTTTTAGGGGTAGTTGATGTTGACATCTTTGTACCTGAAATGAACTATGTGTTTGGTGAAGCATACACTCCTGGGAGGGCAGCTTTGATTTCGTTATGGAGGCTTAAGCCAAAGTTTTACGGTGAAAATGCCAGCTCCGCTGTTTTTGTGTTGCGGGCTTTGAAGGAGTCTATTCACGAGTTGGGGCACACGTTGGGTTTGCCGCATTGCCCGAGAAGTTTGTGTGTTATGCATTTTTCTAATTCTATTTTTGATACGGATAAAAAGCAAAGCTTATTGTGTGACCATTGTTATTTGGAAGCGTCGTTAGCTATTAATAATTTAGGTAAACAACTGTGACTGAGCAAGATAAGCTGGACAAGTTCAGGTTTCAAATTGTTTATTTGGTTCCGATACTGACAAGTCTTGTTTTCGGTTTAGGCTGCGCTTACCTGCTGATGCCGCCAGCGATACGATCGACGGCTATTCCGGTTACGCCTATTCCTAACAGCACTCCCGCAGCACCTGTTGGCAATGCGATTTACTTTGTCGTTATCGTGGCAATAAGTGCAGCGTTGTTTTATCTTTTAATTAAGCGACGAAGCAAAAATATCATCAAAGGGTTAATCATTGTTGCCATGACTGCTGCGTCCTTGTTGTTGTCGCTGGTTTATTTGAACGCCATCCTCTCCACTTATTTTCCAAATTTGAACATTCTGCCCGTGCTCATAGGCATCTGCTTAGCAATTACAGTTCTGTTTGATCTTGCGATTTTCCGTTTAGGCAGCATTCCCCGAAACGTTGCTGTAGTCGGCATCGGCGGTGCACTTGGTATCTTCTTCGGCTTCTCAATTCCATTATGGAGTTCAGTGTTGATTTTGGCGTTTTTGGCAGCGTATGATGTTTTTGCGGTTTATCGTGGTCCAGTGGGAAAAATTGCTCAGTCCCCAGCAGGAATGGATCAGCTTCAGGGTTTGAGCTTTTCTTTTAAGGATATTCAGATGGGGCTTGGCGACTTAGTATTCTACTCCATGCTGACTGGAGCCATGTTCTTCAGCTTCTTACCCAGCATTCTGCCCTGTTTAATGTCAATTGTGGGGATTATGGCAGGTTCAATCGTAACGTTTTTCATGCTTGAGAAAAAAGGAATCTTTCCAGGTTTGCCTTTTCCAATTATGCTAGGGTTAGCAGCCGGATTAATCACTGGTTTGGTAATCCTTCCGCTTCTTTAATTAGTAAATGTGTTCCAATCAAGGTTCCGATCACATCCAAGAACAGGTGCGGCCCTAGCAAATAAAGCAGTGTACAGCCCTTTTTTTGGCATCGGCGTCCTGTGGTTCCAAGTTCAAAGCCGCAGAACAGGCAGAATTTTTGTTGATGGCAAGCCGGGCTGTTGTAGCTTAGTTCCTCTACGCCTTGCAGTGACAACGGCGCCTATCGCGATGATCATTGCCACAATAACAACCGCTATAATTATGGTTTGATAAACAGATAGAAAGTTTGCAAGGTCGTTTGAAGCGTTGGGTGCTGTTTGTGTCCACCACTGGCTTGTTGAAGCTGGGTTGAAGGAGGATACGTCAGACTGCAAGTTTTGTTCGCTGAACCCGCTTTGTCCTGCCGAGGGAAGTGTCAGCATCTGATTCGTGTCTACAGTTATTGTGTTGTTTGTGATTGGATCAATGAAATAGACTGGGCCGTCAATGACCTGAACCGTCGTCACCCCGTCGGAGACATTTACAACATATTCAGTGTTTTCACCCGCGATCACTCCTTGAGGTACCTGGATTAGATGCGGGTTACGCTCATTGATGTATGCGGTTCCATAATGTATCAAGAATACTCCGCCCTCGACGACTATCGCGACTGCCGCAGCTGTTCCAACTGCTTCTCCAAATAACGCCACCGCAAGCGTTGCTTCTAATGGTATTGATATCAGCATATCTGTAGCGTCTTGTCCCCAGCTTGGAGGCAGAGCGGTATCTGAGGGATACATTGAATAGGCAATTTGGTTATCCGGCGCAGGCTCCGATGTAAGAGCTACCCAACCGGCAGCAGTATTTCCGTCCAAATACACGGTTCCATCTTGCATAGGATAGCTAAAGCCGACAATTGAGTTGTTACCAGTCAAAACTGTGTTTCCAGAGCCCATTTGACCTGAAGAAAGCGGCACATCCGCGCCTGTATTTGTGAACACCGCCGAGCCTTTACATAGTGAAACGCTGCCCAAAAAGCGGTCGAACGTCGGCTGCGTTGGCGTTGGCGTGGACGATGAAGTTGCTGCCCCGCTTACTAGTTCCCCATACCATGTGCCCGATCCTGAAACGGTTCCAAGAGGCGAAGTAGTGGTTAAAGTGTATGTTCCGCTGACGTAGGTGGCGTAGGGAAAATTGCCATTGGCTGTGCCTTCAGCTGTTCCAAGGCTCTGATAGCCTCCGCCTGAACCTCCGAAGTTGACAAAAGTCCATGTGTCACCTGAACTGCTATGAGCTATATTTCCCCCGATGTTGAATCGAAAAGCCTGAGCACCGCTAGAGTCCAAAAGCCACCACCCGGCGCTGTCGGCGGTTTCGCTGAATGTACCGCTGTAGGTGAAGGGCTGCACTATTACGGTTGCGGTCTGGCCGTCGTCGTTCGTCAGGTTCCAGATTTGGGCGCTCACCGCCGTGCTGTTTGAGGTTTCAGTGGTAAGCTGAGCAGACAACGGCGTTATCTGTGCCGCAAACAGTAATAGAATGCATAGAACTGGAATGATAACCTTGAATTGAGTGGCGGCTTTACTGGTGAACCTAAAAAATACATCGGTAATTTTTCTTTTTTGCATGTATACCCTTATCCTATAGGCGCTTGGGAATCTGAAGGGTCCGATATAAAATGATTTGAATATAAAATTTATGAAGTTTAAAAATGGATATACTAAGTGAAGGCTGAAAAGTTATTCAAAGTCTACTCAAAATTATAGAAAGTCTATGGTGCGGATTGCAAAATTCAAAAGTAATTCTAATTGGTGTTATTGTTTGATTTGGGGAAACTTAACTTTTGATCGGGGTTATCGCGTCTTTTTCTAAACTTTAAAACTGTAATAGCAACCGCTACAGCAACTAGAATGCCTACTGCAATCACATAAATGTAAACCGTAGTCGGATAAGACAGCAAAGAGGTCTCTTGTTTGGGGATGGGGGATGGCGTAGGGGGCAGGATAGGGCTTGGGGATTGTATGATCGGCATATTGGGTATAAGTTTAGTGTTGTTCCAATAGATGACGTTGCCGTATCCCACAGATTCGATCGATCGTGATCCATCTGGGTAGACTATGTCTAAGTTATTGGAGTCCATTTGGAAGAGTGTGCTTATGCTCATGCCGATGTCAATGGTAAGTGAATCTGGATTCCATAGCCCCCAGATTTTGTCCTCTGGTCCGCGAAAACCGTAACCATAATACGCAGGGAGAACATACGCTGTTCTGTCGCTTACAGGACTGATTGTTCTAGGGTTGGCTTGAACATACTGCCAGAACTCCTTCATAGCGTCAAGCTGTCCTTGCTGTAGGACATTTTGAGTCCAGTTTTTGTTGCTGTCAAACACAATGATGTATTTTGCGCCATTTTCATAAGCCAGTATCATGTCGTTGTAAAGATCTGTCCCGTTCTCTAAGTAGGGGGGCTGAGTGTAGGTCCAATCTAATATGACGCCCCAATCCTTGTTCTGAACAATGGCTGCACCCCTGACGAGAGCTATGTTCAATTGTCGGCTGTAATTACTGCCAAACTCTGCAAAAACCGTATTATACCCAGCTTCATAATCGTACCAGTAAAGTGCATAGTCTGAGGTGAACAATTGAAATTCTGTGGGGTAAGCAAAATTCTGGGTAATTGCGTACGGTCCGCTGCGCATCCACCAATTCAAGATGCTAACGTACTGGTTCGCCGCATCACTATAGTTATCTGCCGATGTGACAATCGGGTAATTGGATTGGTCAATTTGCTTTCCGCCTTCTTCATCATCATAATAAATTCCCAGAAAACTGCTACCCCAATTGTTCTTGGCATATTCAAGCCATTGGCTTGAGGGATAACTAGGTTTATCGGAGTAAACTATGAAGGTCATGCCCTTGTCATAGACGTACTGGCAGATGACAGTAAGTCTCGTTAGATTATAGTTTCCAGTGCATCCAATCACAAAGAAATTCGTGTAAGAACTCACATTATCGATTAATTGTTCAGTTACAGCTAAGCTTGCGAAAGCGACATCAACGCCGAAGTACAGGCTGGGCGCAGTCTGTGTGGTGTCGGCTTTGGTTGTCGAGGTGCAGTTTAGGAAAAGGGGTAAACTCAGCAGAAGAATGAGCAGAATTGTCAGTTGCTTGAATTTCATTTAGTCTAGACCTAAAATTCTATGAGCTAATAAGACTTTTCCAAAATTAGCACATAATAAATAAAACGGGATTAAAGCTGAATTCTACATGGCTGAATTCTACATGTTCTTTTAGTGCCTACTTATCTGGACATTTTTCTTTAAGAGGGCATTCTTGGCTTCGATGCTTTTTGCAGTACTCAAGGTTTAATCGAACAAGTTGGGATTCGTAGCGTTCCGCGTCTTCTGGGTTTAGACCGATCTTTTGTGCCGTTGCAACTGCTATTGGCGAAGGTTTCGGTTTTGCTTTTTCCCAGATTCCGCGCAGTTCCCTTAGGAATATGTTTACGCCTACAGGGCCAACCCCTTTGAACTCTTGTAAGCGCCTCTCCAAGTCTTCTGGACCGCTTGATTCGGCATAGAGTTGTTCGAGGTCGCCGTACTTTTCTTTCAGCATCTTTGCGATTCCCAGAAGATTTGTGGCTGTTGAAAAGTCATATCTAGTGTAACCGCCAGAATCAAGAACTTCCACGAGGCGGTCCCATCCTGCTTGCAATATGGCATCAGGGCTTGTCAGCTCCTCTTGTTCAAAATAAAGGTAAGTCTCCTTGGCGGTTTGCGCTGAGATTCTTTTGGCAAAAAGAACCGAAGCTAAGAACCATTTGAACCTATCCTCAGGTTTAGATAAGTCAAGGCCAAGCTCATGTGAGTAACTTTGCAGCTTAGACAGTCCTTCCTTTACGGTCGTCATGAAAAACAAGCCAGTTTATAATATGATTAGGTCAGATAAAAATGTTGAATCCCGTTTATTCGGGGGAAATTGAAAAAGCTTTTTAGCATATCACGTGGCAAATATCTAGTCTCAATTTAAGGAGAATGAAAATCGTGAGTTGGGACAGTAAATTTTTCAAACAAGAGAATGTTTTGGGAATGCAAACAGAATCGCGTGAAAGAACCGCTGGCGGAGAAAACAAGTTTATACTTTGTTCAAGTTGCAATCAACAGATTGGCACTGTGTCAATCACGCTTTATGAAATCAATGAAAAACATTATTGTTCAAAATGCTATTTTCGAACGATAGTTAATCAGGCTGTAGAAAGAGACCATTTTGACATAAAACGCGAGAAAGAAGCGCTAAAACAGCGATCAAAATAATTGCAGAATAGAGCGTTGACTAACTATCTTATTTTGCAAAACTTTCATTGACTCTGAAAAGACACCTACTTTACTGAATATGACTGCTCACCCCCACTTCAGTTTTGGAATTATTCTGATGTAGGCTACATTCCCAATATAGACCGTTCAAATCGGAAAAAAATTGAGAAAAGTGCTATTTTATGTTGTTGGTGGCGGAGGTCTTGTTCCAAGAACGACAGTTACCTGTATCTGCGAGGTTCCTCTAACAACGGTTATGAGCAGATTGTCGCTTGGCAGAGTATTTTCTTCTAGGTAGCTTGCTAAATCATCGCCGTTGGTGATTGTTTGGTTGTTGAGGGCAATTATGATATCGTTGACTTTTAATTTGCCATCTGAGGGTCCTCCGCTTACTACTGACTCAATTCTACAGCCATAAGTGACGCTGGCGCCGGTCTGCTGGGCTAAGCTATAACTCATGTCCTCTTCTTCGATTCCTAAGTAAGAGTGCCCATCGTATGAGCCGGTTGTTATCAAATCGTTTATTTCTTTTAGTATGGTGTCTGATGGAATAGCAAAGGCTAATCCTTGTGAATTAGAAACTATTGCTGTTGTAATGCCAACAACGTTTCCCGCCGCGTTAAGCAGGGGTCCTCCTGAATTTCCAGGGTTTATAGGTGCGCTTGTTTGAATGATGTTAGCTATTGAGTAGTTTCCAGCTATGTCTGGTTCTGTTATTGTTCTTCCTAGTGCGCTTACAACGCCTGTTGTTAAGGAACCTACAAGTCCATAGGGATTTCCAATAGCGATGACTGATTCTCCCACAGCTAACGTGGAGGAACTTGTGATATCAAGCGGTTTAAATTCGGATGCAGGTGCACTAACGGAAAGAACTGCTAAGTCAGAGTACGGGTCTGTTCCTAGAACTGTGGCTGCGTAGCCGTTTCCATCTGAGAAGGTGACACTTAAGTCTGTGGTGCCTTGAACAACATGGTAATTAGTTAATACAACGGTTCTGCCTGAAAAGTTATAGATGAAGCCTGATCCCTGCTTGGTACCGCCGCTGATGTCGCCTTCTATTAAAACGATTGAGCTAAGTACGTCTTTATATAAAGCGGTTAGTGACGTGCCGTTCTGCAGAATGATTATGTTTTGGTAAGTTGCGTTTTGGAAGCCTTTGAGGTACGAAATTTGGCCTTCTAAACCAGTAATTTGACTGTTTAGGCTATTCACTTGGCTGTTTAGACTATTCGTTTGACTATTGGTGATGTAAAAACTCGCTAATGCTCCAACTAGCAACCCTGCCACAAACAGAAGTATTAGAAGGCTAGCTAAAACTTTACTAGAACGCTCGGACGTCATCATTCTATTGCGCCTTGAAAAGTGAGTTTGCAGTTTAGAAGATAAGAGTTGCTATTTTCTGCGGTCAATTATCTCCATTGCTTCAGGTCCAGTGCCAATTAAAACGACAGGCACTCCTGTTTTGTTTTCAACTTCCTTCACAAAGTCTTTTGCTTCCTTCGGTAAATCACTGTATTGTTTGGCACCCCTGCAGTTTGGGAAAAGGCTATCCAGTTTTGTCATTGCCGCTTGTGTTGCACCGTTTATCTTGGCGGTTTTCTTTGCCAACTCAAAATCAAATGGTGCTGAGCGTCTGTCTCTTCCTGTTCCAGCTGCTACTTCAAACCAGCCTCTTTTCTGCGCTTCCTCTTTTGTTATTTCTCCAGGTAACGGTCCAGCGCCAACTCTTGTTATGAATGATTTATAAACTATTAGAACATCGTCAACTCTTGTCGGTCCGACTCCTGCTTCCGAGGCGATGGCTGATGCGTCTGTATCTCTTCCAGTCACGTATGGGTACCCGCCGCTCAAGAACAACGATAACATGAAGCCTTGTGTGCCTTCAAGAAGCACTTTTTTGCCTTCATCTAAGCCATCGTTAACTTCCTTCACTTGGTCAGTAAGGTACGGCTTCAACTCGGGTATGTCTTTGGCTAATTTCGCTGTTCGTCGGACGCGTTCTTCAATGGCTGGTCCAACGCCCCAACCTGTGGTTCCAATGCCTTTGTTGACGGCGCTTGCCTTGTCTTGGGCGCTGTGTTTTTCCTCAATTATTGAAGCGTTCAAATCTACGCCTATTCTGCCCTGCACTTTTGTAAGTTCTACTTCTTCAAAAAATTTCTGAACATGGATGTTTGCACCTGCTGCAATGAGCAGGCGTGTTTGAGGGTTTAAGAAGGCTGCGGGAACCATGTGTAAAGCGTATTTTTTGCCCTCGTACCAGACGGTGTGTGCTGCGTTTACTGAGCCGGTTCTGACGCAGAAATCAAGTTTATCTTTAAGGGCTAAATAAGAGATTATTTTTCCTTTGCCTTCGTCTCCCCAAAAGGCACCGACAATTACCGTGCAAGGCATCTCAAGTTCACCGTTGACAAGTCATCTCAAGAATTATTTAAAGATAAGGCATCTAACAGGCATCTAACACGGCTTATTTTCACTTTTCCGTTTCTTTTCTTCAAAAAACACAAAAATAACTTGCTGTCAATGCAAACTCAAAACAGCAATAAATAAACTCTGATTTTTAAAAGAAGCTTAAGAACGCCTGTTTGCTGCTTCGTTGTCGATTCTCTCTAAAAGTTTAATCACTCTTTTGCCCTTCAGTTTTTTCTCTTTTTCTGTAATGGTGCTTCGTGAATCACAGATATCGTCCAAAATAATTCCTTTTTCTTCATCCATTATAACAGGGTATACTCGACAGCCTGCAGGCCTATCAGCGTAAACGTTGCATTGGCATTTTTTGGGGTTGTAGAAGACACAGTAGCCTTCTTGGTTTTTGAGTTGTGCATAACCTTGCTTGTCATATTTTACGAAATAGTTTTTACTGAAGCCCCTCTTTTCTAACCGTGCGATGTCCTTTTCGGATAGAAGCATTTCAGTTTCTGTACAACAGATACCACAGTTTGAGCAACGCATAAGCTTGAAGTGTTTTGACCTGTATTTTTGTTTTTATGTTGCTTTTAGTAACATTTTAGCCGGCTCTTTGCACCAAATTTGAATTTAACAATTCAGCCCAAGCGACGTTTCTTAACGGTATGCGGGTGGTTCTGCGGTTTCCGTACGGAGTGTACTCGATGAGGCTGTTTTTTCCTGAGCCCTTATGGATTCCGATTAAATGCACATTTATTATCACAGCGCCATCTTTTAAGTGCAGGTTAACGTTTCTTCCAACGTATGATTTGGCACAGTTAACGCTGAAGTTCTCCATTGTCTTTTCACCACTCTTGTTCTTGGTCAGCTATTTTGATCCAGCATTGTTGGCAAATGGGCAATTTTTCGCCTTTTATCTCAATGTACAGTTTGATGTTTTCGCTTTTACAGTCGTCTTTCCAAGGGTTTTTACAATGCTCCATGCATTTTACCTCTGAAACATCCGCTTTAGCATTTAGCGCTTTTAAGGTGATTGCAGAAACTACTGTTTGGAGCAGGGGAGGGGTAAGTGAAAGTAAAACATGGGGCTTTCAAAGCTTAAAGGGCTGCGTTAAAAAAAGGATTATACTTTGGACAATGATATTTGGCTGCTTTGCCGTTTTTCTAGAATCGTGTCGTATGCTGTCTTATTGGCGGTTCTAACGGGTTAAAGGTTAATTATTTGCGGCGTTATGGTTTCCTTTGTTATTTTTAACAATCCAACAGATGGTTTATGCATGAAGGATGCTGGGTCAGTGGGGCTTCCAGGGTTAATGAAGAGATTTTTTTCTTCCCATTTTATTTTGGAAGCATGCGTATGCCCATAAACAAAAACGTTGAACCCATTCTCTTTAGCTATTTTCACCATCTTACCTGAACCTTGAAGAACGTTGGGATCATGCATTACACCTATTTTCCAATCGAAAATTTTAAGTGAATTAAGCTCAGGTAAAGCAGCGTTGACTTCTTGATTATCCATGTTGCCGTGAACCGCTAAAACTGGTGCAATCTGCTCTAGTTCGTCAATCACTGATAATTCCACCAAGTCGCCTGCGTGTATAATGAAATCTGCGTCCTTTAAGACCTCGAACACTTTTTTGGGAATACACATGGCTCTTTTAGGGATATGAGTATCAGAAATTAAGCCGATGATTTTGGCGGCTTCGAAACTTGCCCTCTCATGATTAGTTATTGTTTGCATGCTGGTCATTTTGCCGTTGACAACACTGAAGTGGCGCTATCTTAGTTGTTAGAATGGGTAATATTAAAATTTTACATTTCAAGAACTTTTGAGCATTTTAGAGTTAAAGGCATCCTTCTTTTTCTCCAGGGCTGGGTATCTCCAAAAAATAAAAGGTAAATTTTGGGGTGAGCAAATACTAAGAAAGCTTGCTTAATGTTAGCTCATGAACCTTTTCACGGTTTCGTAGAGTATACTTGTTCCGTAAACAAGGTTTTCTATAGTTATTCGCTCGTCGATGCCGTGCATTCGTTTATTTAATTGATCGATTGGTTCATCTGGAATCATCGGTTGGAAACCATAGCATATGCTGCCTTTTTCTCTGAAGAATCGTGAATCCGTTCCGCCAGTGGCTAGTTCTGGTGTTACTCCGCAGTTGGGTTCAAATTCTCTAAGAACAGTTTTGATGATACTGTAAAGTGGTGTTTCCGTTGATGATTCTGAACCGTCATGCATTTGAATAAACTCAAAAGTCAATTTTTCTAAGCCCACATCTTTGAGCAAGCCTTTGATTAAATCAATTGTCTTAACCACATCTTGCCCAGGCAGTATTCTGCAGTCAAATACTACGTCGCATTCTGAAGGTATAATGTTCTCTTTGACACCGCCATGAATCATAGTTGGCGTAATAGTCATCTTAGTCCGCGGTCTAATTTCCTCAGCCAAAGCTCTGTCTTTTTTTGCTAACTCATCTAATATCTGTTCGCTTTGCTTGGGATTAGCAAGTAAACGTGCAAACGGCTCCTTAAGCTCGGGATTATACTTTGCTATTTCAGCAAGATACTGCTTAACTGTAGGAATATACATGGTTTCCGGCTGGTAATTCTCTAGTTTATCGATGACTTTGTATATGCGCATAATAGCGTTATCAGCTGTGTTTGGAGTGGAACCATGACCTGGGGTTCCTTTTGCTTTTATTTTAAGCCATAAAATTCCTTTTTCTGCCGTCTGCACTGTAAAGACGTTTCCTTTTTCTGTGGGAACAGCCAGTCCTCCGCCTTCATTAATTACGTATGGGCACCAAATTTTTTCTCGGTAATGTTTCAAAAGGTAGCCTGCGCCTTCTTCCCCGCCTTGTTCCTCGTCCGCAGTAGCTGCCAAAACGACATCGCCTTTAAGTTTGACATTGTTTTTCTTTAAAAGTTCCATGACTAGCACTTCGCTGGCTGTCATACTCTTCATGTCTATGGCCCCCCTGCCATAAACATAACCGTCCTTAATTGTGCCGGCAAAAGGGTCAACGGTCCATTCGTTTGGGTCAGCTGCAACCACATCAAGATGCGACAGTAAAAGGAGGCTGGGCTTTTCACCTGTTCCCTTAAGCCGTGTGATTAAACTGCCTCTTCCGGGCGCTGACTCGATAACTTCTGTCTTAAACCCTACGCTAGCTAAGTAATGCGCTAGGTAAGTTGCTGCTTGGGTTTCGTTTCCTGGCGGATTTGTTGTATCTATGCGTATTAACTCTCTAAGCAATTGAGTGACTTCTTGCTTTACCGTATTTAAAATTTGAGTTGGCATATTTTTTCGAAGCTCCTGTATGTGTGTAGGTGTTTTTTCTCTTAAGAGTATCTATTGGTCTGTTACTGTTGCCCTGTTAAACTGGAACGATTTTTTGTTTATCAAACAATGATGTTTATATATGATGCCAAAATCGCTATTGAATGATAAAGTTGGTTGCAATGAAGGAACTTAAACCTATAGATTACAAAATACTGTTTGAATTAATGAAGGATTCTCACAGAAGCGATAGGCAACTAGCAAAATCCTTAGGTGTTTCCCAACCTACGGTGACCCGAAGAAGAGCCATGCTTGAAGAAAACTTCATAGAAGGATACACTGTTGTACCAAAGTTTGGTCAAATCGGCTTTGAAATAGCAGCTTTCACATTCTTGAAAAGCAAACTTAAATTTAAAACAGGCGAAGAAAAAACTCAAGCTATACAAAAAATGAAGGACTGGTACATGAAACAACCCAATGTGATTCTTGTTCTGGACGGAAGAGGAATGGGTTGGGATGCCATCTGCATTTCGCTCCATGAAAACTTCTCAAATTTCGCCGAGTTCATAAGAGCACATGATTCAGAACTGTCTGAGTGGGTAATTGAAAGCCAAACTTTCCATGCTGATTTGAAAGCGGGAATCACAATCAAGCCCTTCCACCTTAAATATTTGACAACACCAAAATAAACCAGCATAAACTGCTTTACTTTTAAAGCGTAAAACGTTAACATGCTCTCCATGCATTCTATTTCCTTTTTTCAAAATATTTGCCGAATTGCTGCTTTCTGTCGGATTAGGTAGCCTTTTTGCTTGGTAATTTAACTACCAAAAAGAGTACCCCTTCAGGTTAGCGAGCTTTTTAAACGAGCCTTTGTGTGTTGTGATGAAAGCGCATAGTTAAAAAACTGCATTTCCTTCGCTAAATTTTTAAAAAATCGGGCAAATTCGAAGCTTATCATTGCTTATCTTCGTTTTATTTTCTTTAGCAACCGCTTTTTAGGAAGCTTCGGTTTCTTTGTTCTTGAGGCATCTATAGCCAAACCAATCGACCATATTCTTATTAGCTGTTAACTGCATATAAGATTTGATATTTTTTTGCTTAGGAAATAAATTGTGAACAATGAGTTTAATGTTTTGTGGTTGGAGGGCAGGTTTTGTGTGTTGGCTACCCATTGCCATCCGTCATCGAGGAGAAAGGAGAAGGCTTCGAGAACGGAAAAATTCTTTTGGCTTGAGTGGTTTAGCCTTCAACCTTAACTTACCCTCCAATCACTAACAAGACTCAAGATACGCAAGAATACTTAAAAGAATTATGAATCAAAAATAAGTATTAACGATATAAGTAAAAAAATTGGCTAGCTTATCCTATCGCTAAAACGCCTTCCAAAATATTTGTTTCAGGAATATCCAGTTGCTTAGACAACGATGATTTCAGAATGGACGAAAACTCCGGGAGTGCACCATTATAAGTGATAATTTGGTTACCCTTAAGCGCATCAGCTTGGAAAACTTTCTCATCTTCCTTATAGCAAAAAGACAACGTTTGAGCATGGAAAGCTAAAGTTTGAAAATCTTCCCACTGCCTGCACCGCAAAATCACGGAAGGCTTACCCTCAAGCACCAGAACAGGCGCAGGTGCAGTTTGACTTGTCTGCTCTTTGACTGCGGCAGGAAGTGCTTCTTTGGGTGTGCTGGGTGTGCTGCTTGATACGTAAGTAATCAAGTTTGTTACTTCTTTCTGCAGACTGTTTATTTTTTCTTCAACTTTTTCTACTTTACCGCTTAATTCACCTGTATCTCCAAGTTGCTCCGTAACCGTCGCCAACTCATTAATCAATTTGTCTAAATCTTTCTCGTGCTCTTTGAGAACGTTCACTATGAAGTCCAAGGCCTCTAATGAATCATCCTTTGACTGTGAATTCTTCGCCAATCTAAATATCCCTCATACCTGCCAACTCATTATGCAGAAACTGTAAATAAAGATAGCGAATCCTCAAGCAATATCACAGTAACGGCATACCTATAACTATTAAGAATCATTCTTTCTAATATATGATGATTTGCGATACTGTATGACAGTTTACGATACCGTGTTTCCGTTTCCTGTGCGTCTGCCTATACCAAATAAAGTAGCCTGCTTCCACCAACGCTATGTTGTTCCATTGACATTTCAATATGCAACGTAAGGGGAAAGTCTAAGGTTTAACGTCGGGACTGGAATCTGGAGGCGTGGATGCTTCAGGTGCAGGTTGAGGTGCAGCTTGAGGTTCAGGTTGAGTAGCATCTGTTGAAGGTGCGGCTGGTTCAGTGTTGGCTTCGTTTTTAGGGGGGCTTTGGGTTGTGGTTGTGGTTGAAACTTCCTCGTTGGGTTTTAATTGTTGTTTTAGTTGTTCCTTGAAGATTTCTCTGCTGTTTTCAATGACGCTTTCTCTGTTGTTGTCAACGTCGATTTTATTGATGGTGCTCTTTAGTTCATCAATGTTGACTTTGAAGTTAGTGTCGGCAGCTAAATTCTTTAGGATGCTTTCAAGCTGACTGATTTCTTCCTTGTTTTCTTTGTCTCCTACAACCTTGCCGAGTAAAAGGTCGTTTAACATGAAATATGCTGAAATCACTGATTTCGCATCCTGAAAGTTCGGATGGTTCTCTTTAAATTCATCATCAACGCTTAAGTCGTGAAAGTATCCATACGTCGCTTTTAAGATGCTGAAGGCTTCGTTTGAGGCTTCTTTTGGAATCTGCCTTTTCACGGCGGAATGGATTTTTGAGAAGTCCAAGTTCAAAGGCGGCATCGTTTGCCCCGTGAAACTGATGTTTTCTCCAAAATCGTTGGAGTAGCCTTCTATTTGTTGCCAATTTATATGCTTCGGCTGCAAGCCAATCAGGACATCAAACGAATGGTCAATGATGCCTACTGAAGAGTTAATTATCCCTAACAGCTCGTTTCTTCTCAGAGAGGCTTTCTCTTCTTTCTCGTTGTTCTCCTTGGATTTCTGTTGGTCCTCAATATGGGCGGCAAGCATTTCGTTAACTTGACCGACCAATTTATCAAATGAATCGGTCTTTTCCTTGGTGAAAAACTCGTCGGTAACATCCTTCCACGTTATGCTTAACTGGTTCCCAAAATTTTCAATGTGTGTTATCTCATAAACTGGAATTTCCTTGACGACAATCCATTGTTTTTTACCTAAACCTTTGGCAACAAAAAACTTTACTGCGCTGCCAGAAACCTCAACTTTAGCTACCTGAATACCCTTCTGCTTTTTTTTCAGCGGGTCCTCTTGACCTGAAGAATCACTGGATTGCTTTCTAAGTTTCATTTTGCATCTATCTTTAATTGATTTTTCAATTTATAAACCAATGCATTAAACGCTGAAGTTAGCTGTAACTTGGAATGTTTGAGGAAGCCTACATGAATCTTTAGCCAGAGATTTGTGTGTGCTCAGCCTACCTCCTCGGTCTACTATATGCTTCTATTAGGCTTCAAATATGATTCAACATAGTTCAACATAGAAATAAGTCGCGCACTTTCTGCATGAAACAGTACTTTTTCTACATATGAAGAGTTTAGTTATGTTGGTTTTAGGCAAGGTTTTAGAGCTTTGCCAAGCTAAGTAGTTTTGAAGGCGGGTGAATGAGCAAAACCGATTTTGTTTCCAGCATAAAAGAGAGCGAACTCGAAGAAGGCAAAATGAAACCCGTGCGTCTCAAAGGCAGACCTATTTTGCTGGTACGAGTGGGCGGCGAAGTTTTTGGAGTATCAAACCTTTGCCCGCATGAGGGTTGCTCTTTTGAAGGAGGAATCCTGACAGGTTACCTTGTTATGTGTCCATGTCATGGCTGGAAGTTTGATGTGCGAAACGGGCAATACCAAGAAATCCCAGAAGTAAAGCTGGTGTGCTACCGATGCAAAGTCGAAAACGGAAAAATATACATTGAAATCAAAAACAAGGAATAGTAAATGAATGGCCACTGATTGGTCTTCTCAACAGTGCCCATTTTAAAGGGGAATCTGCCTGCTGTCATAGTAAGAGATTGCATCCGAAAAACTGACCAACCAAATTAACGAGCACCCATTACTTGGAAGAAGCAATTGAGCTTGAACTAGCCGAATGAAAAATTAAATAAGCAACTTACCCCTCTTATGGTTGTTGAGAAGACTTGACTGATCAAGTGAAGTTGACTGTTATTTCTGATCATGGTACAGCGGTTCCTCCAAACGGTTATAATAATTACGATAAAGACACGTTAATTACTTGCAAAGTCAGCAGTCCTGTGACTGAGGATGGAGCAGTCTGGGAGTGTAAAGGTTGGTCTGGCACCGGTTCGGTTCCTGCGACGGGCAAAGGTACAGCAGTGACTTTTCCAGTTGCCGGAGATTCAACGATTACTTGGATTTGGAAAAAGCAAATACTTACTCCAGCCCAAATAGCAAGCGTGATAACTCTTGTGGTCATCATTGGCTTAGCTGTGTTATTTTATGAAACCAAATATGCGCTTCCGATGGTAGTCTTCGCAGGTGCAATTGGAGGACTCATGCACGAAATAGTGCAAAGTCAAGGAAAATACATTGTGCCCACCACAGATGACACAGGGAACTTTTGCCTCGGCGGTCTAATTGGCGTAATCACTGGTGTTATAGCTGGGTTTATCCTATATTCAGGATATAGCGCAACATCTGCAGTATCAGCGAGTGGGTGGCTGTTTACTGAAGCCTTCCTAGCAGGTCTAGCAGCTAAAGGAGTCGCAGACGCCGTTAACCCACCACCAGCAAAAAAAGGAGGAACGGATGCCGGCAACCCACCAGCCGCTACACCACCACCAACTACACCACCACCAGCAGCTACACCACCAGCAGCTACACCACCAGCAGCTACACCACCAGCTAAAGGAGTGGACGCCGGGAACCCACCACCAAAAACAGGTAGTACTTAGCACACCGCAACAGTAGCAGAACAAGCAATAACTTTAAAACAACCGCCAAATCAACAGTTATTGCCAATAAAATTTTAGTTTCACACTGCATAATAAAGCCTAAAACACCATTATTGTGCAAAATCAACACAGCACCAATCTGACAAACCTAAAGCAAATCAAGCCCTGCCCTAATCTTCTCCTTTTCCAATTTAGCTACTTGTTTAAAATCTAATGAAAAGTTACGATTAAATGTGTTATTGTGGTTTCCATGTGCAGTTTATTGCTTTTTGCTCGCAGGCTAATACGCATGGAGTGTTGTTGGTTTCGGGTTTGCAGGGAGAGCAAGTGTACTTTATTTTTTTTCGATGCTCCTCGACAACTGAGGCTACAGTTTTATCTTCAAGGTCAATAAACATAGTCTCCAGCTGAAGGGCCGATTGGGGACACTGCTTGACGCATTTGCCGCAGCCGCTGCACTTGTCTGTGTCAATAGTTATGTAATACTCGCCTGAACCATCAGTGTAGCCATAATGCGTAATAATAGCCTTCAGCCCTCTTGTCTAAGATTTTTGCGCCTTCTCATACAGCGCCTTACCAAAAAGCGCTGCACCAAATGCACCTGCAACCATTGGGTCTAAACCGTTTTCTCGCCAGTTAGGCATCGGCAGACACTTAACGCCCAAATCAACCTCTATTCTGCTGACAATTCCAATGTTTTTCGATTGCCCACCTGTAATGACCAGTTCTTTTTCTAAGCCCACTCGGTTGATTAAATTGGCCATGCGCATTGCCATAGCCCGCGTGTAAGCAGCCAAAACCTTCTCTTTAGACCAGCCCTTACGCAAGAGGCCCATTGCTTCGGTTTTTGCAAAAGCCACGCATGTACAGCTTACTGGCGGCGGCTCTTCATCAACCTTTAATGAGATCTCACCGATTTCTTCAATAGGAATTTGTAGCAAATCAGCGAAAACCTCCATGCCTCTGCCTGTTCCAGCCGCGCATTTATCATTCATCAAAAAAGAAACAACTCTGCCCGTTTCATCACAGCGGATGGCTTTGATGTCTTGTCCTCCAACGTCAAGCACGGTTCGGACGCTTGGTCCCCAAATGTAATTTGCGCCTTTAGCGTGGCAAGCAATTTCCGTTATCGCTTTGTTTGCCATGGGAACATTAACTCGCCCGTAACCTGTGCCGACAATGTATTTGAGGTCACCGACTTTAAGCTTAGTTCCCTCCAGTGTCCAGTCTAAAGCTTTTTTGGCGCTTTCAGGGCTGTTTGAGCCAGTTCGTGTTATTCCCCAAGAGTACGCTTCACCATTAATCATTATGGCAGCTTTAGAACTGACTGAACCAACATCAACGCCCGCAGTGATTAGGTCCCTGCTTGTCCATTTCTTGCCAGAGACCACGTGATGGTATTCACGCCAACGCCAAAACTCAAATTCCTCTCTAACACTGCTTGGCTCTTTCATTTTTTGCCCTCCTTGGCTCTGGTTGCCGCTGTAAGAGCTGCACCTAAAGCTCCAGCGTAATCGGGAAAATCAGGAATCAACACGTCAACCCCCAGCTTTCTCTTCAGTGACGCAACAAAACCAACGTCCTTAGCTACACCGCCAATCAAAACCACATCGGGGTTTATGCCTAACCTGTTAACCATGGATGAAATTCGGTCAGCCATCGCATCAAAAACTGCCCGGGCAATTTCAGGCTTAGACTCCTGACGATGAATAAGCGAGACAACATCTGATTCGCCGAAGATAACGCAGGAAGCGTTTATGGAGCTTGCACGTTCTGCCTTAAGTGAAAGCGGACCCATCTCCTCCAACTTAACCTCTAACGCTCTGGCCATCGCCTCTATGAATGTTCCTGCACCAGCAGCACACCTTTCGTTTACGATAAAATCAACCATAACCGCTTTCTCATCGCATTTTACGGCTCTTGCTTCTTCAGCGCCGACATCAATTATCGTTCTGGCTTTTGGGAAAAGGTAAACTCCTGCTTTAGCGTCAGCGCCCATCATGCTTACAGTGCCATTAGAATAAGGTGCCATTTCCATAGCTGAACCCGTAGCAGCAAAATAAACCACATCAGAAATCTTCAGGTCAGCGTCTTTTAATGCTTCGTTTACTGCTTCTTCAGCGGCTTTGGTAGGATCGAACCCTGAGAAAGCTTGCCCTCTTGAAATGACAGCGTCATCTTTTAGCACTACCGCTTTTACTCTTTGAGTGCCTAAATCCATTCCGACAGTAATCATGAATTCACCATTAAATCTCTGTTCTTGCCGTTAACATCTCAAGGAACGCTTCGACACGCGTCTTCATTTGCCCCACGTCTTCCCTAGTGTACTCAGTGTCAAGATAGTACGCAGGGATATTTATTTTGTCAAGAGCTTTCTTGATTCTGTTATATTCCATTCCGTAGAGCATGCAGCCTCGCACTACATAGTAAATAACGCCTTGAACGTTCCATTCCTTAACCTTATTTATCAACCAGTTAATTCTATCTTCATTTCCGTCGCTTGAAGTGAAGCAGGGGCAAGTGGAAGACATAAGGTACCGTTCTCCAATGGCATTAAGCATGTCATCCATGGTCCATTCATCCACGCCAACTGGGTCGTTGAGAATTCTCTCGCCTGAACAGAGCTCGTCTGCAACGATGATGCCTTTAGGATTAGCTTCCTCAACCAGAGTTGGCAGCTTCCAGTTATCAGGCCAAAACATTGGTGTTCCCGTAACTAATACCCGCGGGGTCTCGGGCGAGCAAACCCAATCTTTGCGTTGAATTCTTTTTTCCAGTTCATCACATAATGCCTCAGTTTTCTCGGTCCACCGCACCTTATCATCCCACAAGTACGCTTGATTAACCAGCATCGCGTCTCTGCCCATAATTACTGGTTGACCTTTACGCAAATCCTGTAAGCGTCGAAAAGCTTTTGTTGCCTTCTGTGTCTGCTCAATAGCCTCTTTCAAGCTTTTCCTTGTAATCTTGTTGCCCGTAAATTCCTCAATTTGTGCTTTCATAAGTTTTATTTCATCATTCCAAAAACGAAGTGAATGAACAGAATCTTTAACCCTTGGAATATTCATTCCCCAAACAGTCTTGTAATCACTTAAAATTTCGCTCAGCTTAGTCATTCCGTCACATGTTAAAACGCTAATCAAAGCATCGCTCAACTCAAGAAAAGGCGAAAGCCCAATCATTTCCGCGCCAATAGTTGAACGAATAGCTGGACAAACCTCCACTGGCACAACCCTGTCGCCAACTTTAGAAGCATCATACCAACCTGAGTTCACCCTGACTGGAATGGCACCAGCCGCTAAAATCAGCTCTGTCGGAGCAAACAAGCACATGTAACCGATAACTTTCTTTCCCTTCTCCTTCTCAGCCAAAATCTCGGTTGGACGTTTACCGAACAAGTTTGCGATTTCATCAAAATACTTCATGGCTTCAGGTCTGTTAGGGTCGGTTTTTTTCATGCGCTCAATATTCTCAGCCATAATCTTCTGAGAGGCCGTTTTGATAGAGTTTCTAAGTTCTTCGATTTCTTTTGTGGGGATTTCAGGCGTATACTTTTTTTCAATTTTTTCGTTTTTCATTCGTTTCTTCACTCACTTGTTGATGGTTCTAACCAGTTTCTTGATTTGAATACTGTTTTATTTCCAAGCTTCACTTTTAAGGCATCTTCGTAGGGGCACATTTCAGCGCATCGCAAGCATAACATGCACATCGAAGTGGTTATTTTTCCTCCCTTCTGCTCATACACATCGGGTACTTGTGATTGACATACTCTCTTGCAAACGCCGCACTTTGTGCATTTTTCCTCGTCTTTGTCAATATAAAGCAGAGGTGCCCACTTGAAACCTTTAAACCTATTCACAACCGCCAATGAAGCGCCGGTTGGGCAGAAGCGACACCAAAATCGTCTAACAAAAAATGAACTTGCCAGCGTAAAACCGACAAAAGCCACTGCGATTATTGGAGCGATATTATGGCCAGCGTAGTTGAGGATGTCTTGAGCGTAGGGGTAACTGAAGTTTATATGATTAACAACTAATGGACCAGCCCAGGGAACAACCAGTGGAATCATTGGGTCAAGCAGAACACTGTATATTCGGAAGGGACCAGCCAGTAGTTGCACCATAACAACGGCAAAGTTCAAATTTGGAGGAGGTTGAATTCGCCATAAGAGAATGGGCAAAAACAAGAAAAACAGCAGGATTAGGTATCTTGATTGATGTAGGCTTTTGTTAAGTTTTTCAGGAATGTTGCGGTAGCTAATGCTGAACGCTTTTCTTATTGGAATCACCAGATCCATGAGTAAGCCGAATGGGCAAAGCCACCCACAGTAGAGCCGACCCAAAACAATAGTCATTGTAAAAACAACGATCAGCACATAGAGAAGCGGAATAGAGTAAGTGAAAACGAAAAATATGGCTGCGAAAGCGACCGCCTGAATAACTAGCCTAACGTAAGTGATTCTTGTCGCTAAGTTCTTCTTCCATATTAAAATGGTGAGTATCCCTGCTATCCCAAGTCCTGCAAGCACTGCAACTATTAGTATGTCGCCTATGATTTCCCAAATCATTTCTTTTTCACATTTTAATTGGTATAGTTGAATTATGAGTTTATTAAAAGTTCACGAGCAAACGCTCTATAATACATATTAGAGGGAGAGGCTTCAGGTGTGAACGGCATACAGAGGTCTCGATAAATTTTTAATAATCAAAATATGAAGAGCACCTTTTAAATCTTCCATATCTTTGCTGCCTCGTCAGTTTCTTTCAGTTCTGGCAAGAAAACTTGGGTCATTAAGGAGAAGGTATTACGCGTGTATTGTACTCTTTCAGATACGCCAAGTTCGCTGCCGTATAGGGGTAGCTTTCAGCAGTCGTGTACGGAAATCCACTCATGCCCATGAAAGGCAACGGGTCAACGGTAAAGGTGAATCCATAGCCCCATCCTCCAGGCGGATCTTTAAACCAGCACGCTACGAAGAAGAAGTAGTCTCTTACCATGCCCTTGGCTGGTGCCGTGAGATTGCTGACTGGAAAGTCCAGAGTGACTTCGTCGCCTTGTCGTCCGATTACAAACTGATTGTCTGCACTTTGAACTAGTGCTGTTACGTCGCCATATCGTGTGAAGTTTCCGGAAGACGTTGAGTTGGTGGTCCACACTTGGCTTAGAGTTGCGATGGGGCTGATTTTTTGAACTGTTATGTTCTGTTGAGTAGTAGTGTCAACTCCAATGTAGTCGTAGGTTACATTCCACCAATTGCCAATTCTAATCTGGTAATCGCTTAAGCCTGCAGGGAATAGTCCTGTTAAGTCCACCACGAAAGTTCTAGGGTTAGAATCTGAAGGTATTGGCATCTGCCTGTCCTGTGGAACAGGGACCCACGTACCGTTTGGATATTTAACTTCCATGTATGAGGGTGGAGTAATTTGCGTGCCATTTGGTACGAGTCCTTGGGCAGCTGCCGCTTTAAAGCTGTTTACCCAATTGTCATAAGCGCTAGGTGATCCCCAATCAACTATTCCGTTGATTACAAGTTTGATTTGTTTTGCAGAGGATAAGTTACCTAAGTCTAGTGTTAACTGGTTTAAGTAGATATTGTTCCATGACGGACTAAGAGCCCCATTGTTGCCTGGCGTGAAAACTCCGTCAAGCTTTGAAATTTGAGGTAATACATTTTCCCCTTTCGCGTTGGTGCCGCTTGGTCCCCAAACATAAGTTGCGCTGACTGGTGATGTTACGCTGGTTTGGTTAACTGTGTAGATTTGATCGTTTAAACCTTGGTTTAGATAATTGGTTACACTTGAGTAAACGTCGGTACCTACTGGGTGGTCAACAACTAGTAGATACGCTGCGTCTAAGTAGAAGATTTCATCCGCCTGTTGGAAAAGAGTCATGTCATAGTAATTGTTGCCATTAATGTTTTTTACTGCTAGCAAGTTTTTGTCAAGTTTCACGTTGTCCCATGGATTTCCTCCGACATACACGATGTTGCCGTTACTATTCATGTAGCCCATGTATCCTAACCAGCCAGCATTTGAAACGTCAGTAACATAAGAGTAGCCTGTTCCATTCCATGTGTAAAGCGACGGGCAAGATGCATATCCGCTGATTAAGGTGTAGGTTGCAACTAATATTAGCCATTGATTCAACGTGAAAGTAATTGTTGGGTTAGTTGATCCGTCGCTCCAAGAGGTGAATGCTAAAACTCCGGTCCCAACACTGAAGGGGCTTGGACAAGATACGGTGTATTGTCCTACTGGCAGAAGCGCAATATATGGCGTATCATAGGCTACTCCGTTGAGTGTAAAAGGCAAGGGTGTGGAGCCACCGCCGGATCTGGCAATTTCAAGCGTGTGGTAACCAGTCTGTACGATTGTGAATTCCCCGCCTAAAGTGTTCAGTTTGACGGTGTGGGTTCCTATTGTTGTTGCGTTAACCGTGAATTCCACGGTTTGGGTTGTACTCGCGTTCACCTGAATAAGTCTGCCTTCTTCCAAGGCACCATCAACTGTTACCATAACATAAAGGCTATCCGACTGAGTGGTTGGGTTTTTTGCAGTGGCGGTCACGTTAACCGGTTGATTTGGCCAAGCTTCAAATGGATTCAAAACGAGATTGTATAAAATTATTTTGCTTGATCCCGGAGGAGCAGGGTTAATTACGAACATTCCTGTCAAATCGCCGACTTGAACAGTATAATTACCAGGTATAATTTCGATATCGGTGAACTGAACAAGTTGAGACTCACCGCCCTCGAGCGTCACGTTTTCAGTGTCTTTTATTGCATTGTTGATTTCAAGGTTTACCGTTTCGTTGCCTTCTAAACCGCCTACGTTTGTTACGTTAACTGAAATTTCCACGGCGTCGGTCACGTTTGTTATAGGTGGATTGATGGTTAGGTTTGTTAGGGTAAACTTAGCGGGCTTAGGCGCCGCTGCTATCACGCCTTGATTTTGAAGGTAAAGGTAGGCTCCTGCAGCTGTACCTATAATGATAAGGTCAATAATCAATATAGCTTTCAATTTAACTCTAGCTGAATGCGACAGCATTTTCATGGCACTCTTACACGTTAATGTAAGTAGTATGTAATGATAATCATTAAAGTGTTTTTGTTTTTGAAAAATTACTGATTTTTTTGTTGTTGTGATAAAAAGAAGCAAAAGCAAAGCGCTCCTTTTTTCCTCAACTTTCAATACAACTTTAGTTTATTAAGCGGTTTTTCAAGATTTTATGGGCATTCCGGTTCAATATGAACTGTGACAACCGCGTTTGCAAAGCGTTCTTTTGTTTCTTTCTCAACCTGTGAGGCAATCCTGTGCGCTTCTTTTATATGAATCTGCTTGGTGAAGCAGCAGTCGATGTTAATGTAACGTTTCCCCTCAGCAGCGTAAGTTACTATTCGCCTTATTTGCAGGTTACCACCGATGCCTTTGGCAACTTCGTAGATGACTTTGCTAAGCTGTGTCTCATTCACCTCAGCGGCAGGAACCGCTATACCAGCAGGCTCTATATGGACAGTAACGTTTTCAAGTGGCTTAATTTCAGTTTTCATTCTTCGCTCGATATTTTCTGCTATTTTATGTGCTTCTTCAACTGACAATTCAGGGTCCACGTAGGCGTGCAAGGTAATGTAGAATTTACCGCCAGTGTAAATAGTGGAGATTTCATGCACCTCTTTTACGCCGTCCACCGTTGCCAGTTTTTCTACTAGCTGGTCCATTTTTGTTTCTTTTTCTGAAGGTTCAATATGGATGGTGGCGTCTACGTTGCCAAGAGCTTGCTTCAAGTCAGCTTCAACCGTAGATACTAAAGAATGTGCTTCTTCCAAGGGCATATGGCTTGGAACCTGTACGGTTGCATCAATGAAAATTTTAGAGCTTACTTTGCGAACTTTCAGGTTTTCAATTTTAATGATGCCCTCATGTGAAAGAATAATTTTTCTTGTTTTCTGAACAAGCTCCTTTGATGCCGTATCGCTGAGTTCCATCACGCTGGATCGCACGAGCTTAACGCTAAAATAGCTGAGCATCGCTCCGAGGAAAATCGATGCTATTGCATCTCCATACAAAAAGCCCAATGTGGCTAATCCAAACCCCAGCAGCGCTATTAAAGTTGAGCTTAAGTCTGAAACGGCATCGTAAAGACTAACCTTCATAGAAGGGCTTTCGATGTGCTGGGCTTTCCTGAAAACCGTCACGCGTAAAGAAGCAATAAAAAGAGCGTAGGCGAGGGCGATGAAACCTGCAAACTCTTCACTTTGAACAATCGGCGTCATATGTATCAGTCTAAGTGCGGCTTCATAAAAAATTAAAAATGCTGCGGCGATCAACCCTATACCACCAATGAGTCCGCCTATGGTTTCAAACTTTTCATGTCCGTATGTGTGTTCTTCGTCAGGGGGCTTGATTGAAGCGCGAACCGCAAAAAACAACATGATAGTTGACACAACATCAAGCAATGCATGTAAACCGTCGCTCTCAATAGCTAAACTGTTAACAAGAAAGCCTATGGAAAGCTCAACTATTACAGCGCTAAAGACTGCAACAGCCGAAATTTTTAATGCTTTAAGTTTGTATTTTCCTTCGTCAGAGCCTTGCATTTTATTAATCTAAATATGCTCATAGCAAGGGCGATTTAAGAATTGCGGGAGAAAATAAACCAACCAATTTTGAATCCAAACGCTTTTTCGCGCTTTTTCCCTGATTGTTGGCGGGAATTAAGCAAAACCCTTAACTTTTTCCGTTGAGGAGATAATCCTTGCGAGAAGTTGAATGATGAGCTTTCTACGGGCGTCGAGTGGTGGAGTTTCGAGGTTGTCTCTTTTTGTTTTAATGCTTGTGGTTTATTCGAAATCTAGGTTTCTAACGATGACGTTTCTGTCTTTGTACGGTTCAATTCATGGTATTGCATGTGTGCCTGGAAGCAGGGTAAGCGCGGTGAAAAGTCTACTCCATTATGGCGTTGATGTGCTCCAACATGGGTTGGGCTCACCAATTCAAGCAGCTAACTCTTGAGATTACTCTTCATGTTAGCCACGCAGTTTCACCATAAAGCCCCTATTAATTTCATTTATTTGTGCATCCAGCTGGTGCTTTTAGTATAAGTAATTATGTTATGCTTTTAGCATTCTTATTTCAATAGTAGATAGTACCCCCCCTCCCCCCTTCTGGAAGGGGCTTGTTTTGAGTTGTTTTTTGGTTTAGGGCTTAAATTAGCGTTAGGCTAAAGTATTTTTTGTAAATTTGGTATATAACGGGTAAAAGGCATTAAAGAGTGCTTGCTTGCGAAGCAGCAATGTTCAAAACCAAATTGCAAACAGGGAACTCTTGAATCTTGAAAAGTCGCTTTAACATGTCTTCAAATGAAGACAAAATGAATGTCATTACTTTCAGACATTGTGAGAGCAGCAACTTTTTTTTGCATTTTTCCCTATCTTTGGGCAGAGGTTATAGAGTTCCTTGGATACTGGACGCGAAATACGCTAAGATGCATGTAGTACGTACGTTCTCCACGGAAAGCTTTCAAAGGGACCTTCCAGTTTAGGCAAAATCTTAAATTCACCCTCATAACCCTAAGATGAAACAGGCAAGAGGGAAGGAATTAGTATGTCATATGTAATTGAAAGCATAGCAATAGTGATACTTTTAGTTATAGTCATATACGCAGTTCTTTCGTCACTTCGCATTGTCAGACCCACAGAAAAAGGCTTAGTAGAGCGGTTTGGCAGATACTACAGATTCGTTCAAGGCGGCATAACATTTCTTGTTCCCTTCGTAGACCGCATAATAAAAGTCAACATCACCGAACGCATGACACCCGTCCAACGACAAGATGTAATAACTAAAGACAAGGTCTTCATGGGTGTAGACGCCGTAGTATTCTACAAAATTAAACCCGACGAAACCTCGGTGAAGGCTTCACAGTACAACGTAGCAAGCTTCGCAGACCAAATAGACACCCTCGCCCGAACAGTGCTCAGAGACATCATAGGCAGCATGGACATGGCGATAGCTAACACTTCCAGACCAGTAATCAACTCCAGCCTCAAAACCGCCCTAGATGAGCAGACGGAGAAGTGGGGCATAGAAATCATCCGAGCAGAAATCAAAGACTTGGAGCCACCGAAAGACCTCATAATATCTATGGAGTCCGTCCTCAAAGCAGATAACGAAAGGCAAGCAGCCGAAAAAACCGCCATAGCTCAAGCTACCTTGGCGAGCGGAGAGAAAAACGCTGCGATTCAAGTTGCAGAAGGACAAAAGCAAGCAGCCATCCTCCAAGCTGAAGGCCAAAAAACCGCCACCATCACCATAGCTGAAGGGGACGCCCAAGCAACCAAGCTAAGGAACGAGGCTATAACCACCTACTTTAAGGACAGCGCCGTAGTCTTCAAGCAGTTAGACACAATTGCAACAGCTTTGCAGAACAACAGCAAGATAATCGTTCCTGAAGGCAAAGCCCTAACACTAATCCTAAATGAGCAAGAAAACCTGTCAAAAGCAACCATAATCCCAGTCACGCTGCCACAGCAACAGAAAAACAGCAAACAGATGTAATGAACATGCGAGCTCTGTATCAATTTTTTGGCGTTTAGAAAGCTAAGTAACTAAAGAAAAGATTTCCAAAGCGCATTTGAAGCTTTTTCGGAACGCTCAGAATCAACTATCAGAGCTTGAAAGTAAGCTCTGCTTTTTTGCTCCGTTGCTGCCGTTGGGCTCAAACAAATCCTGTTTGAAATTCAATTAGTTTAATATTGTAATTTTACATGTGGTCTCCGTAAGGATGGTAATGCAAAAACAAAACTGGCTACTGATCTGTCTCATTTGTCTTATTCTAGTTCAATCAATTTGCATGTCTGTAGCTTTTGGTAGCACCTCCAGTTCCAGCACCAACGGCTGGCCCATGTTCCGTCAAGATCCAAACCACATTGGTTCCATAACTGGAAACAACGCAATCAACTCTGCTAAACTCTTGTGGAATTATACGACAGGCAGAATGGTACAGTCTTCCCCCGCTGTAGCGGAAGGCTATGTTTTCGTAGGCTCCAGGGATAGCCAAGTTTACTGTTTCAACGCCTCCAACGGTGAACCAGTCTGGAAATACCCAACTGGAAGCGAAGTTTGGTCGTCACCCGCCATATATAATGAACGTGTCTACGTAGGCGCAGACGACGGTTACGTTTACTGTCTGAACATTACCACGGGAAGGCCCATTTGGAAATCATTCATTGGAGGGCCAGTGCGGTCTTCGCCTACAGTTGTGGATGGCTGTGTCTACATAGGTTCAGGAGAGCAAAACGTTTACGCTCTTAACGCTACAGACGGAACCACAATATGGATTTTCCCAACTTTATACCCAGTGAATTCATCACCAGCCGTTTCAAATGGCGTAGTATACCTTGCCAACAGCAACGATTTGATTTACGCTATTAATGGGTCTACAGGCAGCGTGATATGGAGCCACCAAATTAGAAGCTCGAGCTCTTCTCCTGCCGTTTACAATGGTTACGTCTACATAGGCTCATACGACGGTTACATTTATGGTTTGAATGCTTCCACGGGCGCCCAGATTTGGAAGTACCAAACAGGAGACGAAGTGGACTCTTCTCCAGCCGTCGCTTACGGATGCGTTTACGTAGGCTCTGATGACAATAACGTTTATTGCCTAAACGCTTCAACCGGCAGTAAAATATGGCAGAGCCCGACCGGATACTGGGTCACGTCTTCCCCAGCAGTTGCAGACGGCAACGTCTACGTCGGCTCCGAAGACTACAACATCTACTGCCTAAATGCCACTACAGGAACTAAGGAATGGAGTTACCAAACTGGAAATTATGTAGAATCCTCTCCAGCAGTCGCGAACAACACGCTTTATGTAGGTTCTGACGATAGCAGCATCTACGCTTTCGCTCTATACAATTCAACGGTTGAAACTCAACTTTCTCAATCAACCAATTTTTTACCATGGACTACCCTCGCCTTTGACGCCATTGCGTGCGCCATAGCAGCACTGATTATTTTTGCATTAGCGTGTTCTTTTTACTCATCTAGACGGCAGAAGCGAAATGATGAATCAACTGATGCTTCTAATCAAAAATACTCTTGGTTCAAAGCGCACTCTGACACGATTTTTATTTTGGCAATTCTAGCCTTCTCGATTATATTCTTTGTTAATATAGGAAGCGGAGTTCTTCAGGCAGCCGACGAGCAAACGTACTCTCAATGGGCATATCACATGGTTAAAACTGGAGACTACCTGACCCCTTGGGCTGACGGCGCCGTGTCTTTCGTGATAGGCAAACCGCCGCTTTTGATGTGGTTGATGTCTCTTGCCTACCAGGTCTTCGGCGTTAACAACTTTGCATCAAGGATTTGGACTGCTGGATTCGGCGCTTTGTCTCTTGTCCTTGTCTTTTATCTGGGAAAGAAACTTTACAACCGGTATGTTGGGTTCATGTCGGCGCTTGTTTTAGGCACATTCATAACCTATTACGTGTTTGCAAGATACGCCATGACCGATGTCCCGTTAGTTTGCTTCATTTTGGCAAGCATATACTTTTTTGTTTTAAGCGAGGAAAAAGAAAAAGTAAATCGATATGCAGTTTTAAGTGGCCTGTTTTTTGGCTTGGCGTTAATGACAAAGCAGATTGCTGCCCTGTTAATTCCGCTAATCATCTTTGCATATTTAATCACGACAAAGAAAAGCCTGCGGTTTCTCTTCACAAAACATTTTACCCTTTTCTGGGGAGTTGGGCTTCTGCTGTTTTCGCCCTGGCTGATCTACATGGCTACCCGTTTCGGGTCACAATTTTGGCAGTGGTATTTCATTTATTCGGACGTTACACGGACAGCTAGTCCCGTTGAGGGTCATGTTTCGGGTTACCTCTTCTACTTTAACTACCTAGCTAATCGTGAAAACTGGCTTTGGGTTGTATTGCTGCCTTTCGCGGCTGGGCTTTGCGTGTTCAACGCGGTTGTTAAGCGTTTAAAGGAAGACACGTTAATTTTCTTATGGATGGCGATTGTGCTTGCCGTGTTCACTTTTGCTCAAACAAAAATTTACTGGTACATTCTGCCAGCTTTTCCAGCTTTCGCCATAGCCATAAGCAGTTTTCTGTACGAAGTATCAAAGAAAATACAACGTCACAGGCCAACTTCAGCTAAACTCACTGGCGGTTGAAACACCGTAGTTATGAACCGGCATCCTTAGATATGTTATTCCCGTAAATGCTCTTTGTTTTTTAAAGAAAAAAGTTTTTGGTCAAATGTATCTAAAAGTTAAAAGCCTAAAATCGATAGGCATTTAGGTTTGAAAATAAGTATTAATGGAAACGGTTGATGCTTGATGGCTTTGGTTAAAATAAGTAAAGTCTTAGAAGGATTCTGTCCAGACCAGAAAGTAGCTGTACGCGGCTGGGTTTACCGTAAACGTGAAGGAAAAGAACTTATTTTCCTATTAATCCGCGATTCAACGGGAGTAATCCAGTGTACAGTTAAAAAAACTAGTCCCTGCTGGAACGAAGCATTACGCTTAACAATTGAATCTTCACTCACGGTTGAGGGCACCGCTAAACAGGATAAGCGTGCCCCAGGCGGATACGAAATAAGCATAGAAAACTTGACGATTATCGGTTTAGCAGAAACCTTTCCGATAGCGAAAGACAAAAGCGAAGAATTCATCCGTGACATGCGGCACCTCTGGCTTCGCAGCCGAAAAATGAATTTAGTTATGAAGGTTCGTGCTGATGTATTAGAGGCAACACGTGAATACTTCAAAAGCCAAGATTTCACAGAGGTTTCGCCGCCGATGTTTATTTCCGCGGCGGTTGAAGGCGGCTCAACTCTTTTCGGCTTAAAATATTTTGATCAAGACCTTTACTTAACGCAGAGTTCTCAGCTTTACCTGGAAATTCTAATCTATTCTTTAGAAAATGTCTATTGCATCGCTCCATCGTTTCGGGCTGAAAAAAGCAGGACAATCAGGCATTTAACCGAGTACTGGCACATTGAAGGCGAATGGCCTTTCGCTGACATGAACGACTTAATGAAGTTTGAAGAAGGCTTGATGACGCATGTTTGCCAAAGCATAGGCGACACCTGCCAAAAAGAGTTTGCAGAGTTAGGCGCTGACATAAACAAGCTTAAAATGGTTAAAACCCCGTTTCCACGCATAACCTACGCCGAAGCAATCAACAGGCTAAAGGTCAAAAATCCCATATTAAACTGGGGTGCCGACTTGGGTTATGAGGATGAGAAGGTTTTAGCTGAAGATTTCGGCAAGCCATTCTTCGTTTACGACTACCCAACAGCGATTAAAGCGTTTTACTGCAAAACCTACCAAGATCACCCTGAGGTTGCAATGTCAGTGGATATGATGGTGCCCAGAATCGGCGAAATCAGCACGGGCGGAGCAAGAGAAGAAAACAAAGACATACTTATTCAACGTATGAAAGAGCAAGGCTTGAAACCTGAAGACTACGAATGGTACCTTGACCTACGACGCTACGGCACCGTGCCCCACGTTGGCTTCGGCATGGGACTAGAACGATTGATAACTTGGATGCTTGACCTCGACAACATCATCGACGCTATTCCGTTTCCAAGAACAACCCGCAGGTTCTACCCATAGTATTTTTTTGTTTACGGGTAACCTGTAAAATACTCCAGTTTTAACTGTGCTTTCTGTAAGCCGATGCTTGCGACAAGTTTCTCCATCACTGTAACCATAGGCGGCGGTCCACAAACATAAAACACATTTTCCAAATAGTCAGGCAATTCCTTCTTAATCATATCTGCAGTGATTACGCCGGTTGCACCTTTCCATTGACTGGTGGCTTCCATAACGATAAAAACGATTTTTAAATTCTTGTTTTCTTCCTGCATGTGTTCAAGTTCTTGTTTGAATGCTAGGTCATTTTCTGTGCGGCAGCCGTAGAACAGCGTAATTTTCGAGTTCAAGTGTTTGTCTGCGGCGTATTTGCATATGCTCACAAAGGGGGTTATTCCTATGCCTCCTGCAAGCAACGCGATTTTGGGGTACTCGCCTTCAAAAGTGAATTGTCCATATGGCGCGTCTATTCTTGCCCAGTCGCCTACTTTAACGGCTTTTAAAGCCATTGAATACTCGTGATCAGTCAGTTTTTTAGTAAATTCAAAATGTTCTTTTTCAGTTGGGCTACTGCTAAAACTAAAATGGTGAATTAACTCTTTGTCGCCCTGTTTTATAGTTACGAAAAAATATTGCCCCGGCTTGTAAGCTAATTCAGGCGGTCTGGGAAACCTGTAACTGGTTACATCGGCAGTTCTAAGTATAATTTCTTTGATTTCCGTTTCCAGCTTCATAAAAACCATATCGCTCTTTAGAACGTACGGATTCTAATATAATTATTAGATTACAATAAACTTTGCGGCTAACTCATGAGGCAATATATCAATCTAAACATGGTTAAAGCAAAGAAAAAATAACTAGACACTTTAAGAAAAAAGGGTTGGAATGGGCAGACATAAAAAATTGGTATTCTCGCAGTGCAGATGAAGCTAGAAAAACGGAAATTCCCCGAAAAGCTTTAAAATGAAACTGAAGAATTGAAGGGTTAATACAGCAAACTTGGAAAACACTAAAAATGAGTGACAATCTGGTAACAAAATTGGCGAATCCGGCACCGCTGGGGCTGTTAGCATTCGGCGTAACTACTGTTCTGCTTAACTTGGTTAACGCAGGCGCTTTTCCGCTGGACACAATGATTTTAGCTATGGGCATAGCCTACGGAGGATTAGCACAGGTTATTGTTGGAATAATGGAGTTCAGAAAAGGCAACACTTTCGGTACTGTAGCTTTCATGTCCTATGGCTTGTTCTGGTGGAGTCTCGTGTTGCTTCTGGTTTTACCGAAGCTTTCGTTCCTAAGCGGATTCAGTGCACCCTCTTCGTCTTCGCTGGCGGCCTATTTCATAATGTGGGGAATCTTTACCTTCGGCATGTTCTTCGGTACATTGAAAGCTAACCGCGTTTTGCAGTTCGTATTCGGAAGCTTAACCATACTATTCGTCATGTTAACAATAAGAGAGTTAACCAACAACCCCACTCTGTTTGGATCAGTAACGTTCAACACGATCACTGGCATTGAAGGAGTCATATGCGGCTTAAGCGCAGTGTATCTTGGCTTAGCTGAAGTCTTAAATGAAGCTAACCAAAAAACTGTCTTACCAATTTACCCTACAAACTAAAAAACAGGTAAAATAGCTAAAATAATCAAAATAACTAAATACCTTTTTTATTTTTTAATAAAACGACTGAAAAACTTATATTCTTTAGAGTTTACCCTTCCCAGCGAATTGGGTTGAGTGAAATGTCAGAGGTTAGTTTACCCTTCGACGAGAAGTTTTGTCCAGGCGCTGCAAAATTTTCTTCTGGAGAAAAACGAAAGAAAGAATGGGAGAAATCAATAAAGAATCCGCAGGAATTTTGGGCGGAAAAAGCCAAAGTCATCGAGTGGTTTAAGCCATTCAGCAAGGTCCTTGATGATTCGAACCCGCCGTTTTACAAATGGTTTCCTGATGGAGAACTAAACATTTCATACAACGCCCTGGACAGGCATGTTAAGAGTAACCGTAAAAACAAGCTTGCCTACATTTGGGAAGGCGAAATGGGCGAAGTAAAAACTTACAGTTACTATCAACTTTACCGAGAAGTAAACAAACTTGCAAAAGCATTAAAAGAATTCGGCGTCAAAAA
>Ga0326728_10003074_pt1 | contig 53271 bp, 47 predicted proteins | sample MB3enrmetagenome_FD_207602 | JGI IMG/M metagenome (GOLD analysis project Ga0326728, IMG submission 207602) | Lab enriched peat soil microbial communities from McLean, Ithaca, NY, United States - MB31MN | ecosystem: Environmental > Terrestrial > Soil > Wetlands > Peat | place: USA: New York... | reverse complement strand
GTCGCTTTGAGTTCCTGGATTTCCTGCAACGTCCTTTGCCAGGCTTGCTGATGGCGCTTGGTGGAAAACGGCGCGTTAGTGTCTTGATAGAACGTGAGCAGATTGTCCCGCAATTCCGGAGTCAGCGTTTGAAAGTGTTTACCGGCCAGCTTGTGCAGCAAGGTGGCGTATGTCGCATCGCTTAAATCATATTCGCCGGCCTCAGTCGCATGTCCAGTGTCGAAATCGAGGTTGGGCAAGTCCGGACTTTCTCCCCTACGCAAGGCGGTCAACTCGGCCCGATAACGGTCAATAGTCCGATTCATGCTGCGAAAGTAAAGGTCTTCCGTTTGCGGCGTGGGAGTCTGGAAATTGACCACCTTGAAGGGGCCGACTTTGGGTACGAGATGAAACAGAAAGACCAGGACGCGTGTGCCGAAACTGGGCCGCTGATAGACCCTGCCAAATTCCCTATGGTATTCGCTTCGGGACAGACGATAGATGAACTTCCGCCGATTGAAATCGGGGATTTCGCGGACCAGATCGGCGCGATGGGTCGCGACGGCCGCGCGGGTAAAGGTGGGAATGACCTTGCTGACCGCCCGCCGGTAGGACCCAATCGCCAGATCCTCGTGCTTGATGACCTCCTGCAGCGGCAAGCCATAGGTTTGCAGGAAAGCGCGCTCCAGCAGCGGTTTGGAGATCTGAAAACCAATCAGGTCGTGGTATAGGTTGGGCGGGAAGCGCCGTTTCGCCACTTGTGCCGCATCGAATCCGAACTCGACCCGAATGTGCGCTTTAGGATTCTCGCTGTAAGTCACCACGGGTCCGTAACGGTCTCGCAATTCCGGGATCTCGTCAGCTACCGCCCGATTCACTGCCGGATGTCCCTCGGTATCCGCCGCGTAATGCGCCATCGCACCGAGGGCAAAAGCGTACTCGTTCAGGTCTTGCGAGCTCCGGAGCAGGTTCCTGATGAAGTCACCGCTGCGCACATAGTGGGTCAGGTCGCTGAACTCGTGGCTACCAAAGGGATAATAGCCCATGTCCTGAATGATGGATCCGCCGTACGCGTAGGCATGGGCTTGGCGCAGGTCTTCCGCCGTGGCCGCAGGGAACCTTTGCCTTAACAGCGGTTCGATTTGGCTGGTCCAAACTACGTCGACAACCACTTCGTGGGAGAGCACTGAATAGGCGGCCAGTTGCCGCGCGCCAGCAACGATGACCAGCAGGAGAGTGAAAACTGTGCGAAGCTGCGATGAGCGCGGCATATAGTCTTCAGGCGAGTGGATGCTGGAACCGGTGCTATGGGGTGCCCCGAAGCAGTTCCCAGTTCTCGGTTCTCAGTTCTCAGTAAGAGTTTTCAGTTACGAGTTTCCAGTTTTCGGCGAAGAAGCAGGCGTCGGCTCTCGGTCGTCGGTCTTCGGCCAGAGAAAACGGCTCCCTGCGGTGAGTGGGAGCTTACAATGTAAAAATGCCCGATGCGCCTTGCCATTCCGTCCTGCTCACTGATCTTTACGAGCTCACGATGGCCGCCTCGTACTTTGAGAGCCAGGTTCGGTCGACCGCCACTTTCGAGCTTTTTGTACGCACCCTGCCGGAAAATCGCGGTTATCTGGTGGCCGCGGGGTTGGAACAGGCGCTGGATTATCTTCAGGACCTCCGCTTTCGCGCCGAGGAAATCGACTATCTGCGCCGTCACCCGATGTTCGCGCATGTTTCGCCGGCGTTCTTCGATTATCTCGGGGAATTTCGTTTCACCGGGGAAGTGTGGGCCATGGCGGAAGGCACTCCCGTCTTTCAAGACGAGCCGCTGTTGCGCGTTACGGGCCCAATTATCGAAGCGCAAATTGTCGAGACCTATTTGCTTTCAGTGATCACCTTCCAGACGATGATTGCAACCAAGGCGGCGCGTCTGGTCGAGGCCGCGCAAGGCCGCGGGGTGGTCGATTTCGGTACCCGACGGGCGCACGGTCCTGAGGCAGGCGTGTTGGCGGCCCGTGCCGCCTATATCGGCGGATGTCTGGGAACCTCGAACGTCGAAGCCGGGTTGCGCTTCGGGATTCCTACGGTGGGCACGATCGCCCATTCCTTCATCATGGCTCACCACGACGAGGAGCAGGCATTCCGCGATTTTGCCCGGCTCTTTCCCGAAAACGTCATCCTGCTGATCGACACCTACGACACACTGCGTGCCGTGGAAAAAGTGATTCGCATGGGCTGCTGTCCCAAGGGCGTACGCCTCGATAGCGGCAATCTGGCAGACTTGTCCAAAGAGGTCCGGCGGCGGCTGGATGAGGCCGGATTGCGCGACACCCGGATCTATGCCAGCGGCGATCTGGATGAATTCGCCATCACCCGGCTGCTGGCGCAGCATGCGCCAGTGGACTTTTTTGCTGTAGGCACTGCCCTGGTGACCTCGAAAGATGCACCGGCGCTAGGTGGCGTGTACAAACTGGTGGAGGTCTTCGAGGAACCAGCCGGCGGCCCGCGCAAATTGCCGCGGCCGACCGCCAAGTTCAGCGCCGACAAGTATACCTATCCCGGAAGCAAGCAAGTCTTCCGTTCGAGCGGCGCGACTGGCGAATATACGCACGACGTGCTGGCCTGCGCGGGAGAGAATTACGACGGCGCCACGCCGCTGCTGGAAGGGGTGATGCGGGACGGCCGGCGAACCTGCTCTGCTCCGCCGCTGGAGAGCATTCGGGAACGGGTGCGCGGCCTCTTGCCGCGGCTTCATCCTACGGTGCGGGAGTTGCGCAACCCCGCGCCCTATCTGGTGCAGATCAGCCAACAACTTGCCGGCCTGCTGGAACAGGTGCGCAACGAAACCCTGCGCTGAAACCTCTTCACCGCAGCCGCCCAGAGGACGATCCCACCCAGAAAACATGAAAATGGGTTAGTCGCGCCGGTCTCCCACCCCAGCAAGCCAAAGGCAGGCTTGCCGGGGACCCCGGCCTGGAGGCCGGCGCTACATTTTCAGGGCAGAGTACGCAAAGGACGGAGAGGGAATCTATGGCGGTGTTTTCGTCGTCCTCGTTCTTCTGTGTGCCTCCGCGTCCTGTGCATCCTCGGCGGTGAACGGGTCACGCCGGAAATGACAAGAGCAAATAGGGCCGATCCCGCCCTGCGGGACTTCGCCACGCGCCGCGGGGACGTTGCATTTTTCCAAGCTGTCTCGGGCGTGCGGCTTTGAATGACAGGCGTTGGAGGAGTTGTAATTTGTAATTTGCAAATTGCAAAGTAAACAGCAGGCAATCTGGGGACGTCTTATCTCAGCGGCGAATTGGTTTTTCTTGCAGGAGTTGAAGATTCAAGGCGGGAAGTTCAGAATTGAACTGCAATAGGGGAGGAGCTATGGAAAGCGCTCCGAGTATGTATCGTGACACGATCTTCTGGGACGTAGATACCCAGGTAGATTTCGTGCTTCCCGGCGGCAAGCTCTACGCTCCCGGCGCGGAAAGGATTGTTCCCCGGCTGCAGCAACTCACGGAGCATGCGCGCCAACGGCATGTTCTGGTGGTCGCTTCCACGGATGCGCACCTTTCCGATGACGCTGAGTTCTGCCAGTGGCCGCCGCATTGCGTCGTGGGCACGCCCGGCCAGCAGAAACTTCCCGAGACGCGCATGGCGCAAACCTTGGTGGTGCCCAATGTGCCGGCCGAGATCCCCCAGGATCTAAGCCAGTTCGCGCAGATTATTCTGGAAAAACAAACGGTTGATGTCTTCACGAATCCCAACGTGGAGGCTCTTTTGCGGCGAATGGGCAAGCCGGAGGTGACGCTCTATGGGGTGGTCACCGAAGTCTGCGTGCACATGGCCGCTGCGGGTTTGTTGCAGCGGGGCCACGGGGTTCGCATTGTGACCGACGCCATCTGGCCTTTCCAGAAGGAGGCGGGGGATCGTTCTCTCGCGGAGCTGAAACGCATGGGCGCGCGGCTTACGACGGTGGGCGACTTGATTGGCGAAAATGCGCGTTTGATTGCATGATCAGGAGTCAGGAGTCAGAAGGCACAGGCGACTTCTGACTTCTGTCGTTTAGCCGCCACTTCAGAGTAAATAGCGTTCTCGGGGATTTTTGCTTACTATGGCGCAAGGTCAGCCGGAGAGTAAGGTATCGGAATGATTCTAAGTTTCAGCATTTTTGCGAATTTACGCTGCATTGCGATCCCGCCGCATCGAAAGTACAAGCACCTTCGCAGGACTCACAGCAGTAAACGCAACTGCTTGGGGTGGTCGGTTCCTCTGATCACAATTCCTGGCGGCTTCTTCTTGCCGATGGAAGCGCTCTTCTAAGTCCTAAAAAAATTTGTTGACATGCAACCGGTTAAGGGTAGGATTGATCCAAGCTGGTGGGAAAAAGTGGTAGAAATTGGTGTTCGGTGGCTAAGGGTGGTATGATTCGGACCCATGAGTTCAGGCCAGTGAAGCGGTTAAGCAGTAGTGGCGAAATAGGCGGCTAAAAGGAATAGAAGGGCCGCTGAAAGGCACACCAGGGCGGGCGCAAGACGGGTTGAAACCCATGTTACGCGGCAATTCTCCAACCCGGACGGATGAAAAGGGGCGGCTGAAGGTCCCGGCTGACTTCAAGCGCGACATCGACGAAAGCTACGAGTCGGCGCGCTTCTACATTACCAGTCGCAATGGCCAGACCGCGGAACTGCACCCGATGGAAGAGTGGGAAAAGATCGAGCAGAAATTGGCTAGCGTGCCTACCAGCAATCCGTATCGCAAGAAATTTTTGGAAATCACCAACTATTACGGTCAGGTAGTGGACATGGACGCCCAGGGACGGTTGCTGCTGCCCGCGCTGCTGCGCGAGAAAGCCAATCTGAAGGGCGACGTGGCGGTGGTGGGCATGCTCACGTACCTGGAAGTCCGGAACTTGGAAGCCTACAGCAAGCAGATCGAAGAGAACCCGTTATCGGATGAAGACGCGAATGCTCTCAGCGAGCTGGGCATCTAGTGGCGGACAAAGACGAGGATCAGCAACTTGGGACCCCTCAGGGGGACAGACATGGCGAAGGGGACGCAGCGGTTGGCCATGTCCCAGTTCTTTTAAAACCAGCGATCGATTTCCTGGCCGTGAGGCGCGGAGGCACCTATATCGACGCGACGCTGGGCCTTGGCGGACACAGTTTCGAAATTGCAAAACGCCTCGGCGCAGCGGGTCATTTGATTGGCTTCGATAAGGATCCCGTGGCGCTGGCCGTAGCTGGCCGGAGGCTGAAGGAGCCGCCGCCGGAGCTGGAGGCAGACTGGCCGGTCGTGACCCTGCTGCACGCTTCCTTTGCAGAAATTGGGGAACGCATGGGGCTGGAGCAGGCCGACGGACTGCTCGCCGATTTGGGTGTCAGCTCCTTGCAACTGGAAGATGCCACGCGCGGCTTTAGTTTTCAGGCGGCAGGGCCCCTCGACATGCGCATGAATCCGCAGACCGGGGTCACCGCCGAGCAAGTGGTAAATCATTTCGACGAGCCCACGCTCGCCGGGGTGATTTACAAATTCGGTGAGGAAAGGAGGTCGAGGAGAATCGCCAGAGCCATTGTTCGGGCGCGGCCGATCCGAAGCACCGCGCAGCTTGCGCAAGTCGTATCGGCCGCGGCCCGGCCAATGAAACCCCGTTTCCCTGCCGGCAAATCCGGCCGGCGAGAGGGGCGCCACTGGGAGCGCATTCATCCTGCGACCCGAACTTTCCAGGCAATCCGAATTTTCGTAAACCGCGAACTGGAAGACCTGCAGGCACTGCTGGAAGCGGCTCCTCAGGTAGTAAAAACCGGGGCCCGGGTGGTGCTGATCAGCTTCCACTCGCTAGAGGACCGGATGGTGAAAGAAGCGCTGCGCACCGGCGCCAGCCACGGACTCTGGCAGGTGCTCACGAAGAAACCGGTTTCGGCGGACGCCGAAGAGATCGATCGCAATCCGCGTTCGCGCAGCGCGAAATTACGCGCGGCGGAGCGGTTGCCCGGCGCGGGACAGGCCGGGCGAGGACAAGGCTGTGGAGTTTGCGCCTAGGTAGTCGCGGCACGAGAGGTGGCAAGTACTTTGGGATCGCATGGAGGAGGCAGGCAATGTTCACGGGAACGATGATTGAGGACCTGATCAAAACGGTGGAGAAGGCGGAACAGCGGGCTCGTAGCTTGGCCAAGCCGGCAACGGCGGCCGAACTGATTCTGGTTCCCGCGGTATTTTCTCCCGTATCCGGACAATGGGCCGGAGTGGAGCAGGCGATTGTCGGAGTAGCGTAATGGCGACCATTGCGGTGACCAACGTGCGGCGTACCTTTGGGATCACGCCGGAGATCTACTTCCACAAGCCGATCGACAACTCCCGGCTGGTCCGGATCGAGGACCCGAAAAAGAAGCGGGAGATGGCGATCCTTATGGGCGTGCTGGGGATACTGCTGGCGCTGTTCCTGGTATTCTGCTGGCAGCACTACCGGGCCATTGAGTACGGCTATCGCAACGAGTCGCTGCGGCAGGAGCGCGATCAGCTCATGCAGGCGTGCCGGCACTTGCAGCTGGAGGAAGCGCAGTTACGCGAACCCTGGCGGATCGACGAACTGGCGCACCACATGGGCTTACAGGCGCCGGTGGCCGGCCAGGTAATCCGGCTGGAGGGGACGACGCCGGGCGGTTTGGCGTCGATGATGGCGCGGGCCACCGCCGTTTCCGTGATTTCGGCTGCCCGATAAGCACCCGGTTCGAGTGGCGCCGCGTGTGCCGGGGCCAACGAGTGTAGGGCCGAACCAGGGTGGGCCGAACCTTGCAGGGCAACGAAGCTGCGCAATTGAATGTCACTCTGATATGGCGGTACGCCAGAACAGCGGTGTACCGCTATATTTGCCTGGGGGCGCAAGGGCTCGGTTGTGGCTCACAACGGCTAAAGCGTAAGCGCAAAGTGGTCAGCAACGGCAAGCGAATCGGCAATCCGAAAGCGCGTCTGTATTGGCTGGGGGGAACGCTTTTTCTTTGGATGGCCGTCATTGCCTTGCGCCTGTTCAGCGTCCAGGTGGTGCACTACCACGACTGGCTGGTGCGGGCGCAAAAACAACAGCAACGATCAATTGAGCTGGGGCCGGGGCGGGGCATCATCTACGACCGAAATGGCCGGGAACTGGCCATGTCGGTGCAGGTGGATTCCATCTTTTCCGTGCCCACCGATGTTCCCGACCATCCGACAGCAGCCTCCCTGCTGGCCAGGATTCTGGGCGCCGATGCCAAAGAAATTCAAGAGAAACTCGACTCCGGAAAAAGTTTCGTCTGGTTGGCGCGCAAGGTGGACGCTACGGCGAGCGAGCGCGTTCGTGAGTTGAACCTGAAAGGCATTTACTTCCAAAAGGAGCCGAAACGGTTTTATCCCAAACGCGAACTGGCCGCACAGGTGCTGGGGTATGTGGGCCTGGATGACGAGGGTTTGGGCGGCATTGAGCTGAACTTCGAGAGAAGCTTACACGGCATTCCCGGACGCATGCTGATTTCCCTGGACGCGCGGCGCCGGCGGCTAGGCGCCATCGAGCGCCAGCCCGAACCCGGGCAGAACGTCGTGCTGACGCTGGATCAGAACATCCAGTACATTGCCGAACGGGAACTGGAGCGGGCCATGCAGGAGACGCACGCCGAAGCGGCCACCCTCGTCGTGCAGAATCCCCATACGGGGGAAATTCTGGCTCTGGCCAACCGGCCGACCTTCAACCCGAACACTTTCTCGCGAGTACCGCAACAGCAACTCAAGAACCGCGCTATTACAGATGTCTATGAACCGGGCTCAGTCTTCAAGGTGGTTACCCTATCCTCGGCGATCGAGGAAAAAGTGGCCCGTCCGGATGAAATGGTCGACTGCCAGATGGGCGCAATTGTAGTGGGGGGAATGCGGATCCGGGATCACCAAAAACTGGGAATGCTTTCCGTAGCCGACATCCTGGCGAAATCGAGCGATGTAGGCGCAATCAAGATTGGCATGCGTCTGGGAGAAGCCCGGTTCGACCGTTATATTCGCGCTTTCGGTTTTGGCACACCCACCGGCATCGAACTGCCGGGTGAGACCCGGGGGTTGGCCAAGCCGGCGGCGCGGTGGTCGAAGGTTTCCATCGGCGCGATCTCGATGGGACAGGAGATCGGCGTAACGCCAATTCAGATTGCCTCGATGGTTTCAACCATAGTCAACGATGGGGTCTGGAACGCTCCCCGCATTGTAGCCGGTATCACCCCGCCCAATTCCGGTCCCCAGACCATTACGTTTCGCCCCGCCGAGCAGCGCCGTGTAATCTCGCCGCTCACGGCGGCGGAAATGAGAAAGATGATGGAACGGGTGGTGCTGTTCGGCACCGGACGCAAGGCGATTCTCGACGCTTACAGTTCGGCCGGGAAGACCGGAACGGCGCAAAAAGTGGATCCCCGGACCCGGCGATACTCGGCGACGAAATACGTGGGCTCGTTTGTAGGGTTTGCGCCGGTGAATGCGCCGGCCATCACGGTTGCAGTAATCATCGACTCGGCGGTGGGTTTGCATCAGGGCGGGCAGGTGGCAGCTCCGGTTTTTCAGCGCGTGGCGCAACAGGTGCTGGAGTACCTCAATGTCCCGCACGACGCCGAACCCAGGAACCGGAGCCGGCTGGTGCGGCGCGCGGCGGTAAAGGATAGCGAACTGGAAGAGAGCTCGCCCGACCGGCTGGGTGGAATGCTGCAGGCGGAGGAAAGCAACGAAGTTTTGGCGGCGTCAGCGCCCCGGGCGGCCGGGTCACGGCAGATTATGCCGGCAGCCGTGAATCAGACCACGTTCGTGCCGACGGCGGAGGCGGCCACGGTTTCGCCTGCCTCTCCCGCGCCTTTATTGCCGCCGCCACAACCCGGCCCGCCGGCCGCGGCGGCGGGGGTAGTGGTAAGTGTCGACACGACGCAAGTTCCTTCGTTTACCGGCTTGTCGCTGCGGGCTTGCATTGAACTGGCCCAGTCGGCAGGCCTCATGCTCGATGTGCACGGTTCCGGTGTTGCCCGGGAGCAATCGCCCGCCCCGGGCACGGCGATCGCGAAGGGAGGGCGCGTCGGGGTGCGTTTCGGGCGATGAGCCATGATGCTGGGTCAGTTAAGAAACTACCCCAGGCTGCACTCCGCAGGGCTCGGCTATAATTTTTGCTAATGAAGTTAATAGAGCTTTTGGATGGCGCGGAGGTTCTCTCCTGTTCCAGTGATGCCAGCGTAACGGGGATCGAATATGACTCCCGGCGCGTGCATCCGGGGGACATTTTCGTGGCCATGCGCGGCGAGAGTACCGACGGAAACCGGTACATCGATGCCGCCCTCCAGGCTGGGGCGGTGGCCATTGTGACCGACTCCGGCGAGGGAATTCCGCGTCCAGGCGTGGCGTGGGTGGTGGTTCCCCAAGGACGCCGCGCGCTGGCCCGGATCAGCGCCAATTTCTACCACCGTCCGGCCGAGAAGCTGACGTTTACGGGGATCACGGGCACCAACGGCAAGACGACTACGGCGTTCCTGATCGACGCGATCTTTACCACGGCAGAGCGGAAAACCGCTCTGATCGGCACCATTGAATACCGGATCGCCGGCCGGTCGCTGGCGGCGCCGCATACGACGCCGGAGGCCCTCGAATTACAAAGCATGTTTGTGGAGGCGGTGCGCCAGGGCGTCAGCGAGGCGATCATGGAGGTATCTTCGCACGCCTTGGCCCAGGAGCGCGTTTTTGGCATTCCCTTCGCTGTCGGGGTGTTCACCAATCTGACGCGCGACCATTTCGATTACCACGGCAACTTTGAGAAATACTTTGCGGCGAAGCGTGTGCTCTTTGCGGGATGCGGCACGGAGCCGCCGGCACGCGCCATTATCAACATAGACGATGAATACGGGCGCGAGCTGGCCAGGTTCAGCAAGGACAGATCTGAAGTTTTAACCTACGGCCGGGAAAAAGCCGATTTTAGTGTGGAGAAGATCGAGGTCGGCCAGAATGGAACCCGTTTCGATTTGCTGACGCCTGAGGGGAAGCTTCCGATATGGTCCCCCCTGATCGGCCGGGTCAACGTCTACAATATTCTCGCCGCGGCCGCCGCCGCCTATGCCCGCGGTTGTACCGGAAAGCAGATAGTGGAAGGCGTGGCAGCACTGCCGGTCGTGCCCGGCCGTTTTGAAAAAGTGGACATGGGGCAGCCCTTCACCGTGGTGGTTGACTACGCCCATACCGACGACGCTCTCCGGAATCTAACCGCCTTGGCGCGCGAGTTCGTGGCCCGCAGCAAGGGCCGGGTGATCACCGTGTTTGGTTGCGGCGGGGACCGCGACCGCACGAAACGTCCGCTGATGGGCGAAGCAGCCGGCCGGGGCAGCGATTTCGTGGTCTTGACCAGCGACAATCCGCGCAGCGAAGATCCCCTGGCTATCATCAATGATGCCCTGCCAGGTCTGCAACGCACGCGCACGCGCTATACCCTGGAACCCGATCGGCGCAAGGCCATCGCGTTGGCGCTAAAAGAAGCCTATGCCGGCGATATCGTGCTGTTAGCCGGCAAAGGCCATGAGAAGCAGCAGATTACGCGGCAGGGCGCGGCGCCGTTTGACGACGTAGCCATGGCCCGGGAAGCCCTTCTCCAGGCCGGATACGGCCCGTCCACCTCGGCGGCAGCGCGTGAGGCACAACGATGAAGCTTACTTTGGGCCGAATCGCCGGTCTGCTGGGCGCCGGCGGAGAGTTCGGCGCTGACGCTCTGGTTTCCGGCTATTCCATTGATTCCCGGACCCTGGCGCGAGGCGAATTGTTCTTTGCCGTGCGCGGTGAGAGCCTGGACGGCCACGATTTCGTGCTGGACGCTCTGCAAAAGGGCGCTGCCGGGGCGGTCGTGCGGCAGGATCAGCGGCCCCGCTTTCCCGACGCCGCGGCGTTGCTGACGGTGGGCGATCCGCTGGCGGCACTGCAGACTCTAGGTCGCGAGGTGCGCACGCTTTGGGGCAAGCCGCTAGTCGCCGTTACCGGTTCCACGGGTAAGACCACGACCAAGGAGATCATTGCGCGGCTGCTAGCTACGCGATATCGGGTCTTGAAATCGGAGGGCAATCTCAACAATCATTTTGGCCTCCCGCTACAGTTACTGCGGCTCGAGGAGGAACACGGGATCGCGGTGGTGGAGCTGGGCATGTCTCACGCGGGCGAGATTACCGCGTTGACGAAGCTGGCGCGTCCCAGCCTCGGCGCGGTTACGAATGTTGCCCCGGTGCACCTAGGTTTTTTTGCCTCGCTGGCCGAGATTGCCGCCGCCAAAAGAGAGTTGATCGACCACCTAGGGCCGGACGCGGTTGCCGTGTTGAACGCAGACGACGAATATGTGGGGCAGTTCGGCCGGAATTTTCCGGGCCGCATAATTAGCTTTGGATTAGGAGAAGCCGCCGAGGTGCGCGCCGAAGATATGGAGGAGCGCGGCCTGCTGGGATCGAAGTTCACGCTGGCGGCCGGGGGCGAACGGCGTTCCGTTACCTTGCCGTTATTGGGCCGGCACAACATCTATAACGCCTTAGCGGCGGTGGCGGTGGCACTACAGTATGGCATTGCTCCAGCAGTCCTCGCGGCGGAATTGGGGAAGCTGGATGCGATAGATAAACGCGGCCAGATTCTGACGATCGGCGGAGCTACGGTGGTGAACGACTGCTACAATTCCAATCCAAGAGCGCTGGATTGCATGGTGGACGCCCTGTGCGGAATGAGCGCCGCCTCCGGCAAACGCCGTATTGTGGTGGCGGGCGAAATGTTAGAACTTGGAGTAACGGGAGAAGACCTGCACCGGCGTTGCGGTAGACGCATGGCGGAGCAGGGAATCGACATGCTGGTCGGGGTCCGCGGCCTGGCCAAGTTCATGGTGGAGGGTGCCCGCCAGGGAAGCGGTCCGGCGGGATCATCCCGGACCAGGGCTGAGTTCCTCGAGTCGCCGGAACGGGCGGGAGAATGGCTGGCCCGTGAAGTACAACCCGGCGACGTGGTTCTGCTGAAGGCGTCTCGCGGCGTTCGCCTGGAGCGTGCGCTGCAATTGTGGCGCGCCAAACTGGACGAAATCAAACAAGTTTCTGAGAAGGGATGAACCCGACTTGCTTTATTGGTTGCTCTACGGACAGCTCTATCATTACTTCCATCCCTTCAATATTTTCCGTTATTTGACGTTCCGGACGGCTTTCGCCAGCCTGACGGCGCTGTTCACCGGGTTGATTGTGGGCCCCTCGGTAGTGCGTCAACTGCGCGAATTTCAGATCAGCCAATACATTCGTGAGGACGGGCCCAAAGCGCACCAGAAGAAGGCCGGCACGCCTACCATGGGCGGAGTGCTGATTGCCATTGCCATTCTTGTTCCCACCCTTTTATGGGCCGATCTGAGCAACCGGTTCGTCTGGATTGCGCTGCTGTCGACCCTGGCGTTCGCCGGCATTGGCTTTGCCGACGATTACCTGAAAGTGGTGCACCGGCGCAACCTGGGGCTCAAGGGCCGCACGAAACTGGGATTGCAGTTGCTGGTCGGGGTGGTGGTGGCGTTGGCCTTGCTGCTGCTACAAGCCAACAGCCAGTACTCGACCAAGATGATCGTGCCGTTCTTCAAGCGGGTTCACCCCGACCTAGTCTTCCGCAGCCTGGCCCACCACTTCTGGCTTTGGCCGCTGGCCTTTGTTCCTTTTATCGTTTTTGTGGCGCTGGTCATCGCCTTTTCCAGCAATGCCGTGAACCTCACCGACGGGCTCGACGGGTTGGCGATTGGCTGTACGATCATCGCCGCCGGGGCGCTGACGGTGCTGACCTATGTGAGCGGCCATGCCGTTTTTGCCGACTACCTGGATCTGCAGCGCATGCCCCAGGTGGGGGAACTGGCGATTTTTTGCGGGGCCATGGTGGGAGCCTCCATCGGGTTTCTGTGGTATAACGCGCACCCGGCTGAGGTCTTCATGGGGGATGTGGGTTCACTCGCCCTGGGCGGCGCCATTGGTACCGTAGCCGTCATCATTAAACAGGAAATGCTGCTGCCCTTTATTGGCGGGGTTTTCGTGATCGAGGCGGTTTCCGTCATGCTGCAGGTGGGCTCTTACAAACTGCGCAAAAAGCGCATCTTCAAGATGGCGCCCCTGCATCACCATTTCGAGTTACTGGGCTGGTCGGAATCAAAGGTCATAGTGCGCTTTTGGATCGCTTCGCTGGTGTTCGCCTTGTTTGCGCTAACGACTTTGAAACTGCGCTAGGCCAAACCTTTCACCGCAGAGGATCCTTCGACAAGCTCAGGACAGGCTGCAAAGGACGCAGAGGAAAACTACAAAGTAAGAGGAACAATTTTTTGCGGCCATAAATCGGTTGCGTTTCCTCTGCGTCCTTTGCGTCCTCTGCGGTAAAAGGGTTCCAAATCAAAATGAGTGACAGGATTGGTAACCCACGGCTCCGCGGGCGCTAACTCGTGACACAATGAGGTTGCCATGGCTGAAGACTTGCCGGTGAGGAATAAACGGGTTTTGGTAGTTGGGCTGGGCAAGTCCGGAGTGGCTGCCGCTCTGTTCTTAAAGGAGCGAGGAGCCAAAGTCACGGTTTCCGACAGCAAGAGCGAAGCAGAACTGGGCAAGGAGATTCCGGCCTTGCGCGAACATGGAGTCGCGGTGGAAACCGGTGGCCACGGGGAGCACACGTTTCGAGACCAGGACCTGATTGTGCTCAGCCCGGGCGTGCCGGTGGATGTGCCCCAATTGCGGCAGGCACGGGAGCTGGGTATTCCGGTGATCGGCGAGATCGAATTGGCCGCCGGTTTCCTGAAGGGCAAGATCATTGCCATTACCGGTTCCAATGGAAAGACCACTACAACCGCATTGGCAGGGGAAGTTATCTCCTGGGGCGGCTGGGAAGTGCAGGTAGGGGGAAACATTGGGACCGCGGCGATCTCTCTGGTGGCAACGGCGACCGCAGACACCTATAACGTGCTGGAAATCTCCAGCTTTCAACTGGAAACAATTCGGAAATTCGCTCCCTATGTGGCGGTGGTGTTAAACGTCAGCCCCGACCATCTCGATCGCCACGGCACTTTGGCGGCCTATGTTGCCGCCAAATCGCGCATCTTTGAAAACCAAACCGCCGCCGATTACGCGGTTCTCAACGCGGAAGATCCCACGTGCGTGAGCATGGCCAAGGCAACCAAAGCGCAGGTGCGGTGGTTCAGCCGGGTACGGGAGGTGAATCCCGGGGCGTTCGTTCGCGCGGGCCAGATTTACTGGCGGGACAGCGCGGGAGAACGCCTCATCCTGCCGCTGGAGGCGATCGGGCTGAAAGGTGCGCACAACGTGGAAAACGTGCTGGCGGCAGTGAGTGTGGGAGTGATCACCTATTGTGAACCCGGCCGCATTGAGCGCGGCGTCCGCGAATTTAAAGCCGTCGAACACCGCCTGGAATATGTGGCTACGGTGAATGGGGTGGAGTATTACAACGACTCTAAGGCAACGAATGTGGATGCCACCATCAAAGCTTTGGAGGCGTTTCCCGGCAATATTCACATAATCCTTGGGGGGAAGCACAAGGGCAGCCCCTACACGGTGCTCAATGAGCTTTTGCGGCAGCGGGTCAAACGGGTTTACACGATCGGAGCGGCGGCGGAAATTATTGAGAACGACATCCGGGGGGCGGCGGAAGTGGTACGGGCGGGAACTTTGGAGAATGCCGTGCAGCGAGCAGCAGCAAGCGCGAGCGCGGGCGATGTGGTCCTGCTGGCGCCCGCCTGCGCCAGCTTCGATCAGTTTCGCAGCTACGAATACCGCGGCGCGGCGTTTAAGCAGGCAGTAAAGGCTTTAGAGGAGTCGTCGGCCGTTGGTCGCCGGTCGTAGAAAGTGTGAAAAACCTCTCACCGCAGAGGACGCAAAGGACGCAGAGGTACAAAGAGGAACAAGGATGATGAAACCAATGGACATAAGATTCCCTCCGCGTCCTCTGCGTACTCCGCGGTAAAGGGGGTTTGTATTTTTTCACACCTTCGTAGAGAGGCAGCTCTCGGCTTTCGGCAAAACCAAGGCAGCCTTGGGTCTTTGGTCTTTGGCCGACAGCCTTCGGCCGACAACCGACGACGGTTTTAAGTTATGGCGAAGCGTGTCAGCGTCGATAAGTGGCTATTCACGGTTACTCTGCTGCTGGTGTGCGCCGGCCTGGTAATGATTTTCAGCGCTTCGGCGGTGATGGCGGAGGACAATCCCAACTACCACTCCGCTTATTACTTTTTGCTGCGGCAGTTTTGTTGGGCGGGCGCGGGGCTGGCCGCCATGTTCGTACTGATGAGCTTCGACTACCGCCGCTATCGGACGCCAGCGGTGGTGTTTTCCCTGCTGGGAGGCGTGGTGCTGCTGTTGCTTTCGGTTTTCTTTCTTGACCGTTCGCACAACACCCACCGCTGGTTTCGGGCGGGCCCGCTATCCTTTCAACCTTCGGAAGTTGCCAAGCTTGCGCTGATCGTATTCCTCGCCTGGTACCTGGAACAGAAGAACAAATTGATTCACGATTGGCACACCTTGATCCCGCCGGTTGGAGTAACTTTGGTCCTGGCCGCCCTGATCGCGCTGCAGCCGGATTTGGGGACCGCCATCGCCTGCGTGGCCATTGCTTTCACCCTGTTGTTTGTGGCCGGGATGCGCATGAGCTATTACCTGTATCCGCTCAGCATCTCACCGCTGATCTTTTACTTTCTGGTGTGGCGGGTGCACTGGCGCCGGGAACGGGTCCTGGCTTTTCTGAACCCGTTTGAAGACCCCCAGGGCCGCGGCTTCCATATCATCCAATCGCTGATCGCGGTGGGTACGGGCGGACTGACGGGGATCGGACTGATGGAGGGCAAGCAAAAGCTCTTCTATCTGCCGGAGGCGCATACGGATTTCATTTTTGCGGTTACCGCCGAAGAGTGGGGACTGCTCGGCGCGCTGCTGATCGTCGTTCTTTTCGGGGTGTTTTGGTATCGGGGGATCCGGGCGGCGGTGCTTTCCGGCGACCTCTTCGCCCGCTATCTGGCGACGGGCATCACCAGCATGGTGGTGATCCAGGCGCTGTTGAACATCAGCGTGGTGCTCGGCATGATGCCGACCAAGGGGATTCCGCTGCCGCTGGTGTCCTACGGGGGCTCTTCCCTATTCGTAACCCTGGCCGCCATTGGCGTACTGCTCAATATCACCCAACATACGGATTGAAAGATGCGAGTTGTATTGGCGGGCGGCGGCACCGGCGGGCACGTGATTCCCGCGCTGGCGATTGCGCACGAATTGCGCACGCGCTTTGGCGCCGAGGCGATCTTCGTGGGTACGGCGCGCGGCATCGAGACGCGGCTGGTTCCTGCGGCCGGTTTCCCGCTGAAGCTGATTGAGGTGGGGGCGCTGAAAAGTGTTTCGCTGGCTACCCGCCTTAAGACTCTGCTGGCGCTGCCCCGCGCGATTTTTGCCGCGCATGGCCTGTTGCGCGACTTCCGTCCCGACGTGGTGATCGGCGTAGGCGGATATGCCTCCGGTCCCACCATGCTGGCGGCGGCCATTGCCGGTGTGCCCACGCTGGCCTTCGAGCCCAACCGGATTCCGGGGCTGGCCAATCGTCTGGTGGGCATTCTGGTATCGGCGGCGGCCGTCCAGTTTGAGCAGACCTGCCGCTACTTTCGCAACTGCCGGGTGACGGGTGTACCCGTGCGGCCCGGCTTTTTTGCAGCCGCCGCCCGGCCGGCGAATACGTCCCCCACGCTACTGGTCTTCGGCGGGAGCCAGGGCGCGCATGCCCTGAACCAAGCGGTGATGGAGGCTTTGCCCGCGCTGACGGCGCGAATCTCGGGTCTTCACCTCATCCACCAAACCGGGGAGCGCGACTATAATCAGGCGCAGGCAGTGTACTTGCGGGTGGGAGTTTCCGCGGAAGTTTCTCCGTTCATCGAGGACATGCCCCAGGTGTTCGCACGGGCCGACTTGCTGCTTTGCCGATCCGGGGCCAGCACGGTGGCGGAAATCGCGGCCGCGGGCAAACCGGCCATCCTCGTACCTTTTCCTCACGCGGCGGACAATCATCAGCGCCGCAACGCGGAGGCCCTGGTCGAGGCGGGCGCGGGGGTGATGCTTCCGGAGGAACAACTGACGCCGGAACGGCTGGTCGAAACGGTGGCCGGGCTGCTCTGTGCGCCAGCGCGATTGCGTGCGATGGCAGAATCGGCCCGCCGGATTTCCCATACGGAAGCGGCGGGAGAAATTGCCCGTATGGCCGCGCGCCTGGCGGGGATCGGATAAAACCTTTTACCGCAGAGGACGCAAAGGACGCAGAGTACTCAAGGGAAGAAGCCGAGGCGCAGAGAATGCATCCGAACGAGATCAGTCACGACATTATTTCGGCTGCGATGAAGGTGCATTCGGTGCTTGGACCGGGGCTTTTGGAGAGTGTATACGAAGCTTGTTTGGCGTACGAACTGGGCAAGATGGGACATAAGGTGGAACAACAAGTTGAACTGCCGGTCATCTACGAAGGTGTGAAGATTGATGCGGGGTACCGTTTGGATCTGCTAGTAGATGACAGTGTGGTAGTTGAATTGAAGGTTACGGAAACGATACTTCCGGTGCATGAAGCTCAGCTACTTTCTTATTTGAAGCTGAGCGGGAAAAAACTTGGTTTGCTGGTTAATTTTAAGCTAGTTCATCTCAGAGATGGCATAAGGCGTTTGGTGAATCAGTTGGAGTCCTCCTCTGCGTCCTTGGCGTCCTCTGCGGTGAAGAGGCTTTGTAACTGAGAACTGAGAACTCATTCATGTTTGCCAAGATTCAACGCGTTCATCTGGTGGGCATCGGCGGTATTGGCATGAGCGGGATTGCCGAAGTCCTGCTGACGCTCGGCTACCAGGTTTCCGGATCGGACCTGCGCAGCTCGCCAATTACGCAACGCTTAGCGTCGTTGGGCGCCACGGTCTATGAAGGCCACAGTGCCGAAAACGTGGCCGGCGCCGGAGTGGTGGTTACCAGCAGCGCCATTCAGCGCGGTAATCCGGAAATTGCGGAGGCCCGGCGCCGCCATATTCCCGTGATTCAACGAGCCGAAATGTTGGCCGAACTGATGCGCCTGAAATACGGCATCGCGGTCGCCGGCATGCACGGCAAGACCACGACCACCTCGATGGTTGGCGCCGTACTTCAGGCCGGGAACCTGGATCCGACCATCATTGTGGGCGGCCGGGTGGACGCTCTGGGATCGAACGCGCGCCACGGCAAGTCGCAATACCTGGTGGCGGAGGCCGACGAGAGCGACCGCTCATTTCTGAAGCTGTCGCCTATCGTCGCCGTGGTGACGAATATCGATCGCGAGCATTTGGATACCTACCGCGATCTGGACGATATCGAGCAAACCTTCCTCGACTTCATGGACCGGGTCCCATTTTATGGCACGGTGGTGGCGTGCAACGACGACCCCCTGCTGCGAGACCTGCTGCCGAACGTGCAGCGCCGGGTGGTTACGTACGGAACCAGGGAGGATTCCGATTTCCTGATCAGTCAGGTTGCGAGCTCAATTCCCAATGGCGGGCCGGTTTCGCGCTTCCGCATGAACTTGCGCGGGCAACCGCTGGGGGATTTCCACCTGCACGTGCCGGGCGTCCACAACGTGCTTAATGCGGCAGCCGCGGTTGCGGTCGGGACGATTCTGGAGATTGCGCCCGAGAAGATCGGCCAGGCGCTAGAAGGGTTTGGCGGGGTGGACCGGCGGTTCCAGTTGCGCGGGCGTGCGGGCGGGATCACGGTGATCGACGATTACGGCCATCACCCCACCGAAATCAGGGCCACGCTGGCGGCTGCGCGGCAGTGTGGGTTCAGCCGAATTCATGTCATTTTCCAGCCCCACCGGTATACCCGCACGGAAGCGCTGCTGGAGGAATTTGGCGGCGCTTTCGCCGATGCCGATTCAGTTTTCGTGCTCGACATCTATGCCGCCAGCGAGGCGCCCATCGACGGCATCAACGGCGCATTAGTGGCGGCGAGAATCAGCCAATCAGGCCAGCGGCCGGCGAGCTACCTGGGCAGCTTTGCCGAAGCGGCAGAGGCGGCGGTTGCCGTCGCCCGGCCCGGCGATCTGGTCCTGACGCTGGGCGCGGGAAACATTTCGCAGATTGCCCCACAAGTCCTGGAGCGCTTGCAAAAGGGGCGGCAATCGGTGGTCAAAGCAGCCGAGAAAGCGTGAAAAAACAGATCGAGGGCCGATTCACCGCAGAGGACGCAAAGGACGCAGAGGAAATTTTGGATTCCGGATTTTGGATTTCGGATTTTTGCTCATTCCGTGGGGGCGACCAGTGCTTCTTGCGGCCACGAGCGGAACCCTTCACCGCAGAGGATACGAAGCGGTTGAGAGGTTTTGTAATTTTTCACGCCTTCCGAGCATCGGGAGATTTGCGATCTGAAAACGATCGAGTGAGCGGGTGATCGGCGATGCTCGACGCGCCCAATTTTTTCTCTCGTGGGCAGGCAAAAACCGGCTATAGTGAGTTCGCGGTCGGCGATTTTCTGCGACACCGTTCCCTTCATGTCGCGTAAAGGCTATTCAGAGGACGAAGCGGCTTCTGGCCCGCGTGCCATACCCGTGCATGCGGAGGCGGGTGCTGCTGACGACGGGGTGGAGAGTGAACCCGATTCGCGCCGCATGGACCTGGAAAGCCAACCGGAATCGCCTTTCCTACGGGCGCAGAAGCGGGTGCCGGTGCGGCGAGGCCCCCTGCCGAAGAAGACGGTCCACCGTCTGAAATTGGGAGCGCTCGTGCTGTCGGCAGGCGCCGTTCTGGCCGCGGGGCTGGCGGGCATCTCCAGCTATGGCCGGCGTTCCTGGCGTTTTCGGCTGGATTCCAGTGACCAGATTCAGCTGGCCGGCAACCACAATGTCAGCCGTGCCCAGACGCTGGCGGTTTTTGGGGGCGACATTTCGCGGAATGTTTTCCTTATCCCGCTGGCCGAGCGGAAGCGCCAATTGGAGCAGATCCCCTGGATCGAATCCGCGACGGTGATGCGCCTGCTGCCGAATCGGTTGAGCGTAGAGGTGCGGGAGCGCACGCCCCTGGCGTTTGCCCGGGTCGGCGCCCAGATTAAACTGGTCGATCCGAACGGTGTTTTGATGGACGTGCCTCCCGAAAGCCGGTATTCATTTCCGGTGATCATAGGATTTACCGGGGCGGAGCCGCCGTCTCTGCGCCTTGCCCGGATCGGAATTTATCAGGCGGTGGTACGGGAGTTGGACTCCGGCGGATCCCACTACTCCCATGACATCAGTGAAATCGATTTGGCCGACTCCGAAGATGTGAAAATTGTTGTCACAGACCAGAAGGGTGAGGTGCTGATACATCTTGGATCGGGAAATTTTCTCGATCGCTACAAGATTTATGTGGCTCATGTGCCGGAATGGCGGCAGCAATTCCAGAAAGTGGATTCGGTAGACTTGCGGTACGACCGCCAGGTAATCGTGAATCCTGATATAAGAAAAGAACCGCCGTCGGCAGCCCCAGAGGCTGGGCCGGCTCCATCGCTGCCCGCTGCCGCAGCTCAGCCGGCGCCGGCGAGGAAGGTAAAGAAGGCTTCCGCCTTGCGCCGCCGGCTGAACCAAAATACGTTTTGACCGCAGAGGACCCAAGAGCATGCATCCATTTACCACAAGGGACACGAAGGACACCAAGGCACAGCAGAACCAAGGGAGGTCCTTTTGTTCGTTTGTTTCCTTCGTGTACTTTGTGTCCTTGGTGGTATGTGTCCGCGGCGGTGAATAAGACGACAAGAGATGTCCAGAGACAATCCTAATCTGCTAACTGCAATTGATGTAGGTAGCGCCAAGACCTGCGTTCTGGTTGCCGAAATGACGCACGAAGGCCTGCGCTATCGTGGGCACGGCATCGCGGACTCGCGGGGCATGCGCAAAGGCGTTATTGCCGACCTGGAAAAGGCGGTTGGTGGCGTCCAGAAGGCGGTCGAAGAGGCGGAGAAGCTGACGCAAGAGCCAGTGGAGCGGGCGGTAGCCGGCATAGCGGGCCCACACGTGCGCGGAGTCAATTCGCAAGGCGGGATCAGCCTGGGTTCCCGCACCCGCGAAATCGGCCGCGAAGACGTGAGGCAGGCGGTGGAAAAGGCGCGTAGCATTGCCCTGCCGGCCGATCGCCAAGCGCTTCACTTGCTGCCGCAGGAGTATATCGTTGACGAGCAGAGCGGTATTCAGGACCCGCTCGGCATGACCGGCAAGACGCTCGAGGTCCGGCTGCATATTACGACTACTTCCGCCAGCGCGACCCAGAACGTGATATCGGTGTTGAACAAAGCCGGAATCCAGGTGGAGGATACGGTATTTGAGCCGCTAGCAGCCGCGGACGCGGTATTACGCGCTGATGAGCGCGAACTGGGCGTCTGCCTGGCCGATATCGGGGCCGGTTCGACCGACCTGATCGTGTTTCACGAAGGCGCCGTGCAGCATACCGGCGTGATACCCGTCGGGGGTGATCATTTCACCAACGACGCCGCCGTGGGCTTGTTGACCCCCTTGGCGGCAGCGGAAAGAATCAAACGGCAGTTTGGCTGCGGTGTGGTGACCCAGATTCCGGAAGCCAATGAAATTGAGGTTCCTTCGGTGGGCGATAAGCCGTCCCGTTTGCTGCCCCAACGGCAGTTGGGAGAAATCCTGGAACCGCGCGCCCGCGAACTGTTTGAGCTGATGCGCGATCATTTGCGCCAGGCGGGGGTGCTTGAGCTGTGCGGGACGGGCGTGGTTCTGACCGGGGGCGGAGCGCGGCTGAGTGGATTACCGGACCTGGTCGATCAGGTGCTGCACAAGCATGCTCGCGTTGGCGGCCCAGCGGCGTTGGCCAAACTCCCGGTGGACCTGGCCATACCGGAATCGGCCGTGGCCCTAGGGTTGTTGCTTTATAGCTATCGTTCCCGCATGGGCCGGGTTTCGCCGGAACAAGGCTTGACCGCCAAGCTCAAGGCGCTGTTTGCATGGAAAGAGTAGGGCCGTTTCACCGCAGAGTACGCAAAGGACGCAGAGTACTTAAGGGAAGAAGCGGAAGCAGAGAGAATGCATCCGAACGAGATTAGCCACGACATTATTTCGGCTGCTATGAAGGTGCATTCAACTCTCGGACCGGGGCTTTTGGAGAGCGCGTATGAGGCTTGCTTAGCATACGAGCTAAGCAAGATGGGACATAACGTGGAACGCCAAGTCGAACTGCCGGTCAACCATGAGGGCATAAGACTCGATGCTGGATATCCATTAGACTTGCTCGTGGAGATTGTGCAGTAGTCGAATTGAAGGTGGTCGAAACCATTCTGGCGATACATGAAGCTCAGATGCTTTCTTATTTGAAGCTGAGCGGCAGGAAGCTTGGCTTGTTGATTAATTTTAAGGTGGTCCATCTCAGAGACGGCATAAGGCGTTTTGTGAATCGGTTGGAGTCCTCTGCGTCCTTGGCGTCCTCTGCGGTGAAAGGGTGTTCTTAATGGCCGACGATATTCGCATTCAGTTCAACGAAGATCCGCGTAATAACGCCAAGATCAAGGTAATTGGCGTGGGAGGCGGCGGGGGCAATGCTATCAATCGCATGATTGACGCCAATGTGGAAGGTGTCGACTTTGTGGTGGCCAACACCGATTTGCAGGCATTGCGGATGTCGCGTGCCGAGGTCAAGATCCAACTGGGGGTCAAGTTGACCAACGGGCTGGGGGCGGGCGCTAATCCCGAAATCGGCCGCAAGGGGGCGCTGGAAGATGCGGACAAGATTATTGAAGCGCTGGAAGGCGCCGACATGGTTTTCGTTACCGCCGGACTCGGCGGCGGCACCGGGACCGGCGCCGCGCCGATCATTGCTTCGTTAGCCAGTGAAATGGGGGCGCTGACGGTGGCGGTGGTGACCAAACCGTTTGCCTTTGAAGGCAAGCGCCGCATGATGCAAGCGGAACGCGGCCTGGAGGAACTGATCGATTCCGTCGACACCACCATCGTGATCCCCAATGAGAAACTGCTGGCGGTGGCGCACGATGCGGGGTTCTTCGAATCGTTTCGCGTCGCCGACGACATCCTGCGTCAAGGCGTGCAGGGGATTTCCGACATCATTACCATCCCCGGCATTATCAACCGGGATTTTGCCGACGTTAAGGCGATTATGGCCGGCATGGGCTATGCGGTGATGGGTACGGCTACTTCGAAGGGCGAGCACCGCGCTGTGGAAGCGGCGCAGCGAGCCATCGCCTCACCTTTGCTGGAAGCCGGGGCCATCGACGGCGCCCGCGGCATCCTGATCAACATCACCGGTTCCAGTTCCCTGCGCCTGGCGGAGGTGAACGAAGCTTCCACCATCATCCAAAGCGCCGCCCACGAGGATGCCAACATCATCTTCGGCGCCGTGCTCGACGAGCGGATGAAGGACGAAGTGAAGATCACCGTGATTGCGACCGGCTTCAAACAAGTGGAACGTAAATCGCAAGCGCGTTCCGCTGCCGCCGCTATCCAGCAGACGCGCGCCGTGGTGGACCGCGCCCGGCTGGGGGGCGAAAGCGAGTCGCCCAGCGGGATACCGGTGGTCCGGCAAGCCCCGGCTGCCGCGCCTCCGGCGCCTGCGCCGGCGCCGGAAGACTACGAAATGAAAAGCATGAAGGCATCCTTCGGAGATGACGATCTCGATGTGCCTGCCTTCATGCGCAAACGTCAGGAAAATCAGTAGGCGTAATCAGCGCTCGTGCAGTTCCTGAATGACGACGACCGACTGGCCGTCTGATGTTCCCGCTGGTGTGTCCGCTGGAGTAACCACCACGACCACGTGCTTGCCCTCGTGCGAAGTGCACATCTCCTGGTTGGAGACTTTGTGAACTTTTAAGGCATCGTCGATAAGCACGTCGGTGCCGCCCGTGATATCACACTTAGGGTCGCAAGTCGCAGTATCCGGCTTTTGAATCACACACGCGGCGTTGCAGATGGTGCCGCCCATTTGCTGCGAGTTCTGCGCGTAGATCCAGAGGCTGGAACCTAGAACGAGCAGCAATAGGCACGCGATTCGCTTCATCGGTATCTCTCCTGGCACTAGATTGGCTTCCGTGCTGGCTCTGGGATGCTACGCCGGGAAAAGGGTTTGCTTGCCGAGAGCGGCTTTTCCGGCAATTGCAGCGGCTCTCTCCAGGTCTGGCATTGGTCCGCCAACTTGCCTTTTTGGCCAACGCATGCGATAGAGTGCAACTGGACCAGAGTTTTGTGATACCAATAGATTTGTCATGAAATTACCAACACGTACTCTAGGTTCCAGCGGTGTCGCCATTACGGCGGTTGGATTCGGGGCTTGGGCGATCGGCGGCGGGGGCTGGTCTTTCGGCTGGGGACCACAAGATGACGCGGCGTCCCTGGCCGCCATGCGCCATGCGTTAGAGGTGGGAATAACCTGGATCGATACGGCTACGGTGTACGGCTTGGGCCACTCGGAAGAGGTTGTCGGCAAATTGCTGCGTTCTCTGCCGGCCTCAGAGCGGCCTATGGTTTTCACCAAATGTGGCCTGATCTGGGATGAACGAAATCCGATGACGCGGCCCCGCCGGGTGCTCAAACCGGAATCGATCCGCCAGGAGTGCGAGGCGTCTTTGCGCCGGCTGGGTATCGAACGCATCGACCTTTACCAATTTCACTGGCCGGACGAAACGGGAACGCGGGTGGAAGACTCTTGGGCCGAGATGACGCGGTTAGTGGAGCAAGGCAAGGTGCGTCTGGCCGGCGTGTCCAATTTTGATGTTGCACTGCTGGAGCGGTGCGAGACGGTGCGCCACGTGGACTCTTTGCAAGGGCCTTTCTCGCTGATCCGCCGCGAGCTGGGGGCGCGCGAGATTCCGTGGTGCGGCGAACACCGAACCGGAGTTCTGTGTTACAGCCCGATGCAATCGGGTCTGCTTACCGACCGCTTTACGGCCCAGCGCGTCAGCGCCTTAGCGCAGGACGATTGGCGGCGCGGTTCGCCGGAATTTCAGGAACCGAAGTTAAGCCGCAATCTGGCGCTGCGAGATGCGTTGCGTCCGATTGCCCAACGGCATGGAACTACGGTTTCCGCCGTAGCGATTGCCTGGACGCTGGCCTGGCCGGGAGTAACCGCAGCCATCGTCGGGGCGCGCTCAGCCGAACAAGTGGACGGATGGGTGGACGCTGCCAGCCTCAGCTTGACGGCTGACGACCTGGGGGAAATTGCGCAAGCCCTGGACAAGACCGGGGCGGGAGTTGGTCCCGCCGCGCCCCGTTTGCGAGCGGCATAACGGGTCGGCAAGAATTTTCAGTCCCGTAAGAATTGTCATCCCGACCCTGAGCGAGGCGAAGGCGAGGGATCTGCAGTTCGGCCCTCTTTGCCTCGGGATTAACTGGCGGACGATGTTTAAAAATGTTGCTTCGGGCTAAGTGCCAGGTGATGTGCAAGTTGGAGTCGTGCGAAGAGCATAAGTGCCGGAGGCACGACGGGAAATTAGCCCCGGATGGAGGGGCACGGCGCGCGTTTTTTGCGCCGGGCGCCGGAATCCGGGGTGGGGTAGTTAGAATGATCCAGTCCCGTAGGGGCGGCAGAAACCGCGCGGCGCCGCGCAGTCCCGCGCTTATCTTAGCCGCTGAGGGATGTTCTGTTCCTCTGATATTCCTCCGCGTCCTTTGCGTCCTCTGCGGTGAAGGGTTTCTTCACACGACGCCATCCGATGATGTCCACCTGCCCGACGTCAAACAGCCACAAAGGAATTTCTCCGTCCCCCTGGTAAGTTGCTCAAAAGAAAATGTTGAAAAACCCGAGAAATACTGGCCAGAAACGTATGGGTTTTTGAACAGAAGCCGACTTCCCCGGACTAATTGTCGTGGCGGGCGCAGATTACTTCCGGATGGCCGACCATCCGGGAGTTGGCGAGTCGGGAGATGCCTTGGGTAGCGCGGCTCTCCTGAGCGGCGGGCCCTATTGGCTTCTCACATATACCCAAGGCCATTGCGATAATCCCGCCTTCCTGGGGTTGTCCAAGATATATTGAACCGCCCTCGCAAACTCTTGTTCGTTCCTTATCAAATGGTCGTACGACTCGTCTTGCCAAAGCATTCCGCGGCGGTTCATCATGGCGTTAACGCGCCGGGATGTGAACTTCTTCCAACTGCCCAGTATGCTGGCCAGGCCTTCCCCGTCAAATAGCCAGAACAGTACGTGTACGTGGTTCGGCATCACGCACCAGGCCTCCAGTTGATAGTGTTTGCCGTCCCAAAACTTCAAAGAGTTTGCCACCACGGCGGCGAGTTCGGGGCGTTTGAACCAAGATTCTCCGGCGCCGGAATCCAGATAGGCTTCAATCTTGCGGCTGGAAAGCCGTTTCTCGGTAACAGACTCTATGGGAAGCAGCTTCCGGCCACAATTCTTCGCCGCAGTCAGCATTCGTTTTTGTCGCAACAGCTCTTCTAAAACGGCCTTGGGCAATGAGTCACCTAAGCGAAAGGTGACGAAATACGTCCCGTCGTTGCGCTCCCAGTGCGGGAGGTATCCGCGGGTGCGTTTGGTGATGACGGCGGATGCTCTACCTGCCATGCGGTGGACATCTTGGCGCAGAATTCGCGGCGAATCAAACTTTTTTCGCTGGCGCATATAGGGCCCGCCGCTCGGGAGAGCCGCGCCACCCTGGCGACCGCAGACCTCTTGAAACACCTGGGCCTGAACAGGCTGCCGAAAAAGCCGGGTTGCAACCTTCAGGAGCAAAGAATTCATACCCCAAAACGTCTGTCATTCTGCGCCCCGCGCCCCCAACAGCTTGGAAAATTGCCATTCCGCCGGGGCGCGGGACGCAGTCCCGCATGGCGGGATCGGCCCCATGTGCCAGGGTCACTTCTGCATGACCCAGCGATCAGGGGCCACAGCCTTTAGCTCCTGTGGGCCAAGAATCAGACTGAAACGAGAATTTTTCCGCACCCTCTTTAGCCGCTGAGGGATGTTCTGCTCCTCTCATATTCCTCCGCGTCCTTTGCGTCCTCTGCGGTGAAGAGTTCCGCATCAGGTCGGACTCCTCGACCAGCGGTGACCGAAAACGCTCCCATGGCGCCACAGGCGTCTCGCGGGACCGATCGGGCCGACGCCATCCGATGATGTCCACCGGCCCGACGTCAAACAGCCACAAAGGAATTTCTCCCCTCCCCTGGTAAGTTGCTCAAAAGAAAATGTTGAAAAACCCGAGAAATGCTGGCCACAAACGTATGGGTTTCTGAACAGAAGCCGACTTCAAGTCGCTGTATCGAAAGCGCACCGGCCGACACGGCACCTCCCCCTCCGGCCATATCCTCGTGCCGGTGCGCTTCCGATACAGCCCTAAGACTTCTGGGGAGTAATATCACTCTGATGGAGGCTTTCGTGTTTTCCGGGTCCCAAAAGCGAGACCTGGCGCACTCGGCTGGAGAGTCGATGAGCTCTGACGAGAAAAAGAGGCGACGCGAAAAATTCTTGCTGGAAAGGTTTCTTGAGCAGCGAGGAATAAAGCCGAGAAACGTCGAGCAACTACTGCCGCCAAATCCAGATTTCCTAATCAACCTCGATGGGCGCATGGTTGGTATCGAGATAACTGAGATATTTATTCAGCCTGATAAATCGAACAAGTATCAGCGCGTCACAGACGAACTACTCTTGCAGGAAATCGATTCGATTAAAGACCAAATCGTGTCCGAAGCGCAAAAGATCTATTTCGAGACTAACAGCACTCTTGTCCTAGCCACGATCGTCTTCTCGCATGTCCCACGCGTCAAAAAGAAGAGCAAACAGATCGCCAAATTGATCGCAGATAAGGTCCGAGATATGGTTTCCGGAAATACATCGGACGTAGTGCACTGGTGGCCAGATGTGCTTGATAACGAAACCCACCTTCTGTCTGAAGCAGTCGCGGCCATTCATATCTGCAGAGTACCGGAAAGACGGTTCGCGCGATGGGAACCCACAAAAGCTGGAGTTGTTACAAACCTGACACCGGAACATCTTCAGGATCGAATTGATCTTAAGGCACAAAAATTGAGTAACTACAGAAAAAACAACGAATTTAGCGAAATCTGGCTTCTAATGGTTGCTGATCGAACGCGCCCATCGCAAAAGCTCCATCGTAGATTAGACCCTCCCTTATTGTCAGTATCCAGTCCCTTTGACAAAACGTTCTATTGCTGCCACGCATCTGATGAGCCGGTGGTTGAACTCTGACCAGCAGATCGCCGAGAGCGTGCATTTGCTGTATAAATCTCAATCGCTTCTAGCAATGCAAGTTGTTCATTGTCCTCGACTTTGGCTTCGACCTACGAATATGTCCCCTGAAACGCCCTTGGGTTCAGGGACGTGATCGCTCCCGAGGCGGTCAACGCCGTGCGCTCGCCGTTCTGCCGTTGGTGCCACCAACCCATAGTTTTGTGGCGGGTCAAAACTGACGAGCACGGTCATTGCAGCGCAATGATTTCCAGGGGCAGATTTCTCCGGGCTTTGTGGCCGCCTGTTGCTGTCTGGGCGCGCTTGCCAGATGGCCACAAAGGCTCCGGCGGCGGCGCTTGGGCGATAGACCTTTGTGGCGGCCTCCAAACCACCAGATTCTTGGGGTACTCATCCACCCGTGGGCGGACCGGCTCTACAATGTCGAACGCCAGACTGTCCCGGTTCCCGGCGTCGACGTGCATCACACCCGCTGCCCATGACTTGTTGCTTGCACCTTGTCGCCTGCGGCCGGTTGCTGTTCTGGTGCTGCTGACCACTGACCACTGACCACTGACCACTGACCACTGAACCAAATAAGCGTCCAACTCGACCAACCAGAACACATCGACGACGGGAAAGCGACTTCCTGGTTACGTCGATCGTGAGGACGCGCCTTCAACATGGCGCAATAAACCGCGCCAGGCAGCCGGCAAAAGCCCTCCGCGACCAGTGGCAGGCGCGCTCAAAACCCGCGTCATTACTGGTTCTTCGGTTACCGCTGGTTGCTTGTCGCCGGTTGCTGCCCTTTCCAGTTCCTGCGCCTTTTCTGGCCGACGACCGAGGGCCGACAGCCGAGAGCTGCCTCTAAAAAATATCCGTCCAAAGCGACCAAACCGTCCACGGAGACAGCGGGAAAGCGGCTACTCTGCTTCTGTTATGACACTCGCGAGGGTGGCAGCCGACAGATTTTCCGCCGGCGGCTGGCCCGGACGAACCCGGATACAGAGGGGCCCCATCCAAGCCCGATTTTGGCTTGGCGCAGATTTCGCCGGGATCACGGGCAGTGCCACGATCCACGACAAGCTCCTGTGGTTAAATCCCAACTCCATATTCCTTCTGCGTCTCTGCGTCTCGGCGCTGGGTGTTGGGCTACTCTGCTGTTGGCTTGCCGGGAATTTCGCCGGGATCACGGGCAGTGCCACGATCCACGACAAGTTCCTGCCGCTGCCGATGCTGGATCGCATCCGCGCCGAGCGCGCCGCCGGCCGCACCTGGATACAAATCGAACACGAGTCTGCCCACTGGAAAGAATGGGACGAAGTTCCCCTGCCAGCGAAGAAACTGTTTGCCGCTACCGGGCTGGAAACTGGAAACTCGAAACTGGAAACTGCCCCTGCTTACCGCCTCCCCCACTCCAGCCTCCAGCGCTGGCATGACTTGCGGGTCGAACAACTGCGGCGCGACCAGGAAAGACAAGCGCTCGCCGCCCATGCCCTCGCCGATCAGCTAGCCGGCCGCAGCTTCACCGATCTGACCGCCGCCGTCAGGAATGCGCTGGGCGAAACCGTATTCAAGTTGATGCTGGCCAATGACGACCCGCAGGCGCAGATCGCCGCCCTCACCAGCCTCGCCCGGCTGCTGCTGCAACTGGACCGCAACCAGATCGCCCGCGAGCGCCTGCAAATCGAGCGCAGAAGGGTCCGCCTGCTGGCGCGGAAGCTGGAAGTGGAGAAGGCCCGCGCCGGGCTAAAAAGAAAAGGAAGGAAAAACGAAGCAACCGGCAGGTCATTGACCCTGGAGGACATAAACTGGCTACGGGAGAAAACTTTCGGATTACCGCCCATTACGAGACCTGAGCCCAGCCATCCGGCTCAGCCAACCGCGGACCTGCCGGAGGCCTACGAACCACCTCCCCCATCCGATGACGGAGGGGTTGCCGCAGAACCCGAGCTACCCTCACCCCACCCCGCAAACCTGGACCAAACCAAGCTTGCCGGACAATCTGGAGCAAAACCAGAGTTGACATGTTCCAGTGGTGGTGGAAGCGCCGGGCTTCACAGGCTGCGGAAAAATCGCTCTCGGGTAAGAGCACGGGTTTACTCGTGCCGCAACCCCTAGAAGATAGATTGGATTTTAAGCCCGCGCAGCGGGCGCAAGATCGTAGCCCACGGCGTAAGCCGTGGGAAAGGTGCCCCATTGGGGGGTAGCCCCCGAAGGGGGCGTAAGAAATATCCGCTGGGGGCACGAAATTACACCTAAGCGTGACTTTTTTAGCGGCCTGTTTAGCCCCCGAGTGAACATCTCAACTAAACACGGCTTTTTCAGCAGCCTCTTCAGCCCCGGGGGCCCGACAATCGCGCGTGAAACACGACTTTTTCCGCAGCCTCTGAAGCCCGGTGCTTCCACCGGGATACACTTCCTGTCTCAGCACAGGGGTGCACCCCAACCCGCGATATCCCGCCTAAGCCCGCCTAATCCCGCCTTAGGCAATAAAAAGTTTGTACGGTCCCCTGGCCCCTGTCCCCTGGCCACTGGGCCTGCCAGGCCTCGCCCATGCCGAACAGCCATTTTTGCTGGCCGAGAGCCGGCGACCGACGACCGAGAGCTGTCTCCTGTCGCCGGTTGCTGCCCTCTTTCTAGCCGAGAGCCGAGAGCTGCCTCTAAAAAACTGCCCCACGTTTGCCAACACCCGGCAAACGTGGGGCGCCTAGACCCTGGCCAGACCGTCCGGCTATTTCACTTCAATCGGCGTTTGCCAGGCTTTCACCTCGTTGACGAGATCAGCCCAGTTGGGGGGCAGCTTGATCTCTTTGGTCACGAAGTGAGAGTTGCCAAAACCCCATCGATCCACCAGGAAACCAACGCCCGGCCCGCGGCCGCCGGCCACGACAACCTTTATATCCTCCGGCTTGGGAACTACAGGGACCATCGCATCATCCGGCAAATCGTCGATCCACTGGGGAATCCCGCTGCTTACGGCATAGGATCCCAATGGCCGGGGACCAAACAGCCGCCGCGAAATCCGCCCGGTTTCCCAGAGTTCTTTCTGGATCTTGTCCGGGGTATAGCCGTTCTTGGCCAAAATGTTGGCCATGACCGGACAAAACACCACCATCATCTCTTCGCCCCATTGCTCGGCAGTGGCATTCAGCGAGGTGCTCATCAACCGCGCAATCATGGGATCGACGATGGGTTTCATGGGTATCGTGGGCATCAGGTATTTTTGCGAGTCGTGAATCTGCCGGAAACTTTGAGAGGCGTAGACGCTGACCGTGCTGGTTTGTTTGCCGAAGCCTTCGCTTTCGCGAAGAGTGGGCCAGCCCGGGGGCATCTGCTGCTCGTTTTCGGCGATCACGATCCCGAATTTTGCCGGATTCCCCACGTCCTTCATGTCGTTGATTCCCGGCCAGGCCTGGCCGAGGTTGATGAGGATCAACCGCATCGCCCGGCCAATCGTGCTGTTGGCGCGCCAGCCCGGACCGGCGGTGCTGTAACTGAAGTTCAGGTTAAGGTCCCGGATAATCGGGCCGCTGACGACAATCATGGGAGCCGCCAGACCGCCGGTTACCTGCACGCCATAGAGATCGAATGCCGGATCGGTAAGACCCTGGACCACAGCAATCAGCAGCGGCAGGTACGCGGGCCGGGCGCCAGCCATGACCGCGTTGATGGCAATCTTTTCAACCGTGGCGATCCCTTTCTTGGGATCCACCATGCCCACCACATAGTCGCGCGGCAGGTTGGTTCCCTTCAGCATCGCCTCGACCGCTTCGGGCGTGGCGGGCACCAAGGGCAGCCCGTCACTCCACTTATTGGCGAGGAAATACTTTTCCATCTCCTCTCCCGCCGCAGTGGCGGTGAGACCGGAGAAGGTAAGAAGTTTTGCCGGCTTAGGTTTCAGCGGACTGGCCGCCAGAACCGTCTTGGTTGGTGGATCCTTGGTCAAAGCCGCAATCACGTCGGGTTTGGCCAAGCGGGCAATGCGAAGTACTTCTTCTTTGGGCTTGCCGGCGACGGTGGGTTCCGAGAGCGCTACGATGGGCAAGTCCGGCACGCCGGCGCCCGTAGCGGCATTGATGGAGTCAGCCCTGAAGGGCGTGGTGTCAACCATGACGCCCGGTTTTCCCAGCTTTTCGATTTGGGCTACGTCACGCGTAGCCTTGGCTGTGCAGGACCCTCAATCACCCATCATGCCAACGACCGCATCGCTCCATTCCGCCAGCGCTTTCAGGTCATTGGCTTTGTTTGGGTATTCGTTGTAAGGAATCACCCACATTTTGAACTGAATGCCCGGATAAGTTTCCTTCAGGACCTGCATGAGGGCCGGAGCGAAATCGTCGGCCCCCGGCTTGCTGTTGTTCAGGATCCCGATTTTTTTGCCTTCCAGACTTTTCAGCCGGGGATTGATAGGAACTGAGGGATTGGTAAACAGCTCGGCCCGGGGGTCGAGCACCTTAAGCTCAACGTTGCTCGCAGCGGCATTCTGGCAGCGGACGAGGCCCAACACGAGGAAGCAAAACCATGCCAGGATGGTCAGCGAGCAGGTAAGACTCAGTTGACTCCGCATCGCATTCCTTTCCGTAGTTCGGTTTGAATACAGTTTTCTTTGCGTTAGTTCTGCAATAAAGGCGGAAGGGGTCACTTTAGAACACTACGGAACAACACGCAATGCAGAAAAGCAGCCGTCAGCAGTCAGCAATCAGCACCAGCCAAACGGCGCGGGGATAACAGCAAAACCTTTCACCGCAGAGGACGCAAAGGACGCAGAGGAAGAATTTTAGCCGCTGATTTACGCAGATAAACGCAGATCGGATAGTGGTTTTGGCTTTAGATCAGTGAAAATCTGCGGAATCTGTGGCTTCCTTCCTGTTCTCGTGTCATATTCTGTGTTTCTGCGATTCTGCGTTGGGTGTTATCCGCACCGGCGCCAACGGAGGCAGGCGTGGAATACGACGAACTCCAGTCCCCCGAGATGCGGCGTGCCGTGCGCACCACCCTGCTGGGCGCGATTGTCGGGACCGCCGTCGAATGGTATGACTTTTACCTGTACGCGACGGCTGCGGCCGCCATCTTCAATAAGCTGTTTTTCCCTTCCTACGACCGTCTAACCGGCACGCTGCTGGCCTACGCGACTTTTGCCATTGGCTTTTTCGTCCGGCCGATCGGCAGTGTGCTGTTCGGCCGGCTGGGCGATCGTATCGGGCGCAAGCGCGTACTGGTGCTGACCCTGCTGCTGATGGGCGGATCAACCACCTTGATGGGGCTGTTGCCGACCTATGCCCAGATTGGCATCTGGGCGCCACTGCTGCTCACGCTGCTGCGGGTCACGCAGGGACTCGGCTCGGGCGCCGAATATGCGGGCGCGGTGCTGATGGCGGTCGAATACGCACCAAAAGACAAGCGCGGCCTATATGGTTCGGTGCCGTATGTCGGGGTTGCCGCCGGCTTGTTGTTGTCGCTCGCGACATTTTCCCTGGCAGCCCGGCTGCCGGTGCAACAATTCGAAGCCTGGGGCTGGCGGATTCCTTTCGTGCTGAGTCTGCTGGTGGTGGCGCTCGGGATAGTATTACGCGCCTCACTGAAAGAAACCCCGGTTTTCAGAGAAATCCTGAAAAGCAGACGCACTGCCCGTTCCCCCATCCGCGAGGTATTTCGGATTGCGCGCCGGCCCATGCTGTGCGCGTGGGGCGCCCGGCTGGGCGATAATTCGCTGGCCTACATTTACGAATCTTTCGTGATCGTGTATGTCACGCATCAGTTGGGGATGGCCCGGGCGGAAATCATTACGGCGTTGATGTTCAGCTCGGCGGCGCAATTCGTGACGGTGCCGCTGTTCGGCTGGGTCTCCGATAAGGTGGGGCGCAAGCCAGTGTATCTGAGCGGCGCCGTACTCTCGGGTTTGTTTGTCTTCCCATTTTTTTGGCTGCTGGAAACGCGCTCCAAGCCACTGCTTTACCTGGCCCTTTTTGTCGTCTCGGGAATCGGCAAGACCATGATGACCTCGGCTCAAAGCCCCTGGCTGGCCGAGATGTTCCCGGCGCGGGTTCGCTATACGGGCTTCGCCCTGGCGCGCGAGGTATCTTCGCCGCTCTCGGGGGGGATTGCGCCGCTGATTGCGACTGCGCTGCTGGCCGCGGGGGGCGGATCTCCTCGTCTGGTGTCTTACTACGTGATCACACTCGCAGCTATCGCGGCCGTCGCGGTGGCTCTCGGTCCCGAGACTCGGGGACGCGATTTAAGGGCCGAATCGGATGGCTTAGCAGCAGTCAGCACTCAGCAATCAGCATTCAGCCAAACGGCGGGAGGATAACGCCGGAGGACAGAAGTCAGAAGACAGAAGACGGAATGTGGAGGGCTAAAGAGAGTGTGTGAGAACGCCTCTGCATCGTCGCTACGGGACTGGGATGCTCCACTACTTGCCTCCCCAGCGTTGAAACGCTGGGCTAACATACGTCGCCGCGACGCGGCTTTTGACCTGTAGTTCCCACTTTGCATGTACGAGCTGGAGTTCTCACGCACGCCGCACGCTCTGAAGCTGCCTCTATCCTCCACTTCGACTTCGACTTCCACTTCCACTCTCAGCTCCGACTTCTGACTTCTGGCTTCTGACTTCTGTCCTTCGCTGCCTCGTTCCCATTAAGGAACCTTAGTGTTAAGATTCCGACCCTGTTTTGCGGGCAGGCTGGCGGTTACGGAAGGGAACTAGTCCTCGCCTGAATCCTCGGCTAAGTGTTTCTGCTAAGGCGGGTTATCCGGTTACCTTGGTGAGTCGCCGGGTTTTTTTCCGATTGCATTCTGGCCAGCATCTCACTTAGTATCCCCGCAGGTTCTGCGGCCCCGAGTACATCTCCGCTGGCCGCGGGGATGTAGAGTGCGGAACCTCAAATGGGACACGGGAAAAGATGAACAACGGCTCCGCTTCGGTCCGCCTGCTGCTAGTGCTCCTACTCGCGATTAGTACTGTACCCTACGTTTCGGCCGCTTCGGTTTCGCCACGCCGTAATTCCAAGGCTAAGCAAGCTTCGATCACGGAAAATTCCCGGACGCAGAAGCGGATCAATAGCCTGCACCGGGCGCGCGTGGTGCGGGCTAACGTGCGCACCACGGCAGCCAGCCGGCGGGTTCACCGGAACTATGAACGCTTCTATACCAGTTCTTTTTCCGAGTACCAGACTTTGGGAGACGTGGCGGAAGGCGAAGATCCAGTGGTGCGTCAGGCAGCCATCAACGCGCTGGGCAACATGAACGGCACCATTGTGGCGATCGATCCCAGCAATGGCCGCGTGCTCGCCATGGTCAACCAGAAGCTGGCACTCTCGGCCGGAGCAACCCCGTGTTCAACCATCAAGATACCGGTAGCGCTGGCGGCGCTCAGCGAGAACCTGGTGACCAAGGACACCAAGGTGCTGCTTTCCAAGACTTGGGGCATGACTCTCACGCCCGCCTTGGCTCATTCCAACAACGCTTACTTCGAGGCGCTGGGACGCAAGCTGGGATTTGAGCGATACAGCTATTACGCACATCAATTCGGCCTGGGCGAACTGGCCGGCTGGAACATCGCCGGGGAGAGTTTGGGCGTGTTTCCCGACGAGCCGCTGGAGGCCAAGCTGGGTGGGGTCGGCAAGATGTGTTCCTTTGGCGAGAGCATTTCCATGACTCCGCTGCAACTCGGAGCCATTGTGGCAGCCATTGCCAACGGCGGCACGCTGTATTACATGCAACACCCCACAACCGCCGAAGATGTGGTGAATTTCCAGCCTAAGGTCAAACGTCACCTCGACATCGCCCCGGTGTTGCCGGAGATCGAAGAGGGGATGGCAGCCGCCGTCTACTATGGCACGGCACGCAGTCTCCGCTGGAGCTTCACCGAGGAACAGGTGCTCGGCAAGACGGGCACATGTTCCAATCACGGCACGCGTTACGGCTGGTTTGCCTCGTTTGCCAACACCAACTATGGACGCATCGTAACCGTAATCTTCCTGCAAGGCGGCCGCCCGACGTTCGGGCCCAAAGCGGCGGAAATTGCGGGACATCTGTACCGCAATCTCTACGACCAGAGTTTCTTCAACGCCGCGGCCGCATTCAGGCCCGCCAGCAGCACGAATGCTCAACCGCTGGTTCACGCCGGCGTACAGTGAGCGAAGGCGCGTTTTCGCCGCTGTTGCAGCCAATCCATCCAACGCTCGAATCCCTGGCCGGTAGTACAGGAAAGTTCGACCATTTCCATGCCCGGGTGCACGCGTAACGCGTTCGCGCGGGCCAGTTGCAGATCGAAATTCAAATGCGGCAACAGGTCGATCTTGTTCAGCACGAGAAGCTCCGCTTTGCTGAACATGGAGGGATATTTCAGCGGCTTGTCCTCTCCTTCGGTTACGCTCAACAGAACCACTTTGGCATGCTCACCGAGGTCGTAGCTGGAAGGACAGACCAAATTGCCGACATTTTCGATGAACAGCATTTCCAGGCTGCCGAGGTCCCAACCCGCGAGGTGCTTATCGATCATTCGGGCGTCGAGGTGGCAGGTGCCTCCGGTGGTGATCTGGCGGGCAGGAAAACCAAACCGCTGTAAGCGGCGGGCGTCATTCTCGGTTTGAATATCGCCAGTTAGTACGGCCACGCGTGTGTCGGGAGAGAAAGCGGCCAGCGTACGCTCCAGAAGCGAAGTCTTACCCGACCCCGGCGAACTGACCAGGTTGAGGCAGAACACTTGGTTTTCCAGGAAACGTAGCCGCAACTCCGCCGCCAGCCGCTGATTCTCATTGAGCACCTTCTGCTCGACCTTTACCTGCGTCATTCCTCCTCCAGTTCCATGAAGACCACGTCGAGTTCGTCCCCCCCGACGCATTCCGTCGCCGGACTCCCACATTGGGGACAAGCCGTTTGCGAGTCGGTAGCGCGAAACTTGCAGTCGCAGCCGCGGCAATATTGCATGCGGGGACAAAGTTGGATGTCCAGCGCCAGCGGGTCCCAACGCGTATCCTTGACCAGCACTTCGAAGCCAAAGGAGAGCGCTTCCGGGTCGACGCCCGAAAGTTCGCCGATGCGCAGGCCAACCTTGGTGAAACGCCCTCTCGGGTGGCGCTCGGCCTCGGCGGCGACCCGGTCCAGAATAGCCTCGGCAATGCTCAGTTCGTGCACTCGTTCATTGTTATTGTATGCAAAAAAACCTCTTAACCGCAGAGTACGCAAAGGACGCAGAGGAAGGCTGAATCCGGATTTGGGATTTAGGATTTAGGATTTGAGGACTGATCTGAGGTAGTGGATTGCCAGAGCATGATTGCACCTGTGATATGCGAAGCCGGACGGCTAAAAAAGCATGTGCCGGACCAGGATCAGGTAGATCGCCAGCGCCAAGCCGAACAGGGCAGAAAGTATGCCGACCAGATAGACGAGGGAAGGCGCGGGTTCAAACGTTCCCTGGTCCAGTTGAATCCGCGTCTTTCGATAGCGCACAATTCCGACACACACCATGGCAATGCCGGCCAGGATGGATACCATGCCCACATAGACCGACAGCCCGGTGCTGAGCGGCGCATGGGTGGTTTCCATTTCTCCGAATTGACGCAAGGCCAGCCCAAAGCGGCCAATGGCAAAGCCAAAGATCACCGCGGACATTCCGGTCCGCAGCCAGGCCAAGAAGGTTCTTTCGTTGGCCAAGTGGTCCCGGGCGCGATTCGGGTTCTGAAAATTCAGATCCAAGCTCACGGTTCCCGCCGCTATTTCCCTGGCGCCGGTTCGAGCTGTTCGCGAAGCCGGGATACCAGCCTTCCTGAAGCCTCTATGAGATTGTCTTCGTAAGTCTTCTTCTTGTGCCACCCTGATTTAACGGATTCCATCGCCGACCACAGCAGGATTTTGCTTTTGGCATCGTAAACCGTAAGCCTGACTTGTGAAATGAAGTCTTGCTGCGATCCGGCCGATGGCCCGACGTGACCTCGGTTGGAAGCAGAAACGGTAGGGCCGGAAATTCCAGCGCCCCCCGGACCCACAGAAGCAATCTCCACGACAATATCGGCTTGCACCGGACTGTCGACCAGGGTGAAGCGGCCCCATCCCTCCAGGGAGGACTCGACCACGTCGTATGGAATCGAACTGGAAACGGTTCCCTTGAGGAATGCGGTCTTGGCGGCCGCCAGACGGGCGGACGGAGTGATTGGCCCGGGTGCTTTTTGTTCCTGTGCCCCGCTGCAGAGATACATCATGGCCGACAAAACGAGAAAGACAGCATTGCGCAACGGCCGCCGAAAACGGTGCACACTTAACCTCCAAGCATCGGGGGATAGCTCAGTTTGCAAATTATAAGGCCAAATTAGCAGACCAACCGGCCTGGGGCAATCGTGCATAATAGCTGGGTGGCTACTTTCTCCAATTGGGATACGTTTGCGCGGGTGAATGCCAGCCAGCGATGGCGCAAGCAGTCGGCCGCCATGGGACGCGCCATGACTGATGCCATTGTGGCGGAGGCGCAGGTGGAGCGTGGGATGCACGTGCTCGACGTGGCTTCCGGCACCGGCGAACCCGCCATTTCGATTGCCACGCTGCTGGATGGGACGGGGCGGGTGGTGGCGACGGATATCTCCGAGGGTCCGCTCAAGGTGGGCAAGGAGCGGGCCGGCGAGCGAAAGCTTAGCAATATCGAATTTGTCCCCGCGGATGTGCATCAACTTCCGTTTTCGGACGGGGAATTTCACCGCGTCACCTCCCGGCTGGGAGTAATGTTTTTCCAGGACCTCCCCCGTGCGTTGCGCGAGGTTTGGCGTGTGCTCAAGCCTGGCGGGCGCGCCAGCCTGCTCGCCTGGGGAGGAATGGAGCAGCCTTACTTCAAAACCACCTTGGGCACGATTCTTCGGCTGCTGCCGGAACTCACCATGCCTCCTTCCGGCGCCAGAATGTTCCAGTTTGGGAAGGCCAATACGCTCTCGGCCGCATTACGCGAGGCCGGCTTCGAGCGCGTAGAAGAGGCGGAAACCCAGGTGCCGTGGAATTGGCCAGGCACGCCGGAAGATCTTTGGGAGTGGTTTCAGGAGGTAACGATTCCGTTCAAGCCGCTGTTTGAGGCGATTCCGGGCGGGCGTCGTGCCGAGGTGAATACCGAGGTACAAGCCGCGTTGGCAGGCTGTTACGACGGTGAGCAGGTCCGCTTTGCGGCGAGCATCGTACTGGCTTCAGCGACCCGTTGAGAGGGAAGCGAGGGCCCAGTAGCTTAATCGTTTTCATCGTCCCCAGGCTGCGGCTGTTCCGTGCGGGTGCCAGGCAATATGAGGTTGCCGGCCCCGTCCCAGCGTACCGGCAGAGGGCGCGAATCAACGTTGCGCAATTCCGATTTCTTGATTGGTCGTCCGCGAAAACAGTCGCGGCACATGCCCATGCGATAAACCGGAACTTCAACCCCCGCCCGCTCCCAATGATATTCACAATGCATAGTAGCGTCCCTTTCCGTATCTGCCGGGCAGTTGCGTAAGAATCTTCTAACGGCCTCGACAATTTACTTGCAAGTGAATGCGATTGAAGGGCCATTCGGGGTGGGGGTAAGAATTTGCGGGATGGGAAACCCTTTTCACCGCAGAGGATCCTTCGCCCAGCTCAGGACAGGCTCCGAGGACGCAGAGGAATTTTGAATTTTTCAATTTTGAATTTTGATTTAAACCCTTAACGCTGATAGGGTTGCATCTGCAAATCAAAACTGTAAATTCGTCAATCGAAATTCTTTCTCTGCGTCCTTAGCGTCCTCTGCGGTAAAAAAGGTCTAGTTACTTACTTGATTGCCAGATTGCTGTCGTCCAGTTTCCTGCTGCCGGCGTTCTCTTCCGCGATGCGGTCGATGGTAGCTTTGTCTTGCTGACTCGGCACCGATCCGGACACGGAGACGGTATCACTGGTTACGTTGACATTCACATCCTGGGCCGACAGATTCTGCGCATTCCGCAGTTGATCTTGTATCTTCGCTTGCACCTGGGCGGGCGAAGTATCGCTGGAGGTGTTCGTGCTATCGTTGTGCGTGTCAGCCGGAGGATTCCCGGCTGCGCTCTCATTCTCGCCCGCCTTGTTCTCGGCTACCGCGGCCTTACGCTCGTCTTTCGCAGCTTTCTGCTCTTCCGCCAGACGGAAATCCGTGGCCACTTCCTTCAAGAACGGTTGTGTCCCGGCGGGAGGCGGCACTTTACCGCTGAGTATCTCGTTGAATTTAAAGTACTTGCCGTAGAGCGCCAGGGTGTCGTCCGTATCCTGTTTGATTTGCGCACCAGTAAGTTCGAGCCCGCCGAAGATGCCCCGTGCCCGCGAATACGTAAGCACCTCGGCGCGCATTTTCCAGTCCGTACCGGCCGAGGCTTCCCGTCCCACCGGGCCGGCCGCGCCAGAAACATCCCCGCCGATCTTAAATTTGCTGGCCAGCAGATTATCCATCCCATGTTGGTTCATTACCAGCATTACCAGGTCGACGGCTTCCCCGCCGATTTGCAAACCCCAACTGCCGCCCGTAATGCGGACCGGCGCCGGCGCACTCCAGTGATCGTCGTTCAGGCGGCAGGTTGCGATACCTTTGCCATAACGCGCGCCGAAAATAAATCCACCTTTAACCATGGACGGTATCACGCCAACGCATTTCGCGGAGGCCATGATGTCTTTGGGAATGCCTTTGTCGGGCGTTTCCACGATTTCCTTCAAAACTTTCTGTGCAGCCTGGACCCGCTCCAACTCTTTACTGGGGGCCTCTTGCCCCCACAACGAGGCGGCCAGCATCATCGTCACCGCCAACAACGAAATCAATTTGTTCATAACCTCTCCTTATGCTTCTCCACGGGGCGAAGCTCGCCTCCGGACATTTTGGTTACTGGAAAGTACAGAAGGTTGTGATGGGGGTCGCAGGGCACGAGATGCCTTTGCGTGACCACCCGCTGAATCCGGGTGTGACGGTTGGGCAGAGCTCAGTGGCTGATTGACGGCCTTCAGCGAAATAGATCAAGGAAATTGCACTCCTTGAAGACGGGGAGCTGATAAGGGTGACCACTGGTCACTTGCCACCGCTCCGGTCCAACCCCGGAGGTGAGTACCTCATCAGAAGAGCAGGGTTGGACTGTTCTATGGGCTATCGAACTGCACTGGCACTGGCAATAGTGATAGCTCTATTCGGGTCGGCTGCATGCGGTATTGGGTCGCACAGCGGCAGCGCGGTCGCCACCTCGGTCACCGGCAATGGTTTTCTCTATGTTTCCGATTCCCTGGCCAACAGTATCTCCGCGTTCCAGATAACAACACCCAGGGCAACCTGACGTCGATCGCCGGTTTCCCGTTCACTACGGCAGGCACTGCGCCGGGCCGATTGGCAGTGGATCGCACGCAAGCATTCCTATTCGTCCTGAATACAGGGTCGGCTACGCTGACAAGTTACTCGATCATGCCCAGACGGGCACGCTGATTCAGGCCGGCACCGCCACGGTTCCGGCTGGCGCCCTAAACCTCGTTGCCGATCCAGGCGCTAATTTCGTCTATGTCGTGAACGGGCAAGAGGTGTCTGGCTTCAGTTATGACGCTGCCGGATTACTCACACCGATAGGGAACTCGATCCAAATGCTGAACGCTCCGGCGACACAAGGAATAGCGATTGACTCCGCCGGCAATCAGCTAGTTGTTACTACCCAGACGGGAATCTCAGCCTTCCAGATCGGCAACGATGGCGGGCTTACTCTGCTGACGTCACTAAGTAGTCCCAACGGCGCTCAGTTGGCCGCGATCGCGACCGATCCAGCTGGAAACTTCGTCTACTCGGTCGCTCCCGCCAGCGGCGCTGGCGTGCAGGGGGATTTATTCGGGTGGACTTTTAGCGGAGGGACAGGCGCGAGCGCCGGATTCTCCCCCGTGCCGGGCACGCCGTTGCAGGCCGGCCTGAACCCGACTTGGCTGACACTCGTTCCCGGTGGCGCCTTCCTTTATGTTGCCGCGGGCAGCGCCGGGAATGGAGAAATATTGGGGTATTCTCTCTCCGCGAACGGCCAGCCGATTCCGTTAGCCGGTTCGTTCGCGTCCCTACCCAAACCGGTACAATTGGCGGCCGATCCTGCCGGCAAGTTCTTGTACGCTCTGAATGTGAACGTCTCGAACGGTTCACCGCCCAGTGTGCCGGACAACATCGCCGGTTTTTCCATCGGCACAACTGGTTTGCTGACGCCTGTTCCTGGCACAACGGTCACCGTGGCTTCGCCGGGGGGAATCGCGATTGCCCGAACCACGCCGTGAGCCGGCAGGTTGGTAATTTTATGTCTGTGGTTCGGCAGAAGACGCTTTCCCGGCCTCCATCTGCAACAACTGAATTACATAGCCGTCGGGATCGGTAAAAAGGGCAATCCAGCCGAAATCTTCTTTACGCGGCAGCATACTGAACCGGACATTCTTTCTTTTCAGGTCGGCGGTACTGGCACGAATGTCATCGACCACGAATCCAAAGGTGCAGCCGGTGCCCGGGCCAACTTTGACTTCGTTGCCTTCGGGATGAAGTCCGAGCTGGATATTGCCGGCATCCAACTGGCTCCAACCCGGAGGCTCGTGAAAGAGCACCTTTAGACCGAGGATGTCACGATAAAAGCGCATGCTCCGGTCGACGTCTTTGACCACCAGCAAAATTACGCCTAGCTTCCCAAACATGCTTATTCCTTCCGGGCCATTCCAATTCTGAGCATCACCCTACGCGCCTTAGGCTTAGTATGCGTGCTTTCGGCCCTCAACTGGCACATTACGAATGACCAATGCTATTTAGTCACACTCGTGTCCGCCGCATTGCTCCACTCTTGAAATGAGCCGTCGTAGACGGTCCCCGGGTACCCGAGAAGCTTCGCCACAAAATACATAAAGCTGGCCTGCACCCCGGTACGGCAATAGAAGATAGTTTTCTTTTGCGGTGTTATACCGGCAGCCCGGAGCCGCTGGGCCATTTCGGAGGCCGGCCGAAATTGCGGGTCGTATTTGCTTTGGATCAGTTCCTGCCAGAACAGGTGCACCGCGCCCGGGATGTGGCCGCTACGCGGCACACCCTCGATCGCCAACTCTCCGGTGTACTCCTCTTTCGGCCGGGCGTCGATCAACAATGGTTTGCCGGCCGCTGAAGCCTGGCGAACGGCTTCGAGGCCGGTCAAGACTGCCGGGTTCACTCGCGCGGTGAACTTTGCGGGTTGAATATCCGGCGGGGGAGTGTCACTTACCGGCAGGTCTTCTTCCTGCCATTTTTCCAGACCGCCGTCCAGGACTACGGCGCGATCGCCGTGACCAAAGTATTCCAGGGTCCAGTAGGCGCGGGCCGCAGCCAATCCTGCCCAATCTCCATAAATGACGACGCGCGAATCATCCCCGATGCCCAGGCGCGAAAATAACCGCTCCGCCTCTGCCGCCGTGGGCAGCTCGAATCCCAGGCCCGGCCTGACGGGCGCAATCTCGTCCAAAGCCGCGAACCGGGCCCCCGGAATATGCGCGCCGGCATAGTCCTCATGGCCGCGTACGCCCACATGCAAGATGACGAGGTTCGGATCGTGCAAGTGCTCCGCCAGCCACCCGGTCGAAACTACCATATCGCTACGCAATGCTGTTTCAGTCATCGTGGACCCCAGGAGATTTGGTGATTTAGTAATTTGGTAATTGGGCAACTGCAACCAGCCAGCATAATCCCAAATTGCAATTTGCAAATTACCAAATTACCAAATTACTAAATAGAAAATCCTCAATCCGAAGATCGCAAATCGCAAATCGTCCTCATTCTCCCATGACTTTGACCAGGATGCGCTTATCGCGCTGCCCGTCGAACTCGGCGTAGAAGATCCGCTGCCAGGGTCCGAAGTCCAGCCGGCCCTGGGTAACGGGAACAATGACCTGGTGGTGGACGAGCATGCTTTTGAGGTGAGCGTCGCCGTTATCCTCTCCGGTCTGATGATGTTGATAATCATCCTTGGCAGGCGCCAATTCATCCAGCCAGCGGTCAATATCATGGATCAGGCCAGGCTCATTATCGTTCACGTACACGCCGGCCGTGATGTGCATGGCCGACACCAACACCATACCTTCCTTGATCCCGCTCTTGGTGACGATAGCTTCCACCTGCGGCGTGAGGTGGACGTATTCCCGGCGTTTCCTGGTATGCAGAGTCAGATATTCGGTCTGGAATTTCATGAATTTAAGCATAAATGATCGATGCGGGAGGGAATTCCGACAATGAATTTTGAGTCTTAATTGGAAAGGGCGGCCGGGAATTACTCAAGGCTCAAATTTCCTCGTGGCGACGGAGCGTATCTCCTTCCAAAGTTCTTCCCGTCCCGCGCCGGTTTTAGCGGAAAAAGGCAACAGGCGGGCGGCTTGAAATTCATTCTTGAGGCCTTCTGCGGCGGCCCGCAACTGCTGGTTGGAGAGGCGATCGGCCTTGGTGCCGACCAACAAGAACTCCCGGCCGGCAGCTTTCAGGAATTCCACCAGATGCCGGTCGCGGGGCTGAGGCGGAACATTGATGTCCACCAGGCAAACGCATAATGCCAAGGACCGCCGGTCTGTCAGGTAAGGGTCGATGAATCTGGGCCATTCGGCAGTGACTTCCCTGGGCAGCTTGGCGTAACCATAGCCGGGCAGATCGGCGAAGATAACCTCCGGCTGGGAGCTGCCGGGGCGCCGCACGGAAAAGAAATTAATGGTGCGAGTCCGTCCCGGAGTTGAGCTGGTTTTGGCGACTTTTTCACCCAGCAGGGCATTGATCACGCTGGATTTGCCCACGTTCGAGCGTCCCAGGAAGGCGATCTCCGGCACGGCAGCCGGAGGGAATTGCCGCACCTCGCTTGCGGCGGTCAGAAATTTCCATAAATATCGCACCGGAACAGTTTAATTCCGTTTCCCGTTCCCCGTCTCCAGGCTTCGTTGCGGATTATCGGGAAGTTCCCACTCAAACCAACACCGGGCTTGAGTGGGCCACCGAATCGCGCAAATAGTGCAGTGCGCTGCGGACCAGGATTTCCACCCCATGGCTCAATGCCTTTTCGTCTATATCGAATTTGGGGTGGTGGTGGGAATATAGGGTCTGTTTTTGTTGATTGCCGGACCCGATGAATACAAAAGCGCCCGGAACAACCTGCTGATAATAAGAAAAGTCTTCGCTGGCCAGCACCGGCTTGATTTCGCTAACCGCCGCTTCGCCGAGCGTCTCGGCCGCAGCGGCTTGGATCAGTCTGGTGATCGCCGGGTTATTGACCACGGGCGGATAACCGCCCGTTCCTTGGAATTCATAGTCCGCGCGGTTAGCCAGACAGATGCCCCGCACTATCTGTTCAACCCGTTCGTGAATGCGAACCAGCATATCGGGATCGAGAACCCGGATGGCGCCTTCAATATAGGCAGTGTCCGGTATGATATTCCGCACCTGGCCGGCCTTGAAAATGGTCACTACCACGATCACCGCCCTTTCCAGCGGGTCGATGTCGTGCCCGACAAGCGAATCTATGGCATGGACGATTTGCGCTCCGATTAATACCGGGTCGGCGGTCTTATGAGGCATGGAGACATGGCCGCCCTTACCTTTAATGGTTATGGCAAATCCGCCCGGCTTAGCCATCATGGGGCCATAGCTGATGCCCACCTTTCCTGTCTCTATGGGCTGCCACAAGTGCGCGCCGATAATCGCGTCCACCCCGGTCAAGGCTCCGGCCTGAATCAAAGGCGATGCACCGCCGGGAAACAGTTCTTCGCTGGGCTGAAATATCAAACGCACATTGCCTTGCAACTCATCCCGCATTTCCGACAGGATGTGTGCTGCTCCCAGCAACATTGCCGTGTGGCCGTCGTGACCGCAGGCATGGCATACTCCGGGAGCTTGCGACTGGTAAGGCTGCCCGCATTCGTCCTGCATGGGGAGGCCATCCATATCGGCGCGTATAGCAATTCTTTTGCCCGGCCGCCCGCCCTGGATATCGGCAATCACGCCGGTAACGGCTGCCCTACGGACCGTAAAGGCAAGGTTGGCCAGTTCGGCAATTATCTTCTCCTGGGTCTTGAACTCCTGAGTGGAGAGTTCCGGCCACATGTGAAAATGGCGGCGCAGGGCAATCACATAGTCTTGATACTTTGCGACTAGAGCTTTTAGATCCCGTCCCACCTGGCTTCCTTCCTCGTATCAGTTTTGCCTGCAATAGCGGAAAAGGAATATTGGAGCTATGTTGCCGGGCTCAGGGGATGCGGAGCCGGGTCCGCGCCAACAGGAGAGTGAGCAAGCCGAGCAGCGCGGTAAATATCATGTAAAAACTGGGTGCCATGCTGCTTCGCGTCAGCGCGATCAGCGAGGTAATGTAGAACGGTGCGAAGCCGCCGAAAAGGGGAACACTGATGTTGTAGCTGATGGACAGTCCCGTGACCCGGGTCTTAGCAGGGAAAATCTCCGCCATGAAAGCGGGCAAGGCGCCGCTGTAGGCGGTTTTCAAGATGCTTATCCAAACCACCGCGAGAATGATGACGGCCATCGAGGGATAGGCGGTTAACCCGGCATACACCGGATAAACCGACACCAGGAACAATACGGTGGCGGCCAGCATGATGCGGCTGCGCCCGACCTTGTCGGACCAATGGCCAATCATGGGCGCACCGAACATGACGATCGTGGCCCCGGTCAGCGTTGCCGTAAACCCGGTCGACTGCGGCAAATGTAATTGCTTGATGGCGTAAGTGGGCATGTAGATGAGCAGGTAGGTGGAACTGGTGGAAACGATGACCGCACCGATGGCCAGCAGCACCCGGTCCCATTGCTGCGCGAACAGGTCGCGGACCGGCGTACGCGTCGTCTTGGTTTGCAGGAATTCCGGGGTTTCCTCCATGTGCCGCCGGATGTAGAAACCGATCGGGCCGATCAGCAGGCCAAAGAAGTAGGGCAGGCGCCAGCCCCAGGTTTCCAACTGCCGAGTAGTCAGTAAAGTGGTAAGCGCAACTCCGAAAGCGGAGGACAGAAAGGCGGCCAAGCCCTGGCCGGCCCACTGGAAGCTGGCCAGATAACCTTTCCGCTCCGAACCGTGTTCCACCAGAAAGGCGGTGGAGCTGCCGAACTCCCCGCCCACGGAAAACCCCTGCATCAGGCGCGCCAGCAGAATGCCGATTGGCGCTACGACGCCAATCGAAGCATAGGTGGGCATGATAGCGGTCAAGAATGTACCCACCGTCATCAGAAGGATGGAAATCATCAGCGACGCTTTGCGTCCGGCGCGATCGCCATAACTTCCCAGGACGACCGCTCCCAGCGGCCGGGCCAGATAGGAGGCGCCAAAAGTTCCCAAAGTCAACAGCAGGGAAACAGTTTCATTGGCGGCAGGGAAGAACAGTTTCGATAGGGTAACGGCAAAATAGGCGTAGACCAGAAGATCGAACCATTCGAGGGCATTGCCTAGCGATGCGGCAATCACCAGACGGTAAAGGTGCCGTGACGCCGTCCTGGACTTCACGTGCGCAGTGGTAGAGGTGCTCATAGAACCTTGACTCTAGCCTCGAATCAAAAGGTGTTTTGTGGAGCGTCTGAAGTCTAACCGACAATCTTCAACTTGGAAAGTTTCAGTGGTCAGTGGCCAGTGGTCAGCAGCACTCAGCAGTCTAGGGTAGTGCGTCAGAAATAAGAACATTGAAGACAAACCCCGCGAAGCGGGGGGAAGATGGTAGCCCATGGCGTGAGCCATGAATTTGCGGCGCGAAATCCCAAGAGCCCGCAACGCGGGCGAAAGAAGGCTCGACCTATTCTGTCGTCCCCTTCGGGGGCTCGCGATCCTGGATGCCTTTACACTCACGGCTCACGCCGTGGGCTGCATTCTGCCGCCGCCTTCGGCGGCTAACTCAAAACTGCCCATCTGTTTGACGCTCTGCATTAGGGCCACTGACCACCGACCACTAGCCACTGTTCTTATTGGAAGGCGATCGAACTGATCTTTTCATCGATCCGTGAAATCAGGTATTTGGGATCTAGCTGGAAGTGACTACGTATTTTTTCCGGCAACTCACTGACCAGTTCCTCGTATGTGGGCGGAGTGTAGAGGTGAACGGCAGCAAATCCGACCGAGGTGGCCATCATACATGCGCAACGGATAAGCGTGAGCATATCGAATTGGCGGCTTCCCTGCTTGCTATGATGGCGCGAGACGAGATCGGCGAACTCACCTGGCAGGTTCCATTCCTGGGACAAACGCCGTCCTGCTTCGCAGTGGTCGACCCCGAAGCACTCCCGCTCGCGTCGTAGCGCCGCCGGTTGATCTTCCTGAATTTCCTCGGAAAAACATTCGTACTGCTCCGGCTGGGTCACGGCTAACGCCACCCTGCCGATATCATGCAATACGCCGCCCGTGTAGGCGGCTCCGCGGTCCATGGAGCTGAATTCTGCCAGTTCTTCGGCGATCATGGCGCAAGCCAGGCTATGGAGCCAACAGCCCTGTAGGGCGGGCTTTCTCAGTCCCGGACCCAAATAGGCCCGGAACCCAACCCTGACCACCAGGCGCTTGATACGCTCGAGTCCAAGCAAAGCTATGGCCTGTTGAATGCTGTGAATGGTCTGGGAAAAAGCATACAAGGGTGAATTGATCAGGGTAAGGATCTCGGTGGAAAATGCCGGGTCCGTGGAAATCAGATCGGCAAGCCGGCGTAAGGGCGCATTGGCCGATACGAGCTGCAGAGCCTTGGTGGCCACGGTGGAAAAAGGAGGCAACTGCAGTTCGGTCCAGGAAGTTCGGTCCGGCGGCATGGCCAGGTCCGGCGGAATTCCCACGACCCCGGGCAAGACAGGGCTGCCGTTCCCGTGTCCCAGGTAGCCTTCATGCCCGGTATTGACTGACAAGCCGCTCACACCGCGAACCTTCTCAGGGCCACTTTCTCCGGATGGGCCCCGGCCGACCCGGATGAAACTCCTGCCACTACCCCTACAACTCAAGATATCGGCCTACCAACGCCCAATCTTTAGGGCAGCGGCTAGCTATTTTGGCTGGGGTTATCCCCCGATCATGTCATCTGCCCATAACGACGTCAGCCTGGTCAAAATTGCAAGATTGGCGCCTGCGCGACACTGGCCGCCCCCAGCTGATGAGGGCGGCCAGCGGAAGATAAACAGGAGGGAGACCTACTTACGTCAAGGTTTGGCAGCGTGCCAGGCGTTGTTCAGGAATCCATTCCCCGTGGTCTCGCCAGGCTTCTTATCTTTGGCGAAGGTATACAGTGGTTTGCCTTTGTAAGCCCATTGTTTGGAGCCATCGTCGCGGGTTATCACGGTCCAGTTTGCCATAGGCTTGGCATTGGCCGCGGCCGCCAGCGGCGGCCAATTCTGCGCACAAGGGCCATTGCAGGCCGACTTGCCCGGCGTAGCGTCTTTGTCGAAGGTGTAAAGCGTCATGCCCTTGGAGTCCACAAGCACCGGCCCCAGGGCGGTTTTTGCCACGGTCACCCCACCTGGCATCTTGGCCATGTCTGCCGCATAACCGCTTAAGGATATGGCAAGAAGGAGCACAACGGCCGTACCCAAGGTTGTCGTGATTCGCATGCTGGAATTCCTCCGGAAATGCAGATGCAGAGTAACTGCAAGGTAGTGTACAGCATCTGGATACGTGGCGGTTACCCTGCGAGTGCGGCGGTGAATTTCCGCATGTCAGGGACGCTTTCTAACGACTTCACCATTTCTATTACCGATTCGGCTTTTTGCTTGGGCCACTTGGCAAATTCGGCGTTGCCGCGGAATTTTTCGGCGACTTCGTCATAGACCATAGGGTTCTTGGGGCTGCCCTTCGCCGCGGTGCTTTTGCCACGGATGACCCTGCCATCTCGCAGGTAGATCCGGATGAGGTTGCCTTCCAGCAGGGTGGCCTGCAGGGTTCGGCCAGACTGGTTGTACTCCGGGTCTACGAAGAAGCGCGAGCGCTCGACCATGGCTTGCACATCCGGCCGTTGGACGACGCCGTCGGCAAACTGCGCCAGCCCCGCTTTGCCCTCGACCAGGAGGATACTTACCGCATATTCCATGCTGAATTTGGCCTCCAGGCCGGTCTTGGGGTGGTGGCGGAACAGCGTGGCCACGTTGGCCGTGTTCCCGCCGATCTCCACTTTCTCCACCTCGGCGGCCTTGAGGTTGTGGTCTTTGATCAAGCGCAACATTTCGTCCATCACCGCCTGCTGGATCGTCCCGCAAGGGAAGCGCTTGATCAGATCGCCGGGGGAAGCAAACATCCAGGGATTCCCCAGCTTCCCGGCGATCAGCCGGGGATCGTAGGAGCCGCCTTCCGCCTGGTAGAAGCCCAGAGGCGCTTCCAGAATGTCTTCGGAGGCAGTCCAGCCCAGCTGGATGAGATCGACGGACAGGACGCCGGCCTCCGCCGCATGCCCGGCGTGAAACGGTTTGGTCATGGTGCCGAAGTTGTCGCGCACGCCGCTCGCCTGGGAAGCGGCCAGCCCGAGGGCCCGGGCCGTCAGCCCCGGATTCAGTCCCTGCAGCTTGGCGCAGGCTGCCGCACTGCCGAAGACACCGCAGGTGCCGGTGGTGTGAAAGCCGCCTTCATCGTGGCGCCGCGATATGGCGTCCCCAACTTTGTTTTCCACCTCGACGCCCACCTGGTAGGCAAGCATGAAATCTTTGCCCGAGACCCGGTTTACCTCGCACAGGGCGAATGCCGCCGGGAGCACCGGCGCATTTACGTGCAACGCCGAACCGGTGTCGTCGTAATCGTCCGCATGGATGGCAACGCCATTGGCCAGCGCCGCAAAACGCGTGGGCACTTTCATCTTGGTCCCAATAATGCTCGCTTGACCCCGCGCCAATCCCAGGGTCGCTAGGTATTGCCGAACCACCGGCCCGCTGGGGGAGACCGATCCGGCGAGCGCCAGCCCGAATCCATCGAGAATGGTTTTCTTGCCGAGTTCGATTACGTTGGCGGGAATATCCTCATACTTGGTTTGCACGATGAAATCAGCCACATACTCGGTCAGCCCCGGGGACTTCGGAAATTCCACCAGCTCACACGGAGACGGGGCAGCAGCCGCGGAAGCAGTTACACCGAGCAAGGATGGTGCCGGCAATACCGCCCCGGCCATCAGAAACGACTTCTTGAAGAATTCACGGCGAATCATGTCGGCGCGCCTCCGCATGTGGTTTTGGGTCGCCCACAATATACAGGAATTTGGGATCGCGGAATTGGGAACTAGCACCTACCACAGAGACACAGAGGGAATAGCGCCCCAATCTAAGATCCGCATTTTTTCTCAAATTGTCTCTGTGCCTCTGTGGCAGGTGCTCGCCAACCCGCAAATCCGAAATCCCCAATCCCAAATTTTTTCCCTGTCTCCTGCGCTTGCTACAATTTATGAAGCGGCATTGTTTGCCGCTCCCAGCCTGAAAGTCGAGCCTTGATAGAGACTATGCCTGACTCCAGTCCTGCCGATGATAACGTCCGTTGGGATTTAACCTGCCTGTACTCCGCCATTGATGATCCGCAGATCGATCAGGATATTGCGCAGTTCGCCAAGCGAGCGGAGGAATTCAGGAGGGACTACAAGGGCAAGCTAACCGAGATGCTTGGCCGGGCGATTTGCGATTACGCGGAACTGGAGATGCTCGGGGAAAAGGTGATGGTCTATCTTTTTCTCCAGCAAAGCCTAGACGTCACGAATGAGGCGGTAAAGGCCAAGGTGGCGGAAGCGCAACGGACCTTGAGCCAGATTCAAGGCGAATATCTGACGTTCTTTGATCTGGAACTGGTAGCTCTGGATGATACGGCACTGGCGCGGTTTTATGCGGGCGATGAACGGGTGCGGAAGCATCGGCCGTGGATCGAACACCGGAGGATTTTCAAGCCGCACCTTTTAAGCGAAGCGGTAGAATCTGCGCTTACCAAGCGGGCCCCATTCGGTCCGAGTTCATGGCATGAGTTTTTTGACGAATGCGAGGCGGACCTGCGCTTCGGCCATAAGGGCGAGGAAAAGAACCTGACGGAAATGCTCGAACTCCTCACCACTTCGAAAGATGCCGCCGAGCGCGCCGAGGTGCAGAAGTCGATCAACGGCGGTCTGGGAGGATATTTCGCCAAATATTCGGCGCAAACGCTTTATGTGGTGGTGGGGCGAGGAGCCGTAGAGGGCAAGGAACGCAACTATCGCCATCCCATGGAGGCAAGGAACAAAGAAAATCGCATTCCCGATGCCGTGGTCGACGCGCTGCACGGCGCGGTGAAGAACGTCGCCGGGCCACTGGCCCGCCGGTACTATCGCCTCAAGGCGGGACTGCTCGGCATGAAAACGCTCAAGTGGAGCGATCGCAATGCGCCGTTGCCGTTCGCCGATACGACCATCGTGCCTTTTGACCGGGCGATGGCCACGGTGCTGGCGGCCTACGAAAGTTTCAGCCCCACGCTGGCGGGCATCATTCGCGATTTCGTTTCGGCTAAGCGCATCGATGCGCCCGCCACCAAGGGAAAACGCGGCGGAGCTTTCAATTGTTCTTTCGTGCTGCCGGAAAACCGGCCGCAATCGTTTACGTTTTTGAATTACCTCGGTTCCAATCACAATGTGATGACCTTGGCCCATGAACTTGGCCACGGTGTTCACGGCATTCTGGCCGGCGAAGCGCAAGGGCCGCTCATGTTCCATCCGCCAACGGCGTATTGTGAAACGGCATCGGTTTTTGGCGAAATGACGACCTTCAATTTTTTGAAAGAGCGTCTGGCGAAAGAGGGTAGCAGTGCGGCGCTGCTGGCGCTCCTCACGCAGAAGATTGAAGGGATGCTAAACACTGTGGTGCGGCAGATTGGATTTTCCAATTTCGAACGCCGCGTGCACGGCATGGACGCGGCCTATAGCGAGTGGAAAGAGCCAAAGAAGCTTTCCGTGGAAGAGCTCAACGGATTGTGGCTGGCAACGGCAAAAGAGCTGTACGGCGAAGAGGGCGAGGTGTTTACCTACGAAAATGCCAGCCGTCTCTGGTCGTATGTTTCGCATTTTCATCGGCCGTTTTATGTTTACGGCTATGCGTTCGGCGAACTTCTGACGCAGAGTTTGTATGCCCAACAGGTAAGACTGGGCAGCCGGTTCGAGCCGCTGTATCTCGATCTGCTGCGTTCCGGCGCGACGAAAGACGTGGTCGAGCTGCTTCAGCCGTTCGGCCTCAATCCCGG
>Ga0326728_10003073_pt1 | contig 53281 bp, 44 predicted proteins | sample MB3enrmetagenome_FD_207602 | JGI IMG/M metagenome (GOLD analysis project Ga0326728, IMG submission 207602) | Lab enriched peat soil microbial communities from McLean, Ithaca, NY, United States - MB31MN | ecosystem: Environmental > Terrestrial > Soil > Wetlands > Peat | place: USA: New York... | reverse complement strand
TCTGCCCGAGCGCCAGGAAAATCCCTTGTGACTCAAACGCGCCAGGCGTTGCTGCTCGGCCTCGCCTTCAACCTCTACAGGCTGAGACCGTCGCTATTTATCACGAGGATGTCAACAGAGCCAAAAGTTCTCTAAGGGATACGTTTTGCGGGGGCAAGGTCAGTATTTCTCCCAAGATGCTCGTCCTATTCGGCTGACGGGTCTTTAGAACTGTTGGGGGGGCTTGGACCGAGTCTATAATGGATCTGTATTTCTAGAACACATGCGTGAAGCTATGGAAGGGCACAATGAGCACCAACCAGGAAGACCCCATCTCTGCACCGCACGCATTGTCTCAGTCAGAAACCAGCGCTGCGGAGCCGCATACAGATTGCATTTCGACAACATCTCCGCTGCTGTGGTGGTGCATCGCGCTGCTGACGGCATTAGGCTGCCTGGGATTTTCACGCGAGATCCATTCTCTCTGGATAGTTTGGACGACGGATCCACTGCGTTCCATCGGAATACTGATTCCGCCTGTCAGCCTGCTGCTGACCCTGCGCGTCTGGCGGCAGAGCGGATGGGAGATGCGGGGAACCTGGTGGGGCCTGCCACTTCTGGCATCCTCCTTCGCGGTGAGCGTGCTGAGAAGCTCGATTGTGATCTGGGTCGTTGCCAGCAATGGTATATTGGATTCCATCCCTGTTGCCATCCCCATCTTTCTCTACGGTTGTGGAGCGATGCTGCTTCTCGCCGGACCGCGGACGGTGCGCAAGGCGTGGTTTCCCCTTGGTTTGCTGCTGCTCTGCCAGCCGGTTCCCAGTGCCTTTAGCCTGCTGGATTTTCCTTTGCAACAAGCAGCAGCGAACACCGCGCGTTCTTTTGCGACTCTGATTGGATTTGCGCCTTCGACGCCGCAACTGCGTCTCATGTTTTCGCCCAGCTTTGGCATGTTTATCGCCCCCGGATGCGACGGAATTCGCGGCGCGGTCACCATGGGCTATGTGGCGCTGCTGCTGGGCTATATGAAACGCGTCTCCTTGCGCCGCTGGATGGCCTACGTAGCGGGCGCCGTGCTGTTGGGATACCTGTTCAACTTCACTCGGCTCTGTGTGCTGGTTCTTTATTACCGCATGGCTCTGGGCCACCCCGCACTGGAGAGTGCGGCCAAATGGGCAGATTACTGTATCGGATCCAGCCTGTTTCTCTTCGCAACCTTGCTGGCTCTACGACTCCTGCGCGGTTCGAAAGGAGCCGGTACCCCCCAGGCAGTATCGGCCATCGCCGCATCCAGTGCTCGATCCATGGCTCGCATGCAAAGCCCGGTTCTGAAATGTGCAGCCTTTGCCGCAGTTGTAGGATTGGCGCTCGCGCTTCCGGGGTCTGCACTCAGAGACCATGCCCAACATGCGGCACTTCAGGTCTCCTATGCCGACCGGATGCCGAAGACCATCGGGGACTATGCACTGACTCGTACCTGGTACGAGCAGATAGACGGGACCACCATGGTGCAAGCCGGAGCCTATTCTTTGCCGGGAGCCGACGAAATCATCCTGGCCATATGGGTCTCCCCCAGTGGCGGTTTCCACAACGCCAATGATTGCCTGATCCTGCGCGGCTTGCGGCCAACCTCCCAGAGCAGTTATCCATTTACCATGGCGCATGGAAAGACAGTTGATTTCAGGACCGGGTTCTATAACGACGGAATCACGGATACCATTGTAGCCAATACCGCCTGCGACCTTTCCTCGTGTATGCAATTCACGCCCGGCATCTTGGGCAGCAGGTTTGAGTTTGAGTACATGGCATTTGAACGGCAGAAAGCGCATCCCGTATCGTTCATGGTGCGCATCGACAAGCTTGCTTCCGAGGCGCCGGAGAGCAATGTGCATGCCCTTCTCACCACGGAGTTGCAGCGGTTTCTCGCGGGACTGGACACATCCCAACTCAGCCAGTCGTTTCAATAGGGTAGTGTCCAGAGTTTTTCGCACTTTCGATCTTCCTTGGAACTTAGGAAGGTTGTTGGGTTGAGGTTGTTTTTGCTTCTGGCCCCCATGGGGGCCAGAAACAAAGCGGCTCAGGCGATGGTCTGGACCTCGGCCAACCTGTTCATCTGCAGATAGCGTTTCGTCCCCCACCTCGTTGTGGCAACATGCCGTAGCCGCGCCGCCACCAGCTTCAACGCACTCTTCCCATCAGGGACGGCGCCCACCACTCGCGTTCGTCGCCGGATCTCCCGCAGCAGCCGTTCCAACGGATTGTTGGTACGCAGGCAGCGCCAGTGTTCCAGCGGCATCGCGTAGTAACTCAGCGTCTCATCAATGCCGGCTTCCACGATTTCCGCGGCTCTCGCCAGTCGCATCTCGGGCAGCTTGGCGACTACCTGCCGGGCTTTCTCCTTAGCTGCCTGGGCGTCTTCCTGCGCATGAATGGCCTTCAACATGGCAGCTACTTCCTTCACCTTGCCCGGTGGCACTGTTGTCCACACGTTCCTGTAGAAGTGAACCACGCAGCGTTGCCACAAGGCGTCGGGACAGAAATCCGCCAGGTTCTCCACCAGGCCAAGGCACTTGTCGGAAACGAACAGCTCAACGCCCTTCAGGCCGCGATCCTTCAGCTCGCGCAGGAACGCTGTCCAACTGGCCGTGTCTTCCTTGGCCCCTTCGCTCACCGCCAGAATCTCCCGGTAGCCGCTCTGCGCCACACCGATGGCCGCCAGCACCGAGACGTTTTTCACCTCTCCGCCCCAGCTCCGCTTCAACCACAGGCCATCGAGGAAAACATACCCAAAATCGCCCACCAGCGGCCGCTCGCGCCACTGGTCGATCTTGCCGTAGATCTTCTGGTTCAAGTCGCTCACCTTGCTGGCGCTGACCCGCGTGCCCCACAGCGCCTGCGTGAAGTCTTCCACGCGCCGCACGCTCACCCCGGCCAAATACATCTCGATCGGCGCCTCTTCCACCGACGACTCGCGACGCCGGTAACGCTCGATGATCGCCGTCTCGAACGGCAGCGTGCGCAGCTTCGGAAGCGTCAGTGTCACTTCGCCGGCCTTGGTGTGCAGGTGCCGGTCGTAGCTGCCCACCCGCGTGTCCTTGCGGCCCTCCGTTCGCTCGAACTTCCTGGCCCCGCAGAGGTGGTCGGCCTCGGCATCCAAAGCGCGTTCAGGGTCTCCTCGACCGTCGATCTCACCACCTCGTCCAAGTGCTCGCGGATGCGCTTTTCGTCAATCTGCACTACCGGCCCCAACGCCGGCGTGCTCCCACTAGCTGGCCCAACTCCTGCTTCCATGGTTGGCTCCATCGTCCTCGCCTCAGAGGTCTCGCTCCTCCTGCTTGTACCAGCCTCCCAGGCTCCGGCTCAAATCAAATGTGCGAAGAATATCGTACGTTATCCGCGTCCGCGCCAGATGCGCCTTGACCCAGTTGCCCAAGGTCTGCTCGACCACCCCCAGGTTGCGTGCTGCCGCCGCCTGACTCTGACCCGACTCCACAAGCCGAGCCGCCTCTTGCTTGAACTCAACCGTGTAACGTCCCCGCTTCAACTTCGTCATCTTCGCTACCCTTTCGCATTAGAACAGCTTGCTAAGGGATACGTCTTGCGGGCGCAAGGTCAAGATAAGTTTGAAGGCAATGCGATTCAGGCCTCTGTTCTAGGGCTAGGGACCTTTGCCAAGAGATAAGTGGAAGCGTTTGAGACAGGCTATGCTCTTCCATAAACGTATTTTCGACATCTTGTTGTCGTTGTTGTTCTTGCTCCTGCTGTCGCCTCTGTTTGCGATCCTTGCGCTGGTCATCAAAGCGACCTCAAGGGGGCCGATTCTCTATTGGTCGAGTCGAGTTGGGAAGAACAATAGGATGTTTCGAATGCCGAAATTTCGCAGCATGAGCGTAGATGCCCCCCAGGTCGCTACTCATCTGCTTTCGAATCCCGAAGGCTACCTGACGCCAATTGGAAGCTTCCTCCGCCGGACGAGCCTAGATGAATTGCCTCAATTGTTCAGCATCCTAGTGGGTGACCTGAGTTTCGTCGGGCCGCGCCCGGCCCTGTTTAACCAGAACGATCTGGTGGCGCTGCGGACCGAACGAGGCATTCACGTCCTGATTCCTGGGCTGACCGGATGGGCGCAGGTGAACGGCCGTGACGAGCTGCCGATCCCTGTTAAGGTGCAGTTCGATTATGAGTATCTGCAGCGGCGATCCTTTGGGTTCGATCTTAGGATCCTCGCAATGACCGTTTACAAAGTATTCCGGCGTGAAGGCGTCTCCCACTGAAGAAGCAGCAACTGATATCACCGCTGCGCGGCTGCAAGTCGAGCGGATTCAATTGGTTGTTAATATTGCCTAGGAGCGAGTGGGAGATAATTTCCTTTTGCGGTGAATATAGGGATTGAAGCTAGCGGCCGGATTTACGATTCTCAGTATGGGCAAGAGTTTCCTCCACTACTATGTGAATCAGTCGTTGCTGTTTCCTTCCTCGCTGCACGATTGGCTTCCGGACCGTCATCTGACGCGTTTTCTGTTGGACGTGGTGTCTGCGCTTGATCTCAGCGCAATCTATGCATCGTATGAAGCGCAGGATGGCCGGGGGCAGTCGGCGTACGCGCCGGCGATGATGGTGCAGGTTCTTCTCTACGGTTACGCGAAAGGCGTGTTATCAAGGGCGGAGTAAAAGTGGGGTTGCCCCCTGGGCTGAGACAAATAGTTGAGACCCGCGTCGCCGTTCGCTGCGGAACGCCCGACCGGCAAGACCACTGTACAGCATTCTATTCGCATCCGGCGAATCGGAGGCGGGCTCTGGTGGAGACCAACCCGGCCGAGGAATAACCGGCTGCGACTCATCCGTACCGATGAGGGCCGGGAGCGAGCGCGAAGCCTGCTTCCGGCTTTTGCTTTCCATCGGGCAGATAGATTGCCCATGCCTCGGAAAACTCACGCGGCCTGCCGCCGCTTTGCGGCCTCCTTTTCCCGCTTTTCAAACTCCGCCGGCGCCAGATAGCCCCTTTTCCGAGCCGGATGCCCAAGGACCATCCGGGCCCTTCTCTTTGCACCATTGGCGTGCAATTTGAAGGGCCTCGTCGTTGTCTTCTATTCCGTCCGTCATGGCGCGACTGTGCTCTTCCTTCGGCCTACTCGTGGGTGGAATTCTAGCAGAGCGCCCGCAGCCTATGTCTGAGTTCGCCACGGGCGCACTGCGGTTGTGAAACCGCGCTGAACGCGGGTTGGCTAACCTAGCAAGGCGATTGAACGGAATCTTCGAGAGAGACTTGGAAGGTTCATCCCACTGTGGCGGTCAATACGCAACTGTGCAAGGGGAGCCAGAAATCTGGCCATGGGATAATCTCCCTGGAATTCGAAGAATTCATCTGGGAGGAACTGACAGCTACAATTTCGACTACAGTACTGTAGCGGCAAAAAGCAGGTGCTTGCCTGAAAAGTGAAATATCGCTTGAAATATCAATAGTTTATGCTGGTCGGGGCGGAGGGATTTGAACCCCCGACCCTCTGCTCCCAAAGCAGATGCGCTACCAGGCTGCGCTACGCCCCGACGGTCCAGCTTGATTGTACCGCGAATCGTTCTCAACCATGCATCCAAGTGGTATGAGCCAGCGGGCGTCCAAGCCAGACCACCAGCCACACCACCAGCGCCACGGGGATGGCGAAGACCAGTGAAAGCCCCGCGGCCAGCAGCAGCAGGAACGCCCAATCGCGTCCGGTGTGCCGTCGCGGCGCGCCCAGGTGGCGGCGGAGCAGGCGATAGTTGCGGCGGTTGGCCTTCCAGGCGATGTCGAAGAAGTTGCCGAAGAGGGGAACGGAGCCCACCAGCACGCCGATACCGAGATTGGCCGCCATGCGCGCCAGTGTGACGTAAGGCACGCCGCGAATCCAGGCCGCCAGCGGAATCACCAGCGAGAGCAGCCCGGCGAGCACATCGCCCAAACCGGGGACCAGTCCGATGATCCCGTCTATGCCGAAGCGGATACCTGTGCCGGGGATGACGAAGGCCTCGTCGAGCAGAATCTCCAGAGCGAGCAGGGTCCGGTCGCGGAAGAGCCAGGCGCCGCGGTTCCACCGGTCCGCGCCGGTAAGGGCGGCTGGAAGGTGGATGCCTGCCGGGATTGGATGGGGGCGCGTCATGGGCGTTTTCCCTTAGGGCTAAGCGAAGGAGATGTCGTCACGCTGCTTGCGTGAACACGCGCAGGGTGCGGTTTTTCCATTCCAGGGTGAATCTCTGGAAGATGGATTAGATGATATCGATCGTCCCGCCTGCCATCCAGGCGCGGTGCGATCTGAGGATCTCCAGCACGGCCGGCGCTTCGGAGCTCTGCGGGTCCGCAATCCCTTCCTCTGAATGCTCAAGAAGGTATAAGGGATCTGTCGGCCCGACGGCGCGCCGCAAAAAATGGGCGGCAAAGGTTGCCCCGTGCCGCCGCCCGTCCCTGGGTTGTCTTGAAGGTATCGCAGTGGTGCTAAACCTTTACTGCAAGAGCTTGGTAACTTCCTGCTGCACACTGTTAGCCTGGGCTAATGCGGCGATGCCGGTCTGGCTCAAGATCTCGTACTTGGACATGTTCGACGTCGCCGAGGCGTAGTCGGTGGCCTGAATGGCGTTTTGCGCGGAGACCACGTTCTCCTGCTGAGTGCTCATCACCTGGCTGATGGCGTTCAGGGTGTTGATCTGGCCGCCGACGTAGCCGTCCAGAGCCGCCGCGGCGCTGATGGCAATGTTGATCGCTGTCAGAGCTGTCTCCGCATCGGGCTGGTTGTTCAGGTCGGTGTTGCTCAGGTTGGCGCCGGTGCCGTCCGAGTAGCTGATGGTCGCCGTGCCGCCGGTGCCGTTGGTGTCTGTGGTCATGCCCGTTACGCCGGCACCGCCGCCGGTGCTGGAGTCGGTTACAGTGCCCGTGAGCCCCAGGTTGTAGTATTCGGAGTCGTCGGCATTGGCAAATGTGGATACTGGATCGGGCGCGCCGTTGTCGAGGGGCGCTCCGCCAAAGGTCATGGCGGAGTTTGCCGAAGTGAACGTGATCTGGTTTCCGGCGGTGTTGAGCGTGGCCGTGGCTCCATACTTGCCGTCGTTGATGTAGGTGGCCAGCTCGGCGATGGTGGCCGTGGATCCAGCCGCGCCGAGAACGATGGTATTCTGGCCGATGGTGAGGGTGCCGGTGAGGGGGTCGGCGCTGCTATTAACCCAAAACGTGCCCACCTGGCCGTAGTATGGGGTGTCGGTTGTGGGCGTGCTGGTCAAGGCAGCGACGACGGGAATGGGCGTGGTGGCCGCCAGTGGAGCCCAGGTGAGGGATGATATGTCCGCGCCTGCCGCGGCCGCCGTGAGCGTCAATGTCTTGCCCGCGTTGGTGATCAACCCGGTCACACCGAAGTTGGGGTTGGCGGCGGCGTAGGCGTTGATGGTCGCATTCAGCTGGGCAAGGGTTTGCGTCGATCCCGGCGTGCCCAGCAGGAAGGTATGGTTGACTCCCTTGTACCCGTCGATGGTGATGGAGCCGGTCAGGTCGTCAGTGCTGCTGTTGGTGAGCACCAGGGTGCCGATGGTGCCGCCGGCCAGGGCGGTGATGACATCGGCGGCCGGGGTAATCGTGTCAGCAAACTGAATGGTATCGGTGAGGTTTGCGCCGGCGACGGTCACGGCGGCGTTCGCCGTGGTGAAGGTCAGGGTGGTGCCGGCGCCATTTACAGAGGCCGTCACCCCGAGATCGTCGGTGTTGATGGTTGCCGCCAGGTTCGTGAGCGTGTCAGTGGAGTTGGCCGAGCCCAGGGTGATGGTGTGGGTCTTGCCGTCGGAGCCCACAATGCTCAGGGTGCCTCCGAGCAGATCCGTACTGGCGTTGACCGAGAGGGCGCCCACCACGCCCGCGCCGTTGGTGCCCGTTCCCAGGCCTGTGCCGGAGATCTCGATGCCGGTATCGGAGCCGGTGCCGGCCGTGGTGCCGTTGGCGGCTTCCGCGGTACTGACGGCCGCGGTTCCCGCCTGCTGCGCCGTCGTGAAGCTGGCGTTCAGACCCAGGCCCGAGTTGTTGATGGCGTCGATCAGGCCCTGCGCGGTATTGGCGTAGCTGGTGCCGGAGCCCACTGTGATGGGCGCGGTTGCGGTCACTACCGAGCCGCCCGTCCCCTTGGTCAGATAACTCACGTCGATGGTTGTCGAGGTGCCGCCAAGGCTGTCGCTGACCGACGCGTTGGTGCCGTCCTTCGAGAGGTCGATGAAGACGTTGTTGGCACCGCTGCTGTACGAGATTACGCCGTTGGAGTCGCCCACATTGGCCGAAGACAGCGGGCGAATGTAGAGATCGTCGATCGACGAGCCGGTGGTGGAGGAGTCGCCGGTATAGATGGCGATGGTGTTGCCGGCAAAGACCTGCTCCTGGTTGTAGGTGGTCGTCGATCCGATGTTGTTGATTTCCGAAAGGATCGACTGGTATTCCTGGTTGGCCGCCGCCTCCTGGGTGCTGTTGAGGGTGCCGTTCGAGGCTTCAGTGGCCAGCGTTACAGCGCGGTCCAGCAGGTTGGTCACCTGCGACAGCGCGCCGTCGGCCACATCCAAAAGCCCCACCCCCTCCGTGGCGTTGGTCTCCGACTGCGTCAGGGCGGTCTGGTTGGCCTCCAGGCCGTTCACCAGCGAAAGCCCGGCGGCGTCGTCCGCTCCCGAGTTGATCCTCGATCCCGAAGACAACTGCTGCAAGACGGTCTGCAGACTGTTGTTCGTGTTGTTCAGGTTGTTCGCTGCCTGGATCGCCGACAGGTTGTTCAAAACACCGAGGGCCATGGGAGGACTCCTTTAGGGGATGCCTTCAGTCGCGCTCTTGCCCGCGGTGCGTCTTTCCCTCCGCCAGGTTCTCCGCAACCACCGGATGAGCGTTCTCGCATCCACACCTTTCATCGGTCCTCCGCAAAATAACTTTAGTCATAAATTCAAGGAACGCTCCCGGCCTCCACTGTCGCACGCCGATTCAACCTGTCCCGGTTCCGTTCACCCGCTGTCCCAGGACGCGCCAATCGCTGTCCCAACGCGCTCCAACCGCTGACCCGTTGCGCTGCACCTGTTTGTCCCGATTCGATCCAGCCCGTCTCCCGGCGCGGCGCCCTGACGCAAACTGAAAGGCCGATCCGGCCCAAGTGCAAGCGCTCGTCCGCGCGCTGCGGAGCAAAAAAATCGGCGGCAAGAGGATCGCCCCTTGCCGCCACCGGTATCAACAACAACCGCAGTTGCTCTCTGCCTGTAAGCCTTCGTTCAATCTCCTCTTACTGCTCGGCGCCCGCGCCAAACTCATCCGTACCGGCGCCATCGTCCACCATGCTCTGCGGTCCCGCTGCCGGCGTAGGCGCACCGGGCGGAGCCGCGCCTTGCGGAGCTGCGGGAGGCGGAGGAGGCATCATCTGCTGGCGGTGGTACTGGCGGTACTGGCCGCCCGGTCCCTGGCCGCCCGGCTTCCAGCCTTCACGTCCCGGATCGCCCTGGCCCTGTCCATCCCGTCCCCAGCCGCGGTCCTGCTGCCCACGCCGGTCGCGGAGGGCCTGCACCTGCTTCCACTGATCCGGAGTCAGCTTGCCGCGAATCGCCAGCAGGAAGCGCGCATTGGCCTTTTCCAGCTCCGCCCGGGCCTGGGCCACCTTGTCGATCTGGGCCAGAATCCTGGCCTCGTTCGGCTGGTCGTCCTTGATTAGCGGTTCCAGCTCCAGCTCTGCCTTCTGCAGGCTGGCGCGCAGATCGATCAGCTTCTCCCGGTGCTCGAGCAGAATGCCGTCCATCGCCTTCCGCTGCTCGTCGGTCAGCTTCAACTCCGCCACCATGCGCGGATTGTTCCACCAGCGTCCCTGGTCGCCCCGCGCCCCAAAGGCCCGCTCCATCGGAGGCCGATGGTCACCCATTCCCATGCCGCCCCCGCCGCCCATAGGTCCTTGCGCCAGCGCCGATCCCGCCATCAACACGCTCGCAATCGCCCAGCCCAACCGCACCGCCATACTGCCCTTCATCGCCATCTCCTCCCCTTCAATTCATTCAAGGTCTTGCAGTATTTCGTCTTCCCGTTCTCTCCCCATTTGTCTACTTGCGCGTGTCCTCGACCATCAGTTGAGCCAAAGGCTCCATGGCGCTCGGCACCGCGCGCGATACATCGCTGTCCACCTCGGCCAGCAAACGCTCTTCTTCCTTTGCCTGCTGCTCAAGAGCCAGCCTCTGCCGCTCCTGAGCGAGCCTCTGCTGCGCCGCCGCCCGCTCCATCTGCTGCCGCTGATGGCGCTCGAAGACCGTTCCGGAGACGCCCCCAGCCACCAGCGCCAGCCCCAGCGCCCAACCAGCCGCCAGCCGCCAGCTCCTGCGCCGCACAACCCGCGCCACCGTTCGCGGCCGGCAGTACGCCGCCTCGCTCCAGGCACAGACGCTCATGCGGAAGTCCTTGAGAGCCTGCTCCAGCTCCAGATCCCCGGTCTCGCCTGCCCCCGGCTCCGCCTGCCGGCTCCGTTCCGCCGGCTCTTCGCGCCGGTCTCCGAATCCCACTCCGAAACTCATCGCCCGCCCCCCAACTCCGCGCGCACTCTGGTAAGCGCCCGCGAAAGATGCGCCTTCACCGTTCCCTCGCTCAATCCTGTGGCCCGCGCAATCTCGCTCAACTCCTGCTCCTCCACGTAGCGCAGCAAGAAAACCGTCCGCTGCCGCTCGCTCAGCCCTTTCACAGCCTTCCACACCTGGCCTACCCGCTCCCGCGCCAGCAACTGCCGCTCCACCGAACCCTCGCCGCTGGGCAGCCACTCGCTGGCCTCATCCAGATCCACCGCGTTGGTCCGCGTCTGCCGCCAGAACTGCATCCGCCGGTTCCGCCAGTGGTCCTTCTGCAAGTTGATCGCGATGCGCATCAGCCACGTCATCGCGCTCGACTCGCCCCTGAAGCTGGCCCAATTCCGGTGCGCCTTCAAAAAGCACTCCTGGGTCAGCGTCTCCGCCAGGTCCAGGTCACGCGTGGATGCCAGCAGAAACCGGAAGATCTGCGGCCGGTGCCGCTCCACCACGCGCGAAAACTCCTCGTTGGCAGTCTCCAGCTCCCGCGCAGCAATCTCCTCCGCCTTGGCCCGATTCATCGGTTCCATTGCTGTGCCGGCTGCCATCACTCAGGTAGACGCCCCCACCGGCTGCAAGTTTACAACACCCATGCAATTCCTATCCTTAAGAGGTTCATCTTCAGCAGCGCAGACCGGCCGGCACTTCATTCCGCAGCTCCGCCAGACTGACACCAGGCCGCTGAAAACTGTAGACTGTGCTTGCCATGCTTCTCGCCTCGCTGCGCAGCCAAGTCCTCTACGCCAACCAGGAGATCGCCCGTCGCGGCCTGGCCCCGCACACCTTCGGCAACGCCAGCGGCGTCGATCGCTCCGGCATTGAGCCGCTGGTCGTCATCAAGCCCAGCGGCGTCGACTACGCCTCCATCACCCCCGCCGATCTGGTGGTAACCGATCTGGACGGCAAGATCATAGAAGGAACGCTGCGCCCCTCAAGCGACCTTTACACACACATTTATCTCTATCGCGAGTTCCCTTCCATCGGCGGCGTCGTTCACACGCACTCCGAATTCGCCACCTCCTGGGCCCAGGCCGTCCGCCCCATTCCCTGCCTCGGCACCACCCACGCCGACTACTTCCACGGTCCTGTTCCCGTCACCGAACCCCTCACCGCCGAAGAGGTCGCCGAGGCCTACGAGCACAATACGGGCGTGGTGATCGTCCGCCGCTTCCGAGCGGAGAACCTCGACCCCCTCGCCGTTCCCGGCGTTCTGGTCGCCGGACACGGCCCCTTCAACTGGGGCAAGTCCCCCTCGGAAGCCGTCGAAAACGCCGACCTGCTCGAATACATCGCCCGCCTGGCTTTTCGCAGTGCGCTCCTCGGCGCGCCCGAAACCGGAATCCCGCCGTATGTATCCGAACACCATTACCAGCGCAAGCACGGCCCCAAGGCCACCTATGGCCAGCTGTGATGGGCGCGAGGTAACCGGGACCGGCTCACCTGCCCGCGGATCTTCACGCCTCCGGCCGCGATCGCCCTGGAACCGCCGCGCTCAAGGAGCTACCGATTTTCATATGCGGATTCCTTGCGGTGTAGACCATCTACCATTTTCTGCATTATTCGTGGAATCTTCTCAGACTCCGGTTGACGTTTTACGCAACCTGGAGTCACTATCTTGCGTATTCTCAGTCGCATGCCGATATTGTCCGGGAACCCTGCGCAATTCTCCCACATGGCAACCGACGTGCAGCAAAGTGAAAGGATGTAGAGTGCCTCCCCATGGAATCCAGCCTCTTCAATCGTGTGCAGTTGACGCTGCTGGCCCTGGCCACGCTTGGCCTGTGTGTGCTGGCGGTGTTGAATCTGCGCCAGGAGAGCCAGTTCCCGCAACCGGATGACGGGGTCTGGTGGCGTGAGGCAGCGGGAGGGCTGGAAGCGGTCAAGGTCTTGCCCAACAGTCCCGGCCAGCGCGCGGGCATTCAGGAACACGATTTGCTGACCGGAGCCCAGGTGCTTCCGGAGTCGCCGGCTCAGCGCACCGGGGTCCAGACGCCGGATTTGCTTGGGGAAGTCAAGCCGCTGGCGGAGAACTCCGGCCAGCGCGAAGGCATCGATGCCAAGGGCTTGCTGCCGGCGGTCAGCTACACATCTATTGCGCAGGTGGCCGACCTGGAGCGCGTTCTTTACCGCACCGGGATCTACGGCAAGGCGAACTACGCCATCACCCGCGAGGGAATTCCGCTGGACACGGCCGTCGTGGTCATCCCCGAGCCTGTGGATCGCAGCATGTTTCAGGCCCAGCGCATCATCGGCCTCATCTATCTGGCCATCGGCATCTACGTGCTCTTCCGCCGCTGGACGGCCCCCCGCGCCACCCACTTCTACCTCTTCTGCCTGGTTTCCTTTGCCCTCTATGCGCTCAAGTACACCGGGATGCTGATCAATCCGGATTGGCAGGGCCGTCTGGACTGGACCGTCCTCTGGTTGAATTTGGCGGCCGAATCGCTGCAACCCGCGCTCTTCCTGCATTTTGCTATGAGCTTCCCTGAAGAGCGGTTCAAGAAACTACGCCGCCGCTGGCTGTTGCCGCTGGTCTACGCGCCGGGCGCGGGACTGCTCGGCCTGTGGCTTTGGGCCATCGAGACGCGCCAGGCGACCGGGCTGCTCAAGCACAGCCTGGACCGGATCGGGACCGCCTACATGGCCGCCTATTACGTGGCGGCTGCTCTGCTCTTTGTGCGCAGTTACGCCCAGGCCAATACGCCTTTGCAGCGGCAGCAGTTGAAATGGGTCACGCGCGGCGCGCTGCTGGCCGTCGGCCCCTTCACGGTGTACGCCATCTTCTTCCTCTTCGACCGGCCCGTCTCCAGCTTCCTTGGCAACCTGGCCGGACTGTCCATGGTCTTTCTTCCGCTCACCTTCAGTTGGGCCATCGTCCGCTACCGGCTGATGGACACCGACCTGATCTTCAAGCGCGGCGTGGCCTACACGCTGGCCACCGCCCTGCTGCTTGGAGCCTACTTCGGCATCATCGCCCTGATCGCCCTGGTGGTCCACACCCGCCTGCCCGATGCCGTGCGCGAGTGGGGTCTGGTGCTCAGTATCCTCGTGACGGCGGCCATCTTCGAACCCCTCAAGCGCAGGATTCAGGGCTGGGTGGACCGGGCCTTCGACCGCCATCGCTACGACTACCGCAAGGCGCTGGTCGATTTCGGCCGCGGCCTCAGTTCGGAGACCGATATCGAGGCCCTGCTCGAATCGATCGTCGAGCGGCTACCCAGCACGCTGCTCGTGGCCCGCGTTGCGGTCTTCCTGGCGGACGCTTCGGGCGGACTGCGCCTGGCGGCCGCGCACGGCCTGCCCGCCGAGGCCGGCTCTGCCCAGGGCCGGCTGGCCTTGGGCTTCCTGGACTTCGACCAGGCGCAGGACCACTCCCACATCTTCATCGAAAACGCCCAGCAGGCCTTCCATCTGCCGCCTGAGCAACAGCGCACCGCGGCGCTGCTCGACCTGAACTACTATCTGCCCTGCCGCGTGGCCCAATCCCCAGGCCAGATGCAGGCCGGCCAGTCCAGTCCGGATGGACTGCAGGCCACGCGCACCATTGCCGTCATCGGCCTGGGCCGCACCATCGGCGGCGACTTCCTCTCCAGCGAAGACGTGGAACTGCTTGAGTCTCTCGCCAGCTACATCGGCATCGCCCTTCAGAACGCCAGCCTTTATGCCCGCCTGGAGGAGAAGATCGGCGAATTCGAGCGCCTGAAAGAGTTCAACGAGAACATCGTCGAGTCCATCAACGTGGGTATCCTGGCCATCGATCTCGACGACCGCATCGAAAGCTGGAATGCGCAGATGGAGGCCATGTATGCCCTCAGCCGCGCCGAGGCTCTCGGCCAGCCGCTGCAAGACGTCTTTCCGGCCGAGTTCATTGAGGCGCTGGAAGGCTTCCGCAACGAGCAGGGCGTGCATCACCTGTACAAGTTCCGCCTCACCACCCGCGCCGGCGAACAGCGCACGGCCAACATCGCGGTCGCGCCCCTGCTCTCGCGCGATTTCGTCTCCGTGGGCCGCATCATCCTGGTGGACGACATCACCGAGCGCGTCTCGCTGGAAGCGCAGCTCGCCCAGGCCGACAAGCTCAGCTCCATCGGCCTGCTGGCTGCCGGTGTGGCGCATGAGATCAACACGCCCCTGGCCGTCATCTCCTCCTATGCGCAGATGCTCTCCAAGCAACTCAAGGGCGATGCGCGCCTGGCCCCGGTGCTCGACAAAATCACCCAACAGAGCTTCCGCGCCGCCGAAATCGCCAATGGCCTGCTCAGCTTCTCGCGCACCTCGAGCACGGAATTCCGCAACACGGACCTGAACCAGGTCATTCGCGATACCCTGTCGCTGCTCGAACACCAGTTCAAGACCGCGGAGATACTGGTCGATTTCGACCTGGCCGGCGACCTTCCGCTGATCCACGGCAACCCCGGCAAGCTACAGCAGGTCTTCCTCAACCTGCTGTTGAACGCCAAGGAGGCCATGCAGGGCGGCGGGCGCCTGCGCGTGGCCACGCTGGTCAACGATAGGGAGAACTACATCGCCGCGCTGGTTTCGGACTCAGGCAGCGGCATCGCCGCCGAACACCTCAAGCGCATCTACGATCCCTTCTTCACCACCAAGACCCTGCCCAGGCCCGGAGACCGCCGCGGCACCGGGCTCGGCCTGTCCGTCTCCTACGGGATCATCCAGGAGCACGCCGGCAAAATTCATGTGGAAAGCGCCGTCGGCGCCGGCACGACCTTTCGTCTCGAGTTTCCCCTGTTGAGGAATTCCGTCCATGCCTGAGCTCGAACTTCCCCAGAATTTGTCCGCCTCCGGCTCCGCCCCGAACGGCTACGCCGCCGGCGCCAGCATTCTTGTCATCGACGACGAGGCCGCCATCTGCGAGTCGCTTGAGGTGCTGCTCACGCTCGAAGGGTACTCCGTCAGGATGGCGGGCGACGGCGAGCAGGGCCTGCGGCTTGTGGAGACGGAGAACTTCGACCTTGTGCTCCTCGACCTGGCATTGCCCGGCCAGAGCGGCCTGGAGTTGCTGCCGCAGATCAAGGACCGCCAGCCGGAACTGCCGGTCATCATGATCACCGCCTACGGTTCCGTGGCCAACGTGGTGGAGGCCGTCCGCGCCGGCGCGGAGAACTTTGTCCAAAAGCCCTGGGACAACGAGAAACTGCTGGCCGACATCCGCTCCGCCGTCGCCCGGCATCGCGCTGAAGAAGAGAACCTGCAGCTCAAGCGCACCCTCAAGCAGCGCTACAACTTTGTCAACATCGTGGGCAAGAGCGAGATCATGCTCAGGGTCTTCGACCTCGTGGCTCAGGTCGCCCCCAGCCGCTCCACGGTGCTGATCCAGGGCGAGAGCGGCACCGGCAAGGAGCTTATCGCCAAGGCCATTCACGCCAACTCGCCCCGCCGCGACAGGCCTTTTGTTCCCATCAATACCGGCGCCATGCCCAGCGAGCTGCTCGAATCCACGCTCTTCGGCCACGTGAAGGGCGCATTCACCTCCGCCATCGCCTCCAAGAAAGGCCTCTTTGAAGTCGCCAACGGCGGCACCATCTTCCTGGATGAAATCGCCACCATGGGCATGGATACCCAGGCCAAGATACTACGCGTCCTCCAGGACCGGCGCTTCATGCACCTGGGCGGCGTGCAGGAGATTCAGGTGGACGTGCGCATCATCGCCGCCACCAACATCGATCTGCGCAAGGAGGTCCGCGAGAGCCGCTTCCGCGAAGACCTCTTCTACCGCCTCAACGTCATCACCGTGGACCTGCCGCCGCTGCGCGCCCGGCGCGAGGACATTCCCCTGCTGGCCAGCCACTTTCTCGAGTTCTACGCCCACGAGAACGGCCTGCCTGCGCGCAAGCTCTCCGCCGACGCCCTGCGCGCCCTAATCGATTACGACTGGCCGGGGAACGTGCGCGAGCTGGAGAACGCGATCGAGCGCGGCGTGGTGCTCTCCAGCGGCCCGGGCATCGGCTCCGACCTTTTGCCGGGACACATCAGCGGCCGCAGCTTCCGCGATGCCCTGCTCGAACACAACCCCAACGCCTCGCTCTTCGACATCCTCGAAGACATCGAGCGGCGCATCATCCTGGAGAAGCTTGAGCGCTGCAACGGCAACCAGACCGAGGCCGCCGAGCAGTTCCGCATCCCGCTCTCCACGCTCAACCAGAAGATCAAGCGGCTCAACATCGAGATCCGCAAGAAGGGCAGAGTGGACGAGGGAATAGGGATCAGGGGTTAGGGTTGGACCCCTTCCTTGAGAAAGCCGGCGAGCGGAAGAGTTGCGGGCTGCCTCATCTCGGGCGCATTCCCGGTACCTGAGGCGGAAACCGCTAACCATAGAATTTGCTTATCATTTCTATTGGAGGTCGGAAATCCCCATGAATCTTACCGGCAACACCATTCTCATCACCGGCGGCGGGTCGGGCATCGGCCGCGCCTTGGCGGAAGAGCTGCACAAACTCGGCAACCAGGTGGTCATCGCCGGCCGGCGCAAGCAGGCGCTGGACGAGACCACGGCCGCCAACCCCGGGATGAAGTCTCTCATCCTCGACATTGAAAATCCCGCCGCCATCCGTTCCTTCGCGGCCCAGGTGGGGGCGGAGTTCCCGGCGCTGAACGTGCTCATTAACAACGCCGGCATCATGCGCCCGGAGAAGCTGCTCGCCCAGCCGGCGGACCTGGCCGACGCGGAGGCCATCGTCGCGACCAACCTGCTCGGTCCCATCCGGCTGACGGCTGCGCTGCTGCCCCTGCTCACCAGGCAGCCGCGCTCGGCCATTATGAACGTCTCCTCCGGGCTGGCTTTTCTTCCCCTGGCTCTCACCCCCACCTATTGCGCCACCAAGGCCGCGATCCACTCCTATACGCAGTCGCTCCGCTACCAGCTCAAGGAGACCACCACCGAGGTTCTGGAGCTGATTCCTCCCTATGTGGCCACGAACCTGATGAGCGGCGCAGACGATCCGCGCGCCATGCCGCTTGCGGCCTTCATCGCCGAGGTCATGGCGATTCTGAAGACTCAGCCCACGCCGCGCGAGATTTGCGTCGAGAACGTGAAGGGCCTGCGCTTTGCCGCCGAGAGCGGCAAGTACGACGCCATCTTTCAGGGACTCAACGCGGCCAGGACGGACGGTCACTAGAGGCATTCCGCCGGTCCGGCCAGCCCTTCTTGAACGCGGCGGCTTCAGACTCGCACAACTTCCTTTCAAGCCGGGAGGGCGGTTTCATGATGGAGAACAGACCCGGGGATACCGTTCAGCAGTTTGCCAGCGACAACTACGCGGGCATCTGTCCGCAGGCATGGGCAGCGATGGAGAGCGCAAACCGTGGGAGCGCTTCTTCGTACGGCGAAGATCCGTGGACGGCGCGCGCCGCCAATGCCTTTCGAGAGCTGTTTGAAACCAACCTTGAGCTCTTCTTTGTTTTCAACGGCACCGCGGCCAACTCGCTGGCGCTGGCGTCGCTCTGCCAGTCCTACCATGGAGTGATCTGCGTCGAGCAGGCGCACGTGGAAACGGATGAGTGCGGAGCGCCGGAGTTCTTTTCCAATGGATCGAAGCTGCTGGTGGCTCGATCCGAGGATGGAAAGCTAACGCCCGCCTCTATTCAAGAGATCGCCACCAAGCGGCAGGACATTCACTATCCCAAGCCGCGCGTCGTCACCATCACTCAATCGACGGAAACGGGCCGGGTTTACACGGTGGATGAGGTGAGGGCCATTTCTTCGGCCTGCAAGACCCATGGGCTTTGGCTGCACATGGACGGAGCCCGCTTTGCCAACGCCTCCGCAAGTCTTGGCTGCTCGCCCGCGGAGCTCAGTTGGAAGTGCGGCGTGGACGTGCTTTGCTTCGGCGGCACAAAGAATGGCATGGCGGTGGGGGACGCCGTCTTGTTCTTCGATCCCGCGCTCGCCGCCGATTTCGATTACCGCTGCAAGCAGGCCGGACAGCTTGCGTCCAAGATGCGCTTCCTGGCCGCGCCGTGGGTGGGAATGCTGGAGAGCGGCGCATGGCTGGCGAATGCAGCCCACGCGAATCAGTGTGCGAGTTACTTCGCGGAGCGGATAGCAGGCATTCCCAATGTGACCATCGCTTCGCCGGTCGATGCCAACGCGGTCTTCCTCATGGCCTCAGGCGATGTTCTCAGCCGGCTGCGCGCCCGGGGCTGGGAGTTTTACACCTTCATCGGCGGAGCAGCCCGCATCATGTTCGCATGGGACACCGATCTGAAGCGCGTGGACGCTCTGGCGCGCGACCTGCGCGAATGCGCCGCTTTGTAATACCTTGCTGGGGTGCTTTCCTCCCCGGTCCCCAAAAGCGAGGGACCGGGGGCACCCCCGTTGTGGTATATAAAGAGGCGAAGGATCGGGGCCACCCGCCCTTTCCGAGATGTGTTCCAAAAAACTGTCATACGGGTCGGGGCGGTCTACATTCCAACCAAAACGGCAAAGGAACCAACTGGAACGCGGAATGGGCGAAGTTTAAAACAAACAACCCACTCGCCAATGGGGCCCCGATCTTGCTTTTTCTCATGGATCTGGAACTGAAGTTCTCTAAACAGTTCAATTGCAATGTCGGAACTGGAGGAAATTGAGGCCGCAATGATTACCTACTATGATCTGCAGAGCCCGGATTCGGAACGCCTCATGGGAGATGACAACGAGAGCGATGGAAAACGTGATAGGAAACCGTGCCCCGTAACAAATACCCACTCAGAGGGCGGCCCCCGTGTTGGTTCACTTTGCCTTCAGATGAAACATAATCGACGCGACGAAAGGATAATATGGGGATGGCAGAATAGCATAGTTCTTCACGAAAGCCTGCTAGGCGAATTTGAACACCAGAGATTTACCGGGTACCGGGTCAAGCCTGCGACCGTCCGTTTTCGCGATGGCTCTACATCCATAGAATATCGAGAGTTTATTGTCACGGGATGGGCTGGAATCGCATCTCCTGAATCAGGTGTTCGAGTGGATATGAGCTGTCAAGGCTGTCATTGGAAGCACTATAGTCCGATAACGAACCACGAGAAGCTGATCGATTGGAATCAGTGGACAGGGGAGGACTTCTTTATTGTGTGGCCTTTACCGTTACACGTGCTGATTACGGAAAGGGTAGCGGAATGGCTGCAACTGGAAAAGGTGAAGAGCTTCCGGCTTGAGAGACTTGAAGACGAGGATCCTTTTATCGCAAAGTATGGATTCACGGTTGGGCGGCTTTCCCACTTTCTACCCGAAGACCTGGCAATCAAATATGGTCGCACGCTTGGTCTTGAATGAGGCAGGAAACACGCCGGAGGGCACGTTGAGCTATACTTACTACCCGGCGGGCGGGCGCCACCGTTCCTGATGACGATGTCAACCCACGCCGAGGGTGCCCCCGGTCCCTCGCTTTTGGGGACCGGGGGCACCCCCGTTGTGGTATATAAAGAGGCGAAGGATCGGGGCCACCCGCGAATTATTCAGTAGGGGAGCTTAAGAAATGATGCGACCGGGAGCATTACCAACTTCCCAGCTAATTCTGCTAGACCTGCTTGCACCGCCTGTCATTGCTGGAGCCTGGTGGCTGATGTCCGGAGGATTGGCAGGGGTAATCCAAGGAGGATCAAGAAGCGCAGAAACGAAGGCGAGACAAACTCAGGAGTTTTGGGCTTTGCTGATCATGATCTATCTCGTGGCCTTTGGATTCACGGCGTACGCATGGTTGAGATAGATTCATCTTTCACTTGTTAAGGTAACGCCCCAAATAACGGGCAGCAGGAGTCTCCGGCACGGGCGGGTGGCCCTGGTCCCGATGACGAGGTCAACCTCCGCCGAGGGTGCAACTGCCCGAGTGGATGCGCTGCCGGCAGTTCGACTCCTCCTCCCCGGTCCCCAAAAGCGAGGGACCGGGGGCACCCCCGTTGTGGTATATAAAGAGACAAAGGATCGGGGCCACCCGCCGTTGATGCGGTCGGTAATTATCAAAGGTGTATGCAAGGTCTCTCTGAACCGTCGACGAATCCACTCTAATGGGCATTATGTTTTAACTGACAACTGAATTTGATGTGAATGAGGTGAATATGATGCAAAGGATCATGAATGGGATTGCTCTACTGCTACTGGCAATATGCAGAACCGTGTATTGCTGGGTGTTCTTTATTTCGTCATTCTTCATGAGTTGTGTGGTTTACAGGCACATTTTAGGGATGGCGAGATCGCATTTGGTTGAAAAGGGGGACATTTCTAGCAACCTGATCTGCGCGATCTATTCAATCATCTGGGGTATTGCATGGTGGATGATCCTTAGAGGAAAGCCCGCGTTAAGGCAGTGGGCTATAGCGGCAAACGCCATTCTTGTCTTTATATATGTCCCGGCATTGCTAACATCTGGTAACTGGCGAGGCGTTTTGAAGGCAGAACTTAACTTGTGGCCATTCATTATAATTGGTATCTTTGGAACGATCGTCTTTAGTGTACCGTATCGCGGGTGGCGACATAAGTCGCAGGTCGCGGTGAAGTGAGTTTCAGCGGGTGGCCCGAGTCCGGGACCCCCGCAAATGATTGGGTGGGCTGATTAGATCACCGTGTCGGCTCCGGTCCTCCGTGTAAACTTGGTTTGCTCAAACAACCAAGGCTCGGAAGAGAGGAGCCGAGCACATGAAGATTGTAGGGTGTGATTTGGCGGGTAGCCCCGGTCCCGATGATGAGGTTAACCTCCGCCGAGGGTGCAACTGCCCGAGTGGATGTGCTGCCGGCAGTTCGACTCCTCCTCCCCGGTCCCCAAAAGCGAGGGACCGGGGGCACCCCCGTTGTGGTATATAAAGAGGCGAAGGATCGGGGCCACCCGCCGCCTGACAAGTGCGGCTTGAATGTCCATCATTCTTGGCGCCGCTGATCGATTCGTCTGAGCGGCTCCTTCAAGCCTGGGCTGGCGCTCTCCTCTTTACGGAACAAATGTGAGGTCCCAGGTGTGTAGCTCAGCGCTGAGAATTTTCGAGAGTGGGCGCAGCCGGCTTAGCGCCTTACTGATCTCGGAAGGGTCTGTGCGATCCGGATGGTGTGCGGCGGCGTTTCGCACGATTCGGACGGCGTTGAGACTTTGAACCGTGGAGTTCGAAATGGCTCCCCTCTGATGGAGGACTTCGATCGCATCCCGAACTGGCAAAACTCGGGTCGCGATCTTCCTCGCTCTTGCCTTTATCTCTTCCTCAACCCTTGCCCATTCAACAATCAGGTTTCCAATCTCTCCACTTGCAAGCTCTTGCTTATCTGTGCGGGCAGGGATTTGATTGCACAGTTCCCGGACCTTATCACGCACAGGGTAAAGTGCGCTCCCCGGCAGGGCGCTAAAGCTGCGCCCCCAGAACGACCCTCCTATCGGTATTTCAAACTTGGCAATCAGACGATTCCGAAAGTCCAACTCAGTCTTTGAATCGTAGTTGGACGTGACGTCTGGAGTTCCCGCCATATACCCTTCTTGGAAGTATGGCCTCAGTGCCTGAGGCGGGCAAATGCTCAGGAGCCTTATGTTTACAATTTCTTCTTCGGAATTGATCGATATCCTGTTCGTAGGATAAGGGAAGCCCAGTGCATACACATAGCCAAATTCCCCGTCGTTGGAGAGTTGTGCAAACGAGCATGCGACGCGCAAGGAATGAGTTACGTCAAACAGAGGCGTTGCAGCCACCTCGTAGTGTTGCAGTATGCTCCATTGGACGTATTTCTTCTTGCCTATGTCCCGCCATCCTTCGACGCGTTGCTCCTCAAACAGCTGTATAAGCTCCTTGCAGGCCGAGTCAAGGACCCTCAGGCGAAAATCCAACTCAGCAAGCGCTAGGCTTTCGCCTCGGTAGATTGCAGGATAAAGTGTCGATCCGCCTGCCTTACTTTGAAAATCCGCCGATTGACCGCGAAAGAAAATCAGATGGTTTCTGTTGGCATACGAGAGCCGAGCAGTGTGTTCGACTAGTTCGCGATAGCTCCTGACCGAGTAGGCCGGTGCCCGCCATACCTCTCGGTCTCCAATAAATCTCTCCAGATCCTTGGTGAGCTTCGGAATGATTCGTTGCATTTGGCAATGATTTTAGCACGGTGGTTGGGTGGGCGATCAAAGCGGCGAAAGGCGTGTTCGAAGGAATATTCAGAGTCGATAGTTAACGATATGTCGGCTTCTCGATCGTCTTCCGAGGACTCGGCATTCTTTCCGGCAGATGATCGTCTACCCCCTCCCCTCCCCGCTCCGTTTGCGGAAGACCACCTTCAGCTCCCGCCGCCAGTGTTCGCTGAGAGCGATCAACTCCCAATCGATTTGAGGCGAAAAGTAGCGCAGCACCGGCTCGTTGGCGGGATGAATGCGCAAAGCCGGAGCGGCCAGCAGCAGCCGCGGCGGAAGCGGCGAAACCTCCGCGCCGGGAAAGTAGCCCTGGCGCTCGAAGGCCGATAGCGGCCTTCCGCCCGCGTTGCCCGCGGCGGGCTGGCGGTCGCCGTTCAGCGCTCGCACTCGAATCCAATAGTCGAGCGCTTGCAGGGGCAGGTGCAGGTCTTCGTCGGCCTTCAGTTCCACCACCGCCAGCCGCCCGTTGCGGTCGAGCGTGAGCAGGTCCAGCAAGCCGCGGTCGCCGACCGAGAGCGCCGGCACCTGCGTATAGAGCATATCGCCCCGCAACCCCGGCAGCAGTTCCGCGATTCCGCTCCGCAGCCGCGCCTCAAGCCAGCGCTCCGGTTGCAGCCGGAACAGCGGATCGGTGTGCGCTCCGTCGGCGTGGCGGCTGAGGAAGAGCCGTTTGCAGAGGTCGCGGCAAAGGTCTTCGTTCTCTTCGGTCAGCGGGGTCTCGTTGGCTCCCGCTCCAAAGCTGATCCGGTCCTCGCGGGCGAATGTGTTGGCCGCAAAGCCGCAGCGCACCCGCGCGAACTCCAACCCATGCAGCAGCAGGCCCACCTCGGTCGCGGAACTCGCCCGAACCTCGACGCGCTCCCTGGCGGCGGAGGGAACCAGCGCCAGCAGCCGGTCAACCCCGGCCCGGCAGCGCTCGATGGCCGCCGCGGCCGAGAAGGCATGAACCAGCCGGAACTCCAGGTTGCCGGTGTCGCGAAAGTCCACCGGCGCAAGTTCTTCGCTGCGTTCGTCCAGGGTGAAGAGCTCGAAATCGGCGCTGGCGTGATTCAGCCAGGCCATACGTTCAGCCGTGGTCCGCCAGGCTCCCGCCGGAACGATTACCTTGAGCCCGCCAAAGTGGCGCCGTCCGTCGCCCCTCTGCCGGCAGTGATCCAGCCAGAGAATTCCCAGCGTGAGAATGCCGGCCGCGGTGGCCGCCGACTCCGCCTCGCTGACGCCGATCACCGCGTCGGCAGATGCGCCGCGCAGCAGCCGCCCGCGCACATAGGCCGGCCCGAAGCTGTGCTCCAGGTCCATGGCCGAGCGCAGCCCGTCCACCTTGGCGCCGATGAAACTGCGCGTGAGCACGCGCTCCAGCAGCCTTTGGTAGTTTCTCCGCGCCGCCTCGCGGGCAGTGGGCGTGCGGCGGTCGTTGGCCGCGGCGAGTTCCAGGAACTGGGGCTTGGCGGCGCCCATGCGGCGGGTGGTCAGGCGCAGGCACTGCGCGCGCTCTTCGATATCCACCACCGTGCGCATCAGGTTGCGCTCGTCGCTCCACAACTGCAACAGGCAGCGGCCATGCTGCTCGGTCACCGCGTAGTGGGCGGTGCGCATGTCGAAGAGGACGCGTCCATCCTCGAGCAGCGCGGCTGCCGGATGGTCGGCGAGGTACTCTTCAATGCTCTGCGCCAGCCGCTGGGGAGAAGGAGCCGTATCACCGGCGGCCATGCGGGTCGCCTACCAGCCCTGCCGCGCGCGCAAACCGGTGATGTGCGCGGTGTGGTGGCGCGAGTGCCAGTCGTACATCGCCAGCGCCTTGGCCAGGTTCACGCGGCCCCGCTCGGGATGGTTGTAGCCCTTCTGGAAGTCCTCTTCGGAGAGCGACTCCAGCAGCGCCACCCAGCGCGCGTGCAGCGCGTCAATCAGCGCCAGCGAAACATCGACGGGCAGCAAACGGCTGTCGGCCAGCTTGGCCCAGGCGGCCTCATCGTAAGGCTTTATGGTGGGCCAATCCTCGGTGAGCGCCAGCTTGCAGCGGATGTAGGCGACGGCGTGGCTGTCGGCCAGGTGATGCACCACCTGGCGCACCGTCCAGCCGCCCTCGCGGTAAGGCGTGTCGAGCTGGACGTCGTTGAGGCCGGCGACGGCGGCGCGCAGGCGCTCGGGAAGCAGCCGCACGGTTTGAATGTGCGCGGCGCGGATGCCGGCTACGCTGGTGGCCGGCGGGCTGAAACGGCCGATAGGATAGCGGAGATCATCCAAAAGGTCTGCCATGGCTGGAAGCTTACCATGTTCGCGCCGGGCTTGCCGGCGAATACAAGTGCGGCCCGGCTGCGGCTGCCGCGCGGCCTTGGGGCGGGAATCGCCTCAGGCGTGATGGTGGGTCGCGGGGTGGGCCTTATGGTGCGTAATATGGTGGGTCGCGCGGGGGCTTGGATGGTGGCTCGAATGATGGTGATGGCGCTTGGCGGCGAACGCCGGGCAGGCAAACACCATCAGCAGCAGGGCGGCGGCAAGAATCCTTTTCATGGGATGAATGTAGCACAAGCAGGGCGGCAACGGAAGAGGATTGAACGCCCGGCATCAAGAAAGGAACGGGCGCGCCGCGGGCGTCCTGGAGCCCGGAAACGCAGCGTAAACTAAAGGCACGATGACGAATCCGGCTGCTTCCCCGCGCGCCAGTCACAAGCGATACTTTTTTGACAAGTTCGGCATCACCGAGCGGCTGCTGGAGCGCTGCCTGGGCGAGGCGCTCTCGGCCGGCGGCGACTATGCCGATCTCTACTTCGAGTCGGTAACGGCCACGTCGCTGGGAGTGGACGAGCAGATTGTCAAGTCCGCCAGCCAGGGAACCAGCGCCGGCTGCGGCATTCGCGTCCTCAGCGGCGAGCGCACCGGCTACGCTTACACCGACAACCTCAGCCCCGAGCGGCTGCTGCACGCCGCTCGCACCGCCGCGCTCATCGCCTCCGGGCCGGCCAGGCAGACGGTGCAAGGATTCGTCGAAGCGCCCGCCGCCGATCTCTACCCCGTTCCGCTGGGCGGCTTCGATCTGGATCTGGCCGCGCGCCTCGAGCTGATTCTGAGAGCCGACCGGGCCGCGCGCGCTTACGATCCCCGCATCGTGCAGGTGCGGGCAAGCTACTCCGAGGAGCTGCGCCGCATCCTCATCGCCGCCTCCGACGGCGCCTTCGCCAGCGATACCCAGCCCCTCTGCCGGCTGAGCGTCCTCGTCATCGCCAAGGAGGACGCGAACACCACCAAAGGCGCGGCGGGCGGCGGCGGACGAGCGGGCCTGGGGCAGTTTGCGGGGTCCAAAAGCCCGGAGACTTTGGCTCGCGAAGCCGCGCGCGGAGCGATTCTCCAGCTTGGGGCCATCGCCGCGCCGGCCGGCGAGATGGAAGTGGTGCTCGGCCCCGGTTGGCCGGGAATCCTGCTGCACGAGGCGGTGGGCCACGGCCTGGAGGCCGACTTCAACCGCAAGAAGACCTCGGCCTTCACCGGGCTGATCGGCCAGAAGGTCGCCAGCCCCAAAGTCACCGTGGTGGACAACGGAACCATCGCCGGACGCCGCGGCTCGCTCAACGTGGACGACGAGGGATCGGCCACGCAGGAGACGGTCCTGATCGAGGGCGGCGTGCTGCGCGGCTACCTAAGCGACAAGCTCTCCGCGCGGCTGATGGGCGCGGCCAATACGGGCTCCGGCCGCCGCGAGAGTTACCAGTCCATCCCCATGCCACGCATGACCAACACTTACATGCTGGCCGGCGACGACGCGCCGGAGGATATTCTGCGCAGCGTCCGCCGCGGCCTCTACGCGGTCAACTTCGGCGGTGGCCAGGTGGATATCACGAACGGCAAATTCGTCTTCTCCGCCTCCGAAGCCTACCTGATCGAAGACGGCAAAATCACCGCGCCGGTGCGCGACGCAACGCTGATCGGCAACGGTCCCGAGGCGCTCAAGTACGTATCGATGGTGGGCAACGATCTCAAGCTGGACGAAGGCATCGGCACCTGCGGCAAAGACGGACAGTCCGTCCCCGTCGGCGTCGGCATGCCGACCGTGAAGCTGGATAAGATGACCGTGGGGGGAACCGGGCGGTAAAAGAAACCGCGTCTTTATCTCAAATTTGAGATATACTAGGAGCGTGTGCTGGCAAGTAGAGGTTCTGAACGACACCGTGCGCGGTGAACTCGATGCCCTCCCTTTGGTAGTTCGGGCGCGTCTGATTCGGCTGGAACGTCTGATCTCTCAGGTTGGCCTTGAAACGCTGCGAGAACCTCATGTCAAGCACCTTGAAGGAAAGCTATGGGAAATGCGCGTGACTGGAAGGGACGGCATTGCACGGGCCATCTATGTCACAGCCATAGGCCGCAGGGTTGTTATTGTTCGCGCTTTTATCAAGAAGACGCAGCAGACGCCGCGTAGCGAAATCGACCTCGCATCGAGGCGCGCAAAGGAGGTTTTATGACGATTCCCTTCAAGGAGATCGCGGACGAGTGGCTGAAGGATCCGGAAGTCAAAGCGGAGTACGACCGTCTGGGCCCGGAGTTTGAGATTGCCACGGAGCTGATCCAGGCGCGTCTTCGTTCCGGATTTTCGCAGGCAGAACTGGCCAAGCGCATGGGTACCAGCCAGTCTGCCATCGCGCGGCTTGAAAGCGGCCGGACCCTCCCCAGCGCCAAGACGCTGCTGCGGTTTGCGGAAGCGACGAAATCGAAGGTCGAGCTGCGGCTGTCGGCGGCGTGATGCGCCCGAGCAACGTGGAAGGCAGCCTCAAGCTCGACGAAGGCATCGGCATCTGCGGCAAAGACGGCCAGAGCGTCCCCGTAGGCGTGGGCATGCCGACCATCAAGCTGGACAAGATGGCCGTCGGCTGCACGGGAAGGTGATTGGATGCCTGTGTATTCTGGTCGATTCAGCGAAGCTCGCGTTTCAGCAGAACCTGAAGGTCTCCTGCACATCTGCATTAGCGTACAAATGAACTGAGCACAAGTCTCTCGCCTGTGAGCAGGTTGTTGAATACCAGTGGCCGGAGGTATACTGGAGATAGTTATGGCGAAGAAGAAGAAGCTCGAAGCACATCTGTTCATTGATACAAATATTCTCCTTGGCTTCTTTGCATATACAAAGGATGATCTCGACCAACTTGAAAAACTCGTGAGCCTCATCCAAGCAGAATCAATTAAGCTATATTTAACCAAACAGGTCGTTGATGAGTTCTATCGGAATCGTGAGTCTAAGCTCGCCGAGTCGCTATCGAAGTTCCGGCTCCAGACTGACAAAGGGTGTCCGAGCTTTATGCAGAGTCTGGAAGAATACAAAGTTTACATGAAGGCACTTGCGATTTTTGAGAAGTCGCACGGTATTCTTCTAGGCAAGGCGAAAGAGCACGCAGAAAACAGGACTCTCCTTGCGGATGATTTGTTCTCTAAACTAGCCAGCGAAGCAAACGTGATAGAAATAACTGACGAGGCCTACAATGCAGCAATCCGCAGGTCGAAGCTAGGTAATCCACCAGGGAAGGGTGATTCGATCGGCGATGAATTGAACTGGGAACTCTTACTCGGCGTCGTTCAGGAGAATTCGGACCTTCATGTAATCTCGAAAGATGGAGATTACGCTTCCAAGCTCAATCCGGCGATGGCGAAGAGTTTCTTAATTGATGAGTGGGCGCAAAAAAACGGTGGCCAACTACATCTATATGCACAGATTGGACAGTTTTTTGAGGCCAAGTTTCCAGGCGAAGACTTTCTCCTTCAGGCTGAAAAGCGAGATGCGATTGAGGGGCTTATTTATAGTGGGAGTTTTGCTCATACCCATGCGGCGATTGTAGTAATTGATGCATACATCCCGTTTTTTACTAACGATGAAGCAGAGGAAGTCATTCAAGGTTGCTTATCAAACAGTCAAATTGCTTGGATTGTCAGCGATACAGATGTTCAGGACTTCTTGACAAAAATGCTGGTTAAATTCGGCGATTCGCTATCGGATGCGTTACGTAAGCGCCTCAAAGAAGCGCTAGGCATTTTGGAGGCTGAACCACCAGAATCGGAAGAACAAGAAACCGAAGCAGCGCCTTCGGATGATGACATTCCCTTCTGAGCCAATTCCACAGGTGGTGTGTCGGAATTATTCCTATTATTTCGCGGACCATTTCTTGGCAAGGCTCCCTACACGTGATGGAACACCCCATGACCCGTTGATTTGTCCATTGCCCTCTACCGCTGACAGGATTCGCTTGGGAAATGAGGGTTCCCAGACATCCAGTTCTTCAAGGTAACCAATCCTTGCCTTGGCTTCTGCGAAACTGCCGCTTTGCTCGAAAATGGAAACCAAGACTTCCCCCATTTTCCTCTTCGATTGCTTGTTCTTGCGATACGAATCGAAAAGGTCACGAGCCAACTCGGCAGGTTTGGCATTGGATCCGTTGAATGCTTGAAAGCGTCCGATGAACCCGTAGGGGGATTCCCCAAACCGAACCGAAAAGACAGGGACAGAACGCCCCATGGCGAATCCAATTTCTTGGTCCGTCCACTTGCTTTCATGAAATTTGTCATGCAGAAGCGCTACAAGCGCATCACATGTCGAGAGCGCTGTCTCGATCTGATTCTGCCATTCCGTCGTCGGTTCAATGTCATTGTGGGCGACGAAGCTCGATATTCCGTAAGGAAGAAGGGCCTCTTGCAATTCGCCTGCCCATTTCCTATGGACGGCCAGATGCGAAATGAAGAGACGAAACATCCCGTTGCGCCAAAATGCGGGCTCAATGTGCGATGATGCCGACACCTCAAGAATGAAACCGAGATGCTGAGCCAGTTCGAGCAAGGTTTCATCGCTCGCCGTTTTAATCATCGCCAAAACGTATGAGTCGCGCTCGCCGCTCCACGAGGTCGCAATTGGAAGCGCAAATTGCTGAAGGGTTAGGTCAATCAACGGGTATTGCTCGCCCCCAAGACGCGCGGCAATCTCCTTCATCAAGGTAACACGTTGTGATGGAGAAAGTGGCATTGCCAACAGGATATACGGTCTTGACCGACTTTCCAATGCATTTTCAAGATAGACGAGGGGCATCCGACCGCCGGGTGTCCCAGGTTCGGATTCTCGGTGAACCTCGGACACCTCCGGGTCAGTCGAGAAACGCAATCTGCGGCGCGTAGCGCGCAAAGCGCTCCCGGTTCATGTGGACACGACGCCATCCGGCGAGATCGATCGTCTTGTGATCCCGATGGCGGACCTCGCCGCGCGCGTAGACTTTGGCGTTGCGGGCCATGGGCTGCCATGCGAAGCTCATGGCGCGATGGTTGGCAATGAGCCGTTCATGCTCCGCCAGGCTGACGACCTGTGGTATTGACGGCGCACCATCACGGTCACGCCGCCCCGCCTCATCGACTCCGCGCAGAGCCGGCCGACGTCTCGAAGCGCCGCACCGCGGCCGGCTCGGCTCGCTTGCGCTGTGGCCGTAGCCAGTCCGTCAGCATGGTGCAACCGTCCGGCTAGCCCCCCGCTCAAACAGCTCCCGCGGCAGCACCGCACCGTTCCAGACGCCGGCCAGCAAACGCTCCCGCAGGTACGGCTTGTGCGGCTCCAGCTTGCTTTCCACCGCCATCCGCGGCCCATACTCCGGCCGGGCCGCTGACGCCGGAAGGTATCTGCTGATGGTTGCGTGGTGGTATCCCAGCAACCGGCTGATCGCCCGCATGCTCAACTCTCACCATCGCAGTTCGACCACCTCTTCCGCGTCTCTCCCCCTGTGCAGTTGCGGCCCTCCTCTGAACACCAGGATCGGGCCGGCTATTCACCGTCCGGGGGTGGCACGTCTTTCAACCGGAATGATATCGATTGTTGCAGCGGCGCTGGCAAATTCCCCGGGCCGGATCAATGCTGCGCGGCCGCCGGCGCGGGAACCGGCTCCGTCACCTTGATGATCCGGTCGGCTTCCACGTTTTCCAGTGTCTGCACAATTCCGCTGGGCCAGGTGATCTCCACCTTCTCGGCCTCCAGCCGGACGACGCACTGGCCCACGAGGCCCTCAACCTGGTGCTGGCTCAACTGAACTAGATGACCGGCGCGAAGGAACATCTGCAAAGGGCAATCGACCTGGGGGACAACGATGCGGAGGTCAAGGAAGCCCTGGCAAAGGTTCAGCAGGCGCTTGACGCCGGCAAATAAGCTCCCCGGGAGCGCTTCCGCGCCTGTCCTTACGCTTCCCTGGCGAGCAGCCGTTCCATGAACTTGATGTCGAATTCGCCGGCGCGAAAGCCGGGGTCGGCGAAGATGGCCTGATGGAGTGAGATCGAGGTCTCGATTCCCTGCACCACGAACTGGCTGAGCGCACGCTCCATTTTGGCGATGGCCTCCGCGCGGTCGACTCCGTGAACGATGAGCTTGGCGATCAGGGAATCGTAGTAAGGCGGGACCACGCTCTCGGCGTACTGCGCCGTATCCACGCGCACGCCGTTGCCGCCGGGAACGTTGAAGGCGGTGATTCTGCCCGCCGAAGGAGTGAACTTGGTGGGATGCTCGGCGTTGATGCGGCACTCGATGGCGTGGCCGCGGATCTCGAGCTTGGCGGGCAGAATGGCGTCCAGCCGCTCCCCGGCGGCAATGCGCAGCTGCGCCTTGACCAGATCGACGCCGGTGACGGCCTCGGTAACCGGGTGCTCCACCTGGATGCGGGTATTCATCTCGATAAAGTAAAGTTGCTTGTCCTCGTCCATCAGGAACTCGACGGTGCCCGCGTTCTGGTAACCGATGTCGGCCAGGCAGCGGCACAGGATGCGGCCCAGTTCCTCGCGGAGCCTGGGCGTCACCTGCAGCGACGGCGCCTCCTCAACGAGCTTCTGGTGACGGCGCTGGATGGAACACTCGCGCTCAAAGAGTGTGGTCACATGCCCGTGTTCGTCGGCCAGCATCTGGAACTCGATGTGGCGGGGCTGCTCGAGGAACTTCTCCATGTACAGCTCGCCATTGCCGAAGGCGTTGGCCGCCTCGCCGGTTGCCGCGTGGAAGAGGTTAGGCAGTTCCTCCGCGGCGCGCACAATTCTCATGCCGCGCCCGCCCCCACCTGCCTTGGCCTTGAGAATCACCGGGTAGCCCACCGTATGTGCGCATTTTTCCGCTTCCGCGGCCGTGGCAATCACGCTCTCGGAACCGGGCAGAATAGGCACTTTGGCCCTCTTCATCGCCTGGCGCGCCTTTTCCTTCTCGCCCATCAGCCGGGTCACCTCGGGCGGAGGGCCGATGAACTTGATGTTCGAGGCGCGGCAAACCTCGGCGAAGCTGGCGTTCTCGCTCAGCAGGCCGTAACCGGGATGAATCGCATCCACATCGGCGATCTCGGCGGCGGAGATGACGGCGGGCACGTTGAGATAACTATCCGCCAGGCGCGGCGGGCCAATGCAGATCGCCTCGTCGGCAAAGCGGACATGCAGCGAGTTGCGATCGGCCTCGCTATAGACGGCGACCGTTCGCACGCCCATCTCCCGGCAGGCGTTCAGAACCCGCAGCGCGATCTCACCGCGATTGGCGACCAGTACTTTACGAAACATTCACGACCCTTTTGGAGCGACGTTAGCGGAGTTAGGCGAGGTAGCCGGATTGGCGGAGCCGGCGGGACAAGCTTGACCAACTCCGCTAACTCCGCCCGTCTCTCCCTAATCCAGCCGGACGGAAAACAGCGGCTGCCCAAACTCGATGGGCTGGCCGTTGGAAACAAAGCACTTGACGATTTCGCCGGCGGCGTCGGATTCGATCTCGTTCATCAGCTTCATAGCTTCCACGATGCAGATTACCTGGCCCTTCTCCACGCGATCGCCGGGAGAGACAAAGGCCGATGCGCCGGGCGAGGGCGAGCCGTAGAAGGTGCCGACGATGGGCGATTTGACGATGTGGAGCCCGGCGTTCGGATCCGCGGGAGGTTCTTCGGCCCCCGGCGGAGCGGCAGTTGCGCCGGCCGCCGTCTGCGCCGCGGCTGTGCGCGCGCCGGCCAGCAGGCTCGCCAGCTCCGGCAGCGTGGCCGCCGAGGCCTGAGGCCGGTCGAACTTGAGCCGGACGCGCAGTTCGCCGCGGTCCAACTCGAATTCGGCAACCTGATTCTCTTTGAGGAAATCGATCAGCTGTTTCAGATCGTCGATATCTTCAGGGTTCAGTGGGTTCATTCGTTCCTTAACTCTCCGCGCGCGGGCGGGACTCGGGTTTCAAAGTTCGATCAGGGCCTTGGGCGACGGCGTCAGCACCTGCCCTCCGGTTCGGGTTACAGCCACCATATCCTCGATGCGAATGCCGTACTGCCCCGCCAGATAGATTCCAGGCTCAATGGTAACAACCATCCCGGCCCGCAGCCTGGCTGTCTGTCCGGCGCCGATGCGCGGCGGCTCGTGAATCTCAAGACCCACTCCATGGCCGGTGGAGTGGGTAAACGCCTCTGCCAGGCCCGCCTTGCGAAGCACGCTCCGGGCAGCTTCGTCCACATCTCCGCAGGTTGCGCCCGAGCTTACGGCGGCCAACCCGGCCTCCTGGGCTTCGAGCACAGCCTGGTATGCATTCCTCTCCCTGGCCCTGGGCTTGCCCAGGAACACGGTGCGGCTCATATCGGAGCAGTAACCCTTGAGAATAACACCGAAGTCGAGGGTTACGAATCCCCGCCGGGGCAGCCGGGCGCCGGTCGCTCTTCCATGGGGGAATGCGGAGCGCAGGCCGGAGGCGACGATGGTCTCAAACGACATCCCCTCGGCGCCCAGGAGGCGCGCCCGGTGCTCAAGTTCCGCGGCCACCTCGATCTCCTTGAGGCCGGGCCGGATGAAGCTCAGAATGTGCTCGAATAGCTTGCAGCCCACCAGCGCCGCCTCCGCCATCAGCGCCAGCTCGTCCTCGTCCTTCACCCAGCGCAAAGGCTCGACCAGGGGAGCGGGCAATGCGGAGAGGAAACCGCGCCGAAGCCGGGACGGCAGAGCGGCCTTCCAGCGGGCCAACTCGGCCACAGTAGTCTTCGCCGGGTCGAAGCCGGCGGCCTTCACCCCCGGCTGCGCGGCCAGCCATTCGACCGCGTTCACGGCCGGCGAGTCGGTCACAATCGTCACCCGCGCGCATGAAACCTCTTCGGCGGCCTGCGCCTTGTACCGCCCATCGGTAAACAGGCAAGCCCTGCGGCGGGTGATGGCCAGCGCGGCGCTGGAACCCGTGAATCCGCAGAGATAGCGAATGTCGGGAAGGTGTGTGACCACGAGGCCCGGCAGCCCGGCTTTGGTCAAACGGCGGCGCAGTTGGCCGATGCGGCGGAGGTGATCCACTCATCGAGGATAAATCACGGCTGACAAGAAACTTCGAGGGGGAACAGGAAACAAGCTGGATTGGTACGAATCGCGCAGCCAATGGCGAGGCGTCTCCATGTGACTCACCAGCCGGGATCACTTCGGGACGGAGATGCGCTACCCCTCGGCAGCCTGCGCCAGCGCCGCCGCCAGCGTCTTCACCCCGCGCAGGTCGATCTTTCCCGTACCCAGCATGGGCAGCGCATCGACGTGGAAGAACTGGTTGGCGCGCGGCTTCCACAGCGCCGGTAGATCGCACTGCGGCAGCTTCTCCAGCACCGGAGCCAGCTTCTCCGCCGGGAGCGTGGTGATGACCACGATACGCTCGCCCTTCTTTTCATCGGGCAGCGCCGATACGGCAAAGACCTGCTCAGTCGCTCCGGCCAGATCGTGCAGCTTGTCTTCGATCTTGATATGCGGAACCATCTCGCCGCCGATCTTGCTGAAGCGCGAGAGCCGGTCCGTGATGGTCAGGAAGCCGTCCTCTTCCATCATGGCCACGTCGCCCGTCGTGTACCAGCCGTCGCGCAGCACCTCGGCGGTCTTCTCCGGCTTGCCCAGGTAGCCCATCATCACGTTCGGACCCTTCACCAGCAGCATGCCCGGGGTTCCCGGCGCAACCGGCTCGCCGGTGTCGAGATCGACCACCTTCACCGTCACTCCCGGCAGCGGATGGCCGATCCTGCCGCGGCGCGCGCCCACCTGGCGAAAGCCCGGCCCACGGAAGTCGCGTCCATTCACCGTTACCACGGGCGAGCACTCCGTGCAGCCGTAGCCCTCCAGCGGGCGAATGCCGAACACATCCTCGAAGGCCAGCGCGATGCGCTCCGGCAGCTTCTCCGCGCCCACCAGCACGTATTGCAGGCAGCCGAAGCTCTCTGGCGAGCAGCGGCGCATGTAGGCTTGCAGGAAGGTCGGCGTGGCGATGAGAAGGGTCACCCTGTACCGCTCCACCAGCTCGCCGATGGCCTGCGCGTCCAGCGGGTTGGGATGGTAGACCACGCCCACGCCGCTGGCTGCGGGCATCCACAGCGCGGCCATGAAACCGAAGGAGTGGAAAAAGGGCAGGATGCCCATGATTTTGTCGCGTCCGCCCAGCATGAATACCTGCGAAACCTGCTGAATGTTGGACATGATGTTGAAGTGGGTGAGCATCACGCCCTTGGGATCGCCGGTGCTGCCGCTGGAAAAGATCACCGTCGCCAGGCGATCGATAGGGGCGGCGCCGCGGTCGTCCGTTCCGGCAACGCGGGACGAAGCGGCCTCTGCGCGATTCGCGCCCAGCGCCGCGCGCAGCAGCGCGGAGGGAACCAGCCACGCCAGCGCCAGGGCCGCCAGCTTTTCGCCGGCGCGCGGAGCGGCCAATGCGTCCTCCAGCAACAGCGTCCGTCCGGGAATCGCGAGATTCGGGAAGCGCTCGACGAAGGCCTTCGAGGTGATGACCACATCCACGCCGCACTGCCTTGCGCAGGAGGCGACGGCTTCGCTGGACGATGTGTAGTTGAGATTGATGGCAACGCGGCCCAGCAGCATGAGCGCGTAGTTCGTGAGCGCTCCGCCCACCGATGGCGGCAGCAGCAGGCCCACCATGTGCTGCTCGCCGACCTGTCTCCGCAGCCTGCCGGCGATGAACATGGTCTTGGTGAGCGCCGCGCCAAAGCTGACCCTGGGCGTCTTGCCGTCGGCCATCATGAAGCGCAGCGGGTGACGCCGGGCGGTGCGCACGAAGGCGCGATCCAGCGTCTTCATGCGGCCCTTGCGGCGCTGAAATGCCTCGGCGTGCAGCTCCTGCACCGCGGCGCGCACCTGGATGGCCGTAGACGTGGGCGGCATCGGCTTGCCGAAGCTCACCGTCACGGGATACGGAATATGCCGCGGCATCTTCCATAGAAAGCGTCCGCGCTCGAAGCTGAAGATGCTGCCCCAAACTCCATCCAGGTTGACGGGAATGATGGGAACATCGATGCCTTTCACGATGCGTTCCAGGCCGCGGCGGAAGGGAAGCAACTGGCCGGTGCGCGTGATCTGCCCCTCGGCGAAGATGCAAACCACCTCGTCCCGGCGCAGAGCCTCGCTCGCGGTCTGTAGCGAGCGAATCATATCGCGGGGCCGCTGTTCGCTGGAGATGGGGATGGCCTTCATCATCTTCGCGAACGGTTTCACGATCTTGAGGTCGTAGATGCCCTTGTACACGAGGAAGCGAATCGGCCGGTCCGTGGAGGCGATCAGCAACAGCGCATCCACGAACGACATGTGGTTGCACACCAGCAGGGCGGCGGTCTTGTCGGGAAAGTTGTCGCGCCCCACAACCCTGACGCTGTAGACGGTGTGCGTGACGAAGAACAGGATCAGGCGCCCGAACCACTCCGGCAGCAGGATCAGCACATACACAGTTCCCGCGGCGGTGATGGTCGAGGCGGCCAGGATCACTTGGCGCGGGTCGAGGTGAATGAACGCGGTGAAGACGTAGTACACGCCCGCCGAGAGCGCTATGCCCACGAACGAGAGCAAATTCGCGGCGGCGATGATGCCGCCCTTGTCTTCTTCCCTGGGACGGTGCTGGATCAGCGCGTTCACCGGCACGGCGAAGAATCCCGCCCAGAACCCCAGCGCTCCCAGCAGCGCGGCCGAGCCCGCCAGGCCGTGTTGCGATACTCCCAGCAGCAGGCCGGTGACGGTCATGCCGATCGAGCCCAGCGGGATCAGCCCATACTCGATCTTGTTGCCGCTCACCAGGCCGGCAACCATGCTGCCGATGCCGATGCCCACGGCCAGCGTGGCGTTCAGATACCCCGTCTTGGTCTGGCCGATGTGCAGCACGTCCGGCCCGTAGACCACGATGGTCGAAAACAGCAGCGACCCCAGGAACCAGAAGTAGGTGTTGCCGAGGACGGCCAGAAACAGTGGCTGGTCGCGGCGCATCAGCTTGATCTGCTGCCAGAGGTCGCCGGCGATGTTGGCGCGGAACGGCTTCGCGGGCGCCGCCGCCGGAACGCGATCGATGCCCAGGCTGGTCAGCAGTCCCGCAAAGGCGAGCGCCAGCAGCGCGCAGCCGGCATAGACTTCATGGCCGTGGAAACGCTCCGCCATGGTCGCGCCGGTCACCGTGCCCACGATGATGGCCAGGAACGTCCCCAGCTCGATGACGCCGTTGCCCCAGGAGAGACGCTTGGCCGGCAGCAACTCCGGCAGCAAGCCGTACTTCGACGGCCCGAAGAGCGCCGCCTGCGTGGCCACCAGGGCGAGCGCCGCGATGGAGACCGGCAGCGAGTGTTTTGCCAGCCCAGCCGTCGCCACCACCATCGAGCCGATCTCCATCCCCTTGGTCCAGATGGTGATCCGCCGCTTGCTGAAGCGGTCCGCCAGCCACCCGCCCGGCATGCTGAAGAGCACAAAGGGGATGGAGAACATCAGCGTGACCAGGGAGACGAAGCTCTCGCGCTGGGTCCCGGCCAGGTTCATGCCCACGATCATCGACAGCAGCAGGTTGCGCAGGATGTTGTCGCTATAAGCGCCCTGGAACTGGGTGGCGATCAGCGCCCAGAAGCCGCGCGTGCCGCGCGAGGATTCAGCGGCGGCTGGCGGCGCGTCAACGGCGGTGGCGGCTTCGGTTGGCGTCATGAATCGAGGCGGTGATTCCGTGCTGCCCATTGTAAACGGAAGCAGGAGAGTGGCTGCGGCGGCGCGCGCGGGCACCAAGTCGACAGAAAACAGGTTGCGCGTTGTAAGCTCGTTGGCCAGGACAGTCGTGCATGCATTCGGGAGCCAGATTGAACCGGTATTCCAAAGCCCGTTCTATGCCCTCAGCGTCGCACGAGAGGCGTGGACCGCTGCTCTCCGAGGACGACGGCTTTCTGCCTGCCGACCTCCGGCCAGTCTGGCGGCCAAGAGCTCCCTCGCTTGGCCATCGCAGCCAGGAGAAACCTGCTACCTGCGAAAATTCTTGATCGCCTTGGCCAACTTGGTTCCGACGGAAAAGCTGAGTTGGTTCCCTTCAAACTCGCACCGGTAAAGGCCTTGCAAATTGGAGGGGACCTTCAGAGCCTTGTCCCAGAGAAGGACTACCTTTTGGTCATACAGTACGAAGGCCGCGCCAATCTCAATGAGGACATTGTTGTTAATCTTGCTCGCATTCGGAACGCTGGGTTGCTCATCTTCGCTAACAATCATCACGCCCGCTTGGCACCGTCGCATGGCTCCCAAGACCTTCTGCGATACTGGAATTGCGGTCGTTTCCTCTTCCACGGCTATCTCATAGTCAATGTCGTAAAGTTCGAGTACGTCTTTGACCTGCTCAACAATCTGCATGTTCTTGCCGTGTGTGATAAACACACGAAAGGTAGTCTGCTTTGAATCCCCCAGTCCAGGCCTGGCGGTCTCGCCTTTATCTGGTTTCGCAACAGTCGGGTTTTCCAGATCGTCTTCGGCAGGAAAAGCTGCGACTGCACTTGACGGGATAGTGACGGGAGACGGCCTGGGATCGTCAATCGATACAAAGGGACCGGTCTTCGTTTCCTGAATGAAGCCAACGTAGGCTCCATTGTCCTTCAAGATCGCCAGCACATCATTCGCACGATCACTCGGGACATTGAATTCCTGTTGCAACACATTGCGGGCGATTGGGTCGGAAGGCAGCTTATTGCGGTCATACTTCTGGAAGAACTGCGAATACACGCGAGGTTTCAGCGCTGCCTCAGCGCGTGCCTTCGCGTCGTCCCCCTCGACGGTTGGCGCTGTCGCACGCTTCCCAAGCTGTTCAAGAGCGATCTTATCGCTGCCATAAGCGCCTTTTGTTAGGCCATACGCAACTGTCGACCCAGTTAGGTCTCGCCAGCCGGAGGAAGTTGGCGAAATGCCGAGAGCCATCGCAATCAGGTGCGGGGCGGTTGGCGCGCCGGCGAAATTGTCCGTTATCGCTTGCGCGACAGTCAGCGCCTCACGCAGCGACCTCTTAGGTATGTCCGCTTGACTAACATAGGCGCGTTTAGACTTGCTCCCCGGCGCGACCTTTGGTTCGTTCTTGAGCTTCGTCATCGGTCGATCTCCTATCGGCCGTCTATTCTACCACTACATACGAACTCCTTACACACGAAGCTAATCCTGCATATCACGGCGAGGTCGGCAAGTCCGCCCCCTATGCCCATTGCATCTGTAATCGCGGTATCCTGAAAGCGAACGAGGAGCCTTCCCTATGACCGTCATCCGCCAGGAAGATTTCATCGAGAGCGTCGCCGGCGCGTTGCAGTACATCAGCTACTACCACCCGGTGGATTACATTACCAGCCTGGCCAAGGCCTATGAGCGCGAGCAGTCGCCGGCGGCCAGGGACGCCATGGCGCAGATTCTCATCAACAGCCGCATGTGCGCCGAAGGCCACAGGCCCATCTGCCAGGACACGGGCATCGTGACCGCCTTCCTCAAGGTGGGCATGGACGCGCGCTTCGAGGCCGCGCCGGGCGAGGAGCCGAAAGACGTGCAGCAGATGGTGGACGAGGGCGTGCGCCGCGCCTATCTCGACCCCGACAACAAGCTGCGGGCCTCCATCCTGGCCGATCCGGCGGGCAAGCGGACCAATACCAAGGACAACACGCCGGCCTGCGTGAGCGTGGAGCTGGTGAAGGGCGCGACCGTCGAGGTGACGGTGGCGGCCAAGGGCGGCGGCTCAGAGGCCAAAGCCAAGTTCGTCATGCTCGATCCCTCCGACTCGGTGGTCGAGTGGGTGCTGAAGACGGTGCCCACCATGGGCGCGGGCTGGTGCCCGCCGGGAATGCTGGGCATCGGCATCGGCGGCACGGCGGAGAAGGCGATGCTGCTGGCCAAGGAATCGCTGATGGACCCCATCGACATTCAGGAGCTGATCGCCCGCGGCCCCGCCAACCGCGCCGAGGAGTTGCGCATCGAGCTTTACGACAAGGTGAACCGGCTGGGCATCGGGGCGCAGGGCCTTGGCGGGTTGACCACCGTTCTCGATGTGAAGGTGCGCGACTACCCCACCCACGCCGCCAACCTGCCCGTGGCCATGATCCCCAACTGCGCCGCCACGCGCCACGCCCACTTTGTCCTCGACGGCTCTGGCCCGGTCTATCTCGACCCGCCCAGCCTGGAGAGTTGGCCGAAGCTCACCTACGACGTTTCGACGGCCCGCCAGGTGAACCTGGAGACCGTGACCCGCGACGAAGCCGCCGCCTGGCAGCCGGGCGAGGTGCTGCTGCTGACCGGCAAGCTGCTGACCGGCCGCGACGCCGCTCACAAGCGCATGACCGAGATGCTCAGCCGGGGCGAAAAGCTGCCCGTGGACTTCCGCGGGCGGTTCCTCTATTACGTGGGACCGGTGGACCCGGTGCGCGAGGAGGTGGTAGGCCCGGCCGGACCCACGACAGCCACGCGCATGGACAAGTTCACCCGCCAGATGCTGGCCGCGACCGGCCTGTTGGGCATGGTGGGCAAGGCCGAGCGCGGGCCGGCCGCCATCGAGGCCATCCGCGAGTTCGGCGCGGTCTACCTCATTGCGGTGGGCGGCGCAGCCTACCTGGTTTCCAAGGCCATCCATGGCTCACGGCTGGTGGCCTTTGGCGATCTGGGCATGGAGGCCATCTACGAGTTCGACGTGCGCGAGATGCCGGTGACGGTCGCGGTCGATGCCAAGGGCACGAGCGTCCACCGGACCGGCCCCGCCGAATGGCAGCGGCGCATCGCCGGAATCCCGATTCTGCAGTGATAGAGATCAGAGATCAGGGGTCAGGGGCCGGATGCCCGCTGGCGGGAGTTGCCGGTTGGCAGGTCAGATGGGTTCGCGGGCCTACGCTTGGGGGGAAGGGTCAGCATCCGCCGAGGGGAAATGGGCCTTACCGATGCGCTCCAAGAACTGATGGAGTACCTCGGGACCTGTGCCGGCGATTTTGTCGCCGGGGTGTGCGTCGCCCTTCATCCAGGCAAAGAGGAAGAGCAGGGGAATCCAGCAGCGGATGCTCTGCTCCAGATCTGCCCCGACGATATTGAGGACGCGGCCAAAGCTGAGCGGCAAACGGACGGGGACAATCTGAAAGTTGACCGGATCGGCGCAATGTTCCGCCGGAGAGCTTACCAGGTATTCGCGGCAGATGAGCGGGCGGATGGGGTAGATGGAGCAGGACTCATTCTCGAGGAAGGGGCAGGGGACGCGCTGGTAGAAGTACTCGAGGGCCAACTGGCGGGCGGAGTCGGTGTCGGCAAGCCAGTCTTCGTTGACCATGCGATCGATGAGTCCGGCGGCGGACAGCTTGAGGAGCGCCTGATGGAAGCGGCCGGCGAGCTCCTGCCGGCGGGATTCGGGGAGGGTGCGAATCCAGGCTGCCAGCGCTTCAGCCTCGAAGATGCTGACGGGCACCATCTGGCGGCAGCAGGCTCCGCAGCCGGCCTTGCAGGAGATGGTGCGGCCGGTTTCGACCAGCTGCGCGGCGACGCCGGCGATGAGCGAGTCGTCCAGCGCCTGGATGACCGGCAGTATCTGCGTGAGGTTGGTCTGCCCGGCAGGCACAACGGCCGTGGCTGCGAACTTGCCATCGCCGATGCCGACTGTGAAATCGACGGAGACTGTTTCCTGAGGCTGCTCGGTCATAGCTCAGGATTGTATCGGAACCGAGGGCTGACCGTCTGAGAGCGCAGGCCAGGCGGTGCGGCGGGACTGCTTCCGCAGGCTCAGCGGGCGTGGGCGGAGATCAATGCTGCGCCGGCGGAGCGCCTGAATCGGGTGGGGCGCCGGGCTTGGCGGGCGGGGTGAGGACGAAGCCTTTGCGGATGAGGGCAAAGCCCTGCTGGGGCAGTTCTGCCTGGAGGAGCTGGTTCTCAGGGCCGGAGAAGAGGTGGGTGGCGGCGCCGGCGATGGTGGCGACCAGATGGTGGACGGCGATGGGCTTGCCGTCGAGGGTTCCACGCTCGTCGGCATAGGTGGCGAGCTGGATGGGCTGGATGGAAGCTATTTGCGAGCCGGATTGCTTGGGGACGATGGCCCAAAGGCCGCTGTTGTTGCGGGCAACCCCGAGGGCGAGGAGGGTTTCCAGAGCGCCGGGATCGAAGTCGGGAAGGAAGACGGCGCCGGGATGGGGGTCCAGGCGGATGGTGGAACTGCGGCCGCCGGCGGAGATGTTCACGAGCATCTGTGCGGCGTCGGGACCAGCTGTGACGCTGACCGCCGAGCCGTTGACGGTGGCGCTCAACTGCACGTGGCGGAGCTGGTTGGAAGCGGAGAGCTGCTCGGTCTTGGAGAGAGCGTAATCAAAGCCCTGCATGGCGATGCGGACCACCGAGGTGGAGCTGTAGCCGCGGGGGCCGGCGGCGAAGTTGAAGCTGGCTGTGCCCACGGGGTGACCGTGCTGAGAGATAGTGAAAGCGCCGGATTGGGCTGTGACCGCCGGGCCACAGGCAAGAACTCCCGCCAGCGGGAGGAGAGCGAGATGGAGCGCAAGTCTCCGCATTCCTTCTTTAGGGCAGTATCCCCTGTGGAGTTAGACACGGTGGAACGGGAAAGAGTTGCGGGCAGGCAGGCTTCGATCGTCGATCCGACGTCCATGCCAGGATCGCGGTGGCCTTGGGATGCAGAAATCGACGAGTTGAAGTTGGAGAGAATTCGATTGGATTTCTCTCAGAAGGCAGCTCTGGTCCTCGCGGTTCTGCCTCAAAGCGACTCCACCGCCTCGATCCCGCTGGCGACGGATCGGGCCAGAGAGTCGAGATCGGGAGGGAACCGCTTGCGCTCCCGCGCCGGAAGCGCCTCCAGCAGACCAGGCAACGCGGCGGCCTCGCATCCGGGAAACGCGGCAAAGCCCGCCTCGTCGGCCATGGCGCAACTCACCTTGATCAGTTCCGCCATACCCCAGGCGCCATCCGTCCGGCGGGGCAGATGATGCTCGGAGACGATGGCGTCGAGATCGGTGGGCAGCTTCCAATCCGCAATGAGCTTTCGGCCCGTCTGGCAATGATCCCATCCGAACAGCTCCCGCTCGGCATTGAGGATGCTCTCCGCCGGACCGCGATGCATCTCCAGGAGAGCGGCATACTCTTGGGGCCGGATCACCCCCAGCGCAAATCGCCCGACATCGTGCAGGATGCCCGCCGTGTAAGCCAGGTCTCTGTCCATGAACCCCGCCGAAGCCAACTGCTGCGAAATCAAAGCGCAGGCCAGATTGTGACGCCACAGCCGGCGCATCGCGGGATGGCCTAACGACTTGCCGAGATAGGTTCTTACCCCCACCAGCAGGCACATGCCTTGCAGCTGGTTAGCGCCCAGCACGGCGATGGCCTGCATAATGCCGGTGGCGGGGTAGCGGGGGGCGTAAAGAGGGGAGTTGGCAACCATGAGTACTTCGCTGGCGAAGCCCGGATCGGTGGCGATCAGGTCGCTCAGCTGGTGCAGTTGCACATTCTCGTTGTTGGCCAGTTGCAGGATGCGGATGGCAACCTGAGGAAACGGGGGAAGGCGCAGATGCGCCCAGGGCAAACGGATTTCGTCTTTGGGCCGCTCGATCTGCACCTTCGCAGCCTCCGTCGATGGCGGCAATGGCCCACGCAACCGGCGGCTCAACGCGCCGCCATCGGCCGGGATCGCCCGCCGCTCTCCTCCGCTCTTCAACCCCTCGCGGCTTGCGGTCAAGCAGACTCCACCGTCTGAATCCGGGCGGCTACGCTGGAAGCCAGGCCTTCAATTTCGGAATGAAACAGCCTGCGCTCCCGCGCCGGAAGCTCGCCGAGCAGCTCCGGATAGGGTGTGGCCTCGCATCCTTGAAACGCCGAGAAGCCCGCCGCGTCCGCCATCCTGCAACTGACATTGATCAGCTCCGCCATGCCCCAGGGGCCATCCGCCGGCCGGGGCGAGTGGTGCTCGCTGATGACCGTTTCAAAGTCCGAAGGCAGATTCCAATCCGCAATTAACTGCCGCCCGACGGCGCAGTGGTCGGAGCCGAACAAGTCCCGCTCGGCCTGAAGCACGCTGCCGCCGGAGCCGTGGTGCGCTTCCAGCAGCGCCGCATACTCCTTGGGGCGCACGGCGGCCAGCCCCAGGCGGCCGATATCGTGCAGCACGCCCGCCGTGTATGCGGTGTCCTTGTCCAGGAACCCGGCGGCGGCCAGCTGCGCGGCGATCAGGGCGCAGGCCAGGTTGTGCCGCCAGATCACCTGCATGAAAGGAAGATTCTGAGCTTTGCCCATGAAGGACCTGGCGCCCACGGTAAGGCACATCCCCTGCAGGTTGTTGATTCCCAGGATCACCACCGCCTGTTGAATACTCTTGGATGGAAAGCGCGGAGCATAAAGCACGGAGTTGGCGATGGTGAGGACTTCACTGGCAAACGCCGGATCGGAAGAGATCAGCTCGCTGAGCTGGTGCATCTGCACATTCTCCCGGTTCGCCAACTGCATGACCCGGATGGCGACTTGAGGAAACGGGGGAAGGCGCAGGTGTTCCCAGGTCACATTGCCCACATCGGGTCTTCGCCGCTCGATGAACGCCACAGCAGCCTCCGTTTCCGGTAACAGGGATCTTGAGACGCGCGGGCCAGGCCGGCTCCGGCCGCCGCGCTCATCCTCGTTCCTCAATCCCGACAATGGCCCTTTCGGCAGAAGGCCGCTTTTCAACAGTGGAAACATTGAAGTGCCGCGGGCGCTTTTCCGGACAGCGCGCATCGATGCCCGCGTGTCCCGTTTCCCGACCGGTTCCGTTGCGGGGCGTGGGAGCGCGGGACTTGCGACGGCGAGGGCGCCGATCCCGCGGCCGCCTGCCGGTTGCGGACGGACCGCACTATAATCGCCCCATGTCGTTTCTCAGCGATCCGCGGCGCCGGATGAATGTCCTGCTGGTGGTTGGGTTGGTGGTGGTCTCTTCCGTGCTGGGCGTTCAGCAGGCGTTCAACACCTCGAACTGGCGTTTTCTCAATCCGCAGACTGCCGGCGAGACGCTTGTCTACACCGGTTTTAGCGTTTTCGTGTTCCTGGCGCTGCTGGCGCTGCTGGTGCTGCTGTTCAGGAACCTTCTCCGGCTCTATGCGGGCCAAAGCGGCAGCGCGCTGGGGGAGCGCCTGCGCTCGCGGCTGGTTCTGGGCGCGGCGCTGATTGCGCTGATCCCGGCGGCATTCATGTTTCTGTTCTGCTTTCTGTTGATGAACCGCGCCATCGACCGCTGGTTCTCACCCAACACATCGGCGTTGCGCGAGGACTCGACCCGCGTGGTGCTGGAACTGGCGCAATACGTGACCTCGAACGCGCGCGTGGAGGCGGAGTCCATAACCGCCTCGGGCGCGCCGGACCGCGATTTGCCGGAGTTGCAGGATGTGCTCGGCTCCCACCGCATTACGCTGGCTGGAGGCTTTGTGGTGGTATACGGGAAGGATAAGCGCCCTTTGGCCAGTTTTCAGGCTCCGGCGGAGCAAAGTCAGGCCAGCCTGCTTCCCTGGCTGGAAGGCCAGCGTGGAGGCGCGGTTCCGCTGCGCGGGCCGCTCTCGGCAAACCTTCTCTCCGCGGCGCAGCGCAGCGATGAGCCGGTAATCAAGGTGGGGGAGGAGGAATATGCGCTGGGCATGTCGGCGACCGCCTCCGGCAAGGTGGTGGTGGTGGGGCTGCCCATGCCGCAGGGGCTGAGCCAGACGGCGATGCGCATTCGCTCCGGCGCCGACGAATATTGGCAGCTCTTCCGCTCGCGCAACCAGATCCGCACCACGTTCTTCCTGACGCTGCTGCTGATTACGGTGTTTGTATTCTTCTCCAGCGTGTGGCTGGCGCTGTTCCTGTCCAAGCAGATCACGCGGCCAGTGGAGGCGCTGGCCGACGCCATGGATGAGATTGCCGCCGGCAAGTACGACCATCGGGTGGCCGCGATCGCCACCGGGGAGATGGGCGATCTGGTGCGCGCCTTCAACCGCATGGCGGCCGATCTGGACGCCAGCCGGCAATTGGTCGAGAGCTCGTCGGCGCAACTGACAGCGGCCAACCTGGCCATCGAGGAGCGGCGCAGGGAGTGGGAGACGATTGTAGAGACCATCCCCAGCGGGGTGGTGACGCTGGATGGAGCAGGGTTGGTGCTCAAGTCGAATCGCGCCTTTGCGGCGCTGATGGGACGGCGGGAGGACGCGAGCCTGGCCGGCGAGCGCCTGGACGCGCTGCTGCCCGCCGATTGCGCCGAGGACCTGGCGGGCGTGATCCGGCGCGGACAGCGCATGGGCGCCGCGTCCACCGAGATCGACTTCCACGCCCGCGGCCGCACCATCCATCTGGCCGTTACCAGCGCGCGCCTGGAGCTGGCCAAGGGGCAGACGGGAACCGTGCTGGTGATGGAGGATACGACGGAGCTGCTGCGCGCGCAGCGGCAGTTGGCGTGGAAGGAGGTGGCGCAGCGGGTGGCGCACGAGATCAAGAACCCGCTCACCCCCATCGCTCTCTCCGCCGAGCGGATCGCCAGGCATCTGGACCGCGGCCAGCCGGATTCGCCGAGCGTGATCCGCAAATGCAGCGAGGTGATCCTGGGCTGCGTGGGCACACTGCGCACGCTGGTGGACCAGTTCTCGGCGCTGGCGCAGTTTCCCGCGCCCCAGCCGCGGGCCTGCGATTTGAACCGGGTGGCGGAGGAGGCGCTGGCGCTGTTTGCCGGCCGGCTCAACGGCATCGCGGTGCAGCGTGACCTGGAGCCGGATTTGCCCACGGTGCTGGCCGATCCGGATGCCATCCGGCGCGCGCTGGCCAACCTCATCGACAATGCCGCCGAGGCCATGCAGGGCAGCCTGCTGCGCGTGCTCGGCATACACAGCTCGCTCAGCGAGGATGGCGGGGCGGTCGAGGTCGCCGTCTCCGACACGGGCCACGGCCTGACCGACGAGATTCGCGAGCGGCTGTTTCTGCCTTTCTACTCCACCAAGCATCGGGGCACGGGGCTGGGCCTGTCGATCGCGGCCAAGATTGTGCAGGAACATGGCGGCAGCCTGCGCGCCGAGGCCAACAGCCCCAAGGGCGCGCGCTTTCTGCTGCGGCTGCCCTTGATGGAACCCCCGATTGCCCCGCTGACGGAACTGGGAGCGCCGGCCTCCCAGCCGGCGATTGAAGCCGGCGCCGCCGCGCCGCTGAAGGAATTGACCTCATGAATCACATTCTGGTGGTGGACGACGAGGCGGAGATTCGCACCTCGCTGGAAGAGATTCTGCGCGAGGAGGGTTACGGCGTGGCCAGCGCCGCCACGGCCGCCGAGGCCATGGTGCTGATTCAGGACACCCCCTATGACGTGGCGCTGCTGGACATCTGGCTTCCGGACCGCGACGGGCTCGATGTGCTGGCCGACATTCACCAGATGGCGGCGGAGATGCGGCCGGAGGTGGTGATCATCAGCGGCCACGGCACTATCGAGGCGGCGGTGAAGGCCACCAAGCTGGGCGCATACGACTTCCTGGAGAAGCCGCTCTCCCTGGATCGCACGCTCATCGTGGTTAAGAACGCCGTGGAAGCGCGGCGGCTGCGCACGGAAAACCTCGAATTCAAGCGCCAGTTCAATGCGGGACCGGCGCTGACCGGCGCCAGCGTGCCGGTAAAGGCGCTGCGCCAGCAGATCCGGTTGATGGCGCCGACCAACGGACGGGTGCTCATCTACGGCGAATCCGGCACCGGCAAGGAGCTGATCGCCCGCGCCATTCATGCCGAGAGCCTGCGCCGGGACAGCGTCTTCGTGGAGCTGAACTGCGCGGCCATTCCCGAGGCTTACATCGAGGCCGAGCTCTTCGGTTACCGGCACGGCGCCCAACCCGGCGGCCCCACGGAGCAGCGCGGCACCCTGGAGCGCGCCGACGGGGGAACGCTCTACCTGGACGAAGTGGGCGATATGAGCCTGAAGACACAGGCCAAGGTGCTCTCCGCGCTGGACGACCAGCTGTTCACGCCGGTGGGCGGCACGCAGCCCCTGCGCGTGGATGTGCGCCTGATCGCTTCCACCAACAAGGATCTCGAGGAAGAGATCGCCAAGGGCAACTTCCGCGAGGATCTCTTCTACCGGCTCAACGTGGTTCCGTTCTTTGTCCCGCCGCTCAGGGAGCGCAAGCAGGACATACCGCTGCTGGCGCGCGAGTTTCTGCTGGAGTTCGGCCGCCAGTACGGCCGGCCGCGCATGGAGATTGGCGACGAAGCGCTGGAGACCCTGGCCCAGTACCACTGGCCGGGCAACGTGCGCGAGCTGAAGAACGTGATCGAGCGCGTGCTTATCCTCAATCCCCGCGCCCTGCGCATCGAGCGCAAGCACCTGCCGCCGCTCACCCACAAGGCCGCCGCGCGCTCCACGGAGGAGTTCTCGACGCTGCAACAGGCCCGCGACGCTTACGAGCGCGAGTACATCCTCAAGAAGATCGAGGAGGCCCGCAACAACATCAGCCGCGCCGCGGAGTTGCTGGGCCTGGAGCGCAGCCACCTCTACCGCAAGATGAAAGCCCTGGGGATCGGCGTGCGGGAATAGGGCTAGGGAAAAGGGCGTAGTGGGTGAAATCCCAGGTTTCAAGGGCGAGGCCAAGTGCCCCATCCTTGCGCCTTTTTTCTGGCGCAAGGGTGGGATACCTCGAACCAGATTCAGGCCATATCGCTCAAGGCGTCACGATGCGGTCGGCAAGGTCGGGCGCCACCATCTGGAAATGTTTCACGTTCCAGGTGTAAATCTTCTCGGCCTGGATCTTGCGGGCGCAGGGTAAGACCCTCGGTGTTTGCGTTCTCAGCCCCGACCTCCAACTTGACCAGTTCGGCGTTTGACGCATCTGGTAAATTGGGCGGGAAGATTTCGGATCGCCGCAAGCCGCAAACCCGTTGATCGATGCTGTGGGTGAGCCGCAATGGAATCCCGGCACACAGGGGAATCTGGTCGACGCGCGGCCGCTTGCCGAGCTCCAGAGCCAGCTCGATCCCAATCGTCAGTTCTCCTCCGTGGACGCGCAGACACTCAACTGCGCCCAGCCGCGCATACATGCCATGGAAACGCCGCCGCCTTGCACACCGCTGGCGCGCTCCGCGAATCAGGGCAGAGCTTGCAGGCTCGTACAGCCGTCCTGGTCTCCGCCGGCGCAGGCCTTCTGATACCAGACGCGCGCCTGGGCAGAGTCCTGAGGCCCGCCCTGGCCATTCTCGTAGAAGACGCCGAGGTCATAGCATCCGGGCATATTTCCGCCGTCGCAGCTCTTCTGGCACCAGGCGCGCGCCTGGGACAAGTCCTGAGTCACGCCTTCGGCATTGGCGTAGATAACGCAGAGGCCGGTGCAGCCTTCCATCTCTCCGCCGCTGCAGGACTGCTGATACAGGGCGCGCGCCTGGGCATAGTCCTGGGCCGCACCCTTGCCATGCTCGAAGAGAACGCCGAGATCGAAGCATCCGTGCATATCTCCGCCGTCGCAGGCCTTCTGATACCAGATGCGCGCCTGGGCGCGGTCCGGAGCCACGCCTTCGCCGCTGTCGAACAGATAGCCGAGGCCGGTGCATCCGTTAAAAGCTCCGCCGTTGCAGGCCTTTTTGAACAGCGCGCCCGCCAGAACATAATCCTGACTCCCGCCCTGGCCATTCTGGAGGAGAACGCCGAGGTCGAAGCATCCATCCGCGCTTCCGCCAGCGCAGGCCCTATCGTACAGCGCGCGCGCCAGCACATAGTCCTGAGCCCCGCCCTGGCCGTTCTGGTAGAGAATGCCGAGGCCGATGCAACCCGCCGTGTTCCCGCCGAGGCAGGCCTTCTGATACAAGGCGCGCGCCTGGGCATAGTCCTGAGGCCCGCCCTGGCCATTCTGGAAGAGAATGCCGAGGTTGCTGCATCCGCCCATATCTCCGCCATCACAGGCTTGCTGGAACAGGGGCCTGGCATCGGAATACCGCTTCCGGCTGAAGAGCGCATAGGCCTGCACCTCCACGTCCGCGACGCTCGCCTGCTGGGTCGCCGGTGCGGGTGTCCCTGACGCCGCTTTCGGTTCCGGGCCATTGTCGATCTTCTGCGTGGGCGGTTTCGCCGCCACCGCCAGAGCAGGCGCCGGCGCTTGGCTGGCGCTCGGCGTCGGATTCGATGAGTTGGGGCCCGTGTTTTGCGCCGGGCCCGATACCGCCGGCAGCGGCTGCGACGCGGGTGTGGCACCTCCGGATGTTCCCTGCGACGGCTTAGCCGGCTGCGGGCCAAGGAACCGCCCCCCGACAAACGCCGCCACCAGCAGCACCCCAACGGCCACGGCCCAGCCCCACATGGGAACGCGCTGCGCTATCTGCCAGACGGCGCTCTGACCGGCAGCCCCCGCGCTCTCCGAAACCGTGGCTGGAAGAACCACGGGCGGCGGAACGTAGACCACCGCATCGAGCAGCCGGAGCACCTCGACATCGTCCTTGGGGCGTTGATCGCGGTCCTTGGCCAGCAGGTGCAGAACCAGCGCGTCCAGCCCCTTCCAGTTGGCCAGATCCGGGCGCAGGCTGCTGGGCGGCCGGGCTGCGATAGTCAGATGCTCATGGGCCCATCCCTGGTAGTTCTCCGCGCTGAAGGCCTTCTCTCCGGTAAGCATCTCGAAGAGCACTCCGCCCAGGGCGTAGAAGTCGGTGCGGCCATCGAGATCGGCGGCGTGCATGCCCAGCCATTGCTCCGGCGCGGCGTAGAACGGAGTAAGCAGAAGCGAGCCGGTCTGCGTGTACTGGCTCACCTCGCGCGTGGCCACGATGCCGAAGTCGGCGATCTTGGGAATCCAGCTCTCTCCGTCCCGCGCCATCAGGATGTTCTCCGGCTTGATGTCGCGATGGACCATCCCCTTGGCATGGGCCGCTCCCAGCCCCTCGGCGATGCCGCGCGCAATGGAGAGCGCCAGCCCCACATCGAAGGGCTTGGGCGCGGTGTCCATGAGCTTCCGCAGGTCCGGCCCGTCGACAAACTCCATGGGAAAGAAGAGCGTGCCGTCCTCGGCGGGCTCCAGGTTCCCCGCATCCACCACGTTCCTGTGGCGCACCTGGCGCAGCGTCCTCACCTCGCGCAGAAAGCGGCTGGTAAAGCCCTCGTCCCGGCTCAGTTCGCTGGAGAGGAACTTCAGCGCCATGGGCTCGTCCATCAGCGTGTGCCGGGCGAGGTACACCGCGCCCATGCCGCCCTGGCCCAGCTTGCGGACGACCCGGTAGGTATTGCGGATCAGCATCCCCGCCTTCAGGTCGCGAATCTCGTTGAGCACGCCGCCATGGCTGGGGCATACCATCTGGCTATCGGGATATCCGGTTTCGCACTGCGGGCAGGTTTTCATTCGTTCGCCCAGCTTTCATAAAGCATTCCGCGGTGCCACCATTGTGCCAGCCCGCGCTGAAGAGCGCAATGGAAATGGCTCGATGCCGGATCGGCCGCCGCCGCGCAGGGGAGACTACCGCGCCCCGCGGGAGCGGAAACAGATTCAGCGGCATTGGCTCATCCCGACTGGGCCGGATTCAACCCCAGCCGGCGGAAGACCGTGACTCCGGCTACCGGTTCCGTCCCCGGCAGCAGCGCGCCAGGATCGCTCCGGACTCGACCGGCAAGACCTATCGCGGCACTGTGACCCAGATCGGCGGTGCGACAGGGTCAGTGCTTTCGCTCTTCCCGCCGGAGTACGCCACCGGCAACTACGTCAAGGTAGTCCAGCGCGTCCCGGTGCGCATCGACTTCACCGATCTCAAGGACGAAGACCCCAATCACGAGCTCAGGCCGGGGCTGTCGGTCGAGCCGAAGGTGCGCGTGAAGCAGTAGAAAAGCAGCGCACGGCCTCCGGCTTCGAGCTAGGGCAGAGTTTTCAGTTGTGTGCAAGCCTGCTCGTTTCCACCGTTGCAGGCCTTTTGGTACCAGACGCGCGCTTGGGCATAGTCCTTAGTCACGCCCTCGCCAATCCTGTAAAACTCGGCGAGGTAGAAGCATCCGACCATCTCTCCGCCGTCGCAGGCTTTCTGAAAAAGGGTGCGCGCCTGGGCAAAGTCCTGACTCCGGCCTACGCCAGTTTCGTAGTTAGTGGCGAGGAAAATGCATCCGTCCGTATCTCGGCCGTCGCAGGCCTTTTGATACAACGCGCTCGCCTTGGCCTTGTCCTTGGTCACACCGTTGCCAAGGTCGTAGAGAAAGCCGAGGTAAAAGCATCCTTCCATATTTCCGCCGTCGCAAGCCTTTTGGAACCAGGTGCTTGCCTGGGCATCGTCCTCGGTCACGCCGTAGCCATGGTCGTAGAGATAGCCGAGGTAGAAGCATCCCTCCATAACTCCGCCGTCGCAGGCCTTTTGAAACAGGGGCCTTGCCTCGGGCCACCGGTTCTGGTGGTAAAGCACATTAGCTTGCTGCTCAACGTCGGCAATACTCGGCTCTTGAGTGGGCGGCATGGGTTCCCCTGGCGCGGCCTTCTGCTCCGGCAGAATCTCGGGCTTTTGCGTGGGCGGTTTTGCCGCCGCCAGCATCTCGCCGGCGCTCGCCTTCGGATTCGAAGGTTTGAGGCTCGCGTTCTTCGCCGGTTCCGGTTCCGTTGCCAGCGGCTGCGACGCCGGCGCTGCAAGTTCGGATGCCTCCTGTGACGGCGCGGACGCCCGCGGGCTAAAGATCCATCCCGCGGCGAGGACTGCGACCAGGAACACCGCAACGGCTGCGGCCCAGACCCAGACGGGTACCTGTCCTGCGAGCCCCTGCCGGCGGTCTTCCGGCTCGGGCTCCGCCGCCGTCTCCTCCTCAGCCGGCTCTTGTTCGGCCGTAACTGCGCCGGCCACCGGCCCTGCCGCCAACTCCTCTTGCTCTGTCTCCGGCGGCGCCGGCGCGTCAGGTCGTTTGCGTTCATCGGCTTCCCAACGAGCCTTTTCGCGTGCGAGGTCTTCCTGCTCCCGCTGTGACCGGGCGAGCGCTTGCGCCGCTCGAATGCGCTTCACCTGGGTCTTGAACCCATCCAGTATTTCGGCCTTGACCCTGGCCCATTTGGAATCGCTCTCCGTATAGTCGATCAGCGGCATCGAGCCGGGAACCATCTGGCGATCCGCAAGAACCGGGTACTCGCTCCAATCGCAGGGCTCCACCAGGACTGGCACGATGATCGTCTGCCCCAGCCTGGCGCGTTCCGCGATCCGCGACATCTCGTGCTGCTCGATGAACTCCGAGTTCAGAAACGCCTGGCTGACGATAAGAAGGGCGATCTGCGACTGATCGATCTCCGCCCCGATCTGCCTCCTGAATTCGTCGCCGGGTTTCAGATCCCGGTCGAACCAGAAGACGACATTCTGCCTCTTCAGCGATTCCATGAGGAAGGGAACCAGGTTGAACCTGTAGTCCCGGTCCAGCCATTTCGCGTCCTCGCGCGCGTAACTGACAAAGACGCGCGTGAGCTCATCGGAGGCGCCTGTATTGATGCCTGAGTCCATCG